>Ga0209611_10002548_pt1 | contig 32059 bp, 26 predicted proteins | sample S1TSphgellanicum_3_FD_187693 | JGI IMG/M metagenome (GOLD analysis project Ga0209611, IMG submission 187693) | Host-associated microbial communities from peat moss isolated from Minnesota, USA - S1T2_Fc - Sphagnum magellanicum MG (SPAdes) (version 2) | ecosystem: Host-associated > Plants > Peat... | reverse complement strand
GGCGTTTCACTACCAGTCCCTGCCGCCCGCCGGCACCCCCGGCGCGGCCATCACGCGCGCCGACGCGCAAAAGGCGCTTACCGCCGCCGAGACCGCCTACGTCACCACGCTGAAAAACTGGCCGCGGCAGATCAACGCCGTCGGCGACGCGATCGAGGGCCTCATCCACGTGGCGCAGCGCAACCGCTCGTGGGGCGTGTTCAAGGACGACACCAGCTTTGAGCCCTACCTCAGCCAGGTGAGCAAGGACCTTTCGCCCGAGATACAGGCACACTTCGAGATGGCCAAGGCCGGCCTCGTCTTCATCGAGCGGAACGGCGCGACGCAGTATCCCGCCGCGCTCGAGCGCTACCGCAAGGTCATCGCGGCCAACCCCGGCCTGAACCTCACGCGGCAGGAGACCGACCAGTTCGGCACGCTCCTGCTCGAGGCCAGGGACTACGACACCGCGAAGAAAATCTACCAGCAGTTGCTCACCAATGCGCCTTCCTCGGACGCCGCCTCGCAAGCGGTCGGCTACTACGGCCTCGGCGCCATCGCCCTCGCCCAGAACCAATTTCCCGCGGCCAAGGACAATTTCAACCGGATGTTCTCCCTGCCCGGCGGCGCGGCCTGGAGCAGTCACTACACCGCCGCGCAATACGGCCTGGCCTGCGCGGAGGAACAATCCGGCACGCCGTCCGATATTGCCGCCGCGCAAGCCACCTACGGCCAGCTCATGCAATCGATGGCGGCGGACAATGAGACCAAAGCCAAGGCGTTGCTCGGTTACGGGCGGATTCTCGAGAAACAAGGCTTCGCGCTCAAGCCCAACGGCAATGGCCCGAACGAATACGCGGTGCACTATTATCTCCAGGTCTCGCTCTTTTACAGCACGGGCACCCCCGAGCAGAGCGCCGAGGGCCTTTACCTCGCCGGCCATGTCTACGACTTGGCGGGTGACAAGGCCAACGCGAAAAAGCAGTACGATCAGATTCTGTCGACCTACAAGACCCTCGCACCCGAGTGGGCCGCGAAGGCCCAGGCCGCCGAGGGGCAGTAAGGTAGCCGTCGCACTCCGTGCGACGGAGGATTAACGAAGGCGTCTCGGCCACGCCCCCGCGAACGGAGTGCGCGGGCTAAAGCAAATAAGTCTCGTGCACCTAGCATGGGTAGCCCCGACAACTTGTTGTCGGGGTGCATCGACCGAAACTTCGGTCGAGGCACAAGAAGCCACCGGAGACGCGCGCAACTTAGCGGCTGCTTCTTGTGCGCTGCGCGCACCCGGACAACAAGTTGTCCGGGCTACCGAGACGTGAGGACACTTCTTTAAATGGCTCTACCCGTTTCGCGCTGTCCCATTCGTCCCATCCGTCCTATAAAACCCATCGGTCCCATGCCCGCCGGAAAACTCCCTCCCGCCGAACGCGCCCGCGCCCTCTGCACCGCGCTGGCGAAAGTCTACCCCGACGCCCACTGCGAGCTCGACTTCCGCAACCCGCTCGAGCTCCTCATCGCCACCATCCTCTCCGCGCAATGCACCGACGTGCAGGTCAACAAAGTCACGCCCGCCGTCTTCGCGAAATATAAGACCGCGCGCGACTACGCCGACGCCGATCCCGCCGCCTTCGAGCACGACCTGCGCGCCATCGGGCTCTTCCGCGCCAAGGCGAAAAACATCCGCGCCTGCTGCCGGATTCTCGCCGAAAAGCACGGCGGGAAAGTCCCCGAGACGATGGACGAACTCGTCGCGCTGCCCGGCGTCGGCCGCAAGACCGCCAACGTCGTCCTCGGAAACGCCTTCGGCAAAAACGCCGGCGTCGTCGTCGACACCCACGTCGCGCGCCTGAGCGCCCGCCTCGGTCTCACCCGCCAGACCGATCCCAAGAAGATCGAGCCCGTGCTCATGAAACTCGTCCCCCAACACGACTGGACGATGTTCCCCCACTGGCTCATCTTCCACGGCCGCCGCCGCTGCAAAGCCCAGCGCCCCGACTGCCCGAATTGCGAGATCACCAACCTCTGCCCGAGCTACAACAAGTTCATGAAACTCTACGCAGGGTAGCCCGCGACCTCCGGGCGAAGTTCAAAGCTTATCACTGTAGCTGCTTATGTGAGCGGCGGCTTTGTGCATCGCGGATCGCATAACAAATGCGAGGGGGTTGTCTTCCGCCATATAGGTTATGGCGACAGAAATCTCAAACGGACGGCAGACGGTCAAGCTCTATCACTCGGTCAATCGCGGCAAAGCGATGTACCAGCTTGCCTATTATGCCGGTGGCAGGCGGGTACAGAAGAACTTTGCCGACAAAGCGGAGGCCAAGCGGGTCGCGAAACAAATCCTCGGAGAGTTGTCAAACGACGCGGAAGCGGTCGAAGCGATGGCGACTCCCGAGCTGGAAAGCCTCATTGCCGCGCGGCGGGTTCTTGCACCTAATTACGCGCTGCATGTGGCGGTCGAGGAACATGCCCAAGCGGTCAGCCGGCTGGGCAAGGCGGCGACGTTGCGCGAGGCGGTCGAGTTCTTCCTGCGTCATAACCGGGCAGACATTCCCCGGTTGACGCTGGTGGAGATTGCCGAAAAGTTTGCAGCTTCACGCCAGCACGCAGGGCTTACGACCAACTACGTCGGCCAGTGCCGGAAGGCAGTCAACGATCTGGCTAAGGCGTTTGCGGGCCGGACGCTGCCTGATCTGAAAACCTCGGAACTGGATGCCTGGCTCGGCGGCGTCAGCCTCGGGCCAACCAGCAAGAATGATATTCGGAAGCTGCTGCGAGCCTGTGGGAATTGGGCCGAGAAGCAGGGTTATTTGGTCAAAGGCACCAATCCGTTCGCGGGCATGGTGCGGTACAAGGAAGCCAAAACGCCGGTTGCGATCTTCAACCCGGAGCAAATCGCCGCCCTGCTCAAGAAGGCCGATGATGTCTTGCGGCCTTATCTGGCCATCGGCGCGTTTGCCGGTCTTCGCACGGCTGAATTGCAACGGCTGGAATGGAGCGAGATTGATCTGGATCGCGGTTTCATCACGGTAGCGGCGAGCAAGGCCAAGACTCGACAGCGCCGGTTGGTGCCGATCTCGGACAATCTTAAGCTCTGGCTTGCCCCTCTGCGGCAGGCTTCGGGGCCGGTCTGCCATCACGAACGCCCGCAGAGGCCGCTGGCGGATTTATGCGAGGGCTTCGTTTGGGTCAAGAACGGCCTGCGCCATTCGTACATTTCCTATCGGCTCGCCATCCTGCACGACACGGCGCGGGTGGCTCTGGAAGCGGGCAATTCGCCGGACATCATCTTTGCCCACTACCGCGAGTTGGTCACGCCGGAAGCGGCAAAAGCTTGGTTCAACATCAATCCCGTATAATTCGATGGTTCATCCGCCGCCTTGCGTCGAGACGCGAGGCGGCGGAATGAGTCACGGGAAGCCAGCTCGCTTTGCCTCCCTTCCTACTGGCCGGTTTTCTTTTGCAGAACCCGCGTCTTCACGCCGCAAACGCTTCACCGGAAGCATGGCAACCGCGCCATGCCCAAATCCGCTCGCGCCCGACCGCAGCGCTCGGTTGGGTGGCAGGAGGAAAGAGGGCAAACGCCCCGCTTAGCCGATCTCCGCTTCGGTGGTTTTCAGCACATCGCCTACTGCCTCTGCGGGCGCTATCGTCGTAACATCAACCTCGACTGCGTCGTCGGGAAGGATTGGAGTGTCACCAGAGCCGGGAGGCGCTTGAGGGGCCGAATCTTCCGGTGCCCGGTAAACAAACCGGCCTGGGCGCGGCTTTGAAACGCCGTCGATTCCCTTTCCGTTCGTATAGAGCCAGACCGCGACACTGCCAGCGGTACGCCCGATCTGTTGCGCAATCTCCTTGGGCCTAAGCCCGTCCGGCCCTGTCGATCTCAACACCGCCAATACCTGCTCCTTTATAGGCAGGAGGATTTTCTCGCGCTGGCGCGGCTGGGCAGGAACCCTCGGCTTGCATTCCACTTCGGGCCGGACCTTCGCTTTGGAATCGAATTCGGCCAACTGCGTCTCGATGATGGCTAACCGACTATTGATGTCCTCACGTTTGCGCACCAGCCTTAGAATGGCTTCGATTCTGTCGCCTGATAGCTGGCTCAAGCGTGCCGCTTGCTCTATCGCTGGCTTCGGCCTCAGTTGAACTTGGCGCGCACATTCGTCCCATTGCTGCCGGTCAATGGGTGTCAGGGTCGCGGCGGCATGGTTGAGCATGGCAGCCGCGCGTTGTCCCAGCGCAAAGAAGTCGGTTTCGTCGCGGGAAAGCCCGGATTCGGCGAGATGCAAACATGGGAACGGGAATGCCTGGAGCGCAGTTTGCTCGCGTTCGGGCAAGTCGTCGCTGATGGCCACGACCCCGCCCCAAGTCTTCGCGGCTTCTGCGGACCATTCCGAAGGAGGATCGCCAACTAACAACAAAGAGGCATGCAGGGGCGAGAGGATCGCCTGCATTCCGGCAATCAAGTCAGCCAACGGGCGCAATCTCCAGACCGACGCGGAACCGAAAATCACCAGATCGGCGTGGCCGCGCGACCGCCGACCTCGGGCAAAAGTCCCTCTGCCGTGACGCCGGTAAATCAACCCTTGATATTCCAAGTCGGCCAAGGCCAGGCGAACGGTCACGCGACTGACGGAAAAGCGTCGGCAGAGCGCATGTTCACTGACAAGGAGGAAATCCTCCATCCGGTTCGAATCAAGGATTTCCTGCGCTAATTGGCGCGCGATACGACGACGCAAGCTCCATTTTCGCGTCGGGGATTCGTCTTCTGGGTTCATGATAGAGCGATAAATTGTAGCGTATCGACCGAAATTGACGAGATGAAGTCGCTTACCTTCCTGAAATCTGCTCGTCATCGAAACCGAGAGATGGGCCGCGCCAACCGCGCCGCTTGATCATCGGAGCGCAGCGGGAAAGGGAGGAAAGCGCCCGGCACCTCAAGCAAGCCGCCGTCTTCACCAGACGGCGACCACCGGGAGCCCGCAGCCCAACCCACCGCGTTTGTTTCCGGCCCCCCGCCTCCCTGGGGCCGGAAACAGACGCGGCAAACTAAATCCGCCCACGCGCGCAAGCGGCCTGCGGCGCTTCTGGCTCGGCAGAAGCGCGGCGGGACGCTTGCCCACGATAGACGCACGCAGAACAACCCACGCCGAAGCGGAGAGATTATGCTGCTACGGCAAGCTTCCTCGAAGGCAAGACGACAAATTTTTAACCCAATCCGCAGAACGGGAAACGTGTAGGCAAGATTTATTTTTCGCGAAGAATCCGAATCACCGGCGATTAGATTGGGCCGGGGCAGAAAGCATGGTGGTCCACCATGCTTCAGGCGGATCGAAAAAAAGCCGCCCCAACCTCGCGAAGTTGGGGCGGCAAAGAGGTAGAAAGGCCGCAATGCTGGCCGACGCCGCCCGCGCGCAGGCGGCGGCCAACGGTAATCGTCATCGGAGAGAAATGCGGTGCGATGGTTGCTCGGCCTCGCAACCACCGCAAAAATCAACCATTCAGACCCGCGCGTGGGTCTCGGTCTTGAGCCGATCGGCAATTTGTTTACAGAATGAGACCAGCGGGTCTCGCTCGTCCGGGTACAATGCGGCCTTGGGTATGGCAGCGTAATCCCTTGACCAAAAGCCGGAGCGCGGCAGGCGGAATTTCGCCAGAAGCCTTCGCCCAAAATCGATCTCGTGCGGACGATAATTTAGTTTTTCGTCAAAGGCGGCCAAGTCAGGATATTCGGCCAAGAGATACCCCTCCTGAAAATAGGGTCTCCGCGCCTCGGGCGGGCAAATGCTGCTGAGCCGGATGGTTTGGATTCCTTGTTCCGAGGAGGCCGAAATGCTGCCCGAAAGGGCAGGCACGGCCAAGACATACACCATGGGATCGGCCTCGCTCAGATCGTTGGTGGCGAAGGATGCCGCCACTCGCAGCGAATGCGTGAAATCAAGCAGGGGCGTGTCGCACACCTCGTAATGCTGGAGAATTGCCCAGCGCAGCAGGCGATGCCGGACAATGCGTTGCCGCCCCAAGAAACCACTGTGGGTAAACTCGTCAGCGAGCAAGTCTTCCGCACGCCCGAGAATGCGATAACGTCGGGTCAATTCAAAAGACTCCAGCGGCTTTCTTCCGCCAGCGGGACGAAATATCGTCGGTTTGAGAGATGTATTGCCGCGATAGTTCGGCCAGTCCCGCCGCTGGCCGCGAAACAAAAGGACGTTCTCTGGATTGTAGAACGAGAGTTGGGCAACCTTCTCGACCAAATCGGGAAATTCCCGTACCGCCGCTCCCGGATCGGAGCGAATCGTGCCGTTATTGGCCGCATGAAACGAGGGGACATTTCCTAAAATGGTGATGAAGTTCCGACCATGCAATGTTTCCATGGGCGCTGAGATTTATCGTGGTAATCGACGAAGCCAAAACCAAGGGGTGACCGTTCATGTCGGCCCCACTTGGCGAGGCTTGGGATTTAAACAGCGGTTTTTGCGGGGTCGGTAAGCTGCTCCTTGCGTGGTTCGTCCTCCCGATGGGAGAGCCATTGTAAGAGGGCAAGCCCTCCACCGAAAGCGGCCCACATGGCCCACCACGGCATATAATCGCAAAAAGCCGCGAGAACCATGCCCGTCATATAGCCTACGGAAATCCAGTTGGCCCGAGCGTGTTTGGGCATCTGATTTTCCTGATGGATAAGCTTGAGCGATTCCACTGCCTCCAGCGTCTTTCGGCTGAAATCCTCGTGGAGCTTGAGTCCGGCCTGAACGGACTGATAATCCCGAGCGATTCCCTGGGCCGCATCGACCACCGGCTTGAGATCAGAGTGAACCTTATGGCTCTCGGTCAGAACCGAGTTCATGTTTCTTACGACTTCGTTCCATGCCTCCTGAACGCCTTGGCGTTCGCTCGTGAATGAATTGAGGTTGCGGGAGAACTCCGTCTTGAATTGGGTCAAAAGCTGGGTCGCCTCCGCCTTGATGGCCGAATGGGTCGCGAGATTTTCCCGTCCCAGCTTCGCGAGCATCTCGTCCTCGACTTGAGTCACCTTCTCGACCAGTGTCTGAAGCTCTTTCACCCGATCACGGACATTTTCAGGCAATCGAGCCATCTGCCGGGCGCAGGCAATAAGCAGGGTCGCCACTCCGACCGGATAACTATGGGGATCGCCTTCCGCCACTTCGTAAATCGCGCGCGTTACGGCGTCGCGTTCACGCCCAAAGATATTGTCGGTCAGGAAGTCGAATAATGCCTGCCGCTGTTCGTCGTTCTCACTCATGAATATTGAGGGGTTGAAATTCATCGACGGGCTTGCGCGCGAGCAGTTCGGGGAGCCGTGTGACCTTGTTCTTGATTAGCGCCGGATCGGGAAGCAGTACCCGCGCTGCATCTTCGCACTGGACGTAGACGCGGTTGAGGAAATGCTCGATCTCGAAACGGCACATCTGGTGGAGTCCTTGCCTTTTAACGGCCTCGGCGAAGGTCAGGTGCCTTCTTAGTTCCGCGCTGGCGGCGTTGATCTGCTGGAGTGTGGTCGCGGTGATGGCGGGCAGTTCGATCACCGGCACCTTGCTGTTGCGGAACAATTCTGCGAGGGCTGACTCGTCGAAAAGACGACTACGGAACCGGGCCGGGTTCTTGACCACAATGTAATCGACCCGATTGCCGAGAGCACGGTAGGTCTTGGCCATGCTTGCCGTCGCGGTCGGGTCGTCCGCTGCGAACATGAGCACGGTGATGCGGGTTCCGTTGCTTTCCAGAGCGTCGAGGACGCGGAGGCTTTGCATCGAATCGAGGAGGAACTCGGTCGCTTGGGCCGGGAAGTCCGCGACCGAAAGCGGGCTGTCCGGCATGGAGGACATGAGTTGCAAAAACTCGTCGCGGGAGCGGGTGGCATCGACAAAGGCCGCTTCGGGGAAGCGCTTGCTCAAGGTCAGATGTTCGCCGTCGCAATCGACGATGGCGGCGGGCACACCGGCGAATCTTGCCCAGGCAAGGATGCCCTCCAGCATGGTCGATTTGCCGACTCGCCCGGTGGACTGGAAGCAAGTGATGAAACGATGATTGATTTTAGGTTCTGGCATTTTTGTCTAAGAGTTTTGGTTAGGTTTAAGGACCGTCCACATGGACTTGGTCTTTACCTTTGGGGGCAATGACAACGGGTCGGTTTCAAATTCACTCGGAGGCGGCGGCAACTCGGACAAGTTTGGGGATTCGAGCAGCTTTTCGGAGCGAGGTGATGGTTCGGTAACAATCGGTAAAACCGGCTCGTCGGGCTCCATGCCGAAGGCATACCGGCGCTTACGGCGACGCTTCATAAACGAAAAGACTGCGGGCCGGCTGGTGGTCACGCCGTTGGCGGCCAGTAGCTCGACGATGGCTTGCCACGTCTGACGATTACGCCGCGCTTCGCTGATCAAATCGTAGTGAGGCTCAAGTTTGCTCTGAAAAGGTTTTCCGCCCATATACCCTATGACGGAATGACAACCCCGTTATCACTTGTTTCCAGTTGTTATCACTCGTCGGAGTGTCAACTTGGCCTCGGCGTTAAAGAGTGGAAACAACTGATAACAGCCGCGCGGCTCGCGGCCCTCCTAAGCGCTAGCTTAGGGACGTGTCTATTCGCTAATTCCTTCCTCTATTGGCTATGGCTATTGCTCTTTTTGATTTTAGCTATGGGTTATAGGTAAGGATTGGTAGGTGTAGGTAAAAACGTATGGTTATAGATTAGGCTTTAGTTATGGATGTAGATTTAGGTAAGAATAAGTAAGAGTAAATTATTTCTATAAAAGCGAATTGGTTCTATAGAAAGATTGAGATTTTGGTTTAGAGTAGCCGTCATGGTTTCCAAGTCGGTTTGCGTTTCGGTTCAAGGTGCAGTGAGGTATTTCGAGGTTCATTTGAACGTGGCGGATTACTTTGTGGGTGAGAAGATGGATCGGGGGCATTTCATCGGCAAAGTGGCTGAGCGTTTGGGATTGGAGGAAAAGCCCGTCACTCGGGAGAAGTTCATCGCCTTCGCTCAGTGCGATACCGTCGGCCTGGGTGCCGAATCGAAACGCCAGCGGGCTTCGGAAATCAAATACATCGAATTTTGCTACTCCCCGCCCAAAGCCGTGTCGGTCGTGGCGGCGGTCGATGAACGGGTCAAGGTCGAGCTTTACGAGGCGGTCAAGGAGGAGCTGCGCTGGTTTGAAACGCTCGTCGCCGTGCGGGATCGGCGGGGCGACCTAACCAACGAAGAAGTAACCAAACCTACCGGCGAAATGATCGCCGCCCTCTTCCCGCACGAGACCAGCCGGACGAATGATCCTGATTTCCACGTCCACGCCCTGATCGGCAACGTGACGTGGGATGAGGAAAGGAAGGGGTATTTTGCTCTCCACTACGGGCAAATGCTCGAACTGCGCAAGACACTCGATGCGCGGATGAACAACAACCTTGCCGCCCGCATGGGAAAGCTCGGCTATCAGGTCGAGACGGCACCGGCTGGCTTCGGTCTGAAGGAAGTCCCGGCTTCGGTCAACGCCATGTTCAGCGAACGCACCCGGCAGGTCGAAACCGTCCTGGCTTTGCTCAAGGCTGGCTACACGCCTCAACAAATCAGTCAGGTGTTCAAAGGCGTAAGCGAAGATGAGAAGCGGCATATGCTGGCTCAGGGAGTGGAAAAACTGCGTGAGAAAATCGGAAAGCCGTCAGGTCGGCCCCGGTTGGAAGTGGATTTCCAGATGCGTGAGGAGGCGGTTCTGCTAAGTCGTCCGAAGAAGATTCTTATTTCAAGCAAGACGCTGCGGGAAGACGTGGCCAAGCGGCTGCACGCCGCGAGCCTCAAGGTGGAGAAGCCTTTTCCCTTTCCCGTCAAATCAACGCTCGATCTCAAGGAAGCCATCCGCCAAGGGGAACAAATCGCTTTTGAAAAACAGAGCGTGGTGCGGCTTGACCATCTGCTGGGGGAAATCGTCCGGCTTGCGCCGGGTGCGGTTTCCAACGACGCACTCGCGGCACGGTTGCGGGACGATCGCCATTTCCTCATCCGGCGCATGGGAGGAAAGGAGATGGTAACGACACGGCAGGTTCTCAATGAGGAAAAGACGCTGCTGATGGATGTGGTTCGCGGCTTGGGCGGACATGAACCGCTCCAGCGTTATTATGTACCTCAGGCGACACTGATGGCTACGCCGGAACGTATAGACGAACTGGTAACGCAGGCCCGCGGGCGAGGCGAAGGGTTGACCAAGGCACAGGCGCAAAAGTGGCTCGGCCAATTTGCCGCCATTCACGAGTACGTTTGCACCTCAAAGGATCAATTCCTGAACATCCGGGGCGGGGCCGGTACGGGCAAGACGTTCTGCCTTGAACAGCTCGTCGGCGAAAGCCAGCGTGCCGGTCGCCCGGTTTTCATTTGCGCGCCGTATGGCGAACAGGCCCGCGTGACGCTTCGCCATGAGTCGCCCCGGCTGGAAGCCGTGGGGCACATGGATGTCGCCCATGCCTTCGCTCAGGCCAACACCGTTGATTCCCTGCTGATACGGGCGCGAAATGACTCCACGCTCTTGCGCGGGGCTGACATCTACTGCGATGAGGCGGGCTTGCTCGATACGCCGAAGGCGCTCGCCCTGGTGCGGGAAGCACAGCGGGCGGGAGCGCGGGTGATCTTCCAAGGCGATACCGAACAAATGGCGTCAGTGGGCCGGGGCCAGCCGATCAAGCTTCTTCAAGATGAACTTAAGCTGGGAATGCACGTTCCCCGCGCCTCGATCTCGCGCCGCCAGTTGACCGTGGCCGATAAGCAGCTCGCGGCCGATTTGTCGTCCGGTGATGCTGGGAAGTTCGACGGGGCCGTGAAGCAAATGCTCGACCGGGGCATGATCCGGCAAACGCCGCCTGATGAGGCGGTGGAAAAGGTCGCCAAGGAAATCGTGGAAGCCCGCGCCAAAGGTGGCGATGTAGTGGCCGTCTCTTCCGTCCACCGGATCAGTGAAGCCTTGGCCGAACGCATTCATGATCTCCATGTCGAAAGAATGGGGCATGAAGGTCAAACGCCGGTCGATGTCCATGTGAAGCGGGACTTGCAACCTGCTGAATTGCGCTCGTCGCAGTTCTACAAGGTTGGCGATGTCGTCGAGTACAAGGCCGATGACGGCGTTGTCCGCGCGCCGGTGGCCTCCGTCCAGCCGGACACGCTCACCATTGAGCACAACGGCGAACTCCATCAGCTTCGCTTGGCGCAGGTTCGGGCCGTCTTCGACCGTTCGCGGATCGAACGCGGTCCCGGTGAAAGGCTGCTCCTGCAAGAGAAGATCAAGCAGGGGGATCGAGTTTTCGAGAAGGGTTCCCGGCAGATAATTTCGCGCGTAAAAGATGGGGTGATTCATTTTGAAAGCGGCTTACGCCTGCGCGCCGATGATGGCCGGGTGCGGCAGGGCGATTGCCTCACCGATTACAAGGCCCAAGGTATCAAGGGTGCGGAAGTGCGCGGCATTGAAGACAACGGCTCGGCGATGACGATGGCCAACAAGGAGGCGTTTCATGTCAAAGGCACGCGCCACGTCAAAAATATCGTGCTGCATGTCGAAAACGCGGGCCTTTATGTCGAGGCTATCCAACGCAGCAACGAAAAGTTCTCGGCCCTCCAACTGGAACGGATGCCGGTCGCTCCCCGTCCTATTGTGATACAGCCGGCACGAGAGGAGAGGAGTCGTCTCCTGCTCAAAGTGAGCGATTGGGGACGGCAATTTATGAAAAAGACCTCTGGCCCCAAGATAGTCGAGCGGCTTCGCCAGCAGTTCACCCGCTGGGAGGCCCTCCGGCCTCGGCTGGTGCAGGCTGTCGCGGAAAAGCTCGCTCCGGTGGCAAAGGAGCCGATAGCCGAAAAGCTGACTCCGGCACCGCTAACCGTGAGGGAAAAGCTCCGCGAGGGGTTGTCAAAGCCCGTAGAGGAAATGGCCGAAAAGCTCCGCCAGAAGCGCCGGGAAACTATCCGGGTGCAGCCTGCACCGCCTGTCGAGCGCCGGAAGCAAACTCCCCTTTACGCTCCGACCGTCACGCGGCCTCAGCCGCGTCGCGGCTATCGCATGTGACCTACTTACATGATGGCAGAACCCTATCCCTATGATTATCGTGACCCGAGCGTCGGCATCACGTTCCATTTGCCGTCGTACCGCGAGTTCGTACCGAATGCCTGGCTGCTCCACGCCCGGTTGAATCGAGAGGCTACCAAAATCGAGGTTCACTATACCCACTGCCTTGTCGTCATCGAAGGCATGAACCTCGGCGGGCTCCATGAGCAAATCGGTAAGTTCGGCGTAAGCTGGGTGCGCGAACTTCGCATGGCCAAGCAGGATGATCTCTCCGTGACGCGAATTGAAATAAGCGACAAGGTTTCGGATTAGGACGATGGCAACTCACGTCTGGAAAAAACCTTCACCCCTTGAACTCCCGTTTGTCCGTGATGATATCGGCCTCGCGCAAAACCTGCTCCAGTGTGGCATCCCATTGCTCCGCTACGGTCAGACGAACAATCGTATCGAGAACCGGGCCGCCGCGTCGGCGCACGATGCCTTCCAGAGACCTCAAGATCCACATATCCACACCGCTCGGAGATGGCTGGCGTGGCTTGGTATGAGAAATTGTCCAGTAGTCCACGACGGTAGGCGGCGGCACAATGGCCTTTTTGGGATCGCCCATTGCCAGCAAACAATCCCGCACACATGAAACGACGAGCGCATTCGGCTTCATTCGTAGCCAGAGCGCCTTTGCCTTGATGCGTTTGGGAAGATCGTCATCCCCCTCGCTGATTTTGAGGTTGAGATGCTTCCCCAACGGCTCCGTCTTGAGCTTGGCGTGAAAGGCTTTCAATCGCTCAGCCGCTTCCTTGGCCCGTTTGGCGCGGCTCTTGGCGTCCAATTCTTGAAGGAGAGGATCGAGGGAATTCGTCGATCGGCTGGGCGGCAAAATCTCATTTTCCCTTCCAACGGCGGCATAGTATCGCAGCACAGTGCGTATGGGTTCGTTGGCCCGTTCCGGCAAGTCCATCAGTTGCAGACATTGCCAAACACAATCGGATATAAAGGAGCTGGGGAAGCGTTCCGCCATCTCGGCGCATTTTGCCAGAATGAGATAGGTCATTGACGGTGGGGTTTTGATGCTCATTTGCATGATGGAAAGATGGTGAAGAAAGGTTTCGTTTGACAAAAGAAGCTGATACAGCTACTAGTGTCTTATTGTTAAACCTTATGTCAATCGAATTCTTAGGAAATTTCCGGCAATACGCGGTAAAGCGCGGAAAGCCGTTCACACTGCCGCGCTACGCCTCGTCCGAAGTTCGGCTCGTCCGGCCAAGGAAACAGTTCGGTACAGCCACATCTATGAAGACCATGAGCAACGTCAAACCACCTCACAACTCGCGTAAACTCGCGCTAACTCACCCACTACTCACTAAGTCGACACGCTGAATCCCCGTACGCTTCTTTTTATGAACAGCGATTCTTCTACAAACAACGACACGCCTCCTTTGGAGCCAATAGCAACGCCTTCACAGAACCTATGGACAACACGCGAAGTCGCTGAATTTCTGCGTGTCAGCGCCAAAACCGTCTTTAATCAGCGCAAGAAAGGATTGCCCTTCGTCCAAGTGGGCGGGGCCGTCCGCTTCGTGCCGCAGGAAATCAAGGATTACTTGGCGAATAGCCGCCGTTCATCGCTGCACCGTCTGAGGCAGATTATCCGCAAGCGTGAGGCCGCCCCATGATAATGCCGCGCTATTTGCCTCCTAATTCCTACTTCGATGATCCGGCAGAGAAAATTGACGGTGCGGATCGAGCCGAAAGTGAGTCGAACCTGGCTGGCGCTCTAGCCAGTGATGCCTTAAACTTCTTCGCCGAGTGGACTACACGTGGGCGAGGTAGAGCGGCGGATCGTGCTTTCCGCTCGGATATCGCGCTTCTCGGCATTAACTCGCGCTTCTTTCATTGCAAACGCCCGTCAGCGGCTTGGGTCGCCCGTCAGCATAAGAAATCACGCCAACGGGGCAGCGAGCTTTTCTGCCAGTTTAGGAACGAGAGTACCTCTTACTTGCAACTCCGTGACCGGCGCTTGCCGTCCCATTCGCGCATCGGCGTTTCAGCTGATAGGATCGACCGGGCCGATCAGGCTGAAAGCAATGCGAATCTGGTTCGCGGGCTGGCCACTGCGGCGATGATGCGAATCGCTAAATGGATCACAGAAGGGGATGGGGGCTCCACCAATCGCGCCCTTCGCACAGATATCGTCATTCTCGCCATCGGCAAGCATTTTCTGCCCTGCAAACGTCCCTCTGCCGCCTGGGTCGGGCGGCAACATGGCATCTCACGCCAGCGGGCCAGCGAGCTTTGGCGGGAACTTGCCATATATATAGCACCTTATCTCCAGTTTCGCGGCCAGCGCTTTCTAATTCAGCGCCGGGACCAGATACGGCAAGGGCAAGAGGGACCATGGTCGCGACGCAATCACGGTTGTAGCCCCACCTCAACTCTGCCGCAGTGTCGTCACGCATGGCATCTAGCAGGGCAGTAAGTCCCCTCTCTTCAGTTGGTAACCTTGAGGAGCCGGAGCTAACCGTGCCGATCTTCCCGCAGTAATTATGTGTCTGTTGAGGTGGAATAGTCATTAGAATCTCTCTTTATCATTTCGGTGAAAGCTCCTCACTTTTAATGCATGTATCACACACGTACTCCAAAAGAGCGGAAAGCCATGGCGCCGCTTCATTGATAGTGCATATATTTGCGTTGACTAGCTGGACTAGAATGGCCTTAGTGCTTGTTCCTTTTTGATCAGCCTGAGCTTCTTTTGCAACATTGTGGAGACCCTCCAAAGAGACAATGGAATATTTTCGCAACCGTAACACGCGAGGCCAATTTATTGAGAGAATGAAGGATGCGCCAGAATCCATAGCAGGCACATAAGTACAAGTACTGTGTTACGCTGTGCTTGGCATAGGCCTAGCTGTGACTCGCAGCGAAATTCAGGAGGAACTATGAAAAAGCTAATTCTAATACTTCTCGGCCTTATTGCCCTCGCCTTCGCCATTAGCACCGCAGCGTACGCAGACTGCGATTCGGATCCCGGCAATCCACCGAATTCCTTCGAGTAATCTTGGGGCGATGGAAGGGGGCTATGAAAACGTGCCGCGTTGCCGCACTCTTACTTATCGGTGTAGGGATGCCTCTCCACTATGGGTGGTGCGCGCCTGTCGATCTTTCCGCTCCCAGTGGCGAGTTGGGGGCGGCCAATTCCAAGGGCTATCTTGAAATATGGCGTGAGATTGATGATGTCGGGCTCCAGCTCGGGAAAGGGTCTTATCTCCCGCTGCGGTACAAATTCTCCACTGATCCAACTGTGGGCGGACTCCTTGGTCCTGGGTTTTATATCCCGATGTTTGAAGCCAAAAATGTGCTCATTCGCGAGAGCACCATGCGGGCTTACCTTCCCTGCGGGAAAGGCCTCTACATGTGGCGTGATAATGTTGATCCGAATAAGTTCAAAAGTGTGGATCAGCAGTGGACGGGTTATCTTACAGGCGACGACTATGTGGTTTGGAGAGACGACGGGTGGAAGGTGCAGTACCACAAGAGCCGGCTTTCCTCGATAACCTCCGACGATGGCCACGTTTTCACTTGGACCTACGACCGGTCTGGTTTTCCGCAAGAGGTAAGCGAGAATGGCCAGTCACTGATCACTCTCGAGCCTAATGCAGCAGGACAGATTGCAGCACTTGTCTTTAACGGCAAGCGTTACGAATTACATTACGCCGAAAGACCTATAACCGAAATGCTCTTGGGGCAAGTGGGCATCAAGGAACTCGACCAGGCTTTATCCAGCTTTAAATATCCCGATGGCAAGTCGGAGACTTTCCACTTTGCGCTCACCCCGGACCGGGTGCCAATGGTCACGTTCACAGATCCCGCCCAAAAGCAGATCGTTTATACTTGGGACACCGCGACCGCCCATATCGCCACTGAAAAGGGACCTGAAGGGAATTGGGAATACAAGATTGGTGTCATCACTCAGGACTTTGGCCTGTCCCCCATCTCGCGGACTAGCTCGGACGGTAAATCGGAAGGAATTACGGTCGATAGCAAGATGGGAACTTACACGTCAACCGGAACTGATGGAGTTACTACCGTTACCCATGTCTTTGAAACGCCAGGTCCGCTCTACCATAAGGTGCAACAAATCGACAAGGTCAAAGGTAACACACAGAGTCTTATATATCGCGCCTCTTATGATGAGGTTGGGAGGTTGAGCAGAGAAGTTGATGACAAAGGCTATATAACCAATTATGCGTACGCACCAAACGGGAATAGTTTTGTCAAAACTCATGCCATGACAACTGACAAATATACGTTAGCCGCTTTGGCGCTTAAAGAAAAAGAACTTCTCGCGCAAATAGCTGAAAGCAAGGATCCAGCCCAGCGTGGCGACCTAGTCGAGCAACTTGGCTTCTTCTATGCCCACCAAATGCAAGAGCCTGAAAAAGCTCTTGAGTTAGTAGGTTTGACTACTAATAAACAACAGATTTTTAATATTAAAGCACATGCCATTGAAGGAAATTTTAAATTGTCTGATGCCCAGAAGATTGAAGCGTTAACTAATCTTGCTAAGGAATTTCCAGAACAACAACATCTAATAGCAACACTTATTGATATTTCTAGAAAGAATTTAGATTCGCTAAAACAACATTAACCTTATATCATATATGCAATTAAACTCGAGGCACAATCTCACATTATTCGCTTTTCTTATAGCTTTTATTGTAAATCAAGAAAGTTTACGTGCTGGATATGACTCAGTAACAACTACCCCCGGGATGGATCCCAATAATAATGTTATAATAGCTAAAGATGATAATGTGACATTTCAAATATCGGCAACACCATTCGAAGGATATGTGGCGTCAAATGGCTATTCTTGGATATTTAACAACGGTACCATATTGGCTGGCGATCCTACTCAAGCAGGCCCCATTGTAGTTACTTTCGGAAGTGCAGCTAAAGGTAATACTAACCAATGCACTGTTGGTTTGACGCATTATGGATCTGAAGGTGAATTATGCCAAAGTCCTTTCATCGTGCTTACAACTATTAATGTGCTTGTTCCGCAAATTGTACCCAAAGCTATTGCTACCGTTCCTGCCAATCAAGCCCGGACTATAATAGGAGTAGGGGAAGAGGTATTATGTTCCACGCAGCCGCCTCTACCTGCGGGATATTCTGCTTTATGGCAGACAACAAATGCGGGAACCATTAATGCGGACACAGGCGATTACACTGCCGGAGATATTACAGAATCAGAAGATATTACTGTTGATAACTCGGCAGGAGAGCAGTTGGATAAAATCACGTTCGCCGTAAAAGCGCCATTAGGGGCTCCACATTATCAGATTACAACCGACAAACTACATGTATCGGGTTGCCCCAATGCAGGATTTAGAGCCACGTGGGTAATAAATCCTACAAATGTTTCTTTTTACAATGTAATGTTTGAAGAGCAAATGGCCAATTGGGCTGCAAGCGGCTACTTCTTTAATTGCGATAACGGTAAGGGACACGAGCCTTTGGCTGTATGGTATGGTATAAATAATGATAATTCATCTCAAGTTACGGATACAAATACTAGCGGTTATGATTCTAATCAGCCGACAAGCAATTGGGCCGGTTTAACTGAAGTTATGATTCCTTTAGACTATAGAGTAAACGGCCACGTACACTCCGCTTATTATACCGAAGACGAAAAAGCTAGTTCTTCCGGCGCCGCGGGTACTTGCACAATCTCTAAGAATGATGGGTCGTCTACCTCTATTGCCTCGGATCCCAATGCAAACTAAGCTCAAATACACTAAGTCTATTAACAATTATTTTAATAGACTCTTTGTAATTACGACTTTTCTTTTGTTATTTTGGTTTAACTTAGCTGTAGCTGCGAGGGAGGCGTCAAATGAACTAACACTCCCCTCTATAACATCCAATTCTACTGACAATGAGATCGTGCTATACCAGTCCAAGATTAAAACTTTGATCAGTAATCCGCAAATGTTATCTATGATGGCCCCTTCCGATATAAAACGGGTATTTAATGGTCTAGCTATCAATGCATTGAGGAGTAAATTGCCAAATGATAAATGGTCGATGTTGAGAAGAGACGAAGTTAGACTGATAGGCCTTTTAATAAAGTCTATACAACATCGCGTCGATCCGAGCATAAGCACAGATAAGGTGCCGAATTTTGTCGTTCCTCTTCCCTATGATTTCGTCGCAAATCCTGAAGATCGTAAGAACGATGATAAGCGCAAAGCCTATGATGATTCTGTAAGGGCCAAAAGTGAGCTATACGAGCACATTCAGGATCAAATACAAATCCGAAGGATAGAAGATTATCTCATTAGAAATGGGAGGTCTGAATTAACTTTATTGTATCCTGGAGAAACGCAGACAGACTCTGAGGTTGTTGGGATACTTAATGACGTAGGCGTCGATCGGGACACCATAAAAGTACTGATCAATTAGTTATTAGTCATAGCGGGGGCTACTGGACCAGATGTCTACGCCTCGAGTTACAGAGGCCCCGATTAGAATACGCTGTTTGGAAGTTAGCAAATGTACAACTTAAATCTCTCAAAGCTCGAGCGAGGAAATGTGATCGTATAGTTTGACCGACTAAGTAGGTGAGTAATTTCCTTATGGAACCCTCTCGATTGGAGCATTCTTCTAATGGCGAAAAGGTAATATCTCCTTTCGCTAATAGGGAGGTCGCGATTTCTCAAAAAAAGGGTAGTAGCGGAAAGATGATTGTGATCATCACCATCGGTCTCTTTTGTGCAGCCGCTGCAGTTGCTGCTTTTTTTATAATGCACTACGCAAAGGATCCGTATTGTACCTTGGAAACTTTTCCTGTGGGCAAATATTTTGACACCTACCAGGGCTTGGCAGGCTCTAAGTTCAAGGCAGAGTTTCGAGTGGAAGCTGATCTTGGTTGGAAGGATAGTGCTGGTCGGTTGATGCTCCTCTCGGCAGAAAACGACCCGCGCCCGATAGCTGTATTTATTCCTCAATCCATTTCTAGTGGTATCTACTTTACCAAAGGGCAAACCTATGCTGCCGCAATTGAAGTCAAGGAAGGGGGGCTAATCTATGCTGATTCATGCCAAAAGAACTGAACGGCTTGTCATTTTAAATTTGATTTGTCTTTTTCTCGCATTTCGTCTTGATGCTCAGGAGTCATCTGCCTCATCTTCCAATCCACATCCCTTCGGCGAGCCATCTCCATCACCCACGGCTGCGCCCTCGGCGCCCACCGCAGCGCCCTCATCCCTGGCACCATCAGCGGGTAGCAATGGCGATTCATCTACCTCTTCTGCCTTAGATTATTTGTTCAACCACAAAGCACAGGATGGCAGTGCGGCGAAAGAAGTCATGGGGGCCAACGCGGAAGCTAAGAACCGCACCATGGCCCAAGACGCTTTGGGCACTCAGCAGATCGAAGATCCCGCCTTGCGAGCGCGGTTTGAGCGGTATCTGGGTATGACGGAAGTTTCCCAAGTCCAGATCAAAGCGTACTCAGACGACATGCAGAGCGTTATTGATTTGCTGCACCAGCGAAAGACGCCGGAGGCTTGGCAGAAGCTTTACAAGCTCGCGCAATATCAAACAATCGACGCTGGTGTTAGCTGGGAGCTGGCAAACCGTATAGAGTCAATATGGAACGCAGATCAAACGAAGTATGAAATTGCCAAGCAAAACAGCGACCTTCAACACCAGGCTGACACCGCGAATCACAATGCTGATTTGATGTCTGATGATATCAAGGATAAGGAAATCGACTATCAGCGCAGGTTGCAAAACGCCGGCAAGGGTGGCTCCTCAAATCGAACAAACGGCGGCGGCGGCGGAAACTCTTCCAGTGGCGATGCCGGAATGACTCCTCCCTCCGATCAGATTATGGGAAAGCTGGAACTTACCGAAGAATACCTAAACTCCTTGGCTGCCCAATCCAAGATCAAGCTCAATGAGATGAAAGTGGAAAAGCTTTTTGATCAAGCCAAGGCGGATTTTGCGGACTATATCACTACGCTCTACAAGAGCGGACGCTACCAGCACGTTCTGATAGCGGCTGACTTCTGGCGGCAAATATTCGATCAAGGTGATTACCCCGTGTCTATGGCGCAACAGGTCAACGCCAGCCTAGAGGCGAACAACGAAGTGAATACCGCCCTTGGCGTCTTCAACAACAACCTCGACCAGAAGAATGTTGCGGCGGCTACCGACAATCTGGAGCAGGCGTTTATGATCAACGAGATCAATCCCGCGCTGCTCGGTGTTCCCCTGGCCAAGAAGAAGCCCATCTTGCAATTCACCCATGAACTGAGCCGGATGCAGAACATCATCGAGGCTCGCGACTTTACAGACCTCGAATCTCTGCTCACCGAAATCAAACAAAACGCCCCCGACTTTGATTCCGTAAAGGCGATGTCGATAGTCAACGCCGTGAAACTCGACAGCCAACTACATTTGGGCAAAGCAAAGATCGCTGCGCAACAAGGCGACCTCAAGACCGCGATGGACGAATTTCAGGCGGCGGGCGAAGCGTGGCCGGGCAACCCCGATTTGAAAGACAAGGCGCTGAGCTTTTTCAATTCCCAGGACGTCCAAACCCAATCCTTGGATGATTTCGACCGGCTGGTGGCGGAAAACAACTACTGGGCAATCTATGACAAGCAATTGGTCTTCGCTCCAGCGGTGCACGACGATACGAAGCGGCAGGATCAACTCAAGGCGGCGTTGGATAAGGTCAAGATTGCTGAAACCGCGATAGAAAAAGCCACACTCATGCAATCCAATGGTGACGTGGATGGCGCGTGGGAAACGGTCCAGCTTGCAATCAAGGATTTGCCGGATGACATCAAACTCAACTCCATGCGTGGCGACCTTGCCGGTAAGGCAGCGGATTTCGTTGCTGCGGTTGAAAAGGCGCAGGATGCCGAGGCCAAGCAAGAATTGGGCTATAGCTTGAGCTGGTATGCAGTGGCCCAACGGGCCTATCCCGCCAGCCAAATCGCCAACGAAGCCATTGACCGCCTTTCCAAGGGTATCCTGGCCAAGTCGTCGCTCTAGTGATGTGCCGGACTTTTCGCCATGCTCACCACGACGGAAGATGCTGTCCATGTTTCGAACTTGGTGGTCGTCACCAAACCGACAGGCGGCAAAAGCAAGATCCTGCTTACGGGAATTAATTTCGATGTTGAAGCCGGAAATTTTATCGGAGTCGTCGGCGCGTCAGGCTGTGGCAAGAGTACACTGATTAAAACTCTGGCGGGGCAAACTACTCCCTTAGAAGGGCGCGTGCTGCTCGCGGGCCACTCCATTGCCGATATCAAGGAGCAGTATCCTCTTGCGGTGGGATACCTTCCGCAATTCGGAGCCTTCCATCCGGAATTGACCGTCGAGGAGAACCTGAGAACTGCTGTGGCGTTGCGCCTGCCGAATTCCGTTTCGGACGAAGTTTGCGAAAAGTGGTTGCAGCACATTATCGATCTGGCCCGACTGGAAGGCCTTTTATTGCAGCCTTATTCTACGCTATCGGGAGGCCAGATGAGGCGCTTGGCCTTGGCTGAGGAACTGATTGGCGATCCGGCTTTTCTGCTGCTCGATGAGCTGACCAGCGGGCTCGACCCCTTTTCCGACCGGGAAATGATGCTTTGGCTGAGGGACCTTGCCAACATGCACGGCAAGACCGTGGTGCTGGTGACGCATGCGACGTACCATCTCGAATATTGCGATGCGATCCTCTTTCTGCATGAGGGACGGCAAGTCCAGTTCGGAACCTATCAGGAATTACTCGATTCTCATCAAGTGAGTTCTATAGCCGACCTTTTTGAAATTTACCAAACAGAAGGTGTCGAGTTTTCGCCGGTCGAGTATCAATCGCCAGCCGAAGTCTCTGCTCAAAAGCTGAAGACGGGCCGGCCTCCCTCGGGACTGGCTCAGTTTCCGACACTGATGCTTCGGCATCTTCGACTCTTCTGGCGAGATCGCACGCAAATTTACCTGCATCTTGCCTTGATCGCGACTTTCCCGGCGCTGGTGGCCGTGTTTGCGGTGCATGGCCTGCCCCAAGTCCGGCAACTCACCCTGAGCTTGGAATCGAACATCGTCCAAACCTTGGATGAGCAACTGCTCTATCTGAGGGAAGCCTTTCATGCCGCCTCGCTGGTCTCGGGGCTGGCCATGTTCCAGGTCATTCTTTTGACCTTGATCGGGGCCAATAACGGCGCGCGGGAAATCGCCAAGGAAAGAAGCGTGCTGGCCAAGGAACTGAGGGCCGGGCTTTCTCCGGTGGCCTACGTTGTCACAAAATTCCTGCATGTCCTCATCCTGAGCGCCATTCAAGCCTTTTGGATGGCGTGGTTCGTGAAAACCATGTGCGGCTTTCCGGGGGCGCTCATGGGACAATTTGGCATCTTGTTTGCGACAACCTTGGCCATGAGCACGATTTGCCTGGCCATTTCCGCCGGCGCTCCATCGCCGGAGCGCGCCTCGCTCCTGGCCATCTATCTCGTCGGTTTTCAGCTTCCACTCTCCGGTGCGGCGCTTTCGCTACCCGATTGGCTTTCGACCATCTGCCGTCCGTTCATTGCCGCTTACTGGGGATGGAGCGGCTATCTCAAGACTCTCGAATCGACCCGGCACTACGACATCGTCAAGCAATCGACCGAAACCTCCATCGCCACCTACGAAATCTGCCTGATGGTGCTCGGATTTCATATTCTGGTGGGGCTCTTTTTGGCGTGGCGTTTCGTCAGCCAGACAAGGATAGCATGAAACTGGCCACGGCACTCACATTCATCCTAGCGGTCGGCCTTTCGCGGGCCGATGGCATCAAGGAAATCTCCCTGCCGCTTGTGCCCGGCCTCCAGCGAGCCGATATTTACGTCCTCCAACTTACCGAGCATCCCGTCGCCGTTTTGGTCCTGAGTCCTGGCTTTAACGGCGATGGCAAACAGTGGATCGAAAATCGCGTTTGGCAGCAATTTGCCGAACAACGCAACTTGGCTTTGGTCGGTTTGTCGTTCGCGTCCGATGGCAATCTTTTGCAAAAGGGACAGGGTTATTACTATCCATCGCAAGGCTCCGGTCAGTTGCTCTTGGATGGTATCGATCAGGCTTTTCACCAAAGCCTGCCGCTTCTTCTTTATGGCTTTTCCGGTGGAGCGCATTTCACCTCGGGATTCGCCACCTGGAAACCCGAACGGGTCCTCGGCTGGTGCGCCTATTCCGCCGAGTGGTGGGAAAAGCCTGCCGCTGGCGACTCCTCGCCGCCTGGACTGGTCATCTGTGGCGACGAAGATGAGCGTTACGGCGCATCGCTCCTCTACTTCAAGCAGGGGCGAGCCCTCGGCAAGCCTTGGCTCTGGCTCAGCGTGGCGCAGAACGGACATTCCATTGCGACACCGGCCGAAAATTTCGTCCGCGATTATTTTGCCGCCCTGCTCGATTCCGAGGGACCAACGAATCGCGGGCAATGGGTCGACATCGATCTCAAGACGAAAGCTGAACCGGCATTAATCGCGGACCAACCGACCCTCACGGGCTGGCTGCCGCAAACCAGCCTGCTGTCCGACTGGCAGGCAATCCATCGACCATGAAGCCAGTACGTCTCCTGTCCTTCGTGCTAATCGTGCTGGCCGCATCCCGTGCCGCGGCCGACATCAAGCTCCCAGCCATCTTCGGTGACCACATGGTCTTGCAGCGGGATGGCTTGGCTCCTCTTTGGGGCTGGGCGTCACCAAATGAATCCGTTACGGTAATGATCGGCTTGACCGGAGGCACCACAACCGCCGATGAACATGGGAAATGGACCATACATTTCAAGAATTTGGCGGTGTCGGACAAGCCAGTGGACATAAATGTCATCGGCCAGAGCGGTCGGGTGACCATTCATGATGTTCTGATTGGAGACGTGTGGGTCTGCGCCGGGGAATCCCACATGGCCGTTCCTTTAGGCCAGATGAACCCAGCGCCAGACAAGTCACCAACGGCCAGCCAACCGGAAATACGATTTTTTGTTCCCAAATACCAGCGGGCACTAACTCCGCAGAGTGACCTTGACGGAACCTGGCAGGTTGGCACGCCGGACACGGCCAAATCATTTTCCAAGCTGGCTTATTGCTTCGCGCAGGAAATCGCCGAGAAAGAGCAGGCTCCGGTGGGAATAATCGGACTTTATGGTCAAGACACCTCCGCCCAATCGTGGGTAAGCCAAGGGGCGCTGGAGGCCGATCCGGACTTGAAGCAAGGCTATATCACGCCATTTACGCGGAACTCCGCTGGACTGGACCTCGTTCAACTGGCCCGCGCGCACGATCAATGGCTGGCCTCGGCTGGAAAAGTGAGCGACCATCCGCCCGGCTCTCCCCAAACGCAAGTTCCCGTCGTCGCTGAGCCGCCGCAGCCAGACAATCCGGGACTACCTTCGGTGCTCAATAACGCGCTTATCGCTCCGGTGGCCCCGTATGCCGTGAAAGGTATTGTCTGGTACCAAGGCGAATCGAATTTAGGACAAGGAGGGTATGGTAAGCTCTTGTCAGCCTTGATTGGCGATTGGCGCAAACAATGGCAGCGCGACGACCTGCCTTTTTTGTTCGTGCAAACGCCTCCTCCGTATCCTGCCAGTCAGCCGCAGCCTGATGACTCGCCTGCCTTGGCCTTCTTGCGCGAAGCTCAATCGCAGACGCTCAAAGCCATGTCCAATACCGGCATGGCTTCTACGATTGATCTCTCGGCGGACGTGAATACGCGCAGCGTTGATAATGCCGAGGTCGCCCATCGTCTGGCTACCCTCGCTTTCAATCGAGCTTACGGGGAGGACATTGTTTCGTCGGGTCCCATCTTTGACTCCTACCGGTTTGATGGAAACGAGATTCACGTCACGTTTAGCAATGTCGGCCACGGCCTGAAAATAGCTGCTCCTGCAGCGCAGCAGAATAATCCCAACGCCACCGATGAAATCAAGGGTTTCGCGATAGCGGGGCCGGATCACAAATTCGTATGGGCGAAGGCGACCATTGAGGGGCCAGACACCGTTTGCGTCTCGGGTAATGGCGTGGCCGATCCCGCATTTGTGCATTACGGATGGAATGACTGTCCCAACGGCAACTTGTGCAATGACGCCGATTTTCCAGCTGCCCCCTTTCGCAGTGAAGCTCCCGAACTTCCACCGAGTGATGCCTCATTGGTCGCTCAGACCGACGACTTTTTTTCCATCGACCGAATCCACTATTACGACAGGTCGCCCACAGAGCAACTTGCCTTTTTCAAAGAAGTTCCCAGCACCAATGACGACGGCACTCCGGGGACGACCAAAGTCTTTACCCCTTACCTTGAGACGGACGTAAGAGTTCGGGAAGCAACGAAACCAGACGCCTTGATCGCCCGGGCTTATTTTTATGACCAGGACAAAAAGCTGATCGCGAGCGTTCAAGCACCGAATACGCAATCAGCCTCGCCCATTTGGCCGGCGATCTTACCCAAGGACACCGTCCAACCGGTGTTCTTTGTGGTCCCTGATGCGGTGGTACAGGCGGGGAGCTGGTCGGCGGTGATCGTCTTCGGTGACTCCAAAGGCGTTACCGCGCAGCTTTATTCGGAAAGCAACGATTTCGATAGTCTGTCGGATTTCGACTATCCCGGAAAAGAACCGCCCAAGCAGCAGGCCGATAACGCGGTGCATGCCGTGGTTGATCGACAAGCCGTAGTCGACCCCATTGTGACCCATGTGGAGCAAACGGAAAATCCCGAGCAACCGCAAATCACGCTTATTATGCGCCCCCCATTGGGAGTGACCAGCCTCGCCGACGCCAAGGGAGTGTTGTGTTTGTGTCTCCTCGCCAACAGCGTTGAATCGGTCAAACGCCAACTCCAGGGATTCGAGCCCAATCAAGATTTAAGCGGCACTTTGAAATTTGCCGAAGACCACCACCTAATTATCATTTGCTGGGGTTCGCATGGCTTGTGGAATGCGCAGAAGAATTGGGACGACCTCAGCCCGGACTCCGCGTGGTATACGGATAAGGCTTTTGATCAGGTGGCGGATGCATGGGAGCATGGAGTGCAGTATTTCGTTAAAGAGTATAAAATTCCTCCTAACGGCTATCTCCTTTGGGGAATGTCCGGCTCCGCGCAATACGCCTGCCGCTTGGCATTGCGCAAGCCGGACTATTTTCTCGCCATTCACGCCCACATTCCGAGCAGTTTCGACAAACCAACTCCAGAGGCCCGAAAAATCCTGTGGTGTCTGACCACCGGCGAACTTGAAGCTGGCCATGCCAATTCGCTGCGATTTTATGAACAGTGCAAGGCGTTGGGATATCCGATTATTTATAAAGCGGTTGTTGGACTTGGCCACGCCGATAGTCCGATAGCGGAAGACTTGGGCGCAAAGTTTTTCGAATATGCCCTCAGCGTGCGTGATCAACGCCTGAAATATGATGCCAGCGCTAATGACCCTTTTGCACAGTTTCAAATGGCTCAAGCTAGCCCTGCCGGGCCGGCGCCGTGGATCGAATCATTCTGCAAACCGGTCTATGTCGGGGACATCGTGAATCAGGAACTGTTCCCTGGCGATGAGACTGACATGGTGCCGGCATCCTTGCGTACTCCCTTGCCGACGAAGGATATCGCGGACGCCTGGAACAAGTAATATGGATTTGCTCTTTCACGGACGGATGGATTGGGGGTTGGGCAATCCCAACAAGACGGCGGCTCTCATCGCCACCCTCATGCTGGCCGTCTGGCTCTTGGCCTACGTGCGGAAGTGGGGATTTTGGCTCGCGCTGACTCTGTTTTTTGGCTTGGGCGTATGCCTGGTGCAAACGCTATCCCGAGGTGGAATCGTCGGCATTATCGTCGGAGGCTTGTTCGCCTTGGGTTGGATTGCTCGTCCCTATCCCTTTCCGCGGATGCTCGGGCTTGTTCTGGCCTGCTTGGGATTGATTGTTTTCGCCTGTCTGGTCAATGAACAATCTCGCGTGGTGAAAGTCCTTTCCGGTGACGATTTATCGGTTGAAAATCGCCTCCTGATCTGGAAGCAGGTGCCGTCGATGATTCGTGATGCGCCTGACGGCTGGGGCATCGGCAAATCCGGCGATGCCTACATGCAGTGGTATCAGCCTGTCACTCGCGGCGAAGGCTACCGCACTTTGGTCAACAGCCATCTAACCTGGCTGGTGGAATTCAACTGGTGGGGCAAGATCGCTTATATCACTGCCTGGGTCGCCGCATTTGTTCTGCTCTGGCCCGACTCAAAGCATCGATGGGTTTCCGTTCCGCTCGCGGTTTGGGTAGCATTGGCCGTCTGCGCTGCATTTAGCTCGGTCGCGGAGTCGCCGTGGGTATGGATTATTCCGGTACTCGGGTTTCTCGGCGTTCTGTTCATCAGAATTCGAGAAAAAGCGTGGCCTTCAACGGTTCCTTGGATTTCCGGCGCCTGCGCTTCCCTGGGGCTTATCGTGAGCGTCTTTCTCTGGCAAGCGGAAGCTCCTTCATCACCGATTCATTGTCCGCATGAAGGCTTGGTTACGCTGGGTGCCAGGACACCTGCTCTGTGGGTGGTCGCGCCCGACTTAAATGTTCTCGGAGAACACTACGGCCATGAAGCTCGGCGGGGTTTCCAAACGGAGTCCATTTACCAGCAGGCAGGCTTGGGAATCGTAACGGCGGCAAAGGACGCGCCCGCGAATGAAACTCTGATTTTCTCTGGCAAAGTGCCGCAATCTCCGGTTGTTTCTGATGAAATTGTTCTCGTCAGTCCTCGGCCTCCTGATTCCCCCAAGGTAATGCAATGGCTCGCCACGATGCCCAAGGTGACCGTGATTGTGGGAGAGTATTCGAGCAATAAAGATTTTTGGAATGAACAATCCAAGTCTCACCCCAATATCAAGCTTCAGGTGGTCGAGGGAATGGAAGATTATATTTCGGATTGGGCGCACCAAATTGCCCTTGTGGTCGAGGATTCCAACAAAATCGCTATGCCGGTAACGAATAGATAGCTGACTTTCCCATATACGATTCGAGGCTCACGCCATGCATACTACCTCCCTCCCATTCGCATAACATTAAGCTGCCTTTTTATGCCTAAATTTGCCGAAAAGGCTTGCGTCGCGCGTAATAACCTGCTAGCGTATAGAAACTTAGGAAAGGAGATGGCGGAAGGCCATCCCCCTCCGGGCGCGGGGATAGTGGCCTGATCGCACCCGCGTCCCGGTTTCGAATGGTCAACGCCCCCCGTCGCCCGGAGGTCGACGGTTACCGCGGAACCATCGGCCACACCCAATCCCCGTTATCAAAGTCGATTTGCGGTTTGGTGTAACCGGACTTTAAGGCAATCGTGCCGCCATCATCCGTTTGGTTCCACCCGACCGAATAGAGCAGGAATGTTCCGTTGGCATTCAACCTGTAGTGATACGCAGCGCCGTTCAAAATGTCGTGTGGCAGCTCGTCAATGTACGCGGGCGCCAGTGCATCCAGACTAGGTGGATACGCTCCGTGCGCGAGCCGATAGCGCTCCAATCCGCACACGATCCGGTCCTCGTCCAGTTGCGCCTGAGCCTGCGTGGACTTCTCGCAGGCGCCAGTCATTGCGCCGGCGCTGATGAGGTACAAAATATTCCAGGGTGCAGGGCCCCAAAGCGACTGCCTTTTCTTCTCAATGTCACTGAGTATGGCTCCGCTTCGCTTGGGGTGGACGGTTCGGGTTTTGGCGTCCACACACTGCGTTGTGCGGAGATAAAAATCGACCTTTTGCGCGGCGTTCATGTCCCACCATCCACTCGCCCAAACGCGCCAAAGGAGAACCGAGACTATAGAGGGGGCCCCGTTATTCTCGTCGTCATAATTGCCAACTAACAAGCGCATCAATGACGGGTTTGCTTTAAGGGCGTCGATTAACGTCAGGCCAAATGTTACGCACTCGCTGCGCATGTCCAACTGAAAGATGGCGAGGCAATCAACTTGTTTCAGGGCGTCCTGGATTTGGGCCAGTTGCGCATCGTTCCACACATGGTTTCTTAATCCCTGATCCACCGTGGAGCGGGTGATGGCGCTCACCCCATATGAAACGAGCCCTCCCACCAAGGTTGGGTCCGTGCCCACACCTTTCGCGATCTGAAATCCAACCTTGATGTCCCCAACTGCAATCTGCGGTTGATTTTCAAGCAGAGCTAATTGGGCATCGTACGAAAGCAATTTTGCTACCTCAATTTGGCTTGTTACGAGGCTGAGAGGGCGTCCCCAAACCGGCTGAAATCCATAATCTTGATTCATTCGAAACGCCGTTCGCGTCGCTGCGGCGGTGCGGAGATCAACGATGAGTGGATAAAGTTCCTCGAACTGCGCAACCACGCTAGCAGGCGCAGCTTTTTGCGGGAATTGTTTCGCGTAGGCGTCAGCAACGTAGGCGGCCAGCGTTTTCTTCTTATCGTTCGAGGAAATCCATCCCCCATGTTGGCGCTCATCGGTAGCTTCCCGCAGTCTCACATCCAAAAGCGATTTCGGATGATTGGGGTCTTTCGGGTCGGGCTCCAAGTTAAAAATCGGCAGCGCGGCGAGGTTCTGCTCGTCCGGCACGGGTGGGGGATAATAGTCGGTGGGATTCAGCGAATAGCCCGCGTCCTGCCAGCGCTGTTTGGCGGCTGCGAGTTCGCGGGCACCGCGCCAGTCTTCTTCCAGATAGAGGAGCGGCATGAGCATGACGGCCAAGCAAACAAAAACTCCGAGGCAGCCCAGACATCCTCTCGCCCAAGTTGCGCGTGTGAGTGGCATGAGAAATTGGAGGTTTCTGAGACCCGCCGCTGTCCCAGCGGCGGCTACCCGCGGCGGAGCTGCTCGAGCAGCGGACGGTCGGCGTCGGGGAACTGGTACGCGCCGATTTCGGCGAGGGTGACCCAGCGGAGATCGGCGACTTCGATTTTTTGTGGCTCGCCGCGGACGATGCGCGCTTCGTAGAAGAAGAGTCGCACGTCGCGGTCCGGGTAGGCGTGGACGATGTGGTGAATCTCCGCGCCGATTTCCGTCTCGAGGCCGAGTTCCTCGCGCAGTTCGCGGGCGAGCGCGGCGCGCAGTTCCTCGCCGGGATCGACCTTGCCGCCGGGGAATTCCCAGTAGCCGCCGAGTGTGTCGTCGGGCAGCCGTTGCGTGATGAGCAGGCGGCCGTCCGCGCGGCGGATGACGCCGGCCACGACGTCGATGGGCGGATGCGTCACGGCGCGGGTCTCCGGCGTGACGCCGTCGCCCCAACGCGGCGGCTTGAGCACTTTACAGCGAAAGTTCCGGGCCAGCGACGCAGCGGATGAGTCATGTGCGTCGTCTTCGCTCATTTTTTCGTCTTCTCCCAGTCGGCGAGGAATTGCGCCAGCCCGCTGTCGGTCAGCGGATGCTTCAGCAATTGCGTGAGCACCTTGAACGGCGCGGTGATGACGTCGCTGCCGATGCGCGCCGCCTCGAGAAAATGCATGGGCGAGCGGGCGCTGGCGGTCAGGATTTGCGTCTCGTAGCCGTAGTTGTCGTAGATGGTGCGGATGTCGCGGATAACCTGCATGCCCTCGGTGGAGATGTCGTCGAGCCGCCCGACGAACGGGCTGATGTAGGTCGCGCCGGCCTTGGCCGCCAGCAGCGCCTGGGGGCCGGTGAAGCAGAGGGTCACGTTGGTCTTGATGCCGTTGGCGGAAAAATATTTGACCGCCTTCAGGCCCTCGGGAATGAGCGGCACCTTGACCACGATGTTCTTGTGCCACGAGGCGATGTCCTCGCCCTCGGTGATCATGTCCTCCGCCTTGGTGCTGACGACCTCGGCGCTGATCGGTCCGTCGATGATCCTGGTGATTTCCAGGATGAGTTCCTTGAAATTCTTCCCGCTTTTGGCCGCGAGCGTGGGGTTGGTGGTGACGCCGTCAATCAGGCCCATGTCGTGGGCTTCCTTGATCTCGGCGGTGTCGCCACTGTCGATGAAAATCTTCATGGGCCACACCCTATCAACGCTGGCGGGCGAGACAACCCGTAAAGCGCATGCGCCCGCGGCTCATGGGTCCTGGCTCCCGCCGGTCCACACCGTTCGCATCCGGACGAGAGCGCCACGGTGCAACTGGGAAACGCGCGACGGCGTGATGTGGAGCAGCAGCGCGATATCGCGCAACGTCACGTTCTGCAGATAGTGCAGCACGATCACCGTCGCCTGCGTCTTCGGCAACCGGCCGATGCATTGCACCAGGGCGTGGCGGTCCTCGGTCGTGCACACGCGGGCATCCGGGGAAAGCACGGCTGGATCGGCCAGGCGCTCGGCCAGCGGCAGGGCTTCCTCGCCCGCGCGATTTTCCGCCATTTCGTCGAACGAGACCAGTTGCCGGGGCTGAGTGATGGTCTGAAGCGCGGCCAGGTCGCTTTCGCCAACGCCGAGCGCCGACGCCAGCTCGCTCGCCGTTGGTTCACGCTCGAGATGCTCCGCGAGCGCTAACGTAACCTCTGTGATACGTTTGTGTTTCTGGCGCACCGAGCGTGGGACCCAGTCCCAATGGCGGACCTCATCCAGCACGGCACCGCGAATCCGCACGGAGCAAAAACCGCGAAAGGAAGTGCCACGCGCAGCGTTAAATCGAGAGGCAGCCCGGATGTAACCCATCATCCCGGCAGCCTCGAGATCATCATGATCAAGATGGGAAGGTAACCTGCAAATGCAGAGCCGTGCAAATTGGCGCGCCCAGGGGAGAGACTGGATTACCCTGTCATTCTCAGGTTCCATGAAGTCACATATGTATTCCTATGTGTTCAATGTCAACACGTTTGTTCCGGGAGTTTCATGAAGGCCAAAGACGTCCCGGGATCACCCGGAATTCTCGTGGCTGCGCGAAAAGCGCAAAAAGCCGGCCCCAGGACCCTACTCGGTCCCGATGTCCTTCGCCCAACTGCGATTGGTCTCGTACCAGGCGGCGAGCTTGCCCATGCCCTCGCGGAGATGCGTCTGCGGCTTCCAGTCGAGATGCTTCTTCGCCTTGGAAATATCGGCCCACGTCGCG
>Ga0209611_10002547_pt1 | contig 32062 bp, 29 predicted proteins | sample S1TSphgellanicum_3_FD_187693 | JGI IMG/M metagenome (GOLD analysis project Ga0209611, IMG submission 187693) | Host-associated microbial communities from peat moss isolated from Minnesota, USA - S1T2_Fc - Sphagnum magellanicum MG (SPAdes) (version 2) | ecosystem: Host-associated > Plants > Peat... | reverse complement strand
GGTAGGTTTTTATAAATATAACTTATCTAATCAATTTTTTCCCTTTTCATTTCATTTGCACTTCTCACAATTGCCAATTCACAACTTGTCAAATATGTCATGTATGCCCTCACTCAAAAGAATGGGCATGTTGTATGGAAAGAATGGTGGTAGCTTTTACGTCAAAAGTTTCATTACGAGTCAATCTCTACATGACTCAAAAGGACCAGGTTTTCATTGTTGACGTGGTGTTTATTGACACGACATAAGAAATGGTGGCTTCAAGTGTCATTAGTCGATCAACAAGTGCAATTGCAAAACTTAGCACCATTATTAAGATCCACAAGTATAAAGGTTTCATGAAGGGGCACCACTTTATTTTGATGGCCATGGAGGTGCATGATGCACTCGGACATGATATGGATCATTTTATCAAGGAGTGTGCCTATCCTTTCCACAATGGATGATCGAAAGATTATTCATCTTTGTCTTTTTGCATTCATTTTTGCAAGCAATGTGTTAGTATTGTTTTTCAACATGCTTTAACCTTTGCTATAGAAAGAAAGATTGCATTGACGAGTGATGCTTGTTCTAGACCCCCATTACTATTAGATCTCATGATTTGCATGCATGCAACAATAGAAGGGTTGTGGGTGAAACAACTTCCTACCATGAAAGGGACTAACTATCTCCCTTTTTTCTTTTTCTTTGGTTCTTGTGGCTGTTTGTCTTTTGGCCTTCCCTTTTTGTCTTCCCTTTGATGGTTTCAGCCATTGATCTTTTATTGGATTTTTATTTCTACATTACCATGGTTATTGACTTCTTCTACTACTTCCTACTAGCTAACTATTCATGAAAAATCGAAAGAAGCTTTGGTACAATAATTGATAATCACCCAACAGTGATGCAAACCACGACCTTGAAGGTTTAGTGTTGAGCTTTGAGGAGGCACAGGTGGGTCAAAACCTAAATGCATAAGAGCATCTCTAGTGGCGCTCAACATGTGACACTAAAAAAATGTTTCTCACATCCAAGTTTCAGTTATTATTATTTTTTTCCAACCCCACCCGTACAACTGAAACTGGGACTGCAAATATGTGGGAGACTACTAATAGCAACCCACCTGGACCAATCAAACTATCTAGCCAATCAGAAACAAGGCACGGTCAACATTGTTTCAAGGTCACAGCTGGATATGACTACAACACCTCATCCAAGATTTCCAGTGCAGGGCCACATCCTAATAAGCACCAGTGGAGATGCTCAAAGGCATCCCTTACAAGAACAATTTCTGGTACTCAGGTAAAGGGTTTAGGGTATTTGCCAAGCAATTTGCTATAGGTTAGTACTCAGCTTTCTTTTTCTCAATGTGCCTGAAATATATCTGAGGATGTCATATGAGATCATTATTATTTTTCGTTCTTTGCCCTATGATAACCATCGGGTAGCATGAGAAGGGGAAAAAAAGAAGAAGGAAAGAGGTAGGAGATCTCATAAAGCAAAACACTTGCTGGCTCCCGCATTTTGATTTCCAAAATGTCCCACATTTCTATTCTATTACTATAACTAACTAACATGCCCTCCCCTAACACTACAAAATTTCTGTCTAGTCATTACAAACAATGCTCTAATAGATCACCTAATAGATGAATGTGTGTGTGCTACTCCCCTTTATTAATAGGGGATGGTGAAGCAGACATGCCATAGAAATCAAAGCATGCACATTGCTCCAGTACTAATTTCCCCTTTTCCAAGATTCTCATCTCATCAAACATCTATCTTAGTTTTTTCTCCTTATTTTTTTCAAATAACACCAAATCACATATGCCCACCTAGTTTTAAATGAATGCAATGGAGTAGACCAATGTTGGTATGGTATAAGAACATCTTGAGCATTCACCTTCGATCCACACCTCCAAATTCTTTTTTAGGTGTTTTTAGAGTGGGGTTTAATGATGGATTGATTAACTTCACTTTTCACAATTTTCTTTGTCAACTTTTCACCAGCATGTCATCACAATTCCACATGGGTTGAACTTTTATGTCTATCTTGTCCATAGCTACTAGAGCTCATCTTGAGTTGATCTTCAACATTTTGTGTCATTGTCATTGTCCTAATTTGCAATGAACTGAGTTGTGGTGTCAAGCGTTTCTTACATACATGTGCATGGAACTTGAAGAAAATGACAATGAGCAAAAGGTTCATAATGGAAGCTTTAAGCATGTTCAGGAGTGAACTTACCAAAGAGAACTACAAGCATGATAGGTCCAAAGCTAGTTGTGTAATCAATGTACATAAAGACCATGTGTTAGATGAAGAGTGCATTTAGGTGATGGGTAGGTGGAGGATGTCAAACCTCTTATCAACAATTAATTTTGTTGATAACTATCTTTTGCAACGTTTAGGGAAGGCATTGAAGTCATAGAGAATTTAAACTTGCCATTTTAGACTTTGTGATGACTTGATTGAACAATTGTGGCATTTGAAAAGCAATCAATAAAAATAATTGTTATTGTTTGTTAACGATAAGTTATTGTTAACACAAGGGGTTTATGGTATCTCATTGGAGATGTTCCAAATACATTATATACCGAATCTGATCTAAGTAACACATGTTGTACAAATTGCAAATGCATTGTTACAATTGAAGGTTCGTTTAGTGTGATATCAATTGGTATCTAGGAAGGAAGAAATTAAAAAGTGGAACCACAACCACAACCAGAACTTGAACCTTCTACTTTAGATTTAGAAATCTGCACCTACATACATGCAGGGGACCAAGTTGATCTCACCCAGTCAAAATACAAAGAAATTCCATGTCTTCAATGCCAAAGTTGATACCATTGTCAATTCCAGGTGTACTGAAAGCCTTGAAACCAGAAAGGAGGGCTTGCAATCGTGGGTTTTGTTGACTTTGCATTTGTTGACTTTGCACACATCAACAAAGCCCTAGGCACCAGAAGAGAAAGTCATCACTTGCATCAAGAAAGGGTATCACTGAAAATGGTGGGACCCCATTGAGATGTGCTTGCCTGCTCAAAGCCATAGCCATCTCTTACATTTGGTAATAACCTGGATTGTTCAGTAATGTGAGATCTGTCATCCATCTGTTCATCCAGGTTTTTTTTTGTAGAACTTCACAGGAGCAACCCCCCCTTTGTCTCTTGGTTGCCTCTTGTGAATGGGTGACATTACAGACATTTAACTGAAGGGTGCATAAACATACTGGACCTTCAAACTACTCCAGGGACCAAGGGAGCTGTCTGGACTTGTAAACATAAACAATTCCAGTTCCTCAGCTATGAAACACAAATGAGGTTGCCTCTTTCAGAATGTCAAAAAAGCAGAAAGAAATACATGCTCCTGACAGGTTTAACTTGTAGCATACAGGAGACGCTTCAGGCATGGCAGAGTGCATAAGCTGAAGAACCTTTGATAAGCTGCCCAGATTGAGCAGCTCAGGAGTAAGTATGATCTAGAAGCTGTCAAGATTTCTTCCACCCCAGTATCACCGCCAATGGTTTCTGACCTGTACTCAATAGCAACTGCCTGTAGAACTCACAGACAAAATTTGGTCTCAGTCAGTCAGGACTGTAGTAGTCATAGGACTTTCATCTGACCAACAATAAGCATCCCACATGTCATGATCTGAGTAACAAATTGCCCTGATGAACTGCTGATCAAAGAAATGTCTCAACAGCTCTGCCATAAGTCAAGGAACATGTACAAGAGGTTTCTCTGAGAGATTTAAACCTTAGTGGGCTTGACAATTTTTGTCTGTCTCAGTGTACCAAGAGCCAAACAAGGCACTTGTAAGTACTTCTCTTCACTAGGGAAGCAAATATGTAGTCTCAAGCTAGACTGATCAAATTGAGAAATGGTTTTCCAAGACTTTATTGTCTCCCCATTTCTATGTACCAAAAACAACCTGGCTGCACAGCTGCTGAAGAGCAACCGAAACCCTCACATCGCTAAGTTAATTCTCTACACTGTTGGATCTGACATTATTTCACTAAATGGTGCAATTGCAACAAAGACCATGAACTTTGACTTGGAAGTAAACAATGGGAAATATATAGGTGGGCAATCAAAAAGCCTTGCCAAACCCGATCAAACAATGAGTCTGCTTGACTGCAAAAAAAATCCTTGCTCTTTTATCTCCTAATCAAATACTCTTTCACCTGTTGCAAACACACCAAAAAAAACTGCACTAAACACAGACAGCAAGGCTGGCGTTGCAAACACCATGGTCCAGCTGCTGGGATCTGATGGTCCTAACTGAGAAGCTTCCAAGATGCGGCCTGTTGCCGCTACCCCAACAATGCCAGCCAATGTACCTGCCGTGTTGGAAACTCCCATCACAATTCCCGCATAGCGAGGAGCAATGTCCATGTGGTTCACAGCAAATCCAGCTCTGGAGAGTGCACAGGATCCAAGCGCAACCGAAGAGCATATCACAGCACTGCTAGTGGTGTTCAGGCTAGACATTACCATGAGAGCAACAGCAGCCGCTGTAAAGCCAATTGTATTCAGCACTTTACGAGTGTATGTCACAGAGAAGATTTTCTCAGTGATGAGATGATCAGCTAGCCATCCTCCAACATTCGAGAAGATGAACATCACAAGGTAGGGCAACATCTTTGACATCCCCATGTTATGCAGACTGACATTCAAGCATTTATCGAAATAAGTTGGTAACCAATTCATCAACACATAGAGTGCATAGTGGAAAGTAAAATTGTTCACAACTATGGCCCAGACAGGCAAGCTGATCAAGATTGGCTTCCATGGAATTCCACTGCCGCTGCTCTTGATCACCACCACCTTCTTCTTGAGTCCCAACAGATCATGATGTAGCCGGCTACTACTGATCTCACCATTCTCATCCGCAATTTGCACAGGATGATGCAGAAGTTTGGCCCGTTCGAAAGCTGTGGAAGCTCCAAACCCTAATGCAGAAGCCTTGGGAAGCTCAGATCGAGGGGGATCACATGAGAAACGCATCCAGAGCACTGCCCATGCGGCACCCATTAGGGCTTCTGCACGGAACACTGCCTGAGGCCCTCGTTTGGCAACCAAGCTGGGAAGCCACAACATGCCTGCAGCAGCGCCGAAATACATACCCGAAGTGGTGAGGGAAACAGACCTGGACCTTTCGTGCGGTGGAACCCATTGCGCCAAAACCGTATGAATGGAAGGGAAGATAAACCCTTGTGCGACTCCGACACATAACCTAGCGATCACCATGCCTGCTACTGAGGAAGAAGCTCCAGTGGGAGTTAGGGCAGAAGTGATGGACCAAAGCACGAAAGACATGAGCAAAACTCTCCGACCCCCGAATCGCTGCGCCGCCCAACCTCCGGGCACTTGCGAGATGGCATAGCCGTAGAAGAAAGTGGAAAGGATATGACCCTTGATAGCTTCTCCAACGCCGTCATTGTTCGCCGCTGCCGTATACGCTACAGAGAACCCCACTCTCTCAATGTAACATACACACGTGCACACGAAGGTCAAGAGCACTGTCACATACCGCTGCGGAATTCGCACCATCTTCCCTCCTCCTCCAACTCCTCCTCCTCCTGTTCCTGCCACACCCATTCCTCCCCCCGCCACATTGTGCCCCAACATCATCATCACTCCCCTACTGCTCACATCTCTTCTGTTCTGTTCTCTCTTCTTTCTTCTCCTTCCCCTTTCTCCTCACCTCCTTATTTCACTTCCCAATCCCATTTCTTCTTCTTCTTCTTCTCCTCCTCCTCCTAATGCTGTTGCTCTTCTTCTTCTTCTTCTTCTTCTTGCTTTCTTTCTTTCCCCGGAGCTTCCTCTCCTTCAATTGCAACAACAAGCAAAGCTCTCTCCCTAGTGTTGTCACTGCAGAGACTGCAGAGACACTCACAAGAGAGTGGAAAACAGAACAGAACACACCCCCGCACACACACACACACACTAGTGAGAACGAAAGAAACACACTCTCAAAAAGGGGTCAAGATCTGGAAAAACACTAGGTAGGTAGGTAGGTAGGTAAGTAGGTAGGTAGGTAATTACGTAGCTAGGTAGTAGGTTAGTGACTTTAACTAAATTCTTTATTCAATGCTTTGCTTCATCCTCATTTGTTTTGGGAGTTAAGGTTTCAAGCACCTCCTCAATCCCAACAAAATAAGCATATTAAAGTTATTTGGAAAGTCAGGCATTACGGGGGTGAGAACGGCCAGTTTCAGCATAATAGGGCATCAAACGTGTAACTGGGAATGAAAATTTTACAAAACGAAATAACTGGGACCCAAACTAGTTTTTCCACCAATTTTGGTGGTAAACTGAGTTTCATCAGCTTGAGTGAACCAGTCCCCCCTGACTGCACCAGTCCCATTTTGGATGGAGGGCAATTCATCCAACGACTTTGGGTTGGCCAACGACCTGCAACAGTTTCATTTTGGGCGGGTTTAAAAAAAAAGTCCCCTTTTTCTTTGACCTTTTTTTTTCCAAACCTGTTTTACAAACTTATCAACCCCATTCTAGAGCCTACAGCCCCTCTTCTTCTTTCCCTTCCTGCATTTTTAGTGGGCCCAACACTCTGGTGTCAAATGTCTCCAGGAACAACATGCACAGCTTCATCTCCAACGCCGTTGCTCGTTCCAACGTGAGCTCCATTGTGCCATTGTCATCACTTATTCTAGCGTGAGCTCCATCGCACCATCATCATCCCCTATGTTTCTAGGTACACTCTGCAACCTACCCTCTTTTGTTAGTTTTTAAATTTTTCTTTTACTTTGCATTGTGCTGGAAAATACGAAGACAAGCGTCTTCCTCTTCATGTTGCCCTAGTACAAAAAATAACGACAAATAGTTGCGTTGTTCTTCGTTGTTTTCTTTGTGTTGCTAAAAGGGTTTTGATATGCAATACCCTTATCATTTCGAAAAGATGGTGAGGTGCAATATACCCTTATCATGCTTACATTAAACTTGCTGAATTTTTTTGTTGGATATTTTTGTAGATTCAGTTCTAAACCTAGATCTTGCACCTCAAAAGGTTCTTCCTACAATGCTAAAAGGGTTTTGATATGCAATACCCTTATCATTTCGAAAAAATGGTGAGGTGCAATACCCTCATCATGCTTACATTAAACTTGCTGAATTTTTTTGTTGGATTTTTTTGTAGATTTGATTCTAAACCTAGATCTTGCGCCTCAAAAGGTTCTTCCTCCAATGCAAGATGAACATGGAGATGCAATAGAAAAAAACGAATGGGTTCATGAAGGTTCAAAAAGGTGTTACAAAGTGAATGCATGCACTAATTCTTATGTAGCCAAATTGTTGTTTTGTAAACACTTGGACCAAACACATGGCCTTTGTATGCAATGGGGTAGATTTAAACATCCATCTACTCATCTCAGGGGTCTTAAGCAACAAGACCACATTTCAATGAATGTTTTTATTTTGGACGACCCACATACAAAGCAAAAATGGAATGAGAAGAAATTTTTTGATCAAATTTTTAAAAAATGAAATTTAAGTGAGATGAACTTCAAACCCAAGCACAACAAATGCAAGAAGTACAATGTCCCTTATTGGTATGTTTAACCTTTAACATGTTGTTGAACATTTGGCATTCTAGCATGAGGGGTGGGGTTCATGTCACAAAATGCATGGGTGTGGCTTGAGAAAGATGACAACTTTGTTGAAATAATTTGAACACACAAAATTACCTATGCAAAACCTCTCAAAGTTGCATGAGATGATCAAAATTAGATATCAAAATCCAATAAATGCAACTGAACAAAAGAAATGGATGGAATATCAAACTATCATGATTAAGAAATTATTCATGGATGGTATGTTTGCATATTTAAATTGTTTATTTCTATTAACATTGTTTCCATCTTTTCATTGGAATATAATTTGTTTTAATTTTTTGGTGCTAAGCTTTGAGGCACAATAAATGAGGCTTTTGTGACCCATGCAATTTGACTTACATTTGAACATTGTTAGTTATTCATTTATCATCATGCAACAAAAGTTGTAATAACTACAACAAATTATTGCACCAATATGGGCATTGCGTTTAGTTCATCCTTCTCAAATGAATAATCATAGATATGTCATTATAATCGAGCTTGTAGCGAGGCTTTAATGCATGTACCCACCATTTTTGTATCAAACCATTGTAGTTAAACTCAGCATGATATCTTTTGTCACCATCATTTTTGTAATGTGGTTATTTGAATGTTTTTGTAAAAATTAATTTTGGGTTTTGTAGATTTTGTGATCACTTTATGCCATGTTCCACACAATACCCACCATGAAGGGATTACATTTACCTTAAACAAAATGAACAATAACTTCATCTAATAAGGTTAACACATTTTGTGGCAATACTCGAGCATTTAAGCGATACATTCATGAATGCAAGTTGAAGGTCATTATTAAAATGACTAACTATGCAATACTCTCATTATCCTTATCATGAAATACTTGCGCAATAACCTTAAGGAAAAAATGTATTTTAATAATTTTATATAATTATGTTGCTCACCTTCATGAAATGACCCCTTGGTGCATAGATCGATTTGTCTATGTAGGTATTGCAAACTCTTGATTTTCTATTGTCAACGGTTTGGGTTCTCCATAAAACCCCTCAAATTGCAATACCCACATCATTAACTAACTCCTATTACATTACCCCCGTCTAAACTTTTATCTAATATTTGTTTCAAATAAGCAGGGGGTACATTGGATTTAAGGTAACCTTTTTGTTAACATTTATATTATTTTCATGGAATATTTTTAAGGTGAAAATTATGTATTCACATACACACATACATATAAAGGTTTTTTTTTTTTTTTCCATGTATTAAAGGAGAGGAGAATGAAGGTGACTCCATGGCAAAGGTATTAATGATATAAACCTTCCCACTTGTTTTGTTTACATTTTATTAAAGGTTGGGGTTCCTCCCCCCAAATTAGGTTTAAAGCACAAGTTTTATTGGTATATAAAATTGTTTCATATTTTTATTACAATTATGTATCCAATGTTTAAAGTTTATACACAATTTAGGGTTATGCAAAAATAATTCCAAAATTAGGTTTAACACTTAGTTGTAAAAACATTGTTAACTTTTAGCATTAAAGTTATGCAACCAAGTTTTTTTGTCTTAATTTAATTGCAGGTCAATGTAAGGATTTTTTGTTGTTTAAAAAAGTTTTAATTCAACATTTTAAGGTTCATTTGTATAGGTTTGCTTAGTTTTTCAAATTTAAACGTATGCATCCATCAGGTTGTAATGTCTACAATGATTTATGCAAACAAAATTTACAAATTAGGTTAAGGGTTATTTGGTCATTTGTTTGAAACTATTTAATTTTTAGACAAAGGTCAAGGTTCCATTAGTGTAAACATTTACATAATTTAAGGTTGATGTAATTGATTATGTAGGAACTATGTTGACCTAAATTTGGACATTTGTATTAGATATTGATGATGTGGGTATTGTAGTTTCCCAAACTTTCCCTAACCTACGTGGTGGATGAGAAAGTATTACATCTTCCAACTTTTCTATGACCTAAATATAATTGGTAGCAAAAATGATATGGGAATTGCAAAGACGGGGGTTATTCACATTTCAATTTTGTAATAGGTGTTCCATCTCAACATAAAAGTATTATGGAAATTTCGTCCATTGTTATTCAAGTATCATCACATCATGATTGGTCCAATGTATGTAATACCCTTAACCATAATTTTGCCATTGTGATACAAAATACTTAAAAGAAGAAAAAGTAGAATAAAATTATGCAATACTTATATCTGAAGCATAAAATTTTTGTTGGATTTCTTATGTTTCGAGCAATACCCAAATGTTGTGCATAAAATAACCATCATTAATGATTTTTAAAAAAATATGATGATAGTTTTGAATTTTTTTATGATTAGAAGAAGAAAAAAGAAATTAGACTCATACTTTTGAAAAAAAAGAAAAAGAAAATTATAACAAGAAGAAGGCAATAAAATTATAGAAAAATAAAATTTAGCTAATAGATAAAGAAAAGATATAGGTTTTGCCAATAGATTTTTTTTTTCCAAAAAAAGATAAAATTTTAACCTTAAAGCCAAGAAAATATATAAATTATTCTAAAAAAAAATTTAATTAAAAATATATAAAAGTTTAACTAGTAATAGATATAGGGTTTGCCAAAAGATATAAGTTTAGCTAAGAAGATATAGAAGTTTAGCCAAGAAATGATATAAGTTTAGCCAAAGAGGAATATAAGTTTTGCTAAGAAATGGAAGTTTAACCAAGAAGAGATAAAATCTTAGCCCAAAAAATATATAAGTTTTGCCAAGAGATAGAAGTTTAGCCAATAAGAAATATAAGTTTTGTCAAGAAATACAAATTTAACTAAGAAGAGATAGAATTTTATCCAATAAAAGATATAAATTTAATCAATAAAAGATATACGTTTTGCTCAAAAGTAAAAGTTTAACCAAGAAGAGATATGGGTTTTGTCGAGAAATAAAAATTTAGTTAAGAAGAGATAAAAGTTTTACCAAGAGATAGAAATTTAATCAAAAAAAGATAAAAGTTTAATCAAGAAGAGATAATAGTTTACCAAGAAATAAAAGTTTAGCCAAAAAATAAAAATTTAACCAAGAAAATATAAAATTTTAGCCTGAAATAAATATGTGTTTTGCCAAAATATAAAAGGTAAGTAAGAGATTAGTTCTTAGTTTGTAAGCAGAGCCAAGATGTAGGTTAGTAGGGTAGCTAGGTGGGACGGTAGTATGGAGATAAAGGTTGAGAAAAAATTAGCAACACAAACAAAAATGGTCAAAGGTCAGCAGCCAAAAAAGATTGACTATAGCAGAATGTTGGTTACCGTAGGGTAAAGAGGCAGATGAAAAACACAGCCCATCCTATGGACAGAACGGCCAACTGGTGGAGTCATGGGGGCTGCTGGTTCACTCTGGCCACTTTCATCCTGTCTTTCCTATTTCCTAAGCGCCTTCACTGCTGCTACATATATTTTCACTGCTCCTACCTGTACAACTGCTATAATTACTCTCGAACCTTGTGCATTATATGCTGAGTTTTCAGCATTTCATACTGAGATTTAATAAATTTTCATTACTTTGCAGATACCGCTGAAAGAGGGGATAGGGGGTGAAACAGAGGGTGACTTTTCCGATAAGTCTATTGAGTAAATCAAGCTTTTCATTTTTTCTACACTCATTTTTTCCACCTTTTGTTTTAGACAACAGGATGATAAACCCCTTTTTTTTCTTCTTTTTGATTTTTTTTTCAACAAGATATTAATTTATGAAGAATTGTAATGAGCTCCCCCACCCCCTCCTCTCGCCTTTCCCCCAATATGGTGGATGTAACACCTCCCAAATCTTCAAAAAAAATAATTTGAAGATCGTCAAAGATAGGGTTAATCTAATTTTTTTAACCCATTTTAATCCTAAAACCAAAGCCATAGATGTGCTCAAAATAGGTCATGGAATGGGTTTGGATTTGAAAATATTTGAAATGGACTATATTGTAATTTTAAACCATTTAAAATTTGATACCTATTGGTGTCATGCATTAATAAGCACATTATAACGGTTATGGGATAGCATTTGAGGTCTTGGTTTAGGGTGCAACAATGGGTTGGAGGTGCCATCTTTCTTTGAGTTTGATTTACAATGGGAAAGTTCAATTGGAAATTGAATGTGGTGCTGAAATATATATATATATATACATACTTATTCTTCAAATTTATTTAGAGTTATGGCTTCAAGTAGTTCATATATGTATGTAATTCAAAAATTATTATTTTAAATTTTTGAATAAGAAAACATGTAACTACACATCAACATGTCCTTTTCATGCTTGTGTTATATAATAAAATAAAATTGACATAAATATTGATGAACTATTGAAAACCATATTATTAAGTTGATAAATCCCCATCTCCTTTATCATTATTCTTATCTCTTTCTCACTTTGAAAAAAATGGTGAAGTTTTTAATTTTTCTAATGTACTCTGTAAATTTGACTAATTTTGCTAATTTTTGGGGAAAATTTTCACCAAATGTTTGACAACACTAGGTTGAGGAAAAAAAAAAAAAAAAAAAAAAATTAAAAAAAAAAAAAAAAAAAACCATTAAACCAAAACAAAACAACCCTCATTTTGAATATTTTTATTTATGTGTCTTTTTAAAAAAAACTATGGGTCGATTTTGAGTTAATGGCTAGATATGGCCAATTCATCTTATGCATGATCACCACTTCAACAACCTCACAAATTTTGGGGGAGGAAGGGAAACACCTTTTTTTTGGTTTAATTATTTGTAATTTTTTTATTAAAATTATTTTAATTGTGGAGTTTATGACTAATGACATGGATGAAAATCTAGAGCAATAATAGAATCTACAAAGCTTGTAAATGACTTGAATGTATGGCAATCTATCACCTAAGTTGTGCTCCTAGGGTGCATTCCCTACCTTTTCAACAATGGGAAATGGTCCTAGGTCTTTGACTCAAATCAATTGCAATGGATGTCCAATCCTAGGTTGATGGTTATACAAGCTCGATTACTAGTTTTTCCTATCTAGACAAGTTGTTGCAACCCTAGCTTGGGCTCGTGACCATGGCAAAGGGAATTGCAAGGGTGCGGGCCAAAGGGAAGCCCAGGAGTTAAGCCAAAAGGAAGCCCGGGAGCTAAGGCAAGAAGAAGCCCGGGAGTTAAGCCAAGAGGAAGCCCGGGAGTCACATCACATACTCCCGGGAGTGTAAGAAAGTGCTAGGGAGTGTGAGGGAGTGAACACTCACACTCCCAAGGCAACTCCCACTTGGGGAGATGGAGTCCCGGTGGACTCCCGAAACTTCAGAGAGCGATTGCAGGGGTCAAACCTCAATGGATTGTGGCGTTCTTTATATCATTGGAAAGCTCTTGAAGCGTAGATATCTAAAACGGGCTCGCATTGCTCATTTGGACATCTGAAACACAAGTTATGGTCAAAAGAAGGGTCGGGAGTCGAATTCTCGGGAGTCTGCCAGTTTTGACTCCCGACCACTAAAAGTCGGGAATCGACCCGAAATACTTGGCTGCAGAGGACGTGCGACATACCGTTGGAAAGGTCTCGACGAGACCTACAACTTTGCTTCAGATCGCATCGCAATTCGAGGTCTGCTCGCAAAGTTATGGGGCTCCAAAGTCCCGGGAGTCTCATTTGGCGCGATTTCGGGACTCCCTTTCGGGAGTCCCGGGAAAAATAGCCATTTGGATGTGGGCTCCGTGGAGAGCTGCAGAGTATACTAAAAGGGGGAAGTGGTTGGCTTCCCTAAGGGGGGGAAGATGTTGGCTTCCCCACCAAAGGAGTGAGATGGTGGCTTACTCCCGAGCCCGGAGAGTGTGTGTGTTCAAAGTGAGTCCGAGTTCACCCGTGGCTTGTCCTAACACCAAAAAGGTTCCATGATGAGTTTTAAAGGGGAAGGCGATGGTTTCCCCAAGGTCCGGGCCGTGGCTCTTCCTAGCACCAAAGGTGCTCCAACTTTGGACTAACCACTTGGAGGGTTATCACTTATCAATTCCCTCATTATTTAAGCCTTGGGCTTATTACAATGTATTTTGAACTTTTGATCAATCTAATTTACAATACCTAATTTTGAGCGCTTTACAAATCATATAATAACATTTAAGGTCATGGAAATGTTCATCTCAATATGCATTGAACATGTCACCAAGTTCCAACCCACTTCTCAAGCTTCATATAAGTGACATTAAATTATTATTTTTGCTTGTTGTTAATATTACAAGTTGGAACCTTTGCATTATAAAAGTCTTATGTTCTTCATGCTTGCACAAAGACAATTAGCAAGCTCTAGCTATTCTTTGGAGATGTAAAAAAAATTGTTTGAACTTTATATTCGACCATTGTAGACCTTGCCATTAGATAATAAAAGTTCTTCGAATGACATCACATTTGCACCATTAAGATACTTTAGTTGGCCAATGCAAAAAAAAAAAAAAAAAACATGACTATAATTTTGGATTAACATGCTTTCTTATGGTCTTTTTGTGTACATCTATTTGACATTAAAATAATGAAAATTTCAAGAAAAATAATTTTACCATGGGATAAGTAGCAATATTGAAAATCAAACTTGAAAAGTTAACAATTTTTGAAAACATGGCATGAGTAACTTTGGATTGAGGAGGGAGAAACTTATGGAAAAGATTCTTAAAAGATACTAGTAATAAACAAATGGTGATAACTATTAATGTTTGTTGGTTATAAAGAGAACACTTGAATATCAACTTGGTTATCAATAAGGTTATATATGGTTTACATGTATGTTATTGATGGTTTCTAAATATGGGGTAATGAACTTTCTCATCTTGTAGATAGAATCCAAAGATCCAACAAGACCCATATAGGTTGATTCTTGAATTGTTAATATAATAACCTACTTAGATGCTTGAAAATTTCATGCAAGTGACAAATAGGTTATCAACCCTTCAAACCCCAAGTTTTAATAACCTTGTAGGTTTTAATGTTGTTTGTTTTATTTCATTTTGGATTTGAAGACCCTTTAAGTTTTTAATTGTTTGATTTTTATAGGAGCCCAAATGATATGTCAAGTTTTTATCTATCAAAGTTCTACAATCTTCTACTTGAAGTACATAAGCAACAACATTACTCAACCTATTGCACAGGGAATTGACATGGTCCTATGCCTTGTTCTTTATAACACACACACACACATCACATTGAATCCATTCCATGGTAACATGTTAGAAGTGACAATCCATTTGTTAGGAATTGAATGATATTTTAATTGTTATTGATAATTAATATACAAACAAGCATTTACAACATATGAAATTTGAACCAAAGTCACATTCGCAAATGTAATTAAAACTTCAAACTTGCAGTAACCTTCATTTTTTTATCATAACATGGACATGGCCTACATCTTGAAAGTAGCTAGTAATCCTTATTAGCTAATCATTAATTACATTTACTAATCAATTAGCAAATTAACAACCTTTTAGATTCTAAATTATGTTTGAATCTCTAGATTCCAAACAACATGTATTTTTCATCTTAGGCATTTGTCAACATGATCAATAACATTTTGTCTCAAGGAATGCATTTACACCAAGTAGATTGCCTTTTAGACTTCATCTAAATGTTTCTCCCACATAATAATCATCAATGTATTTCCTCCATTCAAAACATCAAGTAGTATTTCTTTGAATGTTTGCATCTCCTCCTCCCCTACATTCAACAACATGACACTTGAATCCTCCCACATTGGCACCCCACTTGTTATTGTGCTTTATTATAACAATATTTTCTTCACAATGCCTGCACTTCATTTCAATTATACAAGCAACAAGAATAATGGGTTAAAAGTCATGGTCCTTTAAAATCCATGGGTTAATCGTGTATAAATCCATTTGAATACTAAATAAGAGTTAGGATCATAAAACATATGCTACCTTAAGCTAATTAAGTATTTAGATTGTCAATCATTGACACTTGAATTGCAATTCCAATGACGTAGAAATTAGTTTATATGGGGTTATTTGCAAAAAGTTTCTTATGTCACTTCTACATGACCATTTCAATTGTATGGTCGTCCCTAGACCATTCCAAAGACAATTCAAAAATAACTACCTCGTTTTCAAGCTTAACTACTTCATAACTATTTCATAACTTCTTTCTTTTATAATTCCTTTTCCTATTAACTTTCATAATAACTATCTCTCACCTTTCTTAGTAACTACCTCCATTTTATAACTATGTCACTCCTTTTTCCCATCCACCAACATGGATATTAATTAAAAAATTAACATGTGTCTTTTCATGTCCATGAAATGTATATTAATTTAAATGAAATTTGATATTGATATAAATATATGAAAAATAAGAAAAAATAAAAATAGTTGATCATCATTGGTAATGCATAACAACACGAAGCTCAAGTATTTACATCGTCAATCATTGACACTTGAGTTGCATTAAAAAATTTTACAAGAAGAGATGAAAAAAAATGGAATTCATTATACAATTAAAATTATATGGAGTTAAATATATAGAACTTTAATTGTATAAAGAAATCAATAACGTCAACCTTTATCGTCTTTTGCCACCCATCAATCCTAAGCAACCTTTAACATATTTCATTCTACATATTTGAGTTCACTCTTGAGCCAATAAAGGATTGTTCACACTTGTTTCACACTTTGGCCAATAAAAAATGATCCATTTCAACCAATCAATGCATCTTCATCATATTAACCCTTTTGTTTGCCCTTTCATATCCCAAACCCTAACACTTGGGCCAATCACACTTTGGCAAGTTCACACTTGGGGCAAATAAAAGGTTTCGTTCACAAAATTCCCTTCACACTTTGGCCAATAACACCGTGCTATTTCAACCAATCAATTGCCTCTTCATCATAGTGGCCCTTTTGTTTCTCCTTTCTTATCACATGGGGAAATGCAAGGAGAATTTTCCATTGACCATCCTAAACCCTAAACCCTAAACCTTTTTCACATGGTTGAAAATTTCAACATTTTTACAAGTAATAGAAATAGTGTGGATAGCTACAAAGGTACTGCAATATTGTTCTTCTGGGCTTGCGCATTGTGCACCTCTGAAACTCCAAGGAAAGAATGAACAAAGGAGCAAACACAAAGAATGGACAATAGCTCACCGAATGTGCTGTGCGGTGGAACAAGCAGTCCAACCAATAAGGGAACTGTCCTTGATCCATGCATTACACTTTCCCATATACTATCATAACTGGATAACATAATAATACTCACATTATGAAGCCAGTTTTGCATTCCACTCTTTCCAACATGGGTTTAAGGTTAAGGTATGAAGTCTCTCTGCGCAGAAGAAAGAAACCCGTTACAAAACCTTTGGAGTTTTGTTCAACAATGCTGTTGGATGCACCACTGATTGAGAGCTCCCCAATACTTGTGACACATTCTGGAGGCTCATGATCACTGGATGATGCCGGCCCTCATGAGCTGATCCAGCAGCACCAGTTGTAACTGCACCTTTCTCACAAAAATCTCCATCAAACTGTGACATAAACAAATTGCACAATTTAATGGAGAATGTCTTGTTAACGTACACTTTTGGTATTCTGATCTGTAGTCAAGTCAGGCTTAAAACTACAGAAGCAATCGTGAAATTTGCAGCATACAGCAAAGTTTTAGATGTTTTTGTCTCAACTCTTGATTGACACATCAAAGCATGTATACGTAGCAAGCAACTATGGAAACTAGGGCAGCAGCAATCTGCATGTCCAATTTGGAGCACTGCATCTTTGCCATGGATTCTTAGAGTTGAAGCAGCATGTGGAGCATGCATGCAATTTCTTTTCGGTGCCATACGCATTCTTACAATCAAGCTGATGTTGCATCACTTACTAAGGATATGGTGAGCACAGCAGCAACAATTTCTTCCCTGGACTCCATATATCGACTCCATACATTCTCCTTCATACTCGAAACAAGAATTCTGTGGCAGAAATCTTCTCTTTGATTAGGTCAAACTTTCAGAGCTTCAACGCTCAATCTGTTGAAGTGCAAAATCTTGTGTGAACTGTAGTTGGGAAATCAGGGAAACCATTACTGGCAGAAAGACAAACATCAATTGTGAAGGACCAGACCAGATTTTGTGTGGGCGGCTGGATAGCTCATTTGTGGGTGGCTTAAGCTTCTGCTGTCTGAGAACTAAAAATTCTTCAGTTTACCAAACATGCTTCTCTCAGGAATCTGACAATTGCTGGAAAATGAAAGTCTCTAGTTGCACCTGATTCAAACTGTAGTTTCATCAAATCTTTCCCATCTCAAACTCATCTTTCTGCCATTTGTGCCAGCACCTTGTTATCCAAATGTCTGGATCATCTGCAGTGTTGTCAGCATAGCAAGAACACCAGAAAATTGGCACAGAGGATCATGTGTCACCATTTTGTACTTAACATCTCCACATTGAAACCAAAGCATACAGGCCTACTATAACCATTAGACGAAGCAATCTCTGCAATGGAGCATTCAATGTCCATCAGCTTCTCAAGTTCCCCTTGAGACAATTGTGATGATGATGAGCTTGCCACAATTTCAACAGGATGGGAAGAGAGATGGAATAGAGCCAAGCTGCCCCTGCGTGCACCAGATTCCTGCAAAACAACAAATTCTTCCCAGTTCTAGTTTGTTATTGCAGTTTGTGTAGATTGACCTGCATCAATTTCTTCTGTGAAAATGCTACAGAAACCAGTCTCCAGCAAATGTGGGAAGAAGAGGAACACCACCACATCAGTAGCAACAACATCCAGACTATGAAGATGTGCCAAATAAGACTTTATGGCCCTTAGACAATTTGTGGCAGGATAATTCACATCATAGCAATCTGCAATCCTTCCTCATCCTTCGATCTGCATTGCTGAGCATAGTTACATCATGTCCAGTATCTGTTTTTGGTAAGTAATCTCCTTTTTAGGACGAGAAACCTATGATTATAATAACAAGGTTTAACAAAATCGGCGTCAAATGAGTGTTGCTTTGAAAGGCTTACATGTGCACAGAAGAGGGTTTGCAGCTGTTGAGGATTTTGATGAAGAATCATCTTCAATAGTGAATACACAATGCACTCTCGACCCCAAAAGGAAGATGAAGCTGTGGTTGACTGGCCAAGAAGACTGCAGTATTCATTTAGGGGTAGATGATGACAAAACAGATTGACAGGCAAATGGTAGGGTCACAAGACTGGTGGTACTTTCTGCAGGTTCTCTGTAGACAAACAGACTGAAGCAAATAGGGAAGACTCAAGTAGCAATTGAATCTTAAGCAATATAAGAAGAAAGCAATTGCTCAAGATCAATCAAATCAAATCAAATCAAGATGCAAAAAGAAGGAGAAGAAGAAAACAAGATGTTCATAAGAATCAAGTATCTCTTACAAGACACCATGACCATCATAGCAAACTCCAGGAGGAACACAAGACCATCCACCTCGTCTACAGCAGAAATGGAAAACAGAGTCACACTAATGGAGCATGGCATGAACCATCATTGCGATACTCTCTTCTTGCAGGTTCATTGACCAGCAACAGCAAAGTATGTGTGATTGGTTACCACACGACTCCTGCTGACTTCACCAGCTCCCAGCATGGTTAGTGGTTCCCCCAGAGCATGAGAAAGTCATCAAGATCCAAGCAAAGACAAAACTCATGTTGAAACAATCAGATATGTTTAAAACAAAAAAAGACACAGCAGTTGCATGTGACAGAATTGTAAAGAATGTGAACCCCAGTAAAGGGGTTAATTTTACATTGTCAGCAAGTCCAGAGCATCCATCTGACAGTAAGCTGAACTGTTCCTCAAGAAACAATGGCTGAAAAATGTAAGCGTTTCAAGAGCCAATTCATGTGTACTCTATCCATGTTTTACAATGCTAGACTTTCTGGGTAATAACTTCAGAGGACTCCCATGATAATCATGGAAGTGGGACTTGTATCTTCATACTTCTTGTGCAGAACTAAACGCATCAACTACCACATCATTTCCTGAGGATGCCACACTTGCGTCATTTAGCCCTAGGGTGGAGGTTTCAGGGAGGCTGGTATCTAACGTGACAGGGACTTCAACACGTGCTGCTTCCAATGCCTTGGCTGCAACTTCTCCAGGGGTTGGATGATCAAACTTACACACTGGCCCAAACTTGCAAGTGCCTGTTTTCATATAGTATGCACATGGTGTCTCACTCTGTACAACACCCAAGCATCTTCATCATCTTCAAAATATTTACAGGCAAGTGCAAGTTTATGAGAATCTGAGGAGCCCTATCTGCTTCAACACAGGCCATCCGGGTAGATATATGACCTGAATAAGACAAGCTGTAAAAACTGACAATGAGCTTAATTTATCCATCCACCTTCGTGTCTTACTGCACAACCTAATCTTCTTCAAATGACCCTTATGAGCAAGGTCTAAGGAAGTGAAGAGCATGTACCTTATGGTACAGAGAATTAGTTACCAAACAATAAATGAATAATATGCTTTACCTCTCTTCGAGGAAGACCAGCAAGAGTAAGCTTCACAGAAGCCGCAGCAGCAATTGAACTTGGCCTTGAGACAACAGAGGGGACACGGTTGGGAGGGTGATTGAATCTGCATGTAGGTCCAAAGCTACACTCACCTGTCTTCAAGAAAAACTGTTCATGCACATACCACACTTTATCAGCAAATGCTCAATGACCAGAAATCTAAACTTCTGCACAGACCAGTGCTCATCAAAATACAAACTTTCAGATGTCCAAAGGCAGAAGTTCTGTCAAAGATCACTGAACCATGGGAAAGCTGAAATAGACTATTATATAAAAGAGGCCTTTGAGACTTCAACAATGCTCCCTATCTATGGACACATCTCTCACAATTTTTCCTCATTGATGCAAGCAGGTCCTTCAACATCCTAATCATAAAAAGCCAAGAAAAATGACATACACTGCAGTCAGCCTCACCAGGCCGTTGGGGATAAGAGCCAACTACAGATATTCCAGAAGGATAAGCACATTCTTGTCCCTGCATGTGACAACATCCACACACATCAAATGCCCTGTTTTGCATTACCTTTGTATCTGGTTCCCACTAAGCATCATCAACTCAAAAAAGTTGCTGTCAAAGGAGCAGTCCAAAATTAACACAAGAGCATTACAGTCAAATGAAACAACAAACTTTATTGACAAAAAAACCATTTCCATTTCAGAGATAAACACAACAAAGTTCCACTCAAGGGTGACTCCAATCCATAACCCCTAGGACTAAACAAAAATAAAATCTGAATCCACAGGTGCAAATAGTTCATTTTGCTCACTGTCTGATAGTGTATAGGAGCTGGTGTATATGGAGGTTGAGATTGTGAAGCACCCATAGGAAAAAGAGGAACTCCAGCCCTAGAACCTGCTGATGCAGAAGACAAAAAACTCAAAACAAATGAGCTGAAGAATTCATGAATGGGGCTTGCTTTTGAAACAACCAACATTGCATGTTACAAATTATGACCACAACTGGAATGATGACCTTGCCTGCCAAATTTGCTTCAGGATGATTGAAGCGGCATGAAGCTCCATATTTACAGCTGATTCACCCATCCTCCCTTCTGTCCAGGTCAGCTCAGAATTACCTCAACATCCAGTCAATGAGTCTGGGGGTACAATTGGTCTCAAATGCCTGTTTCTGACAGTAGGGTACATACACACCAGTAAGCACCACTGAACAACAAGATCATGCTTGATGACAACAACTGTCAGATGCTACTGCACAAGTAAGCCATAGATGGGGGACTGAGAGACATGATGATGCAGATCAATCATTAATGCATGCACAACCTAGTCACATGAAGCTAAAGTAGTGGTAAATTTACCTTCCTGTCTTGACATAGTACACACAATCGATTTCACTCTGCACATCACAATTTAACCTTAAGGATCCAGCCCTCTCCATGGTATCAAACATTTGCTTCAGAAAGTACCATCTTCAGACTCTTCTGCCAAGAACTGCCAGAAAATTGGTGGAACTCAAAGACCAACCCTTAGTTTGAGGTGTAAAGTATAGAGGTGATTCATGTTTCAGGTACAGGGCACCTACAGGTCTAATAGGTAAACCCTTGGAATTGAAAGCAGCCGCTTTGACAGGGGTGACAGCTTGCTGTGTCTGATCATTGTGACTGCCTGATTCAGGCCTTTCCTTGGGATGATCAAACCGGCACTTGATCCCATACTTGCATTCTCCAGTTTTCATGTAGTACTGCAATAACAACACAAATATATTAGCTCCTCCAATGAAATTAGCCTAGTGTGATATCTTGGACAGAAAGCAATTGAAAAAGGTGCTGAAGCTTCAGATACTCACTGCACACACAGTCTCCCCTGGCCGCTGAGGCAGAGTAGCTGGGTCTGTAGGAGTCACAGAAGCAGTCACCTGTGTGTCCACATCCACTAACATTGCTTTAGAGATGTTGTGATCATTTCCAAATCGCACAATCTTGCCTGAGAGGCTTTGCAGCCCTGTACATGAGACAGAGATCCTTCCAACTTCTAAAAGGCACTGCAATCAATATTCTGGCATGTTCTTGTAGCAAAAGTGTTCAGACTGCTGACAGACCTCCTTCCAGTTTGCAATGCCCCCAACAGGCACCCAGGTTGGGTGATCAAAGCGACAAGAAGTGCCAAAGCTACAATTTCGTGTGGTCATATAATAAGCGCACATCTTCTCCCCTGGTCTCTGTGGAAATGGCCCAACCACCACCCCCCCACTGTCTGGTCGCACTCTCTTAGTATAATCTGGAGCACCCCAGGCTATATACACCAACCAACATCCACAGTCACATGGTAACAACACACAAGCAGACAAATAACAGACAAAAACAAGGATAATAATATAAGGACATATAGTTTACACACAAGAATTTGCCAACACAAGCAGAGAATGGAATACAAGGAGACCAATATTCAAACATTTTTTATGAGGATACCGTAGTAGTGCAGTGCAGAGTACCGATGGTAGGGGAATAGGAATCGCACAAGACAGCATATATACGTAGTAGCCATCCAGTATTGTATACATTTGCACCCCGCAGCCAACACCATTGGTCAGATTCTCATCCAACCAAGCTCTTCAAAGTGGTGTGCACAACAACATTGCTATAATAGCCCTCATTGAGGTTGTGGGTACAACTGATCTTCTCCTCAAAAAAAATTTACACATAAAAGGACTGAAATCACACAGAATTCACCAGTCAAGGCACACATGTAATGTACATACATGGTGGGAGGGGAGAGGGATGACAACACACTCTAGCAAGAGAGCAATCAGCATTCATTAAAGTAAATCAGTCTGCTTCCTTCCTCCTCCACATGCAGCATGACACAACTATCTCAGTGAGAAGCATATGCTGTGCACCATTGTAAGCTCAACATCCGGTTGGGAGACAAAGACAAGGCAAAGACAGTGATTCTAGATAGACAGGTACAGCAGGATGAAAATTGCATTACAAAGACCTTCTGTCGCCCTCCTCCACTGATCATCAATTCATAGATTGAGAACTCAAGATTGCTAGTTTGCAATTCATAGATTGAGAAGTCCAACACAATGCTAGTTTAGATTGCCATGCAAAGTAGCATGATTTTACAGTGGAGATAGTGATGACACTGCTCAACAACAACAACAACAACAACAACAACACAAAAGTACAGAAAGCAATCGTAGTCCAACACTTCACAGACAACAAAAGCCTTTCCTTTGTGCAGCTGGTATAAGCGTGTCGACATTGCAATCACCAAACTTACATCACCAGTGCATAGTCTGATCAGTGGAAAGCACTGTCGTGAAAACTAGGAGGATATCATAGACAAGAAACAAGCCAGTCACAGAAAAGGAAGAAAACAGACTGCCAGAGAAGAAAAGAAGACAGAAAAAATGATATGGCCTTAGCCAAGAAAATTCTCGAAGTTTCTGCTTTCCCTCGTCACAGCATCAGCGGCAAGAATGCCGGATCAACAGAGAGGAATGCAAAACCAAGACCTAACCAGAATTCAAGGAAGAGCAATAGAGACAGAAGACAGGGGGCAGGCTCAAAAACATACCGTCCTCAGCAGGGCGTTTGATACGACCTATTAGGCCTTGGTGGTCGTAGGGTAGCGGCGTAGGTGGAGAGTACAAAGAGGAGTAGGGAAGGGCAAGAGGAGGTTGCTCAGCAGTGTAGTATTGGTACTGCAGCGGTGCTGCATACTGTGGTGCCATGGAATATATCAGCTGATGGTTCGATCCCGTCATAGCCACACTTGCTTTTCTTCTTAGGATTTCAACCCTAAAAGAAAGAAATGGATTAAAAAAACTGAGAATACGCGAGTTTTATTCCAATGCCGCAAACAGCGAAGAGCGAAGGAAACCAGGAATGCAGCAGCAAACTTGTCGGCCGATTTTCTTGCTCCTCCTCTTCATGTCTCTCGCTCACCCGCGTGTTGCAACGACGCCCGCTCGCACGCACGCACGCACGCACGCGAAGCCTCGCACTGCCCAAGGGAGGGAGACGACACCCTCGGACCAGTCCGAATCTCAATCCGTCGGACGCAAACAAAAACCCCGGGATGGTTTCAGCATCCGTCGCTCCTCTAATTCAGACCAATGGTTGACAACCAGGGCAGGTATAGACTAGGTGCCTAGAAGAAACACCAACTAGGTCCTTATTTTCAGGAATAGACCTATTACAGCTTGCCACGTCATTAAGGACGTCAAATAGGGCACTCGTCAAGTGTTTTGGGCCATCAATTAGCATCTCGATCAAGACCTCAAATGGCTACCGTTTTCCTCGGGAGCCCTGCACGCACGCCAAGAAGGCTCGCAAGTGTCAAGGGAGAGACAGACGACATCCTCGGACCGGTCGGACTCGCAATCCGTCAGACGCAAATTAAAAACCCTTGGATAGTTTCAGCATCCGTCGCTCCTCTCATTCAGACCAATGGTCGACGGCCAGGGCAGGTAGTAGACTAGGTGCCTAGAAGAAACACCAACTAGGTCCTCATTTCCAGGAATAGACCTACCATTGATTGCCACGTCATCAGGACGTCGGAGAAAAGGCTTTTGGGCTGTCGATAAGCATCTCGATCAAGACCTCAAATGCCTGTCTGTTTTCCTCCATAGCGCCCTTGCGCAGGAAGGATCGAGAAACCGAAGAGCGCATGCCCAGAACGGATCTTGTCGTCGCAGGCGAGCGTTGTTGCACTTTTGTCTCTGCATCGATGCCAGAAAACTTCAGATGTGCAGCGACAACATGATCTGTGTTCTTTAGAGGGCGGGCTGATGTGTTTTTTATGCTGAGAACAGAGGGATTTCATTGAAAAAGAACAGGAGGATTAGGTAGTTTGGGACCGGAGAGAGGAGGAGGGAGGAAGGGGCGGAGAAGGAGGATTAAAATCTGACAAAGGAGAAACAATATGGTGGTGATTGAGCTTGCTGCTGAAGACGAAGAGAAACAAGAAGTAGAAGATGAGAAACGCAATGAGGAGCAGGAGGAAGAGGGAAGAAGCGGCGACGGCACGACGAGCAGAACGACTGACTCTTCTGTTGCGGAAGTTGCATCCGATAAGCGAGGGGAGAAAGAGAAACTGGATGCGAAAACTACAGCGGAAATCGAAGCTTCAACAGATCCGTCAAGCAAACCGGGGAAGTCGTCCTCAACTGCAGACTTAACGAGTGCAAGAGCAGGCAAGGAACCTGAATCTGACTTGCACAAAGAATATATATAGTGCGAGCGCAAACGCTTTGGTTTCAGATTGCTGCATGGTCCTTGTCGTGTCGACGCGGTAATAACCTAGGGTTTGTGTTGTCTTTCACCAATACATTGATGATCCCCTGCCTATCCGCAATGCTGTTGAGGTCATGAACTGGTTTTGGAAACTCCAAATCTTTCTTTAGTGCCATTGTTTTGTGCTGTCTTTCTGCCGCAACTCTGAAGGCATAAAACAATTATTGAAGGGCTTGAATTGGACAAATGCAGTTTTTCCTACCTCCTGATACTGGATCTTCTTCTGCTATGTTTGATGTGATAGAATAGAAGCTGTTGTATAAGACCTATGGTGGCACAGCAGAAGTAATGAGGCAGTCAGTAGCAATGTTTTGCAATGGTGAATTGGCCTGAAAGTCTCCACAAGCAGATCAACATGTATTAGAGAGCAATTTCAATATCTGATTCTGTTCATAAGAGGATTGGAAAATTGATTTAGTGTCTCTGTGATGTTCATAAGAAGATTCTCCTCATGTTCCGGGTCTCTTTCTGTTTGCAAGAGGAGTGGAATCAGTTTCAGCATTCTGATGGGAGGATGATTGGATGTCTCTCAAGAATTGTCTCCTGGAGGGCATTTTGTGTTCTAGGACCAGTTTCATGCCATCATAGAACATAAGACCTAATTTTGGACAATGGATTTCAGAGGCAGCTGAGAAGAAAGGATCAACAAATGGTAGCAGCACTGAAGCTGAAGGAGAAGGTTGGGAAACTGCTAGCGAGGGTGACGAATCACATGCTGTCAATGATGGAGACAGCCTCAATGGGAAAGCAGCCACAACAACAGGTGCTAATAATGAGGAGCATTTTGAGGATGCAATGACAGAAGAAGAACAGCGCTTGGTAATTCTTTCAACTGTGAATGTCTGTTTTTACTGAAGTGATGTACTTGCATCTTTTGAAGCTTGTGACATGACCCAATGCTTCGTTCTTGCTTTTCCCCTCCAGGCTTCAGGAAAAACCCTGCAATGACAGGGATAACTCGAATTTTGTCTCCTGGAAGTGACATGCACTATCCACAGCCATTAGAACTCCATGCATGTGTATCATATCTTATGATAGAAATGTAGTTCTGTGTTGTACCTATTGCTTCTGCATCCTTGTGTGCAGTCTTTTAAAAGTAGAGTCATGGTTTTGCTGTGTGGAACATATGTTTGGGTGGGCCAGAAAGCCCTAGTGCAAGCTGGTATTGCAAAGGCAGAAGGTAACAAGCTCTATGCAGTTGGGAACTATGAGGAAGCTTTGCAAAGCTATGCAAGAGCACTGGAGAGTGCACCAGATCATCCAAGTTCTAGTGAAACGCGCGCCCAGTGTTACTCTAATCGTGCTATCTGCCAAATTCAGCTGGTACAACCAACTCTTCCATTTAGGTCAAACCTGCCAACATTTGTCTCTATAGGGTGTACTTTGCTGTTCATCCAGGATTACTATGTTTGTTTTAGAAGGAGATCATTAGAGGTGGCCTGTTTGATTAAAGGAGACCTAAATTGTGCTGAGCTACTACGCAAACAGGAATCAACACTTGTAGTCAGGATTATGGTTGAGCTCTAACCTTGATGTGGGCTGGTTCACTGCAGAGTAATTATGCAGAAGCAGTGAAAGAGAGCACTAAAGCACTGGAGCTGGATCCAAACTATATAAAGGCACTCATGAGGCGTGCACAGGCACAAGAAAAACTTGAGAACTTTGAAGATGCCATCAAAGGTATAGTTTGATTTCTGGAGAAGCCAACCTTATGGAAGATATGGAAATTATTCATTATGCAAAGATCTCTTTGGCTTTCAACCATAAACCATGCAAGCATGAATCTTGTTTGACTTCATTCCTGGGAAGCCTTATATTGATTGGGCATTCCAGTTAAATATATGTAATGACTACTCCTATTTGTGATTGGAAATAGCTGTCCTGCACCAATGCTGAATCTTGGCTTGTTCTTTGAATGGTTCATTCATAAAATTTGGTTTGACTGGTTGGTGGCTGCAGATTTAAAGAAGGTGATTGAGCTAGACCCTGGAAATAGACAGGGTAGGGAGAGCATCCAACGACTTGAACCTCTTGCAGCTGAGAAAGCAGAGAAAATGAAGGCAGAAATGCTTGGTAAGTTATCTCCACTTCTATACAAGATCAAAGAACATCAAGTGAAATGGTGATTGTAAACCAGCTTCTATCAGATGGCCTTACAGTACATGAGCAGTAATTGTGTCATCATAAACTGGTGATGTTATGAGTGTTCGGTCTCTTCCAAATCTTCGACAAAAGCTCTATCACTGCAAGAGCTTTTGATGTCTGTTATTCAAATTTTGAGTAAGTTTGCTGAATGGATGGGAGAGCAGGAAAGCTGAAGGAAATGGGAAATTCATTACTTGGCCGGTTTGGAATGAGCATCGATAATTTCAAGGCTGTACAGGATCCAAACACAGGCTCCTACTCCATTTCCTTCCAGAAGTAAAAATCTCAAGATATCCATAAAAGGGCCAGGAGGAGGATGTCAGCTGGACGTCTTGTGCCTTGGGGGGAAGTGCAATCTGAATGCATTTACAAACACAACCTTTGCCTACTACTTCTGTGAATCCTTGCATGTGTTTTGCAAAGGTGCAGAGTGCTGAAAGAGATCAGTGCACCCAGAGAATTGGCCTAGTAAATAGTGAGAGTTAGTTCTATTGTAAGGCTGCAATTGTTGAACTCTATTCGTAAGTCTGTATGAGTTGAAGATCTACAGATGCAATTGTAACGTCTGCTTGTGCATATCATACTGAATTCTTCTCCTTGCATGCCCCAAGTTCTAGTTCTTTGTTTTTGAAGCATCAATGTTCAGATCCACAGTAGAATTGATTGACATTCATTCTGGAGGAGGGGCTTCATCATAATGTAGAATCCTCTACATCACCTGTTCAAAACAAGTTCAGTGCCCCCAAAACCCACACATCTTGGCTGCATTTTCAAATGTTTCCTTTGTGTTGGAAAAAATTCCTTTCTTCATGAAGGAAATTTTCCTTTTTTGTATTTTGTTGTTCTTGTTGCAGGGTTAGGTGGATCAGGATTCTGTAACACTTATTTCAGCAGACATTCCAGCAGTTTTGTCCAATTTCTAATCTGAGAGTATCATTGGAAACCTCTTAGCAAGACTACAATCTTTGTTCAGGAGTTGTCTCCAACAGATCCTTGTAGAGAAAGTTTCAAAGCATCCACAAATCAATGGCAGCTAATACTGATTTCAGTGGAGATTGCAGCAGTTTGTCCAAATTCTAATTGGATAGTTTTGTTGGAAACCTCTTGGCATGGAGTAGAAGCTCTTCATATCATTCCTTTTGAGGTCCCAGAAGTAGCTGCAGCATTCCTATTGATAAGACATTATACAATGATGCTGAAGATTCATAGACTGGTAATATAGTTTTTTCTCTTCTTTTTTTCTTGCCAAATCCCTGTATTGCTAGAAGTGTGCTGTTGTCTGGGGAGTCCAGAGCTTTTTGCAGATATGGTGCCAGCAGGACTGCTCAAGCATGTCGTTGCACCAACAGGGATGGTGGGCTCTAGCCAGATGAGCTTTCAAGGTCTGGCAAGACTTGGAGTAAGAAAGCATCTCAACTTGATCAACTTGCAGAAGTGGAATCAGCTTGGGGGTTTGAAGATTTCACTTCATGTGGTGGCTGCAGCAGCACCAGGAAGGCAGAAGTAAACTCTTGGAGCTCTAGAAGTCACTGCACCTGCTCCTGGTTTGTTGCTCTTTTCTTTACCCTAGTCCTTTGAAAGAAAAAAAAATCTTCCAGAGAAATGGACAAGAGTTTAATGTTGTAGCTGGGTATTTTAGGTTAACATCTAGAATCTAAGGGATTGAAGATTGGACCCCACAGATGATTCAAAGTCGGTCATCAGCCTTAACCAGTTTGAGGTACTGGCTTGATTCTCCAGACAATCTGAAGAGAGCAGTTGCATGAAAGGCTGTGCAATTGGTGAAGCAGGGCTTTGCACTGGAAGTACTGATCATAGGCATGGCCATTGAGGAGCTTGGCAAGCCCATCCCTCAGAATGCAAGGTTGGTCTAATATGAACTCTTTCTTCTCCAAGCCTCTGTCTGATTGATTCTTAAATCAAGCAAAGAATTTGGGAATTGCACACATGATGAAGCATCCCTTTTCTATGGAGTTGAAATGGCAAGGAATTCCTTGTGCATGTTTTGACTTTCATTTTGAGTTTTTGATCAATATTGTGCAGTTTTGGGGGTCTGTTAAAATCGACAATTTTTTTTGCAATGAGGATTCCTGTTTTCTGCAGGGGACAGTTGAGGCAGGTTAAGGATGTGGTTGGGGTAGCAACAATCTACCAATCCTGAGTTCTCACAAGACAGTTTGGTGTTAAGACTTAAGTGTGTCTACTCCTATGTTTCTGCATTTCAATGCATATTTTTGAATATAAGAGGGAATTTAGTTTGATTAGAGTTTTTGCCCAGGTCTTAGCAGAGGGATTTTGGACTAAGGTTGTCTCAGGTTATATCTGGGGTAAGTTTCTGGTTGCTCCAATCACCTTTTGAATATCATATATTAGAGAACAGGCAAGCCCCTGACCATTGTGTTGGGTAAGCCTGCAGGCAACCCCAGTGCTGTCCAGTGCCAGCGCCATGACCATACTATTGAGCTAGCTTCTAATCCACTCCTGGTTTGTGATATCCTCTGCAGGCAGCTGCTAGCAGTGGGAAAACAAGCTGTTGTGTGTTTTGAGTTGCCTAAGATTTGTTGTGTGTGTGTGTGTGAGAGAGAGAGAGAGAGAGAGAGAGAGGAGCATGAATGTTGAACAGTCCAACATGTCTGTGGATCAGCCCAATGGAGACAGAAGAGTCTGCAACAGAAAAGTGAGCTTCTTGGCAGTAGAAGGAAAGAGGAACTCAAGCATGACTTTGTAAAAGTTATTTTTGAGTTCTGGATGGCACCTTTTGTGGTTGCTGGACAAAGAGGGAAGCAGCAGTGGTTGCATGGAGTTTCATCAGCACCAGCAACAACAGCTGACATTGATGCTCCTTTCCCTCCTTTCAAAGTGGAGTTTTCAGGTAAGTGTGAAGAAGAAAGGGGCCAAAAAAACACAATGAGAAAAAAAACTGCCCTTTTTTGGTTTCAGTTGCAATTTAGCTTGTACTTACGCAAACCTGCTTCAATGGTTTCCTAGTCATTTTGTTAACTGGAGGCCTATCTCACTTTTTCCATGGTATCATATGCTGTTTACCATCAGAAATGCTAGATCAAGCATCACAAGGCAAACAATCATGTGCTGTTGATGTTCTACTACATACATAAGGTTCGCATCAAGTTTATAGCACCATCCCCAAATGCAAGGAATGATATTGATTATGAATTAATAATTAATGCAACTGACAAATTTTTACTAAAATTATACATTTTCAAGGTGAAAGACTATGAGAGGGATACATCATATTGTGCAAGCTAGGGATATACATGATAGGCTTGGATGACAACATTCTTATTGAAATAATTCTTACGTTTTTTCAAGGATTTTGTATCAAGTGGGAGTTTTGAAACAAATCAACATTTTATAATCCTAGGTGGGGATGGATTACATGCTTATACATTAGAAGTAATAGAACAAGCACAACTTAGGTTGAAAATGATTAAATTTCCTTTGCATACATCACATGCATTAAAGCCCCTAGATGTGACTTGCATCTAAGCCTTTCAAAAGATCATTGTAGAAAGGAAAAAGATAGTGCAATGGTAAAAAATAATTGCACAAAACCAAACAAACATTATGTGTTTATATCATTGTTACATTTCATTTCCATTCTAATTTTGAAAAGAACATTGGTGTTGCTTAGAGGAGTAATGATAAGATTGTGATTGTGCTTTAGGTATGTTCATAATTTAAAGGAGTAACGAAGAGATTGCTACAAAAAGGAAATTGTTGCAAAACTTGCATCATGTTCCAAAATTCACATTAATCCATCAAGGATTGTATGTGTGTTTAGTGGGGATTAGGATCTTACATTGGTATCTTCTATTGTGGAAAATGTGACCTTGACTTTTAAATTGTGAGACTATCTATAGCAATGGTGAAAAATTGTCCAAAAGAAGCTTGGTTAGGAAATGGGCATCAAACAAACTTCATATGGTGTTTACACAAAATTGCATGTTCACATTTCGTAAGAAATTCTCTTTCATTTTTAAAAACTTCTTTTTTTTTGGGTTAGTTTTATCAAATACATTTGTTTATTTTCTTACACATTAGGGTCCATGTGCACAACAATAGGGTTTAAAGTTTAGGGTGAACATTTTGATCCCTTAAACCTTTGATTATGCATGTGTTGTTCAAGTTTGAATTTTGCCTTGCATTATTAGTTTGCTTATTTCTTTTGAAATCTATGGGATTTGTTAAGTTGTGGTGCACAATGCCACCCTTCAAACCCCTCTCAAGTTTCAAGTATAATTTTTTATTTAATTTTTTTGGGCTTGGTAGCCTTGAAGCCTTGCATCTTTGCACGTCTTATTGATTTCCAATAAAGAAAAAAAAAAAACCTTTAATTCCTAATGTTTGTTGTTGTGCACATGATCTCAAAGCTTTGACTTTTGTGTTTCCTAGTAGTTTCAACAAGTGTGTTGTTGACCTAACAAAACATGATGGTTTAAAGTTTGCAAATGTGATTAAAAAGAAGAAACGAAAGAATTTGATATTTATAAGTTGCAAAGTTCCCGTGGGTTGAACCTATTAAATCCCCATGTGACAATTCTTT
>Ga0209611_10002545_pt1 | contig 32075 bp, 21 predicted proteins | sample S1TSphgellanicum_3_FD_187693 | JGI IMG/M metagenome (GOLD analysis project Ga0209611, IMG submission 187693) | Host-associated microbial communities from peat moss isolated from Minnesota, USA - S1T2_Fc - Sphagnum magellanicum MG (SPAdes) (version 2) | ecosystem: Host-associated > Plants > Peat... | reverse complement strand
TTTTAAAATTTTGAATTTTACTATTGACTTGCATCACATAGGCTTTATGTTCCCCATCTATGTATACCCTAATGACTATAGTTGATAAACCAAAAAATTAAGTTTTTTATAATGGTGCAACTTGACATTTAATGATAAGCAGTTAGGAATGTCAATAACCATGTCAAGAACATTTTAGGAACACAAATCTTTTATTTTTTATTGAAACACAAAAATTGGGAATTAATACAAATGTATAAACATGAATGCAATGACCCTTCAAGAACTCTTAACCTTGACCTTCAAAAATTGTTCAAAAGTTTTTGGTTGCATCAATTCACTATTTATTAAACAAATTTAAAAAGGATTATTTGAAGCCTTCTTAAAAATTAAAATCATTAAAAAATGTGGAAAAACACATTCATTTTGTGTTTTTGTACAAAGGAACCCAAATGTTATTTTCCTGAAACTTTTTCTTTGACCACTCATTTCGAATATTAACATTATTTTTTTGGTAAAAATTAATTCAACTAATGTAACTATGATGAAGTAGCTTATCATAAGAACAAGATAAAGTGAAGGAGGGGCTGGAAGGTAGTTATTAGATAATTACCACATACTTCAAATTATTAATGTATAGACAATCCAACCTAGTGGATTTATAGGCTTCTAGCTTATACTATTTCTTATCTGCAATGTCTATAGACCTTTTATGATGATATCCTATCGTTTGCACCATTTGCATACCCTTTGTGATTGTATCCTATCATCTATAACCTTTGCAGACCCTTTATAATAGCTTATCATCTACAATTTTTCCCTTTATCATGTAAACTTCAAATTCAAAGTCTACCACATTTTTATTGCCATTTACTAACTACTACCAACTTGTGATAATAGATTGTTTCCTAATCCAAAAACAAAAACAAAGACTATATTTTAATTTCCTTATAAAAGAAATGGAGATCTATTGCGTAAGATATAACAAAAACATTATGCAAACTTCAAATGTATTATCCTACTTTACCATTTGACATATTCTAAGTAGGAGAGAACACTAACACAACAAGATATTCTCATCTCAACCATTTTCCATTACAATAATTTAAGTACATGCGACTCCATACTTTCCTCATTTCTTTAATGTTACACGCACCTTTTCCATTCAATAGTCATTTCATAGCATAAGCTTTTAACTAGCATACGATAAAATCTCATTCCAAGTTTTCTTCTTCTCCCCCTTCTATTCTTGATTCTCTCAAAACTACACAAGGTCCATCTCATTCACATGAAAATAAGTCCTTATTTTAATCTTTTTAGAAATTTGTTTAGGCAACTGGGTGGAATACAACCAATCGCTCACCTACATGAACTAACTAATTTCATTAGCTTTATCTTTTAAGTAAAAGAAAGTAAACTTCATGGTACTAATTAGTTTAGGGATTTCTACCCTTAACACACCCCACATTTAGTAAAACCATTGGTGATAATAACCATGTGTATTGTTCATGAATTTTGTGTCACCTTTGTGGTGAACTTTAACCCTAATTTGGATATGCAATCTTGAAACCATTATAACGAAGAGTGGTTATACTTATAATGGATTGCCTTAAACCTAAAGGGATGTTAATTTTGTTATAGTTTAACTTATTATAAAGGGGTGGAAATGTGGTCCCCAAACATTATTGTCATCAAGAAAGCAATGTCAAGGGAACAAATTCAACTTTGTTTATTTCCAAGAAGAAGTACCATCATTTGGGTGCAAATGAGCTCAAACGAACCAAAATTGATGTTAAAACGTTAGCTTTTCTATAATTCTTATTATATTTGTTTATGTGGTGCCACTTTAATGGCATGTGAATCATGGAAAGTTGTTCTTATTGAATAATATGGATATTGAAAAATCTAAAATGAATCAAACAAAATTCCAATATCAAAGTTTGGTTTGAATAAAGGATGTTTAACAACTTCATTCAATGACATTTTATAAAGAGCCCCTTAATTTTCATAATACAATTTATTTCATCTTTAAATTTTTTATGGTAATAGTGTACTATTAAACACATCTAAAAAACAATCAAAATTTCATATTTCTTTGATTTTGTGTTTATCAAAAATTAAGGTTTAAAAAAAGTTCATGAGTCCTTTTCGACATGTAAATGTGATACAATGTATATGTTGTTTAAAGAAAATTTGTAATTTATAACATCAAAAATTAAACTTGAAAGTGTTAACATGTTTTTGTATGATTTGAAATTATGACAAATTTTCAAAACAAAACACAAAATCTAGCAAAATTTATGCACTTTCCAAAATTCATATTTCTTCAAATTTGATTGTAAAAAAACATATGACATATTGGGACAACTATAAATACAATATATAAAAAGTTTCAAAACATTTCATTTGAAAATTCCTCTTGAAGAAAACATGTTTTTTAGGGAAAAAAACTCAAAAAAGACAATAGTCCTAAATGCAAAATAAACACATTGGTTCGTTATATGTCATTTTGACCCACTTACTAATTTTATTACAACTACTCAATTAATAATAAAAAATTTATCTCTACAAAAAAAATTTGTATTATGCAACCATTCAATTTGGGACTATATGCGACTTATTGTCATTTGTAATTACGTTTTGTCATTTTTACAACTATTCAGCATCCTTTTCAATCTATGACTATTATTGCAATTATGATGCCACTAATTTGCAAGTACTAAATTTTCCATCCTTCCATGTAAACTAACTTTTTGAGTTTTTCATCCAAAAATAACCTTATATGTCAAATTAGTTACAAAAGTAGTTGTAATTTGGTTACTTCAATATAATGTACCTATACTTTTGATGTATACTTAATTACATGTATATTTATAATGTTTTGAAATATATATTTGGGTATATCTATAGATTATATTACATTCATAACATTAAGTATACATTTTCAATATATTGTAAATGGGCTAGGTAGACTAAGCAAGTAGTTAATTTAATAGGTACATGAATAGGGAGGTAGGTAATAAGTTTGTACACATGTAATTATGTTAGGTTAATTGTTTTGCGAACAAATTACACATGTAATAAATAAACTTATCAATTATTAATTATATAATTTACTTAGTAGATAATAAATATTATTAATTACAAGTAAAATAATTACTTTAATAAGATTAATAAGTTCACTAATATTTTAAAATTATTTGATAATTACTAATTAGTCTTAAATATTTCATTATTAATATTTTAATTTATTGATGAATTTTAATTTTCCAAAGTTTAGCCAAATTCTAATGAAACTAATGTGTAACAAAGGTTTAGATGAAGTTTGGTTAATTTTTAACAAAGACTTTGTCAAAATTAACCAAATTGTAGTTTAATCAATGTTTAACCAACTCTTATGGTTCTTACTCCTGATTGAGGTTATGAAACTCCTACGAACAAGCAAAAGCACAAAGAGAGAGATCTGAGAGAGAGAGAGAGAGGAACAAATTGTTAACCGACAGAGAGAGAGAGAGAGAGAACAAATTGTTAACCAACAGAGAGATAGAGAAGAAGAGATCACGGACTGCAAGCTAGTGAGAGAGAGAGGGAAATGAGGTTGGTCCTGAAGGTGTTCAGGAATCGGAAAACAGAAGAGGAAGAAATGCAGTGTCAGTGAAGCCCACAATTAGGATTCTGATAGAAAAAGAAGAAGACGGAGAGTCTCCTCCTCTCTTCCTACTCTTACAGTCGTAGTCCTTGCAGCTGAAAGGAAACAGGAGACCTGGTTTTGGAAACCCTAATTTCTGAGGTATGGACTACTTTGAAGTTAGGCCCGCTTTACACTAAATAAGAGTCAGGGCCAACTTTGAGCATTTTGGGCAGTTTCTGTCTGCAATAATAAGTTTCATTCATTTTCTCTTTGTCCATCTCCAGCATTTTTGTAATCATCATTCCCATGAAAAGGGTCTAATCTTATTGGGTGAAAAACATGGTACCATGTACTGGCTGAAGAGAAGGATCCTGTAGTCTCTGGTTAATTGTCAAGAATTGTGGAGAAAGATTTGCCATTCAACTTAAAACTATCATTCATATGCTACTGGCAGAGTAACCAACACACTGAATTGTGGTCATGGGTAGAGACTTGTCTGTATGTAGTCTAGAATTGCCTTTCATTGCACTGATATCTTTGCAGTAATGACCTTCCTGAGCTGCAAACTGTCTTTGTAACCATATTGCCAGGGTTCATATTATTGTGCTCAAGTTCTATGATTGAAGCTTGAATTTTAACTTTTGGAACTTTTGAAGAATTCATCACAATGGAATGACATTGGAATTGTGTGTCTGTGGTCCTGGTCTGCCAATGCAGGTGGTGTTGCAAATGGAGAATGTGAGAATTTTGGTGTGTAACGACTTAGTCCTCCTATTTGAAGCACCCAAACCTAGGTCTCTCATGTATCCTTTTTCATCCCTTAAACTCTTGCTTTATCCTCCTGTTCTTTCCCCTTCCATTTAGGTTTCTTTTCAAGGTTCTTGTCAGGTTTTAGAGCTCCTGTGGACATGCAGAACATAGTTTCTCATTATCCTTGGTAAGGATCATACATTTGGTAGAGCTTTTTGAGCCTTGAATCTGTGTTTGCACAAATACCAATTTGAAGCAAATTTTTTTTGATGGTGACCATGAATGGGTGGCAAGACATCAAAAAGGGAGTCTTTGGGGGAGGCACATCTTCTCTAGGACCCCAGAAGAAGTCATGAAAAAGTAGTGATCGCATTGACTTGCTCCTTTTGGACTGTTTATTATGCTGGGGCAAAACCCAGGGCATTTCTCACGGTGCTTGGGTATTCGGGAGAAGACAATCAAAGAGCTTATTTTTTTGAAGGTCAAACAGAACACTTCAAAAGTCTGAAAAAGCTTAATGATCCAGATTGGATTGAAATTCAGCCTTTGTAAGTTTGACAGAAGTGTTATCATGATCACAGGAAGTCAAGTTTGGTTTCATTTGAGGCTCCAGAATCAGTGTAATTTCTCCTACATCTGGATCATTTCCTTTGCATCATTTCAGTTCAATCAAATGAGGATTGTTGATTTCCAAAGACAGTGGTGTCATCTGGCTTCTATTGCACCATGGTAGAGCCAGTCAAAATGTTGTTCATGGGGTAATTGCTTGTTTGCCAGTGCAATACCATTAGAACCTCTGTTCTACAAAGAATTGTCCTCATCAGGGCAGAGCTCTTTCAGAGGCCAGAAACACTGTAGGTTGAAAGTTGGGTCGGTAATGTGCTGACAAAATCACTTTAGGGGGAAAAATGGGTTATGGGAATGTCTCATGAAATGCTGAGAATTGGTGGGGTTGGGAACAGGGCAAGGGAGATGTTTGTAGCATCAATGGCACATCAAGCAAGGGAGCCACTGGGGCATGTGTTTGATTCAATGCCATTTCACCTCAAGATGATTGAGTGCTTCTGAAGGAGACCAGCAAGTTCTTCCATCAAAGTCTCAAGAGGTGATTTTTCAGATATAAAGTTTGTTACATAAGTTGGAAGTAGAAACAAGATCAGATCAAGTTTCAGTGACGTTAGCCCTATTAGGTTCCAGGGATTTGCTGGAAACTTCATACACAGTTTGGGGACTGCCTGTACATTGATGGGTACAGTTTCAATTCTAAAAAAATGGTGTATTGCAAGGCTGAAGGTGGTGGTTGAGAGAATGCTGGAGGAGCTGACCAAAGATGTCAACATGGGCAGGTATGTCTCTCTCCTTCTATCTCTTCTTGGAGCAGCAAGCATCCTGTTTTCCTCCAAGAGTAACTTTGAGATTTGCAACTGTATGCTGAGAATATGGATATGCAGCTGTTCACTCCAGTTGCCCAAATTTCTCAGCAATCAGATTATTGGATTGATTTGCAAAGGGGGAATTGGGATAGGCTGCAGACACTGCTACCATTGAAGAGGGCACACACAGAAGTAGAGCATGATGTTCAAGTACACCCATGTTGCCATGGATCAGGTACCTTCTTCCATTGGGCATTCAAACTCTTGTTTCTTTCTTCAGATTGTGAGGAATCTGAGAAAGCTTTTGGGAACAATGATGGTGGGTACAGGTTTTTAGCAGTGACAAATTTGTTGCTTGGCACTGTGTCTTGAGAATGATTGCATGGCCTGTAGCTGATAAGTCAACCTGCAGAGAGTAAGGTTTCTACTTTGGGCGGAGAGATTGCATTCCAAATCTGTAATGCTATAAGCAGTGGCTGGGCTGATGAAGTATTACAGATGTAAGGTTCGTCTGAAATATTGCAGGACTGGAGAGGGGGGCTCTCAAATTTAAATTTGCATCAAGCAATTGCAGATATGCTTCTTACATACCAGTGTGAGGTGATGATGAACCTCAATTTCCAAATTTCCTGGGGGGATTACTAAGTCCTTTGTTTTCCTGATATGGAGATGTAAAAAATTGTGGTCAAAGAGACATGGCCAATGATTGCTGAATATGCCTTTTGACAATGACATGGTTCTAATTGGATACTGGAAGATCATGTAGAAACACGATGAGCTCTGTAGGGGATTAGATAAGAGTGAATATAACATGATCTGCATGCATCTCCTCAGAGGTATGAGGATTTGATAGGGGCTGTTAGGTGGATGATTCTGGGGGTGCTCTAGAGGAGCTCTGGAATCACATGGAAGCTGCTCAAGAGGTTGTATTCCACATTCAGCCATTTCCAGAATCTGGCTTGTACAGGTTGCAGTTGAAATTGTGTTGGGTTTGATCCCAGCTGCTTCACATTCCCAAAGTTTCTCCATTTGCAAGGGTTGTGGAAACCTGTTGGAATCCTTTACAACAGATAGAGAATATTGCATCATTTGTATGCTTGTGTGAGACACTAGCTCGTCTTCATACCAGGACTCAACAATTTTGAATGACATTTTGTTCCACATGGCACAGCTTGCCTGATGCATGCTGATTTTTGAACAACTTTTATCTACAGGGCTGCTGTCGTTGTGAGTTTCTTTGGCATGAATCTTCCAAGGTACATTAGTTCAGTTCAGGTTTCCCATTCGATCATCTATACAATCTCTGCACAGGGTGCTATTGATTATCCTTTGGAACTCTCAGAAGGAAACTTACTGACTACATATGGTTCATGTCAAACGTCAAACAGTGCTGCAGATTACTGTTCTCTGAAGAAGGAAACTGGGGACTGGGTATGAAGAGCATCCAAGTCTTCTCTGGTGGGTTTGGGAGGAGTGACAGCCACATCATTGAGTCCTAAGTGCTGGAGTTATATTTATCTGTCATGTATGGCCCAGAATTGCAGGTAAATGACATGGCCAGGTGTGTCATAATCTTACCTCTTCCTTGTACATGCTAACTTGATACTAGTCATCTTAGATCTCTCAAGCGTGCGGAAATCTTCTCTTACATAGTTTGGCTGTTTGTCAATTGTGACAGGGTTGTTGGCAGCCTCTGTTCAGATTGAGCACTCTTACTTTGCTCAGATATATGTCACTTTCAGCTCATTGTTGACTAACCAACAGTCTGTCTAGGTGCAATATCTTGGTCTCTTGAGATTTCTCAAATATCTGGTTGACATCCACCTTTGAATGATCTATTCTTGAAAATATACCATGATGGGTATATTCTTATTGCATCCATGATTAAAAGTAGGTTTCTGCAAAGTGGTGTTGAAATCAGCTAGTCTGTGTAGCTGCAAGACTTTGTGGGGCTAAATGATCTCTTGCACCATTTTGATGACATTGATGACATTTTTCAAGTTGTCATAGATGAAGGTCTGACTTCTCACCTTCCCTGTCAAGTTTTTAAGCCAAATTCTTGGAAGAAATGTGTCTTTCTAAGGTAACTGCAGGTTTTCTTTTGTTCGTGTTGAACAGGTGTTCAGCAGTTGCAGTGAAATAGATTGGAAAATCAGGCAGCCATGAAATAGATCAGAAATCAGAATTGTGTAGACATGTGCTCGGGCAAACATGTGGTTTCAAAGATTTCATGCTGAGTTTTCCCTTATTGCAGTGATTGTTCAAGTCTTTTTGTGCTCATAACCTCTATTCCCATGTTTGCATGGGCAACTTCCATGCAATGGTTTATGGGCCATGCATTTGAATAGAGGGCTTCGGTATGGTGTCTTGTCTATAGCTGAAGGTAAGGAAGTGACACAGGCTGAATTTCAATGGGTAGTCAAGATGTGGCCTTCTGCCCATTTCATAAGAGAAGTTTGTCCACTGCCCATCATGTTCAGTTCATTTTGCAGAGGTGAACAAAGATTATTAGTTCTGTTTCTCAATAAAGATGGATTCTTGCTTTCCTCTCTGACTCTTACAACAGTCCCCTTGCCCTGGGTGTGGGGTTGTGGGTTAAATCTACAGGTGTCTGGGTTGCTGAATATCTCAAAATATGAAAGCAATAAGTTTCTTGTCCTCTGTGATGATTTTCCTGTGCAGAAGGAGCTCAGTCTCATGTTTCGATGTTTTGATCTAAACCACAATCAAGTTTTAGGGGTTGGTTTCTTTCCCACAGATTTATGTAGATCCACCTTTGGGGGTCTATTTATGCTTCATTTTTGGAGTTCTCATGTAAAGGCTCACCAGACATATTTGTGTAATGCATTCAGACAAACTATGTAGATATTCAATTAGTCTGGAAATGTTGATAAATTATCATGACTGTGAACTGTATAATCTGTCTGTTATACTGTTGATGCAGCAGGCTCTTTGATTTCTGCATTTGTCTTTACCTCAATGCTACCATCATCTGCAAGTGCTGAATCTTCTTCAGCAGTCACAGAGATTGCATCATCCTTATCATCCTGCTCCAAGGAGACAACTGGAATCTCAGATGCCAATTTTGTCTTATGGAGAACCTGAATGAGGCCTTCAAGTGCTGCAGTAGGATTTCGTTTGCTTTTTAGCAGGTGCTCGCTAACATCTGCCGGCGTGATGGCCTTGTCCAATATTGCTTTCTCCACTTCAGGGAACAGATCATGCTTCTCTAGCCCCAAGTTATTATATGCCAGTACCTGGAAAGCTGTGAAAGTGCACCATGACAGGTGAATGTGCATGTCCATCCGACCTGACCGCAACAGGGCTGGATCCAGTTTCTCAATGTGGTTGGTTGTGAATATAATGATGCGTTCTCGACCGCAACATGACCATAGCCCATCTGTGAAATTCAGCAGCCCTGATAGTGTAACTTGGCTTATCTGTCTCAGTTCAAAGTTCAAACCACAACACAATGGTCCTCAAATCAGCTTAGCTCATCAATGTTCCTAAACTGGAACTGTGTCCAAGTCTTCTTCACACAGGTACACTTCTTTCTTCAGACAGGGAGGTCACTCTTTCTATATTATATCAAACACATGAGATAAAAGGATATATTTTGGTATGCTAAAAAATTTCTATTAAAATTAAATATAATCTCAAAATCAATTCTAAGCACTCTATTTATATTTGAATGAATTATAAAATTCTTTTTTTTCAATTACTTGCACCTTATATCTTTTTGCAAGTTATTTGAAAAAAATTGGAAGTGAGTTCCCTTAGAAAATACACTCTTACACACACCCTAAAGACTGAACAAGAACAGTGAGCAAAAAAAGGCATCATGAAATGAGAAATAGAAAAAGAATAAAGTTGGAGAACGCAGAAAATAAACACAAAACCAACATAAGAAGACACACAGAAATGTTCTAATTTTTACCTCATCCTCTCTACTGAAATCAGCGTTTGGTTTTTTCTCTTTCGCCTCTTTTTTTTTGTGAGCTTTGGCTCGCTCTGAGAGATCAAGAGAGCAATCAATGTCTTCAATGACAATCACAGACTGGTCAGTGGTTTGGATAAGCAGTTTCCGCAGCTCTGAATTGGAGGCAACTTCTGTGAGCTCCACATCATAGATATCATACTGCAAGAAATTTGCAATGGCTGCAATCATGCTGGATTTCCCGGTTCCAGGTGGCCCATAGAGTAAGTAGCCTCTTTTCCATGCTTTTCCTGCTCTGCGATAAAACTCTTCTCCCTTGGTGAAGTCTAAGAGGTCCTCTTTGATCTCTGCTTTCAGCTCTGGATTCATGGCTAAAGTGTCAAATGTTGAAGGATGCTTAAACAGCACTGACTCCCACAATTTTCGCTGGTACCTGTGCCAACCAATCATGCTCACATAAGAACTAATCAATAATTTTGCAACCAAGATTATGAGTTGGAGCATGAAGATTATATCATATATTTGGTTAATTTTTCAGAATTTACAATTGACTATTTGAAAGTTGGAAAATTGAAGAGAAACCTTGATTTGGGGGACCACCCAATGATCTAACAATAAATATCAATAATGTTTTGACCCATTAGATGATCCAAAAAATATTTATTAGCAATGTTTTGATTCAAATTCAGTAGAAAAAAATTGGCCTTAACCATCAACTTTGAAAAGGTCCAGAATTAACAGGTTAATCCTAAATTAATGAAATACTTGTTGTGCGAGTTGGAGCATGAGGATTACTGGTCAAAGTTTTACCTTATTAATTGATCCAACAAATAGATGTTAACAATATTTTGCCTCCAAATCAGTAGAAAATTTGATTCCAGCCACACCAAGTTAAAAAATGTTCAGAATTAACAGTTCAGGCCAAAGATAAATAAATACTTATTTTATGAGTCAAAGGATGAGGGTTGTGTCCCAGTATGAAGGAGAAAGAGGAGCAAAAAATTGGCTACATTTTTATCCTCTCTCTTCTTAAGAATTCAGTCAAATCTCAACCTTTTCTCAGAGCAAAGGAGAAAGAAATGGGTACATTTTTTTATCCTCGCTCTTCTGAAGAATTCAGTGAAACATCAATCTTTTGTCAGAGCAAACAACAGAAAAGAGAGAGTGAGACAGAGAGGCTGGCTCCAGTGCTCTGGTAGTACCCGTTGTTCTTGACGTTGGTGTAGAGGCGGCGGTCGCGTGTTTGATCCTTGACTTTCTTGGCAGTGGCGATAACGTGCTCCACATAAGGTTCCAGCACGCGGCTCTTGTGGCTCTTTCGGATCTGGAGCGTGTAAGTGCGTTTGTCGTCTTGCGGTACATCGCCGGGCCAGCTGAAGTTGGTGCCTTGTCGTGGTAAGACGCGGTGAGTCCACCAGACGTTGACGCCCATGAACTGCTTCATAATGGACTCGTTGTGCGCCAACGAAAAAGTGTTCTGGGTCGCGTTTTTCGGTCGACACAAGCTCACATGCTGTGCGGCTAGAGCCGTAGACGAGCTCAAATACTCCTCCACGCAATCATAGACATCATTTCCGCCTGCCCCGTAGAACTCAGGCACGTCAAGGAAAGCGTAAGGCGAGAAGAAGTTCAACAGGGATTTGACCCAAGTATCGAGAATCTGTGTATACTGGGGGGGAAGTATGTTGTGTATAAATGCAAACAAACCTGGAATTATTGCCAACAAAGTCCAAAACTCTATTCCTCCCATTGAGAATCAGAGTAAATTCTCTACAACAACAGCAGCTCAAGGGAAAACGAAAAACAAAACAAAAAAACGCTTGTCTTCTGATGATGGTTCCGTAAAGCTACCAAGAAGCTTCGGATTCTCTTCCCACCCGTCACCCAAAACCCAGTTCTTAGAGCTAAATTTCCCGAAATCAACTCAACTCTCAAAGCTCTCAACCTCAAACGATCAGCACCTAATTCTTGTCCAATTCTCAAAGAACTCTAGACAAGTTTACAGATTTTGATCTGCCTTTCCCTCCTCACTCAACCCTAAACCCCTTCCCCGCAAATCCCCCCCCCACCACTCCCGCTAGAGCTCCATGCGAAATTTTATACAAGAGATGTAAGTAAAAGTTGCAATTTTATAACCATCAGAATTCCAATGGATCTGCGACTATCTTGCAGTGGACGCCACCCTTTTCTTCAGCAGCTTCGTAGCTCATCGTCGGTAAGATCTCAATATTAATTCGAAGATTTGACTTGATTTTTTTAATTTTTTGTTTTTGGAAGCACAACAGGAGACTCGACCTCAAAAGCCGTTGGCCTTTTCAAGCGCAATTGGCAGAGAGGGCTGGCAGGAAGTTTCACCTGCACACCACTGGGTGGGTTCGAAGTTTGAACCCAAGGTCTACCATTTTTGAGGTCGCAGGCAGGGTCCCAGAATTGGCTATACCAATGAGCCATCATCCTTAATGAAGCTTTATTTTATTGCCACAATTTTGTTCGCCAGCTTCGTAGTTTATTGTCAGTAACATCTCAAGCACAATTTCTTCGTCCTCGTCACGTGCGAAGATCTTTTTGCCGCACACAATTCGAGTCGACGCCGGGGCGGGGAGCGATAAAGATGCAAAGCGTGCTAAAGCATAGGGAGTGTCGAGCGTCCTCGAGACTGAAAGGAGTTTAGCGTATGTTCTTATCTACAGTCTGGTTTACAAACTTACCCAATGTATTTACCATGTTAGCGTCGGCAACTTTTTCAAGACGGGGACCTCAATTTCATACTTACCCCATGGGTTTACCGGGTTAGCGTCCGCACCTTTTACGTAGGGAGCTTTACAGTTTACCGACAATCAGCCTTTCCAGCCATAAAAAGTAAAAATCCAGTCTTATATACCAATTAGTGTGAACCTGGTGCATAATGCACCCCTCGAGCTTCCCCTCGCCCGGTCCTTCTTCGCTCGTGCCCCCCCTGGCCCGCGCTGGCCCTCGCCCCGCTCGATCCTTCCCCGCATGGCCCCCCACCTGGCCCACCCTCTCAGTTGGGTAATAACTGTCTGTCCGTCTGTCCGAACAATGCCTGGAAACTGCCCGGACGGACAGACAAACACACACTATAACTTTAATATATAAGATTGTTTCTAATTCCAACTCTTTTTCGCTATTAGACTGTTTGTTAGTTTCTTTATTGGTATACTTTTTTTTTTCCCTTAAGTAAAAGAAAACATTGAGGCTCCAATTGCAAACCTTGCACACAAAGACCACACCTTCCCTCTTTTCTTTCTATCTTTTCAATTAATTATTCAATTAAAGTACATTAATTAATTAATTCTTCCGCTCTACATTCATGTTGCACATAATTTGTCAAATCCCTATACCATGATTAGGCACCCCTTCCACCCCCCCTTCTTTTTTTCCCCAATTTTGTGACTTATTTTGTGCGGAAATCAGCTTATGGATGATTTAGCCAGATTTGGCTATAATAGGTTGTGAAAGTAAATACGGTTACACATCCTTCTATATTTTGGGCTACTACTGGAACTCAATACCTATAGAATCAGGCAATTTTATATTTCATTATATTTTTCGAAATTTGGGGACTAAAAAACCAGGAAGCTTAAAACTTCACAATTTTGAAAAAAAACAATCACCATTTGGCAAAAATTAGCCCCAAAAAAACACTCATGTAAGCACTCAAACACAAAAATGATTTAATTTTAATATGAAAACATGGGTATTCAGCTAATGAATTAAGATTGACTTGTTTAAACTTTGATATCAAGTTATATAGCAAAGGATGCAAAAACAAGCAATAATAATTATGGAGCCTTCCATTTAATTTATGATATCCTTTTAGGAGTGCAAAACATAACATGTGAATATGTAGATCCATTTTATTTTTGTTGGTAGTTCGTGCATATAAAAATTTGAACCCATTGTTGCAAGGGAAATTGTTGTTGTCTTTATAGTGAGCAATTCAAAAGATACCTCATCATATGATTTCATGGAAACTAATGAGGAGATGGTTTTATTAGTGATCAAAGAACAATTGAACCATTATTGGATATTAAGAAAAGTGAGTGTTGATGAGTGAAAAGACATTTTACATTATGGAAAGTTTGTCAATTATTATTTTTTTATGTTGCTTTTGTGATTCAATAGATTTTTAGGGTTGTTGGGTTGCAAATTGACATAAAAAGAATATTCAACATTGTAAGTATATGCACAAACATGCAATGTTTTCAATTGGGCATAGAAACCTTGAGATGTTCTGTTAAAATTGGTCAAATGATATGTAGATGAGTACAACATTCATGAAATAGTTCATGGAAATGGAAGAAACCTTGATGAAGGAAAATTAAAAGTTTATTATTAAGATTGGGCTTTTGGAGGTGGATGATAAAACTATGAAACTTTAGGTTTCTTGTTTTATTTATTTTTATTTTTAAATTTGATGAAAAGGAAACAACTTGAAGGCAATTGATTGATGGAATGTGATTACAAGGGAGGTCATCAATTTTTTTATGGTCGTTTTTGTTGGGTTTTACACTAACCTAAAAGTGAACATTTGGAAATGATCATACAATGGAAGAAATGTAGAGTTTGTTGCATTAGTGTTGAATGTTGTTGAAAAAGTTGAAAGATGAAAGAATGTAGAATGTGAATCAAGGGAATATGGTAGCTCAAAGTGCATATGTGGGAAGGCATGACAATAAGATTTTGCGATCTTTAGGGAATTAGCATGAATTGGCATGTGACAAATTAATTTTGCCAAGATGACATTTTTTTTCCTTTCAAAGTTGTGTGTTGGGGTTTTAGGAGTCATGTGATCAATGATCAACTTGGTAGATGGAGATGTTGTCTAGAACCATTATGGTCTTCAAGTTGATGCTATTCCTTCAAATGTTGGTTCTTGGTTCCATTCTAGCCTTCAAATATTGATTCATAAGCAGATTCATGAAAATATTTTGAACGCTCAAATCAATTTACGAATTGTAGATTGCAATGTTTTTTCACGTTTTCCATTGCTTGTAGCATTATGTTTCCAAACAAATATGTGATTTTTTGCAAAAGTTGTATCACAAAAAATTGTTAAGACCATTAGATAGACTTTTAGCAACACACTAAGCTAAGGTGATTTTGTCGATGTCCACTTAGTTCCAAATAAATAGAAAATGCAAAATTGATCAAGTTTATCCAAATTGGAACCTAATTGACAACTAATTGGAACATATCCCAACCTAACTACAAATTGACATACCTAAACACTTGTTTTAACAATGGTTTGACTTGACCATGATGTGGGAAGCACCTTAATTGAAAATCTCACATTTGTTCTTGTAAAATTTATTCCATACTTGTTTAAATATTGTTATAATATGAAATTATGTTACCTATAAATGTGCGCTCTTTCACCAAATCCCTTTTCTGAACAAAATGCAATATCTTCTTGAACAAAATGTAAGAAGTCTCTCTATTATATCTTTTTGAATTTTATATTGTCCCCATTCATCCATTCACAACTTTATTTTTCATAAGCTTGATATGTTGTGTTCAACAAAAACAATTATTAGGCCTTAACCCCTAGGGGGAAGCACTACAGCTTCCACACATTGATGGTGGATTTGCCACTAAATTTGAGGTTGTTGACGTTGAACTAATTCACATCAGAGTTTTTTTTATGTTCGTACCAAGTTGCTTTCGGTTAGCATTTTTATTTTGTGAATCGTTGGGCATGGTGGGTAACGTGTTTCATATTGAATGTATATTTCCATTCTATTTGTCTTTTATGAAGGGCTAACAGAAGTGGCCCATTGTGATAAAACATTGAACTTTGTGGTGTACCGACAACTCATCTATATGGCTTGCAAATAGGTACAATCACTAAGTGTATATAATATATACACTTACACACCAAAAGACAGGTACATGGTATTATGTAAGTGTATTTGACAATCACTTACACTACCTATGTACAAGTGTAAATGTAAAAAATATATAAAAATAAAGGCCCTAAAGTGTAATAAGTTGGGATCTGTAAGTGTAAAATGATTTACATTTACATGATTTTACATGGTGGGTATATTTCTATTTACATTCACACACACAACATTGGTTCAAACTTAGAACTAAAAAATATTATAATTTTTTAATATATAAAAAATAATGAAAAGGAAAAAAAAGAAATATTAGTGAAATGTAATTACAAATATATACAACTGACCAATCATACTACACAAAGTTGTAATATAATACTTCTCAAGTTAGATCATTTTTTCATGTTAGACCATCCTGATTTTTCTTTTCCATCCCAGCCCATCCTTTGGCTTGTGTTGGGATGGTAATGCATTTTTGTCTTCATTGCTTATTTATGTCATTACCATTTTAATTTGGATTAATACTATCATGGTGGGAGTATTGTGGAGTAGGAGAAGGGAAGTTACAATAAAATGTGACAACATTATTTTTATTTTTATTTTTGAAAACACGGAAAACACCAAAAATTGAACTTTGTTCAACTTCAATTTTTCTTTAAAGGGGATTTATCAAATTTGATCACAACAATATCATCACAAGGTAGATGAAATAATAGTAGGTACCTAATAGACCTATAGAATGTTGCCTGGTCAAAAAGCCAAAACCTTGTGATGTTCCCACACACGTTTGTGGTTCATATGTGACACAATTGTGCAGCCGCATATTAAGGTCATTTGATCATATATTTGTGAAGTTGTCCCACAGTTTGTGCCCTTGCTAATATTTAGCCCACAAATAGTAAAGAGGAAAGGTGGCATAGAAATTTTTTGCAACCAATAAGGCGAGCCAAGCATGTACCCTAAGGGCCCAGTTTTTTTCTTTCGGGAAAGGTGGCGGCTATGTTGGATTTTTGTCATTCACAAATGTGTTCACATCAAATTCCCAATGAGTTTTTAAATGCCTACCAAGTTCCCAATGTGTTCCCAAACATGTTCCTGATAGCACCTCACTTTATCCCATATCCTTTGCCGTAAGTTCTACTTTTATAACCTATATAATCACCCCAAAAGGAAGAGACTACAATACATCTATATTGGGACTGTTCAAAGCTTAGTTAATTTTTTTTGTGATGGGCCAATCAAAGATGCCCATCACAAAAGAAAAAAATATTTGAACTTTGGGGTCCCCACAACTAATTGATACGAGTCAAACTGTAGGTATGTAGTTTCAAACCTGCACATACTAATATTCCAATAGTACATGCCAATTCAAGGATAAAATATCAAAATTTTCCATTTTTAAAAGTATTTTATCATTGAATTGGCATGTACTATCGGTATGAATGTTATTTTACAGCACTTTGGGGACTATGGTGGGCTGCCCTTTCTTGCACCCCACGTATTGGTGGGCTCTACCTTCTTGGAAGGGCGGTTTTTGGGCTGCCCTCCATTCGCTACCGATTTCCAAGTCTCCATAACCACGCAATTTCACAAATCTGCCAAACAGTGATTTTATTTTTTATTCCAAAGCCTTTGTTTTTTTTCTCCTTGGACAAATGTTTTTGGAAAAATGTGTTTTTTAATGTGTACAATTGTCACACCTGGTTTTCAACGGTTCCAGGTACCATGGAGCTAAACTTGTTAGGGTAATTTGGGATGCTTTAACCCCTAAATGTCAGGCTGCACCAATTTGGTCCATTTTAAAGTGTTTTTTTTTTTTGGTTTCCTTGATGTTTAGGGGTTAATCTCTAAATGTTAGACAGACTCAACATGGGCTGCTTTTCAATTCACATTGTTCGGATGTTTAAGGCTTAATTGACCATGGAAGGCTAGAGTAACAACACATCCTAAAGTTGGTTAAGAAGCATCCATAAGAGGAAGGTAAGGTCATAGAGGCATTTGACAAAATATGGTGTCCCCACCATGTGATTTGTGCTAGGGATGAAAGAGGGGTTAGATGGTGTTACCAAATGCCCATTTGTGCTAGCTTTGTGTGGAAAATGTGGAGGTTTGAACATCCGCAAGGGTTTGTCAAGGGTTTGTCCTGCATGTTCTGTTGTGTATTGGTTCCTCCTTGCAATGGTTTCTTTTGAAAAAATTGGTTTTGATATTTGATTCTGGAATGGGCATCCACCCAGGCTTCTACCCCCATTCCAAGCATTCTCAAAGCAACGACAGTGATGGATATGTAGGAGTTACACAAGCAAGACCCTTGGTTTGGAGGAACGAAGCCAGACGGGGCAGAATTTGTAGCATTACTGGTGGAGCGAAAAGCGGGGTACCCAGGCCCATGTGAGGGAACGGCAATAGGGGGAGCGGAAAGAAGCCAAAGGATGCCCTCCTCTTTTAGCGTTCAGGTTTCCATCATTAAAGCTTGTGGTTGCAGGTTTGGAATTGTGCAGGATCAGGATCTTCTTCTGTCAAGAAGGATAAAGTGGGGAGCAACTGAAGGAACTGCATATGCAATGGTTGTGCAACAAAAAAACATTGTTAGTCTAGCTTCAAATGGTTTGGGATACCGCTTGGAGATTCCAAGTTCTTGGTTTGAATTTGTCAGCTGTTGGTTTTTTTTTCTGGGTGGGGTAGGGGGAGAGCGAGTGGTTTCTGCCTCCTAGTTTTCAGGTGTTTTTTTTCTTTTTTTTAATGGGTGCTTCCCCCCCCCTCCCCCTCAGGGTCAATTTGCCGCATGTTTATGATGTTTTTATCCCATCCTTCCCCTCCCTTTGTGCTGACTTCAACCCTTATTTCCCCTTCTCCCCCCTTTTTGGTGCAGCTGTTTATGCCACTTTGTTCCTTGGCGACAAGAGTGGGGCCCAGTGTGATGTTCCTTGTTCCATATGTGGCGCCCCCCATTTTTTTTTTGTGTCATGTTTCATCATCAACGACATTGTCAAACTTTTAAAGCCTTTCTTTTGGTGGTTTTTCTTACCTTTAGACTTTCCTTTTCGCATCTCATCTTCCTCTTATGGCTTGGGCTTGGGTGTTACAAGTGGACCCCCTTAGGGCCTTTCATTTGGGTCTTCTTCAACCCCATTTGTATTTGCGAATTCATTTCATTTTGTGACAAGAAGCAATAACTTTTCATCTACCTTTGGATCGCTTTACGCAAAACATATTTAACACTACAGTTTGGCATTTATTTCTTTTTTTTCCTTCAATGGTGTTTTGTCCTCCCCACTCAAGTTGGCATGGCCAAGCACCAAGAACTAGGGCTCGAATCCAATGGCTTTTGTTTAGAGGTTGGAAGGAACTTCAAGTGGAGCATTTTCTTCGGGCACAAGAGCTTGCTGCAATTTTATCTTTGGACCAAGGTCCCTTGATGCCCATGTTCCTTTAGGATTTTTCTTATGTCCCCCTCCCCCCACAACAGCTTGGGCAAAGCTTGGCTCTAGGGCATGTTCAAGAATATGATCATGTGGTGAAGGCCCTTGCCCCCTTGGCCTCAACTTTTGCTTCTTAAAAAACCATTTCAACTTTATAAACTCTCCACCTTTCGATTTTGCCTTCCATGTGCCTTGATTCTTTGATGGACTTTTAATCAAACAAAAACCTAAATTATCAATGAATTTTTTTAGGTCATCTTTCATGCACATGTCCCATCTTTTTGCAAGGGGATCTTCTAACATGGTTTTTGAGCATCTTCGGAATGTTTTTGACCCCAAGGGTTCTACCAATGGTTTCATTCAACTTCACTAATTGAGTTCCCATGTTGCCATGGATCATTTCCTAATGTCCATTGCTTGTGTCCTTGGTGCCTGAAGGTTTTGGCTTTGGCCAAGCTTTTGGGTGGCAATAGACCGCAATGGGTAAAACATTTTATTAGTTGGTTAACAAAGCATTATGTTTTCAATTTTGAAATGCATTCTCTTTTCATTTGTTGCTTCATCAGTTTGGTGTGGTAATTAGGGATGGGTGTCAAGCACCAGTGAATGTTATTCCAAATACTTTAGATATCCATCTTGATTAGGCGGTGCTACAAGTGGATGTGGTAAATGCATTTAACTCCATCTCGCATAAGGCGATCTTCTCAAAGCTTCGTGCACCATGAGGCTAATTGTTTTTGCTTTTCCAATTTGTTTGCTCTTTTTATGCCCAACAGTTGCTTTTGTTCTTTAATCATCATTCCCCCCAGGGAGAGTTGTTTGTTATCCTTTCATTTATGGGCACATGACAGGGTGACCCACTCGCCAGGCCTTTTTTTTCTCTTATTCATTTTCGTGCTTATGAACTTTTTTTGTTGTTTTTCTTTTGTGTCTTTTTTGAAATGACAACATTATGTTTGTCACACAAAGAAAATGAAAAATGTGGACTTAAAAAATACATCAAAGTAGTGTCAAAATAAATTTTTTTTAAAAAATTATAAAATAAAGAATTGATTAGTCAAGTGCATTGAAATTTTTTATATCTATATATATTATTTATTTATTTAAGAAATTATAAATTTAAATGACATGATTATTATAAATTTTCTCCTTGGTAGTCCATTTCACATTAATTTTTTAAATCTTTTGCATGCATTTTTTTATCAATCACATGTTTAAGGATATTCATAGGTTGGCTTATTAATATTTATGATTAAAAACATAAGGGATAATTATAGGATTTATGGTTTGATAATTGTTAAAATTGCAAAAAAACATTAGTGTTAGATTATGGACTCTCAAATGCCACTTTTTGAAACACCTAACCACACTTTTGCCTAGTTTAACTATCTAGCCCTATAAATGCACTACTTGGTCCCTTTCCAACATTACTAGAAATTTTGGGTTTTGCAATTGTCGTTTGCAACTAAAATTCAATTGCATGACACATGCAACTACAAATTTGTGTAGTTGCCTAAGACAAGTTACACATGACATTCAGTTGCATGCGACACTACATACGTAGCATGTATATACGATGTTAATATACATGTTCATCCATACATACTAATGCAAATGTAATTGCACCTTGTGTGCAATTCTCCTTACAACTACAATGTAACTAATAAAAATATGACAGTAGGGTAGTTTGTAGGCATTTGTTTCAATGTAGTTTTAAAATAAAAATGAAATAATTTGTTTACATTTGTGGCGGTTTATAGATTGTAATGATGTTTTATGCTTGTTATGTGTTTTTGTTGAAAAGTGCATTAATAAGTTTTGCACCTAAATTTGTTATAGAAATTGTTTCTATTAAAAACATAATTGAATCATAAAGTATCATTGTTTCATTTCCATTTTATTTTTTTGAAAGTGCATTTAAAATTTATTAGTTTGTGTGAATGTTTTGAATTCTTGTTTCATTTAAGCAAAGGATATGAAATGGTAACATAATTGGATTTGCTAAAATGTTTTTGAAATGTAACTTCAAAGAACGTGTGTTTAAAGATTGTATCATTATGAATTCCTTATGATATTTTTTTTTAAATGAAATTGTCGATTTGTATCATGCACTTATTGTAAGATGATACATTTATTTTTCTAGAATAAAATCAATTTGGAAGTTTTTTTCGGACAATGGAGAGAGTAAATATAAGTGTTCAATGAATTCGAGATAATGTTGTATATGTTAATTCATGTTTTGTTACACCATGAAGATCAAAAGTAAGAGAATCGAATGTTAAACCTTGTGCATGATGTATGGTTCAATCAATAGTTAGTTGAATTGAAAGTTGAAGAAAGGTTATAACCTATTTGTATTTCTTTAATTTTTTGTATAATCAATGTCCATTTCAAGTGTAGGGAAATATTTATATGTTTGTGAGTGTTGAATCCTCATATTATTTCCAATTTGGGGATTATAAAAATTTATCCATATTAATGTTTTTGAAACAAGTTTTTATATAGTATTGAAAGGTGCCATTTGTGCCATTTACAAGACCATCTAATCTTGCATAATCTCCAACACACAATTCTATTAACATATATTTTTTGAGGAGTAGTTCATAATGAAACCATTCATTTGACTTGGGAACATTAATAATTTAAAATGAGAAGGACAAGTTTCCGTCTGGATATCTTACGCAACAAATTTGAATGTTTCATCAAGTGGTTTTTCAAAATTTCTTTTGTTATGTGTAATTGTTTTAGTATTTGTGTAAAATAAATGTGGTAATGTATTATTGATGGGTGGTGGTTTTAATCAAAATTTATTGATGAAATTTATGTTTTCAAAAGTGTGTGAAAATATTCAAAACCTATTTAAAATGTTGATGATTTTTTTTTTTGGTTCATTACAAAAAATCATGACCTTTTTGACAAGGAATTTTAGTAGAAAAAACCCCTCATATGGTTTTTTTACCCCCATGTCCAACTTGAACAAAAAGCCATTTTGGATAAGTTGTTTTGGACTTGACCATTTTGATTAGGTCTTTTTGGTTGGTGTTTTTTATTGAACCATTGTGATAATAATATAATTTGGGCAAATGAACAAATATATATATATATATATATATATTTAAAATTATTTAAAATTTATATGAAAATATTAATTAATTAATTAATTACCTACCAATCCTATGTCCTAGGCCTAAGCTAAACTAGTTAACTTAGCCACCTAGGTTAAATTAAGCCATTTAGGCTAAGCCAAGTGCCTTAAGTTAAGCCAAGTAGTTTAGGCTAGGTGGTCTAGTAGGCTTTGCAACCTAGGCTACATAATTAGATCATTTAAGTAGTCAAGGTAGCCAAGGTTGCAAGTGTGGGGACTCGAACTTCTCACTTCCACATGGATGAATCAAATCTTTAACCATTGCACCACCACCCCATAAGGTGATTTTCGTGGACAACATATTGTAATGAACATGATTTTGGACTAACATATTGTAATCAGCTTCCATGAATTTTAAGCCTAAGTTAAGTCATCAAATGAATATGGTTCATTTGATTAAGTGTCAAATCATTATGGTCAATTTGACTAAAGGTCAAATCAAAATATTCAATTTGACTAAACCTTATCCATTCAATATGGCCAATTTGACGAAGCTATGACCGTTTTGACAGACATTTGTCCATTTTGACCAAATCTTTGGCTTGATACTTGGTCAAAGATGTCACTTTAGTCAAATGTATTAATCAAATGTAACATCTATTTTTCATGCCCCAAACTTTTAATGAAAATGAACACAATATTTGGTCAATGTGAACATTTTAATCAAATTGGCCTTTTGAAAAGCCATGATTTTTTATAGTGGTTGCATAACTTGTTTTAATTCATAACATTTGATATTTTCAAGTAAATCCAAGAATCTTGAATTGGAGGTATTTGATAAAAATCTCTTGTCATAATAACATCAAGACCATAAATTGATTATGAGTTTGTTTTATAGTTCATAATTTACAATCAACAAATGTTAAGATTCTATTACCAACTAAAGATATTTCATCAATAAATAATAGTTGTAATTGATCATAAGTTTTTGATTAAGGTGTCACATTTCTCAGTGTTTAGTGCTTTTAATGTTGTATTTGTGATTGTAAATTGTTCCATTCACTAGCATATTCATTTGAAATATTGAAGTTATATACGAATTTTTGGTAATTTTTCAATATTGTCTTCTCATTTGTTTAAGCATTTTTCCACAAAACATGTTGATAATTTAAATTGGTTTCTAGGCCCAAAAAAAGTGTAAATGACAGTAAAAATTTTCTATAATGATTTTCTCAATCTTTGTGAAAAGTAAATGTATATTAATGAATAATTTTATTTCGATTACATTTTAAATACGTTTCGTAGCATAAGTTACAACAAATTTTGCTAAAGGTATGTCTTTTAATGTTTGAAATCGATTTTCATACTTTTCAATTAATGATTTGCAATTCATTTTTGTTGAGGTCTAAGTAATTGATGTACTATTTTTGGTGACATAATAATACAAAAGTTCTATCTTGTTTTTCACATGTGTTTATAAATTGAAATGATCTTGTCAAATGATAAAATGGAATAGATAAATATATGTGTACTACCTATTGAATTAGCATTTGTTGTGCATTTAAAAATGAATTTCTTAAATTTTTAATTCATTTAGATGCTTCAATTTTTTCATGTTTACATTTGCTTAATATAAGTTGCATTTATTGAGTCATAGATTTATTTAATTTTGTTAAATAAGAAGTGCAATAACTTGTAGTAACATATGGATCTAAAATAAATTGTGGTCTTCCATGTATGTGCTAAATACACATGTCTTTCACATTGGTGTCCATAATGTGAGTCTTTTTTAAATTTTAGGTTCACTATTTGTAACATTATATATATATAGTAACACAATGGCACACAACCACCTACACTCCAATGGGTTTGAATACATGACCTCTATTGAGGTCCCAAGGTCCCATAATGGGCATTATTGGTGAGCCATCACCCCTAGGGTCCACTGTCAATATTTTTGGTTAATTCATCAAAAAAAAAGGCAAGATAGAAAAGAAAAATAGAACAATGAAAAGTTGTCATTTTGAATGAAATTTCACACCATGCTTGATGAAATAGCAAATGTGGATGAAAATGAACATTAATAGTAAAATTTACCAAATGAATTTACACATATTTTATGGATTAAATGTAACTCCAAAGATGCATTTGGCCATACTAATTACATGTGATTCACATCAATGAAAATTTATTTTTGGGATGAATTTTTCTAATACAAATTAACTTTGTCATGCATGTGTTGTAAGTTTTCATTTGAATGAAATTTACCATACATGTGGAAGTATGATTGGGTGGACCCACAAGCAATGTCATGGTAAATTTGACTAGATTCATTGAACTTTGAAAAAATATAAAAAACACTTAAAAATTTGTTTTCATTAAATTTTTTAGTGAATACATTACCCATGTTCTATAGAACTTGAAACTATAATGATATCAATAATATTTTAAATTTTGATGTTCATAGTCATTATACTTAGAAAAAGTTTCAGGAATGCCACAAGGGCCACATTCTTGGAACTTTTTGGTTAGGAACACTTTTGAAACAAGTAGAAGTTTTTTTATATATTTATATAATTTTCATAAATACTTTAGATGGTATTTTACTTGATTTTTTAATTTGATAGTTAATTAAATAGTTGTAATTGAGGGAATTTAGTTCAAGAACATGATTCCTAAAGGGGCCCACAACAATTAGGAATACAAAATCATAACAATTTTCACCTATTTTTATTCCGAGAAAAATTTAAGGCCATATACTTTGAAATGCAATGGATAAACATGAAAAAATAATAATCTATGGTTGTGCAAATATTTAAAGGAAAGGGCCCAAGAATATTATTTGGCCAATTTTTGTTCCTTACCATTCTTTGAGGGTGTTCTTAGCGGTGCCACCCAATCATACTTTCACCCATACATGCAAGGTAAATGGGGATAAATGAGAAAATTCATAAATGCATAATTATTACATGCATGAAAAAAAGTATGTGATTGATATCCATGGATCCAATTGACCATCATGATTCATGTCATCAAGTTTTTTAATATGTTTAATTGCATCCATTAATGAAAATCATCCATGAACATAATTCGATCCATGTGGTATGCCTTGTTAATGTCATTGAAATGATCAAATTTCCTCCATGTGATTAATCTATGTTGTGAATGCATCCATATTTTGAAGATTCATCTAGTTTAAGCAATGTCAAACATGTGGTGAAGTTCAACCTTGCAATCCACAAACTTTCATCCCACCTCAAATTCAAAAACCAAACCCCTTCCCAAATGTAAATGTCTCCCAAAAAAAATAATTCCAAGAGTTTGAAACATGCAATTTAATGCAAAATTCTTAAAAAGAAAAATTGATGTGAAGGACCTTGTCCCTTGTGGGGGCGGGGCCCAACCAAAAAACAATCATTATGGTATTGAGACCATTGAAACATTAGGAACACATAAGGAAAACAACAATGCCACAATACTTAATAATGTTACCATCTTGGGGGTGGGGGGACACTAGTAAAAAAAATTAGAAAATACGTGAGTATAAATACATATTAGTTGTTGGGTAAAAATTATAAGTTAATTGGTTAAAAATAGGGTACATTTTATTCAAATAATTAATTTAATTATAATATAAGGTATGTAATAATATGAAGTAATGGATTATAATTAATATAAGGTGGCTTTAATATGTATATATTAAAAAATTAGATAATAATAGGATGATAAAAAATAGGTTGGACAATTATTTTATACCCCTTCTAAAAATGGTCGTTTAATGCATGTAAACCCCCAACTTTACATTAAGTGTCCCCTTCGAAATTACCATTCATGATAGTAATAATTACTATTGTTTTTGAATTGCAAAACTTCAACTTGATGTGGGGTGAAATCATGATCAAAGGAGCCAAGGGCACCAAGGTAAAAGTTCTTTTCCAAGGATTGCACATGACATGTGTCATTTTTGTGTTGGTTTATAATTTTAAATTATATATTTTAGATACCCCATTTAACACTACATTTAAAATGTAAATACATTTTGATTACAAGTTGATTTTATATCCTATATATTATGCATTCATGCCCTTTATCACATATATATGAACAATTTTTGTTAAAGCCACATTTTCAAAATCCATAATTTTCAGGGTCAAAAACACTTTTGAGCCAAATGTGCTCAAATGGGTTATAAAAACAATTGTCATCGGTTCAAGTTTTTTTGCCCTTCTAATAATCAATGTTAAAATTCTTTTCAATTCTCAAAAGGAATGGTGCACATTTGGTAAAAAAAAGGACGTTTGAAAAAAACAAGGATTGTCCACTCTTGAGGTTTGAATATTTTGAACATACAAAAACTTTTTTGATTTGTGTCAAACTTTGAGCATGTAAACTTTGCAATTAATAAAAAATATTCCCAAAAAATTATGACAATTCAAACTATTATGCTTCCCTTGTGATCTTTCAAACATAAAAAAAAGTAATTTTAAGGATTGTTCATTCACTTGGGTGGTTCCTTTGATTGTGATTTTACCCTTTGGAGTAATTTGGATGTTGTGCATGACTAGGACACCAACAAGAATAAACACATTTTGTGATAACATTTCTTTGAGTACCACATGATGCCAAATTATGACAATTTTAGTTCCATTTGCAATATTTGAAAAAAACAATCAATGAAATCTTGAATTCCTAAATTTGAGAAAGGGCGATTTCTATTTTAGATAAAAGTTTTAAAAATACATCGAGGTGAAAGCATGGTAAATTAGACCCAAAAAAATGAGGTCTAAGATGTAGTGTTGAAATATGACAATTTTCAACATAAACATAAGAAAGTAGATCCAAAACTTTTTAAAATATTGTTATGAAAGCATTCATGCCTCCATTGAGTTTATGGTCAGTTAAATACAAAATTAATTTTTTTTATGGTCATAAAAGTAGGTAACAAGTAGTCCCCATATTGACTAGTGAATATTATGTTTTCTTACTTTTACATTAAAAGTTTGATGCATTTTGAAAGTCTATAAGTACATTTTATTACACCATTGACTTGAAAATAGGATTTTTTATTTTTATTTTTATTTTTTTCAAATACTTGCAACCTACTTTGTAAGTTGTGAATTTTGCCTATATTTCAATGAATTTTATTTAAACTTACTTTAAAAATGCGATTTTAAAATATAATTGAAAAAAATCAAAAAACATATTCATATTAAACATTGAATTAAATAATATTTAAGTTCAATATATTAAGGCTTACTTGATGGTTATTTTCCATTTATGCTAGAAGGAACAAGAGTGGTCCATTTATCATGCTTGGACCCCTTAATAAAGCAAGAATCAAACATAAAAAGATCCAACCTTTAGTATCAACCTATATTTTGACTACCAGAACTCTTTGAAACAAAAATCTATGGGGTGAAATTTTTCAATGTAGACAAAGTTCATTTGATCAAAGTTCAAACAAAAGATGATGAAGCTCTTTCATCCCAGCTGTTTCTTGTAGTTATGGAGATCACCTTTTAAACATGGAGCACAAATAATCTGAGGAGAATAAGTGTATGGAAAAGCACCACCCAAAACCCCCAAAACCCACAAACCCCACATCAAGTGATTTGAATTCTTTCCATGTTCAGATCAGACTCATGGTGTCTTCATCACAGGGTTATATATCAACGGTTTGAAATTTGAAAAAACAAGTTATTCATTGAGCTGCACTGCAATTTGAAAATGGGTTTTGGAATCTACACATTTCTGAAAATCACAGAGTACATATTAGTTTCCAAAGTTGTTCCATTGTCATTCCCATGTAGTTACAATTGTCATTCCATGGCATAGCATAATCACTCACCCAGGATCTTAATGTAATGGAATGGGCTTACAGCTTGCTCCATGCCTGTTCCACAGTAAGAAGTCATGTATAGGTCTAGTGTGATCTTCATATGTTTGTGTTGAAGCAACATAATGTGCTCCAGAAAAAGCTCACTCGAGCTTTGTGCTCAATTGCACCACACCAACAAAGCCAACCCATGAGAGAAGTACCAGTAGGAATCTCCTGTTGACATAACCCAGCAAAGGCATATATACCTTCAGAAAACAAAAAACCTTTATCTGGAAGCAAATAAGAGCCTTCTGATCTATGCGTAAAAAAATTGACAGTTGCAGCCTGATTGTTCACATGCTCAATTTGTTTGCATTTGTTTTGAAGGAATCACTTAATTCAACATAAGTGTACACCATAATTCATTGATGTCATGTTTCAGTGTCCATGAGATATTGAAATTTGTTAAACCCTAAACAAAATTCAACTTGCCAAGTGCTCAGTATGTGGGAAACATGAACCTGGTAAATCCTTATACATGAATCTTCATGTCTAGGGGGAGACTCAATATCTGAATCTGACAGCCAATATTATGAACTCATTGTGAGGTAATTTGGGGAAGAACTCTTGTGTCCAAAAAATTGGAAAGCATGATGAATATTTTAATACATAGGAGCAACTCCCTACCCTAACACATTAAGAAGAAGGTTTATCGTTGGATGGCAGGAGCGTTTCTTTTAAGGATTTTGTGATGTAGCCAAAGTGGCGATCATCCAGAAAGTAATTTTGCCAAATTTGGCTGCATAATAGATATGAAGTTAGAAAAAAAAACAGTATCATTCTATATTCTTGGCTACCTTCTGGAAGTTGTCATAAGGCTTGGCTATTTGGAATTTTTAAAATTCGAAATCTGGCGAATTTGGGTCATTTTTCCCATGAAAAATGCTTTGTATGGGTCGAAATCATATTTTTAAGAGCGTAATTGGCGAAATTTCATCAGTTAAAGAAACAATGGATTGCAGGGCTCAAATTTAATTCAAAAAGTTCTAGAAATTTTTTTAGCATGGAATTATGTGCAAGCTTGATGAATGCAAGCTTAATGAACATCACATGACAAACATGTTGGATCAAGTGAAAGAGCAACTTCACTGACAGCAGTATACTGGCATGTAAACAATAATTTGCGTGAAGTTCAAGCTTTGAATAGTGTGAAATCAAGTTTGGACACATAAATATGCATATAGGTACAGTACTCTTCAAGAAAGAAATGATTAAGGGTTAGTAAAGAACCATGATTGACTTTGATTCAATGGTCACAATGTTTGGTTCATGTGTTGGCATTGACTTTATTCCTCATTCTACAGTCTCTAATAGTTCATGTTCATGGGTGAGGATTGGAACACAAATTTGCACACTATTTTAAATGTGGTAGATACTCGTAGAGGCCAGATACCAGGTGTGGGTAGACCGACTCCATGAAACATTTTGGAAATGCGGTTTGAAGTCAATCCCATGCTGTACCAAAGAGTTTTCCAAACAAGAGGATACAAACATGAAACCTATTTAATGAACATGTCAACCTTTTAATGATGTAAACTTCATTCCAACATCCAACTTGAGTGTAGTTCAGCACATAAGAGTTTCATAATCTGTTCGACCCAGTTAGATAGAAAAGTTGTTTGAAGTACCGAAGGTGCTTTTCAAGAGATGGTGCTGTAGATGGAAAGCTGGAAGTAGTTTGAGGGAAATCAGATGCCTAACAAACAAAATATTTGGATTATCAAAAAGGCTGGTCAAGAGTTGAGCTATCTTCTGGCAAATTGCTCACATGATATTATTTGTAGTCATGTTGTGATTGTGGTCAATGAAATTCATTGAAGATAGTCTTCTTGTTTACAGGTCTGTGGAGGTAATATAGCACTTGGTTTGGACTTTTGAGTCTTAAATATTGAACCTCACAATTGCCTGTGTCTGAATGTGCTTGGTATGGCTTACAATCCAGGCAAACCCTAGAGACATTGGAGGATTGGAGAATTCTGAGGCTAATATGAAGGTGAAAGTGAATGACTCTCCTCATTGCCATATTTGCTACCTAGGGTACCCCAAACTCACATTCATCAGGTGTTAGTTTGCCTCCACTTGTGCCAAATCCAGAAGATCAAGAGACTAATTTGAAGCAAATCAAGTCCTTGGGTCTAGGTTAGTGCTTGAAAAATCAAACCTCGACAAGACAAAGGATTTGGACTGGGTTTGGACTGATCTATGTTTTTTTTCTGGGGAAATAATGTCTTGGGTCTAGATTAGTGCTTGAAAAAAGAAAAGGAAAAAGAGAGTCTCATAATTGTGACAAACTGATCATGGTGTTTGTTTGTATAACTGCCACTGAGCTCTTATTAAACCTTTAACCAAGCAACAAGTGGAACCAAGGACCCAATTAAGGTCAAGTCATTTCCCTTCTGGAAGTCAAGAGTCAAGACTTAAGACCCATTTCTGTATGTTGGGCAGCCAAGCTAAAGGGTCACCCCTTAATAGTGAGCATTGTGCATATTGTGAGTAATATGGAGATGCAATATCTCATGACATGGGAGTCAAATAATTATAGCAGTCTGAAACTCAACAGCTTTACAATCTGATTATGAAATGCTAAATGTTAAAATACAAATCACAAGTTAATGCAAAGTCGAAATTGGACTCGAAGATCCTGATTTAGACTGACTGTCGTATATTCTTATTGTTATTAAGTAACCCACAAAACTTTGCGAACTTTACCATGGTGCCAATGTAGGTTCAGGTTAAGCCAAGGCGGGGTTGAAAGTTGAGAGCAGGCTTGTCCTCAAGTCTCTGAAATTGCCTGCTGCTCATCTTTGCTTGTTGTTGGCTTCTAATGGAAATGCAATCTTTGCAATATTTGATTGCTCACATTGCGTGCACGGCTTGGTTTACAACAAGGAAGTGGGTGAATTGCTGTTGGGTGGCATCATCATCATGAGATCGCATTGGTCACCAGCCCTATTGAGCAAGGACAAATTCATGCTCAAGTGAATGAGTGCGTCAAGGTCTTGTGACAGAGGTGGGCCATTGCCATGCCGCAAAAACAGACCCTTTTTTTGGGATATATGTATCTCCAAGTACACATGTACAACTACATATATACAACTCAGATACACAACATGGTATGTAAATTGAATGATCTATGCATGAAGTTTGGCTCTCGCCGGAAAGTTGAAACAACATATTACCAAGTTTTAGTGGCGGTGGGTGTGTGTATCCAAAGCTGCATTTTGAGTAATTTGGGGTTGTTTGTTTGGTGTCACTCTTGCATTGAATTTCTCTGCAAAACAAACATTCCAAACCCAGGCTTTGGGTTACAAAATGAACACCTACTTGGGGCTTAGTTTAGGCTTTATTTGGGTGTTGTGGATGGGAAAGAAAGAAAGGAAAAAAGATAAAAAAGAGTCTGTCCCACAAACTACAGTGAGAATATCGAATTTGTACAATGCTTTTAACGGATGGGTTGTCCAACTGGAGGTCTCAAGTCTCAAGTTGTGGACCATTTGCTCTCTACACCGTTACATGAAAATGTAACTGCAGCCTTGTTGTACTTGAGTATTTGTCTCTTTCTTTTCTTTTTTTTTGGGTGCAATTTTTATGGGATTCTCTTCGCTTAACTTTGATAATGGTTAATCTAGCCTTTTAAGTATAGATACCCTAAGTGTATCTGGAATTCAACTCTGAGGTGTGAAAATTTTGTTTGATTGTCATTCTTTGAAGGAAGAAAATGATTAATACTCATGAAGTAGATGTTCCTAATACCCTGGGGAGGAGATAGGGTATCCAACCGGCATTGCATCTGCTGGATACATAACCCCACGCCCCTGATTTATATTTTTCTTCAGTTTTATAACCCCTTTACTAACTTGGAGGGTAACTGTTTTATGTCCTGGACCCATGACCAGGTTTAAATGTTTTGGGCTGGTAAAAGACAAAGGTATGCTTGGAAATCTACTATATTAATTCACTACGTCTGTCTGTGACACGACAATTCTGCTGCAAAAGCATTCTATGGCAGAACCGGCCTCTGTATAATTTTGGCGTTGCGGGTCGTGGTGACGGAGAGACACACGTCAACCATCGATCGCGTCGTCACCATCGTCTATTAGTCTGTTAGTAAGTCTGTCTTTATCTTACTTTAACTTACTTTAAGTTACCCTGGGAGGGG
>Ga0209611_10002544_pt1 | contig 32076 bp, 21 predicted proteins | sample S1TSphgellanicum_3_FD_187693 | JGI IMG/M metagenome (GOLD analysis project Ga0209611, IMG submission 187693) | Host-associated microbial communities from peat moss isolated from Minnesota, USA - S1T2_Fc - Sphagnum magellanicum MG (SPAdes) (version 2) | ecosystem: Host-associated > Plants > Peat... | reverse complement strand
AGAGAAGATTCTAGGGACACACCAAGTATGCAGACATAATTGTATGTCAAGAATTTGCCTCTTATGAGAGGGAAATTACATTGAAACAACATAAGACATCAGTGTGGTGAAATGTGAATCTACATTCCTCAAAGGCTGAAAATTGACTGAATCACTATGTGAGTAAGTTCCAGGTTTGACAAGCTATGCAAAAACATGAAAATAATTCATCCAAGGATTGGGCGTCTCCTGCAGAGAATCTCAAGTCTTCCAACATTCAAGCTTATGAACTATGGGGTACAATAGTTTTTTCAAAACATTTTGAAATGAAGAAAATGGGTGTACTTGAAATAGAAGCCTAAAAATATGTAACTCGCAGAATTAAGAATAATTTGATGGATTGTTAAGTTTTCCATCAAATTATTCTTAATTCTCCAAGTTACATATTTTTAGGCTTCTCAAATTATTCTCAAGCAGAATCTGTGATCACAACAGCCTAACAGACCCTAACAGCTCACAAGTAAGGTCACTTGCTACAACAAAATGAATCCTAGGATCTAGAAGCAACAGGAAAGCAAGTATTTACAGTCAGATGAACAACTCACCATCCTGATTGTTTGTCAATCCAGCAATGTGGTTGGTGCTAATTTCAAAAAGCTCCAAGGCATTTGCCAATGGACCCATAGTACTTGAACTGTTTTTGTCTTCAGACATATGAATACCTTATCCAGGGGTCAATGTATAGTACAAACAGAGCGAATAATGACCCAAGAACAATGAGAATGGATTCAACAGATGGATATTTGCGTCAGCAGGCAGAAAGAAGTAAAATTGCCATGAAGTAGCATTTGCTGTTGGATCCAATTCAGCAAGGTAGAATGACAGAACATATTGATAGCTGTAGGTATCTGGGAAGGAGATTGTCATGTTAGGAGAGCTTGTCAGGGTGGTATCCATCACTGCTTCAGGGGGTTTGCCCAATCATACCACAACGTCCATGGGGGAGCTTGCCATTAAACATTGCACAGGTGAAATGGTACTCTGTAGAAACGTTGAGTTGGCTGCAGTGGGAAACCAGTAGCGATCAAAAGCATCATCGGGATGTCTGCAATATAAACTGGAAATGCTATAAAGACAGAATTATAAGAAATCTAAGACTCCTTGTGGCCGAAATGCAGCATTTCCTCAAGCGAATGATTCTCAAAGTAATTCAGTGCCAAATATGGGACTGTGATCCATCAGAGATAAAAGAAGATTATTGCATGTTCAGACTAGTGACAACCTATCGGGTCAGATGATTCAGGTTAACAGATTGATCAAAACCCTATTTTCTGACCATTGAGGCTTTTCTGTTTTTTTGTCAGTAATTGTTTGAAGACGCTTGGAGAAATCATTGAATGGTAATGAGGATAATTTGGGCTACATACCTGACGAGTTCGTTTCCACCAAAGTTCAGCCTGTATTTTGTCTTCAACTATACTCCTTCACCGAGGATGGCAGCACCATTAACGTTCCAGAAACCATCCGGCAGAGACCAAAAAGATATGGCGGGAATGAAGGGAACTGAATTAGAGGAGTCCCGTAATAGGCATAGAAAGGTCACGTTATTCAGCTGTGTCATAAAAGTAATCTCGTGATACACAAATATGGTAGGGTCATCAAAGGTAACGTTGGTGACTACAGTCCCGTCTATAGCCATCTGAAAGCTGGGGAGCTTGGTAGCGTTGTCATAAGAACCATAGAAGAAAATCCCTCTGATCACGTACGTCGTGTTTGGCATCGCTGCAAATCTGTAACAGTTTTTGGCCAGAGAATTAGGAAAGTATCGAACGACTTTGAATTCCGAGAAGTTTGGATAATAAGTCTGGGCACTTGGGTCGTCTCCGTTTACACCATTTATTATATACGCATCATCAGGGACCCATGAGATATTTCTGACACTATCTACATAGTTGGCGTCTGAACCGCAGTCGACAGAAATCGATCCTGGCAAAAGGTGGAGAAAAAGGAAGTCAACATCACTTGTAGAACTATAACTTGAGATTAAGTAAGTCCACACGCGTGCTGAGAACTCAAGCGGTCGGAATTATAAAGTCGTTGGTCACATACTAACAGATGACGTTGCTGCACATGTTTACAAGGAAGTCCAAGTTCTCAGGAACAGTTGTTCAAACTTCTCTTCCAATAGCATGTCATGTCTCTTATACTAGCTTCAGGTTTCCATTTCATTTTCCAAGAAACATAAGTATGCTACGTTTCTAAAGTGCGGCAAGATTGTTACATACCAGAAAAGACGTACACAAACCAGTGACAATGTATATGATTAACCTGAAGTTTGAGCCGACACAGTTGGAAAGCTCGAGAGATTGCACTCCGGCACAGTCAAAGACAATACTGCCAGCTTCCAGACTCCCATTCGTTTGTCCATGGCTGCAGAAGACTTAATATAACAGATGATGATCTGGACCTCGCCACTCCACTTCACACAGCAAAGTAAAACTTCCTTGAGAAACGCGTTTGCTGCGCAAGGACTTAGACTTGAAAGCGTAGCTGGTGTCCTTCAGACAAAGATGAAGTCCCATACCTCAGCAAGCCCAACTGCTGCAAGCAGCCAGGATTACCTCTCTATGCTGGCACATAGTTTGGCACGCGAATGACAGCGGAATTGGCAGTGCCTTCATTGCCGACCGTACTCGGACAGAAAATGCTATTAATCGCAGGAGCCCAAAAAGGATAATTACCCAACGCCTCCAAACTTCAGATTGGCTAACGTTGAATTTTTGGGGGTGGTTTTGACCCTGTTTGTTTAGGCTTATACCATTTTAGTGCACAAATATATAGAGCTTGCTGAATAGGCTGTTGTGTAGGTGCGAAGAAAAAATGTTATGGCCGATTAAATTGCTGGATTTGGTGGTCTGAGTTGGTTTTTAGTTATTTTGAGTGGAACAGTATTTAAATGTATAAGAGGGTTTGGTATGTTGGTGAGGATTATAGAGGACCAATGCAATAGATAGAACAAATTCACTATTTTCAATTTTCAGCGAAATAAGATTGGTGTAGGCCTGATTTTTGTTTTTCCATCTAAATGGCATTGCTGAATTTGGTAATCTGAACTTGTTGTTTCACTTATCTGGACTGAACTAACGATTATGTGAGTAATATGTGAGTAATAATTATTTACAGACAGGGTTGTTGCACATTACTTGTGCACTTTGTTTTATGCAGACTGGATGGCTGTCATCCATATGAAGAAAAGTGACGATTGTGGGTAAGAAAAGGATTCAGCCAAATCTGGCTATAAATTGGATATGAAGCACAAATTTTTAATCTTCCTTCTATATTTCTAACTATTTACTGCAACGAATATAGCAATCTGGCTCTTTTCTGGCTGCTAGTAATTTGTTGCATAGAATTATGGCTCCATTACAAAGCAATTATGCTGTCATAAGTGTAAGGGCACTTGAAAAGTCTTTTTTACCATTCATAAATTGCTCTATTAATCTCTGCTGTCTTTTTGAATGGCTAATCTTTCTGAATTATTAAAGCTATAATGGTGTCTGTCTGTCCGGGCAATGCCTAGAAAATTTTTGTAGTCACTGCCCGTGACAGTTATTACCCAACTGATAGGGGGGGCCAGCACGGGTGGTGGGGGCCAACAGGGGAGGGGCCAGCACGGGTGGGGAGGGGGACAGGCCAGCACGGGTGGCAGGGGCCAACAGGAGGGGCAAGCACGGGCGAGGGGGGGGGACGGGCAGGGAAGGATCAGGCGAAGGGGGATCAGCACAGGCTAAAGTGAGGAAGGATCGGACGGAGGGGAGGCACGAACGAAAAAAGACCAGGCGAAGTGGGAGGCACGAGCAAGGGGAAGCTCGACGGGTACATTATGCACCAGGTTCACACTAGTCTTTCTGAATTACAAGATTAAGCACATGCACTGGTGGGTGCTGGGTCACATCATTTACTATATAATAGAGGGCTTGCAATTGGAACTGCCTCCAAACCCCTACTTTGTAACTGTAGGATAAGCCACTGAGTGAGGGCTAACCGTAATGAGGCAACCACAAGTCAACAGGAGGCCAGACCTGAGTGGTTTGGCTCATTATGGTAGTCCTTGAAACTAGTGGGAGTGGCATACCGACAATGAAGAATATGTAAGATCTTTTTGAAAAGACACAAGAAACTCATCAACCCTCCTGGCCAGGCAGTTAGAATATTGTGTAATCTATTAGAATGGAAAGTGATGATCGGAGGGTTGGTCTCAAGTTTCAGCAACTGAGTTTTGCATAGAGAAAAATTCTACCAGTTCTTCACTGACATGCAATGCATTAATATATGTACAAATTGGAATTGGATATACTAAAGCCAATTAGCTGCAAAATACACATTGCAGTCCGGTTTCTAGGATCTCTAGTATGTAGTTGGAACTTGACAGCCAAGTGGTTGGGCTGGGTTCTATAGCTTGGCCCCTCCCATGGTAATGGTAAAAGGTTGGCCACAAAAGAGAAGCAATGAATTAAATATGCATTGGTGGTAAGGGTAAAAGGTTGGCCACAGAAGAGAAGGAATGAATATTGCATTGGCTCAATTCAGAAGACATTGGCACACAAAGATTTCCCCTAGCGTCAAGATGGAGATTCTCATTTTATTAGTTTGTACTTTTTTTCTTCAAAAGCCATCTTCTTGAAATGCCAAGTTTAAACTTGTGTAAAAACATTTTGAAATGATCAAAAAGTTGCATAATGGATGGATTGGCAAAGGTGAATCTAGTGTACTTAAACAATGAGGTTTCATCCATTTTTTCATCCATTGTGCAAGTTCCTTGCATACCACTTTTGGGGTAGCTCCCAATTTTCATCCACTGTGCAAATTGTCCAATTTCACAGATTCCTTCTGGGTAACTCTCTCGATTTTCATCCATTGTGCAATCTCCCCAGGGAGCAACTCGTATGCATCCCCAGCATGAAAATCCAAGGAGCTTCCCAGTAAAACCTTATGGAGCTTCCTCAAGGAATCGTGCAACTTTTTGGGTAGGTGCCCCAGATGTCTCCCAGGAAGAAGCTCCCTGGATTTTCATTCATAGTGAAACTTTCCATGGGAAGTGTGCAACTTTCCAATAATTAGCCAATAGCATGAGGTTTTATGCGAGTGTTTGCTGTTCTTCCTTTGTTTTCATAATTGAGGGGGCATAGTTCTTTGTGAAATTATTTTCTCCAAATTCAGGTATCAAATAATTGGATTTTGAATAATTTTTAGATTTTCCTATCATCAATTTGATTGCTTAAGAAATATCCCTAATTATCAAATTCTTTGGTTATCATTTTTATAATACCAACCTGTTATTCACAAGGGTTAGTTTTGAAATACCAGACCTGATACCTAACCCAATAGCCAGTTGGTTTCTACCTTAAACCTTGACCCCCCAAGTCAAAAAACTTCATTTTTTATGCATTTCTTGCAATTGTCAAATGACACTAATCAAATTCAAGCCCAAAGTGGCCTTTAAAATTAACTAAAATTGGATAAGTGTGACCAAATGAAAAGTGATAACTCAAATACTTTAATATTAACAGATTAAAAAAATTCTTGGGAAGAAAAACAGAAGAGAACAGGTCTAATTTTTGTTTTTTAATCAGAGGAACATCCAAACCATAAGGGTCTCACCAGATCTCCTATATAGATATAAATATGTATATATAAGACAGGTAAGGTCTTTACCCAATTCTTAATCAATTTGAGGCCTTAAGCATTGGTTATGAATAACCTACCCTTGGACCTTTGTTGATAACTGATCATTTGTTCAATAATCAACCAACAATGATTTTTAAACCTTAAAAGATGAGAAAAATTGTCAAAAAAGTAAATTGCGCAAAATGCTTACAGAACACAGTTCAGTACTTTGTGTAAAAAACTGGGTACCTATTAGCCTAAACATGACATCTGGAATCCAATGGGTGAGGGAGGCTGTCCAAACTCCAAACTACATTCTCCAATATTGTCATGTCTTGCGGAGCAGGAACAGCTACATCTTTAAAGAGTGCAATCCCAATGTGCATAGCTATGGTAAAGTTGTGATGGGCCAAGTCCAAGTCAAGTGTTAGGGTACTCCAAATAGAGAGAGGTTCACAAGTTTTTTGGGCCATGGAACCAGCCTTTTGGTAAAATTGGGACCAGTATTTGGACTGGGCTACTCTCTTTGAAATCCAGGTTCTTTAGCTACTAAGGTGTAGGTTTTTTTTTTTCAAATGTCAAAAGAAAGTTTTATCTTAAGCAAGTTTTTTATTTTAATTTGTTACACATGATTAATAACATTAAATGTTTGCTTTTGGCTCAGTGCACTAGTTGAACAGAACAAATTGTGCAAATAATTTGTAGTTTTAATTGTGCTTGATGAAGATAGAACCTGGCCGGATCTTAACCTCCAAATGTCAGGGCAGATAATTTTTGTCCACTTTCCTCTGGGATTTGAGAATCCAGGTGACATTTAGGGGGTTAAACTGGACTGTGCTCCGGATACATTTGGACATCTCCAGAACTAGACAGTTCCATGAAACCCAAAAAACCATTTTCAATACTATCAAAGCCCCAAAAAAAAACCAAACTGAAACTGAAGGTTTTGTTTCAAAATAAAGAAGTGGACAACACCCAGTGATTACCAACCCATGTGAACTAGTTCCAGCCTTCACCAAAGGGTTTTTTTTTTCTTTTTGTTTTCTTCAATTTTTCTATGGAGCTGAGATGGCAATCATCTATATGACGATTTAGCTAGATTTCACCTTAAGAAAATATGAATTTTTTTTTTAAAATCTGTAATTCTTCTACATTTTTGGCTACTTGTTGAAACTTTGGATAGAATCTAGTGATTTCTCTTAAATATACTTTTTTTTGGAAATTTAGCAACTAAAAAGCTCACAAAACATTAAAATGTCACAAATTTGAAAAATAAATCCAGCATTTGACAAAAATTCACCCAGAAAAAAATCCCTGCCCTTCAACCCTTAGTGAATTGGCCACCTCTTCAGTGTCACTTCATTGATTGCCAATGGTTCCACCTTCAGCAAATGGCCTGCCAAAAACCTCAATAATACTTTACCATAGAGGAAAACTGGCCACACAGCAATCACTGCTATAAAAAAAAATCAAAGTGCACATGTAATATGCTAGAATCATGTCTGTAAATAGCTATTACACATTGAATTGTTAATTCACTCAGCATAACTAAGAAAATAAATCCAAACTACCAAATCCAGCAATCCTGAGTCTGGAAAAACACCTTCAGGCCTCCACACAATCCTATTCTTGCTAAACATTGAAAATAATGATCCCTTTCTAACATTTTCATTGGTCCTGTAAAACTCTCCCAAACCTATCAAACCCTGTTACACATTTAACTGTTAGTTCCCTCAAGATAACTAAGAAAAAAATTCAAATGACCAATATACAGAGGGTGTTGATCTATATTAGCACCGCAGAGACATTTTTAACTGGACAAACAACATGACTCTCTCTTGATGTGGGCAACAGGTTGCAAGGCTGAAAATATGTTAATGTATGTGGATCCTAAGTAGTAAAATCAGAGAAGCATTGTTAAAAGGTCTAACCTGGTGTTTAAAGCCCCCTGCAGGATATGTCTTTTTGCATAGGCCGCATGCAAAAGACATGCAACATTTAACCCAATATGGTCCACCACCTCAATGTTTCTCCTACCTACAATGGAGGAGGCTAAAAACTGATACCCCTGTGATATAGGGGACATGTCAGAATATCTTTTTCACACTTAAGATGTCTCATTGGAATTTCTTGAGCCAACTGGCAAGGTTTTTCAAGCTTGGGCAGAGTCCAACATTTCCACTTCCAAATTTTTCTCTTTGCCCATGTTACAAAACTGTAGAACGCGTGAGTGGTGTTAGCTCATACTAGGTGCTCAAAACATGACAAGGCTGAGAACAGACCGAAACACTGGTGATTTTTTTTTGCCCAAAAATAGATGAATTTTGTATGATTTTGTGTAGAGTTACACTGGAGATCAATTTCGACCATCCATTTTTCCTCATCTTAACCCAGTTTTTCACATTTTCATATAGATGCTTTCTATTTGTCTTATATTTTTTACTGTCAACAAAGCATGGTATCTTGGTGCAATCCTCCAAAAACTTAAAAAAAATAAAAATTGAACTGTGGGGATTTCATTTCTGAACCAAATCCTTCTTTTTTTTTTAATCAAAGAATTGATGACTTCTGGGTACATTTGTGAAGACGTGGCCAACTTTTGTATGGGGACTGTTTTGGTCAAATGTCAATTAAGGGTTAAGTACGAGGTCAAAAAGCTGATAACATCGAAAAACAATTCAAGGCACAAATTCAAAGGATCTCAATTCATCTGTCACATTATTTTTCTTCTCAGATAGGCACAAGCAATGAGACTATTACAACATAAGGGCCAGTTTACAACAACTCCTCAAATGAATCCAAGGCACCTGTTCTAACAAGCTCATTTGTCATCTAAGCTAGTTTCAGAGTTAGTCACAAGTCTATTCCAACACCTGTATATGTGCTTGAGTTTTCTACAATAATAGAACAACCCCATATACAGACTTCATAACATTGCGGCAGAGTAAAGAGCAGTTATGCAGAATACCTTTCTTCCCTATTTTACCCTCCTAAATTTAGCTCAGCAGCTCTGCTCCTATATGCTCCTACCTTGTAGCCTCCCTCTTCTTTTATAGAAAAGAGCATAACTTGCAAGACAAAATAGCGAGAACTAACAGAACATAACTTGCTGGACTTGACTTTCGGGAAGTTGCAAGTTGCAAGACATTTTGTTTGATGGCAACGCTCTCCCTGCATAACAGATCCATCACTGTCTTTGCTCATTTCTTCAACAACAATTAGGCCAGAAAAGGACACTATTTATAATTCCTGGCCCTGGACATGTATATCACAACAACCTTCCATAAAACTTATGTGCTACCAACTAATGCCTTTGTCTATTATTGTCAGCGTGGCGGGAACTTGGAAGTCATAAATACCAACTACAAAAAGCATATAACTTTGGGAATTGTCCTGACTGTCACATTATGGACCTGGGAAATTAGGTGCAAGGTGCAACTTGGTTTGTTCTTTTATGTTTTGGGAATATCAAATGGGCATCTCTTGTTGAGACACTTCTGATGCATTTATGGTGATCTCATGAACGTTGAATTGTGAGACCACTGGCTAAATAAATCCTGAATCGGTGAGAACTGGCTGTCATCCCGGGCACATTCACAGGCGAAGTACATAAGTCCCAAGTTTCCCAACTTTGCCCCTGAGTAGCCCCTTGGGCAAAAGAGACAAACCTTAAGCTTGGCGTAGGATGCACACGGGGAGGTGTTAGTTGCCTCCCCTAGGCAGGGGCAAAAGCTTAAATATTTAATCCTTATTAGGATTGAGTTCAGCTAATTAACTCCTTGCTTAAACCTTGTTCATGTTAAGTTAGTTTTTGGGGTCTTTATTTGAATTATGCATTTTAAAGTAAACATTCATAACTTTTTCTCATGTCATCCAAATGTTATGAAATTTGAAGTGATGTTTGCATGATGAAGTTGTTTATTGCATGCAATTAGTCAAAAATAATTAATTAAAAAAAGTTATTAAGGTTTGAAGGAAAAAGATTGGACAATCATAAAAATAATTAAGCCTACTTTGACTATATATTCCTTTTTTTTTCTAATTGCATACAAATGACTCAAATTTTGAAAACAAAATTACATAATGAATGGTCAAAAATCATGCCATTGTGTGGGACTGCATGGGGATATTTTTCACTGATTTTTTTTGATAAAAAACATAGTGACTTCTTGTAGCGTTTCTCATGATACCTTTGCTTAACTAAATAACTAAAGAAATGCACCTAGCCAAGGTTGTTTTCCACTTTCCAAGTCCATTCACCTAGGTCCCTTGATGTGACCCAATTGAAACATGGTAAGGTTTGATTGTTTGTTGGTAGTTAACTCAAGTCTTAGGCTTAGTTGAAATGGTTTGATGTGGCTATCTTCAAAAGTTGCATGCTTGTGAATTCTTTTCGAATGTCAAATAAAGTTGGCTAAAAATGGCCTTTCAAGCCCTTGTAGATCAAGATTCACACCCTTGATATGCCAGCTAATGAAAATCAAATAAATTGAAAGGTTAATCACTCCAACTCTCTTGAGTTTACATGAATTCTAAACTCATAATCGTAATGAACTCACCAACTGCTTCCAATATGTGATAAACCCATTTGAAGCAGCTCCTTGAGTCGCCCCAAAACTAGGACTCATTTAGTCCTCCTAAAAAAAAGGTGCAAGGCATGGATCCTAAATCCCAAGGTATGACTATGGCTAAGTCATAAAAAGTTGTGACAAATGCAATTGTCCCCTACACACACAAAACCTTGAACTTATTCTAGTTGAAACTTCGGTCATCCCAAAAGTCCTAAATGTGAGTGCATCCTACTAAAGTAACAAGTGTACAAGATAGAACAGTCACTAAACAAAACTAGCTTAAGCACTTTTTCAATACCTCAAGCTTTACTTTAACAAGACCATTTTGCACATTTCTCCAAGCATTCAACAAAGAATTCCAAAATGGGAAGGCCATCTTGGGGAACTAATTTGTTGCAAATAACCAACTCATGTCCAAGTGCATGGTAAAAAAGTTTTTTACCTTGAGGTCGTGTGAACAAAATGCATCTTTGCAATAAAATCCTCCCATAATTTTTTGTTTTAGGAGAGTATGCACACCATCAACTTCATCAATAAAGACTTAACCTAGGATTATAGGTGTATGGTCCCTAATTTTCCCTTGTAATATGGTAGGGTAACCACATGTCCCATTTGATGTTGGTTTGAGTCTTGCTGGCAACCTCCCCCAATGTAATTTTTACCAAGCTTTTCATTTGGTCACACATGTGCACGTTGGGATTCCGATATACCACAACATACCAAATGGAAGCAAGGATCATCGAGTTTGAAATTAGGATGTACCAATTTTTTTAAATGTTGCTAGACCAACTTATGAATTTTGCCTTCAAGATAAACATCAACTTTTTAAAATTAACTTCCGTGGGAAGATGGAAACCCATTTGCAAACCTAAGTACTTCACACCTTCCCCTTAATTTAACCCAACTTTAAGCTGATATCTTCCCCCATTCATAATCTCAAATGATATTAAAGTTTCAAATGGTTGAAGATTATATGCAAGTTCACATTTGTCTTAATTGGTTTGCAAAAAAATAAACAAGTACATAACTTACCTTGTTTAAATTCTTTGTGATGCCTTCAAGATACTATATGATGACATCTGAATGATTAATTTGTGAGTTAACCATTGCCCAAACGTGCAAGTTCACACACACAATAAGCTAAACTCGCAAGCAAATAACTAAGAACATCAATTGCCAAGATGAACAAATATGGCAAGAGTGGACAACCCTATGAAATTGATCTAAACAAATTAATTAACAAGCCTTTAATCTCAGCATTGATTTTGATTGAAGAGGTTGTGAGCTTGTAAAATGTTGAAACACAATGCACCCACTTTTATCTAAATATAAAGGTCTAAATAGTAGTAAACAAAAACTCCCAATTGTTTGTTTTCAAAATTAAACAACAACAACAACATTTGATGGTGCTTGCTTTCAACCACCCACATCATTTAAAACAATAGTCATTTTATAATCATATAAGTGACAATTAGAAGTTTCCATATTTTTGTCCTTTGTCATGGATGTCTTATGATGAAAACAATTGTGTACTAATGATTTCATTAATACCATATGTGATATTATCATTCATTAATGACAAAAAAACTCATTTATGATTATTATTATTTTTACATGTAAGATTGAAAGTTATATTGTATCGTAATCATTCATAGGATCATTGAAAATTTTTAATCAGTGACTTTTTAGTTGCAAAGGACAAGATTCTTTCTAGTGTGCCCACCACAAACTCAATTTAATTTAAGTGGATGATGTCTGGTAGATGAGCATATGAACAATTCTAAAACAACTTGGCAAAGATTTTATATATGTTTCTAAACATAGTTATGGGATGTCAATTCCCAATAAAGGAATGGTTGCCAAACTTAGGGATTAGGACAATCAAACCTTGAATAAGAAAATATGAAAGTTGGTCAAATTTTCACATTACTCAAAGCACTTCAAGTATGTCTTGTCAAATGTCTTTAAAATTGTTTAGGAAAATTTCCATTATTAGCCCATTGTGCTTAAACACCTTCCCCCAAGGTAATGCAATGATTACTACTTTAGTTTCCTAAATGTATTCCCTTAACCAACTCTTGATTCATAAAATCCATTACCTTCCATGGGACACGTTGCAACTCTTGTTGGTCGAAGTTCATCATGTTTCGGGTCCACTGAATACAAACCTTCATAAAATTTACAAACATAATGAACAATTTACACTAAGGTGGTCAAGGCTTTCTCTACAACTAACTCCTTGAACAAGAACCTTTTGTGGCTTCCCTCGCGAAAGTTAAAAAATTCCATGGATCATAATTTTTTTTGTAAATTTCACCAAACATAGGACCTATAGCCCCTATTTGTTCAAAATCTAGCCCATAATGCCCAATGTGGCATGAAAAATTTACATCATGCACCGACAAGGTATGAAATTGGATTTTGCACCTTAATTCGACACCAACCAAGTTTGGTGTTGAATTGTTGCCTGTTGTTGCCACCTTGTGTGTCTCCTTTCAACGTGCATCCTCTTTCCTTTTTCCCCTTTGAAAAGCTCTAATGATTCCTTTCTCTCCTTTCTTATATGTAGGAATCGATAACACCTTTATTTCCTTCTCTCCTTTCAGAAGTTCCAACTACACCTTTCTTTCTTTTTTTCTCCTATGTGAAGCTTTGGCAACAACCTTTTCTCCTCTTTCTCCTTTGTATAACTCCAAAATTTTGTAAATGCAAAAAAAATTGTTGTTAATATCAAATGCACCACCCATTGCTCCACCAAATCATGGAAAATATTTATGCACATGACAACTATTTTGTATAAAAAAAATATGCATGTTGTGTTGTTGGATTGAATTCCATTTGGACGTGCAAAATAGCTTTGTGCATGCTTGCATATGATCAAGTTGCTAATGCTTGTGATGACGACAACAAAATTGAAAAAGCCACAACTTTTACATATTTAAAATACTTTGTGAAACGAATGAAAGAGGTTTGTGAACTTGAATTCCTCAAACAACATACATGAATAGATTTGGAGAAAAAGATGAAAGTGCACGCAAAGAGGGGTTGGTTTGGCCATGTTTGATTCATTGGACAATAAACAATATTGTTGGAAAAACTATCTTGTTGTTTAACAAAGTTCATTCACAAACGACGATGGGAACAAGTCAAATGTATAGGGCATGCATATTTTGGATTACTAGGACGAAGCAATGATTTGAATGTTTTAGATAGAAGCCCTTTGATTTGGGATCTATTGGGGGGTGTGCATGCATCTACCTCAATTTTGAAGTGAATGGCAATGTGCAAAACATGATAAAGTAAATAATTGTTGTTCCTAGTCCCAAAGAATGGCAAGTGGGTGTAGATACAGTAAAACGACCCATGACCAAGTTTGTCGTCATGTGTTTATCCAATAACATTCATAGAATATGCTTTGAATATTCCAAAATTAATAATTAAAAAATACTATTATATTAAGGATTTATCAAAACATATCATTTTCAACTCTTTTCAAGTCTTTTTAGAAATCATTTTCTTGCTTTAAAACATTGGTTATAATGTTTTAGAATTGGTTTTGAGTACTTCATATTCATTAAAACCATTTCAAACTTTTTCACATTTTCCCATAATATAGTAAAAACATTGTTATATTATAAGTACACCAAATTAATTATCACTTTAAAACATGTACAATGACCATTAATTATTATTTGTATTTGCATTCAAGTAACCATAAGTAAATTTTGATGTATTGAAAACAAAAAAATATTTTATTCAATTATTAATTTGAAGATAATATTTTATTTTCATTTATTATAATAAAAAATCTTGGATGTGCATTTAAATATATTTTAATTAAAAAAATGAAAAAAATGTTTTGGGTGTACAAAATTTGTTTCAAGTAACTGAAAATAGATCAAATATTGAATGAACAAAACACCTTAAGCTTTTAATGTAATAATAATTTTAAACACCATATTGCTTGGTTAGTTTCAAAATTATATGTTACCTACTTTTATTATATTATTAATTTTTTTTGTATTTAATTACCACAAATTTAATGGAGGTTTGAATGGTTTTATATTTCTACTTACAAAGGTTATTTATTTATTTTTTATGTTTATGTCAAAAAAATTCTCAAATGTAAAGTAAATTTTGAACATATTATTATTGTTGTTTATTTTACCATATTTTTTCCATGTTATTACTTGCCTATCAATGGCATCTATCCTTAGTGGTTGTGTTTCATATAGATACCATCCATGAACCATAGGGGGAAAAATGTCAACATTTCTCTAAACTATAAAAGGTAGCTTGTAAAGTTGTGGAATGTTGCTTTAATGCCTTATCAATTGTGGGATTGTGTTGTGATCATAGATATGCCAATGTTGTGCATCATATTAAACAACATTGTAAGATGAATATCCTACTTCATGAGTATAAATTAATTAATTAATCTAGGCTTCAAGGTGAGGTTGTGGAGCCGACCATTGAAGTGCCCAATGACATTTAGATGAAGGGGTTGACACTTGTAGAATATATTCAAGGCATAAAAAATGTTCAAAACCAATTTGCATACTATAATCTAAGAAATTATTTGATTAATCGCCTCTAATTGTTGAAAGGATTCAACCAACTATAATTTCTCATTAATTCATACAATTTTTTCATTTTGTTGTGTTTAACATTTTTTTTAGTTTTTTAGCTATTCAATATAGCGTGTGAAATCTATGAAATTTTGATTGCTTACTTCTTGCTAATTGTCAAATTATGTGCAATAGGGATGGAACCTTTTGTTGCATCACTTGTTTGAGGTGTCATCATCTTGGTTTGTGCATTGTTGTGTTTGAGTTTAGGATGATTTCAAAGTAGTTGTAATTCTTTTTGCCTTTGGAGAAAAAAGTATTCATGTCCTTCACGCAATTGTAAGGCAAAACACAATTAGGAAGACTATTCAAACTATCACAATTGTAATTTTTTTGCATTGTAAATGAATCTAAAATGTAAAGCCAAATTGAAAATTAATATGATAAAAATCTAAATTATCCATGTTGCAATAAAATTCAATGGGAATCATATTTTAAAATTTGAATGAATTTAAAGAAAATAATACATTTATAGTGGATTTTTGAAATGATAATGCCAACTTTGTCACACAAATAGAATGAAAAAGTGGGTTCAAAAAATATGTCACGATATAATAAAGTAAAAATTGAAAAACAAACCATCATCAAATGAAGAGTTTAATAATAACATGCATTGAAGCTTTCTCAATAAAAAGAAATTTGATTTAAAAAAGATTAGGTTGCCATATTTTTGTTATTTATTATCTTTTATAGTCCATTTCACATTGAAATATTTAAAATTTCAAATCAATTTTTGAACCAATCACATATTTAATGATATCTTAAAGGTTTTTTACTAATAATTTTGATTAAAAAATAAAGAATAATTATTTTAATTACAAAAAATTTGGCTGATGTAAAATGTAACGTTTCAAAATATCAAAAATGAATCACATAACCATGTTTTTATTTTATAGTTGATTGTTAAGCATGGAAAACAGGGCCATCATACTTTAATGTTGTATGATGATGGTTCTCTCCAAAATGGTTACCACCATTTTTCTGATGGCACAAGCTTGGGTAGTGATGATGTTATTTGTTGTTTGTGTCATGGCCTTTTAGTCTTCTTTTGTCCTCTTACAACCTTGTGGTCATTTTAGGTGGGGTCACATTGGGGGCAATGCTTGTGGCATCAAACATTTGTTACCCATTGTTTTTGAAATTGTTAAAATTACCAAAATTAGTTTTTAATTTTAATGGTGACAATGTCTTCTTCACTTCTTTTCACAAGTTACCACTGAAATATGTTTTTTAACACATGTTCAATGTTCACATGCACTATGCTTTGGGTGTTGTGGTTTTTACAAATCTAGAGCTTTTGAAATGCATCTTTAGTCTTGGCCTTTGATTCTCAAAAAAACAAACACAATAGGGTAGTTTCCTTTGAACTTGGTAACATCTTGTTTGATGACACTTCAATTTGTTTCCAAAGATGTTCCAAATCTTGGAACATAATCAATAAGACAAGATTCATTGAAATGATTTTGCATTGTCACAAAATGTTATAAACTTTTGTTCCCTCCCTATCACCAAGTCTTGCAATACATTGAGAAACAAGCAACATGTTTGATGCTCCTCTTCCATAACAAAATTCTTACCAATTTTTTCTTTCAATTGCCCATTACACAAGATTGTTAACTATTTGTAAATGCTTCAACAATGTTCAATGACACCATTTTGCGCATGATGATGTCATACATACAAGGTAATAGGACCTTTTGATCTATCATAGATGAAGAAGTTAGAATCCTAATTTTTGTTGGAACCTTGATTACTTTTAGTTTGAAAGTGCAATGGTGGGGGTGTGATCTTAAGCAATTTTTTTTGCTTGTCATTGGGGGTCTTAATGTACCCCCAATGGAGATGTTCTTACCTCTTTGACCTATAGCCAAATTTGGCTAAGACCTCTTGATGGTGGCCAACCCACCTAGCTCACAAAATTGGAAAGAATTCTTAATCCCATCTTGGTATGAATGTATTCAAAGGTTATTCATAGGTATGTTATTCACAAACACAATACCATACATATTTTTAAATTTTCATATGATGGTATCATTGTACTAGGTAGGGAGGACCTAGGTGTCACTTGAGTTTTTATCAAAAGTCCTAAATATAGAGCTATCAATTATTTATGAAGGTAGTTTGTTTTGTTTTGTTTTGTAACTATGAAATCCATAGAATTAGGATGCTTCAAATTGAGTTCTTTGTGTCTTTGGAAAGGTCTCAATGAGAAGGAATGCATGGGCTTAGTTCTATGAAATTTGGACTTGTTGTGCAAAAGTTCTTGAATATTGAATGATTTCTTCACTAAAGATTTAATTAAATTGTAGTTGAAACTTTTGGAGGAATTGGAATGTGCATTTGGTGTTGTTGGAAAGATCTTGATGTGTAAGATTTGATGGAATTTATTTGGTAGGATTTGGATTTAGAAGTGGGAAATATTGATTTTTAAATGATTTCTACTGCTGAAAATTCAAATAAATTCCAAAAAACCAAGTTTTGAAAGGAAAAATCAATGGAGGACGTGGTAACACTTGGGCCAACGGCACAAGCCATGCTAATAAATTTTATAAAAACTAAACATAAGCCTATTTCATGAAAGGCAATGTCATGTGATAGACATAAGAACTAAAGACCTATCAATTATGAGTGGAACCTTAAATGGATGTCATGTAAATGAAAGTGCAATCAAGGATGTACGTGGAGAAAGGAAGATGGAAGACATAATGGTGGTTTTATGTGTAATGATGAGTCCTCTAGCAAGCACTGGGTTTTGTTTTGTTTTGCAAGTGATTTTGAAAAGGTGATGATGGAGGACGCTAGACATGGCAGTATGAATATCAAATGTTGATGCTACTTTGAATTGGAATGTCGTTTGTGTGTTTTTAGCAAGTTGGTTGGCAAGAAGCCATGAAGGTTTTGGCTACAGTGTGGGTGAATAAAATGGGTTGTAAAAAATGGATTAAAGTAGAATGTATTGGGGAATATTGATTTTTTTTTTTAAAGTTGTTTTTTACTTAGTAGATGCACATTTTCCTCGTTGTGTTTTTTTTAAATGCAGAGTTCAAGATTTTCATTAGATACAAAATTTATTGTTTATTTTGTGCCCCTATATAAAATTAAGTCAGGAGCCTATGTTGCTTAAAATAAAATGGCTATTGACTTGGAAGTGATGATTTGTGGAAAGAGATAAAATAACATTGTTCATGGGAGATAGTTTGGATTCTTAATTTGTGATACAAGCAAAGGTGGGAAAAAGATAATGATATAATTGCACTGAGTAAGTAAAAGAAGGTATTCATGGAATTTTTTTGACAAAAAAATGGAAATGTACACCAAGATTTGTCAAAGATTCATTTGTGAGTTGAATGTTTTTTAAGCATGTGACATGAAGGGTTGGGTGATATTAAAGGAGATTGTATGTTGTTGCTTGATTATGGATTTTTTTCATAGGTGATTTATGGAAGATAGTTGAATGAGATTGAGTGTTCAGTGAAATTGTCAAATTCATTATTTTCTAAAGTAGGGTGAAAGAATGGAAACAAGGAGATGAGTTGTTGATGTGAGCGAATGAAGCTTGAATGTTTGATTTAAAACTAATGACACACTTTGATGAATGTAAAATAATCTAACTACAAGATGTTCATGGTTTGGTTTTGAGGTGGGATGTTCAAATGTTGTTAGAAGTAGCCATTTAAGTTTATGAGGTTATCTAATATGCTTAGAAGTTGGGAACTATTCAACAGCTTTGAGCAAGAATCAATGTTGGATTCTCTAAAATTTGAAATGTCACAATAGTTTCATAATCTATTAACAATCTTGTGTTAAATCATGTGTATGCTATATTTATTTGGGGCAAATGACATGTCAATTCAATAGTAATGTTGATTGTGTTGGAAATGTGAAATCACCAAAGTCATCATATAGATAATCACATTTTGTCATATGCAAGTTGTCAATAAAATTGGAATTAAATTGACAAATTTTATTCCTTTATTTTTTTTGGTTACATGGGGTCTTCCCATTTCTGCTTCATTGTGTTCATGTGTTGAACAAACATGAAACTTGAAAATTAACTACCACGGCACCTTTTTAGGTTTGACATAAATTAAATTATTTATTTATTTGCTGAATTTTTTGGATATTAATAGTTAATTATGATGAAAATTTTAAAAATTCATGTAGCCAACCAAGTTTGATCCCTAAACCTTTTTGAGCGGCTTTCAACAATACATGATTAATCATCTAACCACAAAGCACTAAACTTCTCTTCTGTAAATACTTGGTTATAGTAAATTTAATACATAGTGTTGAATTTTTCAAATTTTAAATTATAACCGCGGAATGAAAAATTGAAAATTAAATTAATTATTTGGCATTAAGGTGCCGAATTTGAAGAGGTATTAGGATAGTACAATTGAAGCAATTGAAAATTGAATTTTAAAGGTAATTTTTAGTGTTGCAAAAATAACAATCATCGAAATCAAAACCTTGGATTAAAGGCTTGCAGTATTTAATTTGTAGAGACTAGGTGACAACCAAAGCCCCGTCATGGCAGCCTTTGCTTTTTGAAGCCATGTACAAAGACTATAAGAAATTCTCTATTACATGGGTTGTAGTTCCATGATTCTAAATTCCAAATGGAAATGTAACAAAGATGATAGATTAACATGAAAGTTTGATTTGTTTTATAGACTAGTGTGTTTCACATAAATCATATTTCCCAAATCTGAACGTGCATAGTTGTTAAATACAAATGAAACCATAATCATAACATTTGTGATTCTCATACAATGTATGTAACCATTGGAGGGCATCACAACCACTTAATTGTATGTGTGCATATCCTTTTGAGAAGTAAGAGTGTATTGTTTAGATGTGCTCCTAAGTCATATACAAAAACAATGTAAATTTTGTTGGGTTAATGAAGGTATCCAATTACGAATGTTAATCAATGATACTTGAAATGTTGGTGATGTGAGCAATTGAATTTTTTCTCATATCTTTTGGTTTCCAATTCAATTTTGCATACTACATAAGTAGGTGCAATAACCATGTTCACAAACCAAGTACCAAGTGCCATTGGAGATGAGTTAATAAAAAGAAACTTGACCTTAAATGGTTAAACCCAAAAATAAAATCAGATTATTCTAAAACTGCTTATTATATTTAGGCCTACCTATTTACTTAGTAAGGTGTAATAATTACTTACCTACATAGACACCACATGTCACCATTTAATTGGTGTTTAAAAATGGACATGTGTTCAAATGGTCAATGAACATTTCATGGTGTGCCATGTATCATTATCTTAATGGTAAAAGCTTTGATGATTGAGGTTAATCCAATGAATTTTAAATATCTAATTAAACCTTATTATTTAATACCTTGACCTTACTATTCATTAATACCATAATAAAATATCAAAGTTTTATTTTTATTTCCAAAAGTTAATTTTCAAGTGACTAGTTCTCAATTTAGTGAAAACATATGGAGCAAGTTTCAAATAGAGTATCACCAAGGGTGATACTTAGCAAAATTCAAGGTGAGAATTGGATTCAAACTTTGTTCGATTTTCAAGTTTTTTTTGATATCCACCCAACATTGGTCTAGATCAATATTGTGTGATTCTTTGATTTTGTCAAAAACTTTTAATTTTAGTTTGTTTTTGAACATTTTGGAAATAAGAAACCTTTGGCTTTGATTTTTTTGATAATTCTAAAAATCAAAGAACCAAATAGATTCATGGAAAAACCAACATTTAAAAAGAAGGTTATTTGATTAGTTCTTTGTTTTTTTAGAATTGTCAATCAAGGGTGCATATATCTGACACCCTTATCCACCCATTCTTTCTTTTAGAAAACAGAATATGGTTATGGAAAATGTCCAACTTAGTTACACTGCATTTCACCTGGAAGACTATTGATATGTCTACTGAAAACGTCCCACTAACAATATAGAACATGATAAACAAAATTTCTAAGTTTTCATGCAATTGCACTAATATGATGGTGAAAATACTTATGTAATTCATTTTAGTAGAATCACCCACATGCTACCAAAAAGTCTATAATACTTATCACAAGATATGTAGCAAAACAATTAAAAGTTCCAAAAATAAACACATGAATGTGTTTACAACCTCTATCACCACAATAAAACATAGCTTGTATGCTCTATTTATTATCCAAACTACGTCATAATATATGATATTTAGCAACTATTGTTCCATGTAAAATGAACACAGTCATCTGAGATTAGGAAATTTGCCATATTGAACAAGGTTATTAGTTATCTTGGATGAAATTTAAAACAACAATTGCACATCAAAATTTGAAGATGATGAACATGTTTTAATTTGCAAGTTCAAACAAAATCTAAGTTAATTATTTAATGAAAGACCTACTTATTCACAAATGTAAGTCATGCTTAATTATGTAACATCATAGGTAAAACCTACAAAGTTTGGATCACCTATCACAAAAAAAAATTTGAATTTCAATGGGTAGGTGCATTTTATTTCAAGCTTTTGACACAGAAAGGAAAAAAAGAAGTATATTAGGGGCCAAATTGCGGATGTAATGATGTGATTAGAAATTTATTTATATTGAAAACATGTTCATTTGAAGAATTAGAAACATAGAGATCAACATATATTTGTTATCTATTGTGTGATGTGGAACTTAAGAAAAAAATGGGATTTCCATAAGGTCATGAATTGAAAGATCTTAGAGGTATGGTGAGTTGTGATGACATTAAAAATAGTAATCCATTTCCAAAATGCAGATTTGGCTAACTTGAAAATAGCAAAAATTAAGAATCTCATGATCAACAAATAATAAAATCTTAAAGTTTTTGAATAGGAAATCATTTAGATAAGTTTTAAGAATTAAAAATAATCATATAAAATAATCATATAACTTTGCATAATCAAAAATTAATCTATAAGAATTGACATTTATTTTCATTGATGATAAAAATTCAAAAGTTGTGTACATACTACACATTGAATGCCATCAACACATATTTGACCCTTTTCTTCATGTCTGCAAATTGATATATTGTATTCATGCACAATATTTTTTACACTTGGAAAATAATATCCATCTCTACAAATTAACCTTTGGACCAATTCACAAGGCAGGTTTCCATTTGATGGCTTTTCAAACATCACACAAATTTTTTATTAGCATCTAAAGAAAAATGAAAACACAACTAACACTAATTATCTATATGAAAAAGTCATGTATTAAATGAAAGGATTGAATGGATCCTTCATTCAACAATATTTGAACTCATTGCAAATTATTTTTTGTAAGTTGGATTCAACAAAATTGCACATAAGCTATCTTGGGCGTAGATCATTAAGTTCAATTTCAACATTATTGTTTGGGACATGATTCGAGAACAAACTATTGCCATCATTAGTTGACATGTGCTCACGTAGTGGTAGAATGGCCTCATCATGTAAAATGGATTGAAATTTATGATTTGTCTCCCGGAGTCCAGGTTCCATAAGATGGATATCAACTTCCATTTCACCTTGAAGCATAGCCAACACATGTGACATCATTGGACGTTTGGTTAAATCAATTTGCACACATAAAAGTGCCACAAAGATCACTTGTTTCATTTCATTTTTCGAAATGGTGATGTCCAAGTCTTGAGCAATTAAATTGGTCAACATATTTGTTTCATACAAAGACCATGCCTGCAATAGGTTTCACAATAGTGATTTAGAAGAAAGGTTTTCTAAAATAATGATTCACATCAATTCAAATATTTAATAAGATTGAATATTAAAACTATAAAACAAATTTTTCATAAATATTTGAATTAAAGTTGCAAGCACATCAAATAGATAAGTACAAAGATTGAGTCCACCAATCACAAAATGGCAAAGAGATAGATTTAAAACCTGAAAAAAGAATTGAGATACAAACAATTAGGATTGAGTTAAACATACATACCCATTTGACAAGGTAGACTTTTTCAGATTCTAAGGTGGTGTCAATATTCTTCCGACCACTCACAATCTCAAGTATAGACATCCGCCTTTGGAGTGAGTTGGCCAAGTGTTGCATATTCTGGAGACATGTATCCCCTACAAGAATAAGGATACAATTATTAGGAAATAATACAATTTCACATCACTGTTCCAATTTTGACAAAAGTGAAATAAAATTAAGTTTAAACAATATAATTATTGAATTATGCAATTTTCAAATGTTCCACCCAATTGAGCATTAATCATGACAATTTGGATAGTATGTTAGAATTGTTACATAGTTCCAGCAATTTGTGTAGATATATGGCTTTGATCATTGGGGAATAGTCGTGCCAACCCAAAATCTGCAATCTTGGCATTCATATTCTTGTCAAGAAGAACATTGGCTGCTTTTATGTCTCGATGTATTATACGTGGTTGTGAATCCTCATGAAGGTATGCGAGGCCACGTGCAATGCCCACACATATATTCAATCGTTTTGGCCAATCCAAGAATAAAGTTCGTTGCCCTGGTTGATTTGCAAACAAAAAATATGTCAACTTTGTTTGATGGTGGGAGGATGATGATATGAAACTTATTAAAAATTTCCTTCTATATTAATATGCAAATAAGGGCATAATTAGAAAGTAACATACCCCATAAAGCTTCGGCAAGATTTTTGTTCTCCACATATTCGAACACAAGAAAATGTTGTGTACCATGTACACAACACCCTTTCAACTTGACAAGGTTTCTGTGCCTCACATCAGTGATAACTATAACTTCATTTAAAAAATCATCAACTCCTTGTTGAAATTTGGTTAATTGCTTGACTGCCAATTCTGTTCCATCTGCTAAGATCCCCTATGAGACAAAACAAAAAAAGTGCCTCTTAATTAATGGAAAGGTGAAATAAAAATTTAAAACCAGACTAAAAAATTGGGATCACAATTCAAAATAGTACTCAAGTCATTTGTAAATAAGTAAAGGTTATGATATCGCGAAATTCACCTTGTAAACAACACCAAAACCACCTTTTCCAAGCTCATTATCATGATGGAAGTCTTTGGTAGCCACCCTAAGCACATTGTATGAATACAATGTAGGTTGCACTTGTTGTCTTGCAAATTCTGCAAAGCAGCGGCTCATTCAATTAGTAGTACCAATATGCCATATGCTTTCAAAATACAAATCAGAATGTGCATTTATCTTGAAAGTAATCAAATCGCAAGTCACAAACCACTATGGGGTTCCAAGTTAGTACATATGCATAGTCAAATAAGGTCAACTTTTATTTGTTTATCTCTATTTGTACAAGTGTGAGAATCTTTCAAAAATGTGGAAAGAGTACCTTTTTTAATTTGTTGCAAATCAAATGAATTTGCCCGATATTTCCAAAATATGCCCACAAAAATGATTCCACCAACAATTCCAAAGATGGAAAGTGTTAAAGACAGTATCAAAATAAGCTTGTGTGTTGTCTTATAATTAGAATGATCTGTTCCAAGCCCACATCAAGATCAATTTCAAAATCTCTTACAATTGAATTCAATGTACATAAGTCATTTTTTTGCAAACTTTGAAACATTCAACAGATGGTTGGCATCAAATGAATAATCTAGCAATTTACTTTGAATGTCCAAACCACCACTAAGTCAAAATTTGGAAAAGCCATGAATTTGATGATGTGTGTTTTATTGTCCTTGAATTAACAAATATACTATTAAACAAACCTTAATTTCACCAAGTTCTTTTGGTAGATATGATATGGTCTGATGTGACCCCCAAATTGAACAATTTCTGAAATACTTTTCAATACACAGTGCATTCAACACAGCTGATGTAAACAGTAGTTGAGTATTTGAACCTATATTTGGTGTCGAGACACTAGTTGAGTTGTATCGACAATTCAAACGTGCATAATATAACTCCAAGTTTGAATTATTACAACATGGATTCCCTCCAAGCCTGCAAAAAGAAAGTCCATTACTTTATTTAAACATGATATGAAGAAGTTGATTTTTTTGTCCTATTAAAATTACTTCTCGTGGGATATGTACTCTATATTTACATGGATGTACTTGTTATGACACTCTAGGGGAACAATAAAAGTAAATTTGCATTTTGGGTATTTTCATCCAATCACTTAAGGAAAATTGAAAATATCTTCAAAATATTGTGGAAACTTTAGCCCTTTTATTGAATTGAAATCCCATTTTAAGTTCAGGACCATTGATGAACATAAAAATGTGTTCAAAATGCTGCATCGGCATTTAGGCCAATAGATTTCAACTTCATATCCAACTTTTTTTATTTAAATGGACCATTTGCCCTAATATACTAACTCAAGGTGAATTGATGTGTGATATGAGAATTTGCTTTGTCACATTTAGGCATTGAACCTATCAAGGGATGAAAGCACATTAATTTGTGTAAGCTTAAAAGCATTTAATGTGGGTGCTAGACAATATAATCCTTAAATATTGCATTCCTTTTGTTACATTTTGGTGAAGTAAGGTACCCCTAATTTTGATACATGCACAACCCATAGTATAAAAACTTTCTATAATGAATCAAACATATACATTGTATTATGGCACTCAAACACAACATACTTAAGTTGGAAACTTACAAGACTGGTGAATAAGTGGCATTGTTTGGGTTGAGTCCAGTTATATTGTTGTTCACCATGGAAATCAGCATGTTCGGCAAATATAATGCATACTCTTGATCCAAAGTTTCCATATCCAAAGTCCCACCAAAGTTATTGTTATCACAATATCTGTAGTGAACAATCAAATAATATATTAATCCAAAATATACAACATTAACTACAAGTGAAAATTATGCTAGTTCAAAAATTGAATTTTCAATGTGTTTCTGCCTATACTATGTGATCTTCTACTCATCCTAACACAAGTTCCAATTATTTCAGAATTATTTCCATGCATGTTCCATCATTATGAAACAATATTAGGATCAAAATTGCACCATCCAAGATTAATTTTCCCCACCAAAATCAAAATTTTATTTCTAATTTAACATAGATGTTTAATAGATAGATCAAGGCTTATATACACACATGTTGGGCAAACTTAACTGAATCATTTTTCATTGGATATAAATTTGTTACATTAAAAAAAAAATGATAGGCTTTAACCATGCTAAAATTTAAGTTCCAAGATCCTGGTATACATTATTCATGAATCTGCAACTCTGTAGATAGTTTTATGGAAAGAGAAAGTTGCATACTCTTGCACATTCAACTTAATTGTATTTCCAGTATGTGCCAGGTGTTACATACACAAAATGATTTTTCAAGAACATATGAACATGAGCAGATTGATTACAGTATGTACTTACACTCCTTGTAAATTACGATATGAACATTTGAGCAAAAGAGATGGAAATGTGCCATCAAAGTTGTTTCCAACCAAGTTCCTGCAATAAAATCATCCCAAGTTTATGGTGTTATATTGGAGTTGGATGACACTTGTCCATGGTCTTTAAGTTTCACAATCCAGAAAATAAAAACTGCATTTTTGCAACAATTTGTGGAAGATAATATTGACCTGGAAGGTACAAGTAATTTAGTCTATTAAATTAGTAATTAGTGACCTTGATCTATCAGATAGAATGTAGTCCACCCCTTGCATGTACATATAGGTGTCATCTATAACCTTGTGTAGGTTTGTATGTGTAGAAGCTTACTCCAGTCTAAATTATTTCTAGCAAATTAGGTAGACACAACCTTTAAAGTCTAACTTACTTAATAAGGGTTTTTCGCTTCTCATTTCAAAATGAAGAGCAAGAGTTAGTTTGGATATGATTTTGAAATAGTTGACCAATATATATGTTTCTTGAATACACAATCTAATGACCATTTGCATAAGGTCCATGCTCCATAAGGTTGGAAATATGTTTATGGTTGTACATAACATGGTGGTATCTTGCAATTAGCTTCCAAGCACCAAAGAACGATTTGACTGGAATTGCCAAACATGTGTCATGCACAAGGCTTTTGGCCATCACTTAGTTGTTTACAATCCTAGTCAAGGCTCAAGCACATCGATCATTATAGCTAAGGAGTGCACCATATTTCTCATATACATGTAGTCAATTTATTGTAAGATGTGTAAAATTGACAATGTGAAAGAGTTCAATGAAGTACTTACAAATAGGTCAAATTTCCTGGGCATGGAATGTTGTTGGTTGTGATTATAAGGTCACCTGATAATTTGTTATTTGATACGTCTAAACTATTGAGCTTGGTAATATCCCAAATTGAAGGTGGGATTGATCCACTAAGAAGATTGCCACTTAGGTCCCTGTGCACCACCAAATAAGAATACCATATTTGTAAGCAAGCTATTTTAAATATGAGTTATTCAAAGTAATAGGCTGACATTGCACCACCACAAATCAAGTCTGAATGAAGTTGCTGAAACATATATGGAATAGTCTACTTACTATAAGTAAACCCTAACTAATCATCCAAACTGAAACCACAAGATTAAATGATTAAGTTGAAACAAAATTATGGGGTTTGAATTACGTTTGCAGCTCCTCCCTAATCCAACCTCTGTTAGTGTAAGCCTAGCTAGGTGTAATAGAGCAGATCCTGCCTTAGCCATCTGTCAGTGAAGGGTACTTACAATGAGTTAAGATTGAGAAGATTGCCAAAGCTGGGAGAAATGGGTCCCGTTAAATTGTAAGTTGAGAGATTCCTGTTGACCATCACAACAGTGTCCAACTTCGTCAGATGACACAATATTTAAGTGTCAGAGCTAGGTCATGGAAGAATGAGGCCAAGTAGAAATGAGCGATGGCTTTAAAATTTATAAAGTTGAGACCTTGCTTTCCCCTGTGATTTCACTATTAATAAACATTTGTAGGAGAAATGGAGGGGTTTCAGCTCAACAATTTGAAAATTCAAAAGCAATGGTGGAGAGATACAAAAACTTGTAGCAATTTGTGACATGGTGATGGGCATTCCTGAAAGGTAGTCCACATGGATTTTACATGCCATCCTGGAAAACGGGATTGTTTCACCTTGCTACTTTGATGCTCTGTCCAAATATGAGTAACACAACCTAAACCCTAACCCATGTAGAGAATGTATACTTGTGAAACTTTGTTGCAATCAAAAAAAGAATACATGAAGAAAAAATTAGAGGGAAAAATTCTATCCACATAGATGCTAACTTTAGTTTTGCTACAGATGGTGTACAACAGAATTAATCAATTTCCAAGGACAAGTAACAAATCAGAATTGAGATTCAAGGCAGGTGGGTCCGCAACAAGGGAAAACAGAGATGGCCAACCCCCTTGAGGCTGATGGTTTCTTCTACCCAGGGAAATTTGGCCCCAATCTAAAGAAGTGGTATGCAATATGATGTCTCTATCAGAAACACTGCAGCAGGGAAAATGCAGTCAATGGACAGAGAATGTGCATGAAAAACAACACCTAGGATGAAATCAGAAAAAACTTGTCAGGGTTGGGCTTGACAACCATGTAATTGTCACTTTGGAGAGATTTCAACCTTTACCCTAAGATTCTTAAGGTCAACTGCTATTTCAACTGCATGCAACCAGCACATAAGGGATCCTGAGGTCTAAGAAATAGTTGACAAAGTACCTAGAAAGAAAAAACACAGGTCAGGAACCTTACATTAAATGGCCTGTACTTTCTAACTTGTACACCCGCCCATGAATTTGAATTATCATAAAGGTTGGCAGCAGATACTTACACTGCTTCAATTGAAGGAGATGGATTGCCAAGTGCACTGCATGTGACCCAACTGTGAGGAACAGGAAGGCAGGGATCCCCAGTCCACTCCATAAGGTTCATTTGTGACTTGATCTCTTCGATGGCAAGAGCTACACACACCACCCTAGTTGCAGTCAGCCATCACAATTTGAGCAATCTATCACCACTTATGCGTAACTGAAGCATACACTCCAGCAGGTTTCTAATGAAAAAAACACTTCACTAGCTGTTAATGACACAGTAGAGAAGATTCTAGGGACACACCAAGTATGCAGACATAATTGTATGTCAAGAATTTGCCTCTTATGAGAGGGAAATTACATTGAAACAACATAAGACATCAGTGTGGTGAAATGTGAATCTACACTCCTTGAAGGCTGAAAATTGACTGAATCACTATGTGAATAACTTCCAGGTTTGACAAGCTATGCAAAAACATGAAAATAATTCATCCAAGGATTGGGCATCTCCTGCAGAGGATCTCAAATCTTCCAACATTCAAGCTTATGAACTATGGGGTACAACAGTTTTTTCAAAACATTTGGAATGAAGAAAATGGGTGTACTTGAAATAGAAGCCTAGAAATATGTAACTTGGAGAATTAAGAATAAATTGATGGATTGTTAAGTTTTCCATCAAATTATTCTTAATTCTCCAAGTTACATATTTTTAGGCTTCTCAAATTATTCCCAAGCAGAATCTGGGATCACAACAGCCTAATGGAAACAGACCCTGAAAGCTCAGAAGTAAGGTCACTTGCTAGGACCAAATGAATCCTAGGATCTAAAAGCAACAGGAAAGCAAGTATTTACAGTCAGATGAACAACTCACCATCCTGATTGTTTGTCAATCCGGCCATGTGGTTGGTGCTAATTTCAAAAAGCTCCAAAGCATTTGCAATTGGACCCATAGTACTTAAACTGGTTTTATCTTCAGACATATGAATACCTGATCCAGGGGTCAATGTATAGTACAAAGAGAGCGAATAATGACCTGAGAACATTGGGAATGGATTAAGGAGATGGATATTTCTGTCACCAGGCACGAAGAAGTAAAATTGCCGTGAAGTAGCATTTGCTGTTGGATCCAATTCAGCAATGTAGAATAACAGAACATATTGATAGCTGTAGGTATCTGGGAATGAGATCGTCATGTTTGGAGAGCTTGTCAGGGCAGTATCCATCACTGCTTCAGGGGGATTCCCCACTATTTCCACAATGTCCTTGGGGGAGCTTGCCGTTAAACGTTGCACAGGTGAAATGGTACTCTGTAGAAACGTTGAGTTGGCTGCAGTGGGAAACCAGTAGCGATCAAAAGCATCATCAGGATGTCTGCAATATAAACTGGAAATGCTATAAAGACAGAATTATAAGAAATCTAAGACTCCTTGTGGCCGAAATGCAGCATTTCCTCAAGCGAATGATTCTCAAAGTAATCCAGTGCCGAATATGGGAGTATGATCCATGAGAGATGAAAGAAGATAATTGAATGTTCAGACTAGTGACAACCTAGCCGGTCAGATGATTAAAGTTAACAGATTGATCAAAACCCTATTTTTTCACCCATTGGGGCTTTTCTGTTTTTCTAGTCTGTAATTGTTTGAAGACACTTGGAAAAATCATTGAATGGTAATGAGGATAATTTGGGCTACATGCCTGACAAGGTCGTTTCCACCGAAGTTCAGCCTGTATTTTGTCTTCAAGTATACTCCTTCACCGAGGACGGCAGCAACATTAGCATTCCAGAGACCATCCGGCAGAGACCAAAAAGATATGGCGGAAATGAAGGGAACTGAATTAGAGGAGTCTCGTAACAGGCATAGATAGGTCACGTTATTCAGCTGTGTCATAAAAGTAATCTCGTGATACACGAATATGGTAGGGTCATCAAAGGTAACGTTGGTGACTACAGTCCCGTCTATAGCCATCTGAAAGCTGGGGAGCTTGGTAGCATTGTCGTAAGAACCATAGAAGAAAGTCCCTCTGATCAGGTACGTCGTGCGTGGCATCGCTGCAAATCTGTAACAGTTTTTGGCCAGAGAATCAGGAAAGTATCGAACGGTTTTGAATTCCGAGAAGTCTGGATAATAAGTCTGGGCACTTGGGACGTCTCCGTTTACACCAGTTGTTATATACTCATCATCAGGGACCCATGAGATATTTCTGACACTATCTACATAGTTGGCGTTTGAACCGCAGTCGACAGAAATCGATCCTGGCAAAAGGTGGAGAAAAAGGAAGTCAACATCACTTGTAGAACTATAACTTGAGATTAAGTAAGCCCACCCGCGTGCTGAGAACTCAAGCGGTCGGAATTATAAAGATGTTGGTGACATACTAACAGATGACGTTGCTGAACATGTTTAGAAAGAAATCCAAGTTCTTCGGAACAGTTGTTCAAACTTCTCTTCCAATAGCACGCCATGTCCCTTATACTAGCTTCAGGTTTCCATTTCATTTCCGAGAAACATAAGTATGCTACGTTTCTAAAGCGCGGCAAGAGTGTTACATACTACAAAAGAGGTACGCAAACCAGAGACTATGTATATGATTAACCTGAAGTTTGAGCCGACACGGTTGGAAAGCTCGAGAGATTGCACTCCAGCACAATCAAAAACAATACTGCCAGCTTCCAGACTCCCATTCGTTTGTCCATGGATGCAGAAGACTTAACATAACAGATCACGATCTGGACCTCGCCACTCCACTTCACACAGCAAAGTAAAACCTCCTTGAGAAAGGCGTTTGCTGCGCGAAGACTTAGACTTGAAAGCGTAGCTTGTGTCCTTCAAAGAAAGCAGAAGTCCCACGCCTGAGCAAACCCCATCTGCTACAAGCAGCCAGGATTTCCTCTCCATGCTGGCACATAGTTTGGCACGCGAATGACAGGCAGTGCCTTCATTGCCCACCGTACTCGGACAGAAAATGTTACCATTCATCCTTCATAGTGCACGGTTGGGTGCTGGTGTACAGTGGCCCGTGACGCACCCTACCAATGCGGCACGTTTTCAGGCCTTACAATTTTCCATAAACGTCCACAATAGCAGGTTTTGTCGTTTCCTACTTACTTAGACCATTTTAAAACCTACGTACCTATTTTAAGATCTGCCGAATCGGCAGGGTCAGTGCTTCACGCTTGGGACCCGGCAACGACACTCACAGTGAGTCATAACCTGGACCCGATGCCCGTTCTCTAGTACATCATAAGGGGTACGTTTCCCTGGCTTCCACCCACCGGCCAGAGTGAATTAGCACCCACCAATGCACCAGTTGGCCGTTCTGTCCACTGGATGGGTTGCGTTTTTTCATTTGGCGCCGGATGGGGTTCATGACAGTCCATTTCTTTTTGCTGCTGACCGTTGTACTTCTTTTTTTTTGGTTCCTGCTCGTTTTTCCCTGGACCTGACCTCACACATAGCTACCCTGTTCACTTTTCTACCTAGCTACTGCACTCACCACCTACCCTACTAACCTAGCTACTGTACTTACCACCTA
>Ga0209611_10002543_pt1 | contig 32086 bp, 32 predicted proteins | sample S1TSphgellanicum_3_FD_187693 | JGI IMG/M metagenome (GOLD analysis project Ga0209611, IMG submission 187693) | Host-associated microbial communities from peat moss isolated from Minnesota, USA - S1T2_Fc - Sphagnum magellanicum MG (SPAdes) (version 2) | ecosystem: Host-associated > Plants > Peat... | reverse complement strand
GGATGTACGTTCTGATAGTTCCACCAAATGTAAAGTGTAGAGGCGGAGAGCATGCTTAGGTGTCCCCCTCATGGCTTCTGTCAAATTGATCATGGCTGGCACATTTTTCATCCCATGCACACAAGATAGGATGCGGAGAACATTTTTTGAGTCATCCATGTCCAGTTTCCTATGAGTATATGGGATAGGGTTCCTTGCTGGTTTGTACAACACCATTAAAAGGGGTGTTGTCATAAACGTTGTAAAAAGTGCCATCAACACCATAATGGCAAATGTCTCATCATTCAAAACCTGCTCCACAAAAACCCTCAGAATCAGAGTTTGCATGCATTTGCAGAATGCATATAGATACCAAAGGAAATGGGAACCTTTTTCTTAATATCTCCTTCACTTCCAAACTTTTCTCAAAACAATTACACAATAACATGTAAAATCATGACTGATGGAAAAACCACTAAGCAATTGGAAGAAGACTCACCCCACGTTCCTTCCCAATGTTGAGCACAATCAACTCAACCAAGCCTTTTGTGTTCATGAGTATGCCCAATGTAATGGCCTTCCGGAACATCAATTTGGAAGCAATTGCTGCCAAGAATGTACCAGTGATCTTACCGAAACATGCAACAACTATGACCAACACAAGGAGACCACCTGATTGTGCACTATGGATGCTTCCAATGTTAGTATTGAGACCACTTAATGCAAAGTAGAGAGGCAGCATCAGTATGGAGACAAAATCCTCCAGCTTCTCCACAAGAATTCCCGAAAATGGTCCCTCCTTGGGAATGATAAGTCCAAACAGAAATGCACCGAAGATGGAGTGTATTCCAATGGCATCAGTGCAGAAACCAGCCACCAACACTCCAGCTAATGTGATGCAAATGTACAACTCCTTCACTGGGTCATTGTTTGTAGAGTGCAGTGCTATCCGTTTCATGACAGGTCGCACCAGGAAAAACATGAAAAGAACAAATCCAACAGCACACAATAATACCCACACCACAATTGTTGGACTTTTGCCTGAGCCTGATAATGCTACAGCCAGTGCCAGTAGTATCCAAGCCACAACATCATTCACTGCTGCTGCTGACATTGCTAGTTGCCCTACATCTGTTGTCAAAAGCTTCCGCTCTGCGAGAATTCGGGCCAACACTGGAAATGCAGTGATTGACATCGCAACTCCCATGAACACTAGAAAAGCACCAAACTTGCCTTGTGGTGCAATAGTCTGATGCAACACGAATGAGACCCCAACACCTGCCACAAATGGCAATGAGATTCCTGCAGCAGCAATTGCCATGGCCTTCCTCCCAGTCTTGCGGATTTGTCTCAGGTCAAGTTCCAATCCCACCATGAACAGAAAGAACAGTAGTCCCATGTTTGCAATTGTACTCAGTGTTGATATACTTCGCACTGGAAATATGACATTCAAGTATGTAGTATTTCGTCCAAATGCCGATGGCCCCAACAAGATTCCCCCCTGCAAGACACACAATTTCCATTCTTGCTGTAACCAATCTTGAATACACACATTTCTAAATGTACATCTATACCCTGCTACATGCACCTCTCAATCTTCATAGGCAGCAGAACTTGGTAAGAGAATCCACATGCAAAAAGATGCTTGAGAGAAGATCCACTACCAATAACTGTATGCATAGGAAAACCTGGTGAAAGAATCCACATGCAAAAAAGATGCTTGAGAGAAGATCCACTATGAAGAACCATATCCATAGGAGAACCTGGTGAGAGAATCCATATGCAAAAAGATGCTTGAGAGAACATCCACTACCAATAACTGCATGCATAGGCAAACCTGGTGAGAGAATCCACATGCAAAAAGACTTTTGAGAGAAGATCCATTACCAATAACTGTATGCATAGGAGAACCTGGTGAGAGAATCCATATGCAAAAAGATGCTTGAGAGAACATCCACTACCAATAACTGCATGCATAGGCAAACCTGGTGAGAGAATCCACATGCAAAAAGACTTTTGAGAGAAGATCCATTACCAATAACTGTATGCATAGGAGAACCTGGTGAGAGAATCCACAAACAAAAGTATATTCAAGAGAACCATTGCCAAGACTGTATGCAAAGGAGAACCTGGTGAGAGGAAATCTGCCTGCAAAAGGATGTTCAAGAGATCCATTCCAAGAACTGTATGCAAAGGAGAACCTGGTGAGAGAATCTGCCCGCAAAAGGATGTTCAAGAGATCCATTCCAAGAACTGTATGCAAAGGAGAACCTGGTGAGAGAATCCACACACAAAAGAATGTTCGAGAGATCATCCATTACCAAGAACTAATGCAAAGGAGACGAACCTGGTGCAAGAATTCCATACACAAGAGGATGATGGTTCAAGAGATCCATGACCAAGAACTAGCATTGCAATCCATTACCAACAATGCATACATACATTGATCACCTCCTTCGATGGGGTCTTTTGAAGAGCAGCAATTGGGGGAAGGAAAAAAAGGCTTACAACAATCTCTGCAATCACACGCGGTTGTCTCATGGGCTTGAACAGGAAGGCAAGCAAGCGTGTGATGATGAGAACCAATGCAATTTGCAGACTGAGTAACGGCAATGCAAAGTGCATGGGATTGTCCCCTTGCCACACCCCATTTGACGTTGCCGCCATGGGCGTGATACAAGTCGCGTTTGTTGTTGTTGTCGCCATGTTCTCAGTCTGCTCCTCCTCCTCAGAGCTTTCTTCTCCTCAAGAAGCATCAGTTCCAGAGGTCGACCAGGCATTTCAGCCACAGCATCATCGCTTTTACAACAATCTTATGACAACATCACGAGACAGCGAGCGAGACGCCGAGATGATCGGGACCAACCCAACTCTCACAATTCGGTCTCAGACACACAAGAACACTCTAGCCCTAACTTCCTTCCCCTGCTCCACCCGGACAAGAAGCTCCGCGATCTGGTCCGGGTGTGAGGAGGCTGTGGCCATTTCTTATTGCCATCGCGAAACGGCAGCGAGAGAGAGAAGAAGCAGCCAAAGCAGCTGTACAGGAATGTGGAACTAGGAATCCATCCACTAGGGGTGCGCCGTTGGTTTTGTTTTGCAGCAGCAACAGCATGGGAATTCCCCTCCACTTTTGCTCCCTGCATTCTTCAGCTGCTGCTACTCTTGTGGCGTCTTCTTCTGAACTCTCGCAAAGCAGCAAATGGTTGAGGAGTTATAAGCCTCCGATTAGTAGTAGTAGAAGTAGCAGCAACAGCAGGTGTGAAGCAGCAGCAGCAAGATGCTTGGCATCCACAGGGTATGGAAGAGAACAAGAAAAACAGGACGCGGCTTACATGCGGGAGTGTGTGGAACTCGCACGGCAAGCAATTGGCCATACGTCGCCGAATCCTATGGTAGGATGCGTGCTTGTGAAGGAAGGGAAGGTTGTAGGACGAGGTTTCCATCCTAAAGCTGGACAACCACATGCCGAGGTGAGAGAGAGATCCTTTGAGAGATCTTTGAATGCATGTAGGAGGGTATAGTCAGACTTTTGGGTTTTTGTTCTGACATCATAGCGGGTTGCTTGCAGGTTTTTGCTTTGCGAGAAGCAGGGGAATTGGCAGAAAATGCAACAGCGTATGTGAGCTTAGAGCCTTGTAATCACTTTGGCAGAACTCCTCCCTGTAGTGTAGCATTAGTCCGTTCTCGAGTCAAGCGCGTGGTGGTGGGCATGATCGATCCCAATCCCAAGGTCGCAGGCGAGCAGAGCTTATCTTCTCCTCCTTTTTGCCATTTTTTCTTTCTTGCATTTTGTCTCTGTTGTGTGGCTGGCTCTCACCTTTTTCTTCTAGTTCTGGTGTGCCTACAGCTCAAACCCTAGATCCTAAACCCCTTTGTTCCTTCCTCCTCTCTTTATATGGCTCCTCCTCCTCCTGTTGTCTTTTGTTGAACTCTGATTCAGATTATTAAACTTCATACCTCTGGAACTCTTTCTTGTGAAGCAGGAAGTGGCGTGAAAACACTACAGGATGCAGGCCTAGAAGTTGTGGTGGGTGTTGAGGAGGAACTGTGCCGAAACATGAATGAAGTCTTCATTCACCACATGTGCACCAACAAGCCCTTTGTCATTCTTCGGTAGGTACCTCTCACAGCAGACTGTTCATCCTCTTCACTGCCAAGAGTTTTCTTTCACATCTCTGTAGATCTATCCATCTACCAGTTGCATTCATGATCAGAACACCAGTTACTGCCTTCACTGTTGTTTGAACTCCACACCATGCTTGAGGTTCTCAATCATCCATGTGAAGGATTGGGAGTGGATGACAGCCACACAATAAAGCCCTTAGTGTGGAACATGGAAATCAGGAGACCCAGATCTGGAACAAGGTTTTAGATACTAGAAACAGTCTTGATTTGCACAACAATTTATGTCCAGATGACATGTTGGTCATTTTGTATTTCATGGTTGTGAGCATACTTTGTGGATTTCTGCAAACATCTTCAGGTATTCCATGTCAATGGATGGTGGGATTTTAGGAAGCTTGGGGTTCAATGCTGCAGTGCCGGGCAGCAGCTACAGTAGATTGTTACAGGAGGTTGATGCAGTGGTGGTCACAGATGCTGCAGTGTACAATGATCCAGTTCTCCTTTCATCAGAACCAAATGCCAAGCAACCCCTGCGTGTCATACTTGCCAGGTTCCTATTTTCACTTTTGGCTGTGATATCTGTATGTCACAACAAATTCTGATGGTTTCTTGCCACTCATAACTGATCAAGATTGTTATCAAGTGTAGCATTGTCCTTCCAACAAAGGTTGGAAGGGGAAAATGGGGCAAGAGCACAGCACATCATGAAATCATGAAAAGAACCTCAGTTAGATATCATATCTCAGTTGTTCTCTTTTAATATACAGCTCAAAGCTCAATAACTACTATGCATGAAGTCTCGATCCAAGATTGCTTTTCGCTGATTTCCAGGGTTTTATTCATAGCATTCAAAGTTCTACTACAATTCTTAAGAGTCGAGGGCAGATGTTGAGATGCATGGAGGGATGTCTGTTTTTCCACTGAGCACTAATGTGATTATTTGTTTTTGATTGGGCAGATCCCTGGACCTTCCTTTGGAGTCGCAAGTATTTGATACTACACAGGCCCCAACAATGGTTCTTGCAGACCAGAGTGCATGGGTCACCAACTATCAAAGCGCTAGCATGCAGGATGGAAAGGCAATGGAGCATCGCTTACAGGCTAGAGGCGTGGATGTTGTAATGCTCAAGGACCTCAGCCTTGAGCAAGTGTTGAGTGTATGTTACCTGCAGGGTGCTTACTCAGTGCTCCTGGATTCAAGAGGGCCTGATCTTTCTGGACTGGAAAACTTCTTGGGCCAGCACGCTGTCCGAGAAGATGTGGTCAACAAGCTTGTTGTAAATATTTCTCCTGTCCTTCTTGGGGAGAACAGAACTGGACCTGGCTTCTGCTTGGGGTATGACTTATTGAAATTGGAAAGGGTTTCAACACGAGTCTCAGGCAGGGATGTTGTCATTGAGGGTTACTTTCCAAATTGAGAATGATTCTGCAGACTAATTTGTGTGCATTGTTTGTTTTGCAAAGTTTTTCCTACACTTGAAAAAGTGTTTAGCAGTTTGAATATCCACATGATTTGCCTCACATTTTTTAACACATGGTCAACTTGGATGAAACTGTGAATCCTGACTTTGGGAAGTGCTGTGGATTTTGGAAATCTTTTTTTCTGCTTGCATTCATATTTCTAGCATTGCTCTTCTGTTAGCTCCAATTCTACCTTTGATTTGCAAAGGAGAAAAACTCAATTTGACACTCAGGGTTACATTCTATTATTTACCAGCTAGTTCTCACTCAAGAGGACTTGTGAAATGAGCATTTGCCTCTTCTACATACCTTTAAAGTAAACCCTTGTGTTTTAGCTCCATTGTGTTTCTTCATGACTATTATGCCATTAACCTTGTGGTAAGCAATGAGGCCTTTGGGCACCAGTGCACAAGACCAAAATCTTTGTGCTAATCATGTTATGAATGTGGCAAACTATGCATCACATGATTTGACTCTTCTTCAATTTAACATGTTAATTATTATTCACCCTATGAAAGGCCCATGTGGGTGAATTCATGTTATGACATGTCCAAGCCTTCCCTTGGTTCCTCAAACTTTCTAAATGTACTTGCACATGACAACTTCATCACCACCATCAGGAATATGTCAAGTGTGGTCTTGCTATGCACCTTGGACATCCATGATGCCATCACTACTACCATATCCTATGAAGCCTAGAACTTGCGAACTAACACTAACATTTGGAGTTCAGAATTCCATGGAAGCAAAAATAAGGGAAGTATAAGAATTGTGAAAGATTGACAACAAGGGCCTTGTAAGAGCAAAGAAAGCAAGGAAGTGGCACTAGCAAATAAGAAGATGGAAGACTTAAATGAGAGGAAGCTAACCCAATTGAACACTAACTTTAGAAGTTGGTTTGCAATCAACCAAACTAAAGATTGACAATAGTAAAAGCCAAGTGCTAAGAGCAAGTAAACACAAAGAAGGATTATGACAATTGCATACAACACTTTGAGATCGGAGGCAAGAAGAAAAGACAGCCACTGAGACTAGACAAAACTTGCACAAAGAGAGTTTCGTGAGAGGGAAAGAAAAAGAAATTTGTGGTCTAGAATGCTTAGAGCTCTCGCTTTTGTGTAGGTCAAATTTATTTGTAAACGTCATACTTGAGTAAAGGGGAAGCCAATGACATAAATAATTGTCCCTCAAAGCATGGTATTTTCAGGTTGCATTCAAGAGGAAATCTATAGGGAGAAAAGGTACAATGACATGGCCTATTGGTTGCAGGCTCCCACTATCTCCATCATGCTCAAACTCAAACAAAAGCTAAAACAACCTTAGACCCTTGTAGGAAAATTGATCATTTTCAAAAATGTAAGCCAAGTTTTTGGCAAATAACCTTAATTCATATTTGGTGTCAAGGTGAAGTAGCCCAAGGTTTTTTTTGGTTGAGTAAGAGCAAGGGGCAAACACCATGAATCCAAAATTTTCCATTGTAGGGGGGCAAGTTTTTCACATTTGATTATTGTATGCCTATATAATTAATCAAAAAACTCACAAGAGTTTGGACCAAAGTCAAAGAACTACCCAATATTGGTTTTATCACTTGAAGGTTACGAATGTGCCCAAATTGCAATTTCATCATCAAATTTGTACACATGAGACATCCCAAGCAAAATTTCATTCACTAGGTTTTAATGTATGAATATATACCCAAGCATAGTTTCATCACTATGGTATAATGCATGAATGTTCCCAAGTGCAATTTCATTGTCAAGTTTTAAATTAATGCTTAAACATAAGCAAACACAATTTCATCAACAAGTTCTTAAGTCTTAAAACACTTAAATGTATTCAAGCTACATTTCATTGCCAATATTCAAGTCCAATAAATAGGATGAAATATGGTTGAATATTGATGCTATAAAGTAATACTTGGTTATTGAATCCATGACATAATCTAAAAAAATTTACATGTTACAAATTGTAAAATCCTAATTTGGATGTAGTAGAACCTTGGATTGAGAGTTTTGAATTTTCAAAACCTTTTATTTTTTTATGGAAATTTGTAGATGTACTAACTTCAAAGTCATGATTTGGATGCAACAAAGCCTTGGACTAACATTTATTGTTTTTAGTCTTCAAAAAATGGGATTGCAAACCCTATCAAAGGACAATTTCTACTTATGAAATTGGTCCTTGGATTTGTAGAACCTTGGGGTGAAAATTGTTTTTAACAAATGCAACAAATGGTTGCTTTGGTAATGTTATTTGATTTTCAAAGATGGTAAACTACTTGGATTAGGCCTTAGTGAACGTTTTTTTTTTTTGTAACACTAATAAGTAGCATGGACTTTTGGACCCTAAACCTTGAATCTTTTCGGTAGAGAGGTAGCTAGATCAGAATCAATAAGTAGTTAGTGGGTTTCAACAAATGGCTTAATATGGCCAAAAGATGCACTATGTTTTGGTGGAAATGGTTCGATTGAAGTTGTAACAAAAATAGGAGGAGCAAGAGAAGGTGCAATTGCAAGGACAAAAAATCCATGGAAAAGTCACTCAATTGTAAAATCAACTTGAAAAACAAGAATAATCTTGGAAGAAGATTTTGGCTATGAAGGAACAAAAGATAGCCAAGGTAAACATGGAATGTTTGTTAGATTAGCGAAAGAAGAGTACTATGGAGCAACATGTTGAAGTTCTAAAAAAAATCAAGGTGGAAAGGAATATGATAGATGAGGTAGGACGGGATTAAACATTGGAAATTGAATATGAAGGTCAACAACTAGAAAGTTTGTTCAAAGTGCTACATTAATTAAGGACATGAATGCTAGGTTGTATGTTGCAATTGTAAATCGAGAACAACAAATAAAACAATTGAAAGAGGAATTGTAATAGGCAACCCAAGAAAAGAATGAAGCATAGGTGGCCACAACTCAATATCAAGTCATTCATGACATATCTATGCAAACACTAAAAAATGAAGTTAAGCAACTCCATGATGTTGTGGAGATGAATAAAGGTGTAGAGCCTTATTGCTTAAACATAGGCTTAGGGAATATGACATGAACACTAAATGAACTATACAATTTTGAGGACCAAGATGAGAGCCACAAAATTGAAGGAAATAAATATTGATAAGTGGTAGAACCTTGTTTAAAGCATGGTCTAGGAGGAAATAAATTATGCCTTTACGCAATATCATGTCAATGAGGAATTATACATGACCAAGCTTAAGGTGTATTCATAAGTTTTTCCAAAATATCATTATGGCACACAGTTACAAAGCCTAAAGTCCAAGGAACAAAGTTCATGTTCTAAGGATCCATGTGTAGGTCCAAGTGGAGAAGCTTTAGAATTGGATCCGTAACCATATGTATCATAGAATTTATGAAATGACGATATTACAAATGCAAGTGTCGATGCAAATGTGGAAAAACATCATCCCCATGAGGTACCATATCCACCTGTTGATGCTGAAATACATGTTGTACAACCACAAAATTTTACATTTGAAGTGGAAGGTGAGGAACCATTCAAATTACATGAAGAAATTATAATTGTTATGGAATCAAAAGAGCATAAGTTGGAGTTTGATGAATATGTCATTGTAGGTACTATGTTTACTACAGTAGTCATTGACAATAATAGGTTTAGTCTATTATGGTCCAACCATAGAATTGTAGGAACCAACTGTAGTATTAGAACTAGCATAGGATGTGGGTGTACAAATGTAGATAAGTTTTTTAATTTCATTTTCTTTAACATTGTTTTAGTGTACTATTGATTCATTAAGGACTTTGAGGACATAATCCATAGTATAGGGGGGTAATGTTAAGGTATAATGGATTGTAGCAATGTAGACATAATAGAGTAGATGTATAGGTTGATAAGGACATTTGGGAAAACAATTTTGACTAAGATTTGAATTTTGTTGTAATCCAATTATGGTTGAAAATGACTTATGAGACATTGTCTTGTTAAGATTTAAATTCAGTTTCAATTTTGTGTTGGAAAGAGCAAAACCTTCTAGTGGAGGGGAAAAAAAAAAACATAACAATGGTATTGTTTTTGGAAAGATATAGTATGATAGTTGAAAACTTTTGGAAAAAAGAAGAAAGCTCATGTGTTGTGTTGTTTTTTAAATGTCAGAGACTTCTTTAAGGAATATATTATACAAAAGTGATTACTAGAGTGAAGAATAGCAAGTATTTTAGTATAATTTCTTGCAATGTTTTTATACAGTTGTTATGTATGTAGTTTTTTCTAACACTACAAATTTAAATAAGAAATAATGTAAACCACCCTCTTGCGATGCTAGCCAATGGCACAACATTATAAAATTGAAAAAAATATCATTAGTAAGTACTTTGCATCCTGAGACATTACAAGGAATTTGGATATTAACAATTAGTTTTTTCAACTATCATTCAATTGTAAATGCCACATGTGAATACAATTTGCTTTAGTTGCCTTAAACAAGTCGCATAAAATTTCAATCGCAAAAAAAATGTGTGGCACTAAGTTGCAATGGCAATTGCATAAAGATGCAACTTACATGAACATTCCATCCATCCAAATTAGTTTACATGGCAGTGTCATTTTGCAACTACTTTTATGATTAAGAAATGTAGTCACATTTTATATATAAATATTTTAAAATTATTTATTATTTAAATATATATTTATATTTATATTTATATGTTATATTATTGATAATTTCATTAATTTCAACTTATAAGTTGTTGACACATGTCATTACCTTGGCTAGGCTAAACCTAATTTAGGTTATTAGGTTGGCCACCTAGTCAACCCTAGTAGGCTATGTAAATGAAGAATATTTACTCAACTTACCACTATTGACCACAACTCATGTCATTTGTGAGAATTAATCCTTGAATCCCAAGGATGTTTATCATTTCCTTTACCACCAAACCACCCCATTTTTTGTGACAATGCAATAATGCATATTCTATTCACCTTACTTGATTTAAAGCATTACACAAAACATCGTTTTTGATATTTGATATCTTATTAACATTTTGTCCAAATAATAAAATTTAAAGTTTAATCTTAAAGCTTTTTCAATAATGTATACAACTATTTTTCTTCTTTTTTCAAAAATGTAAACTCAATTGAAAAGAAAAATATTTGAATTTCATTATTGAATACCATTTCAGTGACCGTTCCTTGGAAAAATTTAATTCAAGCACATGATTTATAAATGGAAAAAAAATATGGATAATATAATAAAATTAACATTATATATATTTTATTTTAAACCTTCATCTGACTCTAAAAATTATATTATACAATTTTTTTTTTGAATATCATAATTTTAATAATAGAATTTAGTTTCGATGTGTGGTGTATAATTTAGTCACATATAATATTCATAATTGGGTATAAATAAATCATAATATAAATACAATAAAAGATCCGATATTAACCATATCATTATAATGTAAAAGAATAATGTAAAAAATTGATTTTATGGAACTATAAATTTTATTACTTTTACACTTATAATATATTAAATTTTACTTTAAATTATGATTAAATTTTTATTTAAAAAATTATATATTTTTCACATTTCAAACCTATATTTGATTAAAAAAGTTATATTACATATTTTTCTTATAATATATCATAATTTTACCCAAAAACTTAATTTAAATATATGACATATAATAAGTAATCACATATAATTTTAATAAATGGATCATAAATTAACCTTGTTACTTAGCACTAGAAGAAAAAAACCAATATGTGACCAACACATTTAGAATTACTTGTGACTATTTGGTTGTTGCAACTAAATTTTTGCCGTCTACAACTAGTGTGACATCATGCTAAACATCAATTGAGTCACCTACAACTAAATTGTGACTAGTTTACGACTAAATTGGTATATGGGGGTTGGATTTTTCATTTAAGAGTAACCATTTAAAGTCCCATTAGCCATAAACAAAGTGGTGTTTAATCACGATCAACATATGTCTATTCAAATCAGTTATAATAATAATTTGATTTATGATTAAACTTAATATTTATAGTATTTTTATTGTAATTAAAATCATTGATATAATTATTGTAATTATACTATTTTCATTAGATTAAATTACTTATAATTTCAAAAGAATTAAATATATTCCAACATAAACTATTATACGAAATATTTTTATATTTTTAAATAACAATAAAATTATTATAACTATTATATAATTATTATATGATCATAATAATTACTTTACTTATACATTAATTATAATAAACACTTAAGATATAATTCAGATTAATTATTCATAATTTCAATATTTAAAAAATTAAAATGTTGCCAATATAATTTAATTAATTAAATAATTTTTTATAATTGTAAGAATTACATTCCAGTATACTATAATATTTATTTATGTACTTATAATATATAATTGTTACTACATTAAAAAATTATTAAAATTTTAAAATAATTATGATAATTTTTTTAACTTATTATTTATTACTACTGATGTAAAATAAATAAAAATAAATATTACAATATCAATATTCACATTAATTAAAACAATACCTCCCAATCATAAAAAATAACTATTGTATTTACAACATTTATGTTTTAATAATAATTTCAAAAAATTGTATCTTAATCAAAGTCTTGAAATTTTGAAAGAAAGGGCTACAAGGCAAAGGATTCATTTTTTAACCATTTAATAAAAAAAATATGTTGAATGGGTTCAAAATGTTTAGGGTTTAGGCACAAGTCATATGTGGAAAAAATAATTTTACCAAAAAACATGTTTGGTTGTCCATTGAAACTCAATTTGGGGTTTTCTATGTTTTTAACTATAAACCAAAATATTAATACACAATTATGTGTGAATGTGAAAATTCACCACTATCATATGAATGATCTTAAATTGAACTATTCAATTTTTTTCACTTAAATTTGTTTGAAGTAAATGTTATTTGTAAAAAATAACCCCACAAAAGTTTTATAATCCTTTTTCCTTTTTCCTTTTTTTGAAACCCCAACTATGAATAAGCCTAGTGTGGCTTATGCCATTGAGCACATTTGATAATCTATAAAATGAATTTTGAAAAGGAAGATGGTATATTTTTTTAGCCTAAATGGGTTCATTCACGATTGTGGTACCACAAAAAAAAAAAAAAAAAAGTTTAGTATTATTTTAAGGCTACATTTTACAAATAATATTTACATGACAAAAATTTAAGTAAAAAAATTTGAATAGTCCAAAATAAGACAATTATTCAATGGTTGTGATTTTTCACATGTGTCCATAATTGTGCATGAATATTTTGGTTTACAAGCATAAATGTAAAAAATGTCAAATGCACTTTGAAATCAATTAAACAAATTTTTTAATGCAGGTCACATGTGCAAATTTGACTAAATAGGGACTTTGGTTCTGTGGCAAATTGGTCCACCCATTTGTGCACCTACCTTGGTTGGAAATTACAATCAATTTACACTATTTTACATTGATTTTTTCCATAGTTTTTCCATGTCATCACTACAACAAAAGGTGTCCCTATACGCCAAGTGATTTCATTGGATTATGAATGAATTCACTAGTTATAGTGAACGGGACCTAGTGGGGAAGTAGTGAATTCACTAGTTTAGTGAACAGGGACTAGTGAACTACACCCACATTTTGTAATAGTGCATTAATGGCACATCTAGAGTTTCTATTTCTCTAAGCATCTAAGCAAAAAAATCATAAAATATTTCTTTGTTCAATATTATATGGATTTATGAAAAAATGCTCTTAATTAGCCCATTCAAAAGTCCGTGTAAGTATAGTTTTAAAATTCAACTCATTATTTATTTTGTTCTTATGCTTCTTTGATATGATATCTTACTAATTCCAAGTCTTGAACACACACCCCATTAATCAATGGACCGTAGCATAGTCCATATAGAAATGGCAATTAGAGGTGTAGTTCATGAGTTTTGAGTTCAAAAGTCCACGGCTTTTATGATTTAAAAAAAATTATAAAATGATTTTGTGCATCATGTAAATATTTAAGTTAAGATCTTTAAACCAAATTCATTTTAATAGCTTTTGAGACCTATAAAGTGACATGGGCATTGCAATGGCAACCACAAGGCAAAATTGGTTAGCATGACACCCAAATTGGTTTACCCATTTATGTAGGCACCCCTTAATAAATTTTTTAAAAAAATGAAAATTAAAAATAATAAATGAATTATTTTCCTTGTGCAACCCTTTGTTTCAAAATTTCAAGACTTTGAAATTTCCATATGATTTTTTTTTTCATTAAATCGACCTAATTAATGTGTAGTTGCATAAAAAGAGGCATGATTCTCTTGTACAATTTTTTTGAAATTGATTGCATCATTTTATTCATTTTTTTTCATTTAGCAATAAAAATACATAATATGGAAAATTGATCAGAAATTGACCAAGAACTCAAAAGGACTTTCTGTACAACATCAAAAAATTATTGGATCTTTTTAAGTTTGTTCTCTCAATATTCTAATTGTAGGCCTAAACACAATAATACGCGAAATAGTTGCAATATATTAAAGATTATAAAAATCTACAATTGTCCTTTGCAATCCTTTTTTAGTTAGACATTCCTTTTGGAATCCCAATCATGAATGAGCCCAACTTTGAAGTCCAATTTTGAATTTTTTATTATTTATTAAATTTTCAATGATAAAGATTGGTCAATTTATATAATTCTTGCACTTTAGGTCTAAAAACTATGAAATTAATTCCATAAAACCCTTATTCATGAAAACTTTCCAAAAATATCAAGAATACACCTCAACTTTTTTTATAAAAAATCTTTTAATTTTATTTGATATTTTATGACAAAATTGTTTAATATTCAAGAACTCTTGCTTCATAATTCCTTGCCTCATAAGTCTAACATTACAAAACCACCTTGGTGCACCCATATTGATCAAGGGATTTCTAATGATATTCATAGCATGGTGTGAATCTTTGTCATTTGGGAGATCTCAAGATGACAAACAAAACAAAACAAACAAAGTACCCTTCTTAATACATAGATGTGTTATTTCATGGTTGTATGTTAAAATGACATGCATGTTATAATAACTATATATATTGTATTTTGCCTTGATGTTTGACCTTTTGGTATGGTGGTGGAAAATTCAATAAAATCCACATTACCCAAGGCTCAAATCCTTGAAATTGAAGTCAAGATCTCCCAACAAACTAGAGACACCTCTACCTCTAGAATGACATATCACCATTTTATACATAGGTAATGTTGTAACCTTTTAACTTGATTCTTGTAATTGTCCAAAGTTTTAACAATGAAAAATATAATTATTTAAAAATGAACCTTGTTTTTTTATGATTATTGATTAATTTGATTGTATCAATTATTAGTTGCACATATAATATAGGGTATATACAAATGGTGTAACTATAATAGCAAGGGTGATTCAACACCCATGTTGGGGCTAGGTTGACCTAGCCCCCATGATTGCATTCGTTCCGTTTGGGATGAACAAGTGATCATCCCAAGTATTGAACCTCTTGCAGTCAAAAAGGTTGAATAAAAAAAACAATTGCTCACCCTTCAACAATCAATTTTTTTTCACCTTGTACTACCCCTACTTACCCAACTACTATGTTTACCCACCTAGCCCGCTGATTTTGCAATGGTAAAACCTATATCTCTTTTCAGCTAAACTTATAATTCTAGGGAAAACCTATTTCTCTTCTTGCCTAATATTTTCCCTCTTGGCAAAACTTATAACTCTTGGCAAAACCTATATTTTTTTGGCTAAACTTTTTTCACTTAACAAAATCTATATCCCTTTTTGGTTAAAATTTTCTCTTTTGGCAAAACCTATATCTATTCTTAGCTAAACTTCTAATTCTTGGTAAAATTTAGATCTTTTCTTGGCTAAAATTTTCTTTCATGGAAAAACTTAAAACCTATATCTATTATTGGTTAAACTTTTAACTTTTGGCAAAACTTATATTTATTCTTGGTTAAATTTTCTCTTTTGGCAAAATTCATATTATTTTTTGGCTAAACTTTTCTATCTTGGCAAAAATTAAAACCTATATATATTATTGGCTAAAAATCTAACTCATAGCAAAACTTACATATTTTCTGGCGAAAATTTTAACTCTTGACAAATCCTTCTTTTTTTTGGCTAAACCTTGACCTCTTAACAAAATATTTCTATTTGTTGGCTAAATTTTTACCTCCCAATAATTTTTTAATATCTTTTTGGTTAAACTTATACCTTTCAACAAAACCTTTTTATATTTTGGCTAAACCTCTTTATTTCATGGTGAAACCTCTACTTTTCTGGAGGGAAAAAATGGAATCCACAAGTTGTAAAATGAAAGAAAAATGAAATTTAGTCCATTTTTTTATAGAAATCAATTAAGGACATTAAAAAAATGTTGATTTTAATTAGAAAAAATATTTAAGGAAGTAATAAAGAAATTCTTGTATTTTTAATTATTATTTAATTCAATCACTTAAATCATTAAAAATTTAATGTAAAACATATGGCTTTTAAAGGGGGGTTAAATTTACATATAGAGGTTGAGGGTTTAGGTTTTGGGCATTACAATACTTGTGTCAACCTTACATTAGCACCATGTTTTTTATGGTTTGGAGTTCCCAAAATTAACACCTATTATATGGACAACATCCAAGTATTACCTTATGGCAATAGTTGAAGATTTAATCCCAACATGCAATACCCACATATGTAAACAATGCCATTTGTGACCCGCAATTGGACTCAATTGGGCTTAGGCTACACCATCAAACAAATATATGACAAACACAAGGTGATATGGTGGGACAAAGTCAATGTGAAAGAAACCATGATGAGGGATGATTTCATTAGGCAACAAGACATTGCTTACTTGGATGGTAAACACAAGAGAGGGAGTTGGCATTTATAACAAAACTTGGCCATTTTCATGGGCACATGGGCATTTAATCATCTAGATGATGTGTTTTATTTCCTATATGTGGGTGAAGTTAATGGAATTAAAGTTCCATTCACAATAGGGATCCAAACTCCATCACAATTGCAATCCATGGTTTCATTAGGTGATAATGGGGTGATTTCAATGCATGCCACCTTCGGCACCAATGATGTGAATTTCATTTATTCACATTGATGGTGTTTGATGCACATCACATCGAAATGTACATCAGTCGCATGGATCATTACAAGTCGTCAAACATGTAATGATTTGTTGGAATGGTTAAATCCTTTGAAAACAAAATTTCAAAGGAAGATGCCCAAGTGGAAACCTTCATGTTTCATTGTTGATGGTGCTCCACAAGAGTTACAAGCATTGTGATGGGTTTTATTTTCACTCCACACTTTTATTTTATTTTATTATGTACATGTAACAATGTTAAATTTTCCTTTCACATTCTCCATGTCTAGATAATGTTGTCAACTATTGTACTAAATTGTTATTCTATATATGCGTGGTTAGGATGGTGTGGGACAAAGATCAAGTGCCCATTAACCTTTGCACATGGCATGTTTTGAAAGAATGGCATTTGCATTCAATGGAAAAAATCAAAAACAATGAGATGAGGTGAGTAATATCATATGACCTTCACATTATCATGTACATGCCCACTAAACTAAGTGAAAACATTGAAACTTTCATGAATCATGGGAGAAACAAGGATACTCACTACTACAAAATGTGGGTGTAGTTCACTAATCTTTGTTCACTAGACTAGTGAATTCATTGCTTCTTCACCAGTCCCCATTCACTACAACCAGTGAATTCATTCAAAATCCAATGAAATCACTTGGCATACAAGGACACCTTTTGTTGTAGTGATCGAAAGCTTCACCCAACATTTGTTTAATGACTCATGGATTTAATACTTTTGGGTCCACATGTTATTTTAGACTTGGTATGTGATTTAGCTCTCAATCCATTATTGTTCCACCATGTTGTGCATATTCCAAATTATTCATGCACATTTAAATTAGGGTAAAAACACCAATGCAGGCATTGTGCATATATGTTGGCATAAATTTATGGATAGTGGGGTTCCGACAAATGTCGCATTCAAGCAGAGACACACAAGCATCCATTGAATCTTACCATAAGGCTTTGAAACATTAGTTGTCCTTGGAGACAAAAGGGTTTCAAGGTGATGGATTGATTGGTTAGTATATAAACTCACATCAACAATTTTAAAACATTACATCCACACGACCAAGATGAAGAAGCGCATGTTTATCAAAAACAAGGTTATGGAGTGCATTGTGAAAGCAAATGTTGAGAAGGCCACATTGATCCCCTACACCCATGTCACCCATGGGATGGATGACTTTAACAAAATTGGCGATGCATGGATGGTGCAAAGTCAAGAATGTCCAAATGTGACTTACAAGGTTTTGCTCCCTTTCACCAAGTATGTTTGTTGCACATTTGAATGGGTGTTGCATGGAAACTAGTGCAAACACCAAATTGTTGTTTGTCTTACGTGTACTGATTTCACCAAGGGAAATATTATTCAATATTGTGGGACATGGTATGGATCCAATTGTGAAGGTTTTGCTACCATGTTTGCAAACCCTACATATTTACACCTTAATGACAATGAGTCAAACGATGAAGAACCTAATGAAAATGACATTGAAGAACCATGGGTTGTCAACATGGGTGGGCTTTTGACATTGGATGGTACCTCCCCCACTGTTGAGGAGGAAAAGGATCACAACCGGCCTTTCAATCTCAAATGCCCCCACTAGGGTTATCAAAATTGACATGACGCACCCATTTTGCATTGGGTGTCATGTCAACCTATATTTTAATGTGTCTGTCTTATCTTTTAAGACATATGCACGAAATGTTTTGTTAACACTCGAGCTACCCTTGTTATAATTGGTAGCTAAAAACAAATTTTGATTACCAATTTTTTGGTGATTGAAATTTTTAGTTGCCACCTTTTTGGTGTGTCACATTATGGCCTTGCCATTTACATTAAACAATATCTTAAGGCAAAAGAAAAATTATGGAAATTCCAATATTTCACCATGCAAAAATATAATCTTAAAAAAATCCCCTAAAAGAAATCAAATTCCTTCAAGATATCACAACTCTACCACTAATCCCAAGTTTGAATACAAGCCAAAATATCATCTTTCAAAAATCCTCATATAAAAATAGATCTACTACCTAGGGGCCAAAATTTGTTAAGCTACTATACTCTCTAATGAATTGAAACACAATATCCTTGCCTTGATAGGCAATGCCAAAAAAAGATGAAAACCAAAATAAAAGTTTACAAAGTGAATGCCTTGTACTTGCATTAAGAAATGTTGATTTAAATAAAATTTTATTGATTATTTTTCATTATTTGATGTTTATGAATTATATGAGAGCATTTATCAAAGGAAATTATTAATGATAAGTCTAATCATTCAGAATTCAAAAATATAAAAAATAGATGGGTAGTACTTGTGTAAAATTGTAAATGATCATTGTATCTTATGTTTATTATAAACCCATCATCATTATAAAGCATAAATATGAACACAATTTCAAATGTGTAAAGAGGATGGATTCGCAAATCTCAAATTTGATTACACATGACAACATGATTCGTTAACAAAATTGGGTTTTATAAAATTTGCAAGTCTAAAACATGTAATTTTTGAAAGATCATGCAAATTCCATATCTAACAACTACAAATTGTCTATGGTTACCTTCAATAACACTTTTTAGGTGCAGTCCAATTGTATGGAAGCCCCATCAATTTGTGCATGATGTGTTGAACAATTTTTTGTGCCTTTGGATTTGGGTCATACATGTCATGGATCAATTTTCCAAATGGCATCTTGGTTGATTGTCCACAAAATATTTTGCATCCCAATTTTCACCCCATATGACATTTGTCAGCTTGCCCACCGAATAGGCTTCAAACCTCAAAGTTGTGGCATGTTGTTTAACCATTTGTTGAAAGGAATTTGTAATTCCTAACTCGCTGTAAACAAAAACAATTTATGGGGCAATCCACTAATTGCATTTTTTTTGAGTTAGTGGCATCCTGCTCCTTTGCAAACCCATATAATGATGGCAACACCTCTTGCAAGTGCCCAACTTCACCCCAATTGCACACACCTATGTACACAACATTTAGTTTGTCTAGTGGAAAATGCAACATAATGTTGTCCTTGGACAAATCATTGTGCAAAATTCCACAATGATGTATTGCATTCATAATATTTATTAATGCCCATGCCAACTTCACATGATTTCACCTAAAGGCAACAAGTCATGTTTACCCTTCTATATTTGACCCCCCCTTGCCGCAATAAAGCATGATTATGCATAATGGGGGGGTACTTCGTGTTGTAATCCAACATTTTGTGAAGAGTTTTCCCATTCTGCCACGATGTGCATGCATTTATGTTTTTTTTGTGGATGGCAAGGAATTTGAAGACATTTGGATGTTTGCACATGCATGCAAAGTCTTCCATTCATCGTTGCTTACGTGTTTCTCACTTATCATCCATTTTCAATGTCTTCCTTGGCAACTCAATCATGCTTGGGATGCAATTGAATCTTTCAATTTGCACCTTGTGCACCACACCATAGCCACCCTAATTGTTTCCACCCAACAATGGGAGTGCATTTGTTGTGCCTAGAATCCATTACACACCACTACCTCCAATTTGGGCCAAAAGGTTTTGAGCTCCTTTTTCCATCCATGGTGCAAGCCTCTTTTTCTTTGACCAATTCTCGAAAATTTGGCCCACCATGAAATTGTTTCCCACAAGCTCGCCACCTCTATGCTCCAATGCACCTTGTCCTTTTGTTGATAAAGGACATCAAACCATTGCCACAAATTTTGCATTCAAACCATTCTGGAAACCCTTTAGAATTCTGAAGTTCAATGTATTGCAAAGAACCGTCTAGTTCTGCCAAAAAATTATACTCCATGACCTGTTTATACTTCTCCAGGCTAGTTCTTTGCTTGTTCACAAAAGCACTATCAAGGTATGCCATTGTGTGTTCCATGAAAAATGTCATGACAATTTCCTAAAATTGTCATGTTGCAATTCACTTAAGATAATTGTCTTCAAGCTTTTGATGCTTTCAGAATTGTGTGGATGAAATGTTTTCACCACTAGAAATTTCTACAACCCTTCACTTATGCATGGTTGAGGGTGGGCTGCTCAAAGGTATTAGGGGAAAAAAATTAGATGATGTGTGGAATAATTTATTTTGGGGGTTTTGGTAAGATTGTCCGCCCAATGGTTATCCACCCAATTATCTACTCAATTACATCGTTGAAATCTTGGATGACAAAAAATCCAAATTCTTTCCAAACATAATTGTTATTAGCAATTAGAGTTTTGAAAATTCAAGGTTTAATGTGTTCCAAAAAAAATTCAAAATGTGAAAAAGATCACCCCTTCACTGGGGTTCACCTCAATTCAACCAAGGTTCCATGCAATGGTTATAAATGGGCAATGAAAGACACAAAACTCAAATGATTTATGAAAACAAAGGTGTAAAAAAATGAATCAAAAGTTGCATTTTAAAATTCATATATCGTCAAAAACATCTTTGAAAATCAGTTGCCATTGGACGACTAAGAAAAAATTTAGTCACCATCTAACGAGTCCCAAATGGTGATCGAAAATGGACTTAATCCAATGGGCAATTGAAATTCATAGTTGTCATTTGATGGTGACCAAATTTAATCGATGTCGTCAGATGGCAACCAAATTTCGTTATCGTGCAATTATGGTGACCAAAAACTTTTCGATCACCACCTGCATGTGGCAATGGAAAACCTTTCGATCACCACCACATGTGGCAATGACAAACCCATTGATCGCCACGATGTATTTACCCTCCCCCCCCACCCCTTGTTTTTTTTCCTTCTTTGTTTTCCCCCCTTGATAGCGACTAAAACCCTTTCAATTGCCATGTTGTGTGATCCCCTCATTAAAAAATGGGGGTACTGATGGGAACCCATTGGGAACTTGAAAGGAACATGTTGGGAACAAATGGAAAAATGAAAAACAATCCTTCCTTGTTAGGAACAAAATTTGACACAATTTTGTAACACATCTTTTTAATGGGGGTTAAAAGAAAGGAACATTTAGCTGTAATTATGTAATAAAAAGAAAATGAAAAATTACCAAAATTTTTTTTAAAAAAATTATTCAAACCAAATTGGTTGCATTTTCTATCAAAAGATGAAATCTTGATAATACACTATCAAAATGGTATTTCCAATATTTTTTAAATAGAGCCTCAAATGGCAAAAATGTTTGTTCCTTTTTTTTAAACGAATTCAATTGAAAATTAACAAATGTCATATTGTATCGAAATAGTCATGTGTGTCATAAACATGAAATTCCATTAGGATGCCCTCGTACAACAAGTCCTCAGTAAATTGGAGAAATCTAAAACATAGACTCCTTCAAAAGCACATGGAAGATATTTGACACTAGTGCTATTATGATCCCAAACTATGAACACACTCTCTTTATCCATTACATTCTCAATTTTAACATGTAATGTCAATGATATGTCCTTGTACAATAAACCCTTTAGTAAATAAGAAATATCAACATCATATTTGCCTTCTTGGCCTAGGAAATATATAATATCCGCCCCCTCATAGTCCCGAGTCACGATGGTGTGGTTGTTCCATTTACAAGCCTGCTTGATTATCTCTCCTTCAACTTGATTACTCAACATATTTCATTGTGTGAAAAAAATTGAAATCACAAAAATAACAAAAAACAGTGCACTAATTGTCCGAAGTTGTACTCATTGAAAAGAAAGTGAGAAAAAATGAAAATGTGAAGCTCTTTATATAAATTAAATTAAGGGTAACCCCAAAACTAAGGGCACCTAGAGAATTTGGCAATCAAAAAAATTTGGTCGTCATTTGACAACATTCCCATGTATTAGCCACAAATGGCTATCGAATGTTGTTGGATGGCAACCAAATGTTTTTGGTTACCAACGACCCATTTGGACAATTGACGACCTAAAAATTTGGTTGCCATTCCTAAAGGCTAAAGGTGATTGAAATTTTTTGGTCGCCAACTAAAGACTGTATGTATGGTTGGCAATTGAAATTTTGGTCACCACGTGCTTAATGGCAATTGAACTTGTTTCGATCACCTTCAATCACCATCTGATGCATTGGTCTAGTGGTGACCAAACCACTTTTTGGTCACCATCCGACGACCTTGAGTCAATGATTCTTGCAAGTTGTCGAATGGTGGTCAAAATCTTTGGTTGCTAAGGAATTTGGGCCATTGGACCTGGCATAATGCCTAAATCGTGCATTGGATGGCGACCAAAGGCAACCAAAACAAGCCCAGGCCCAATTTTGGGGCTTTGGGCATGTGTGGGTCCACTATAAAATGCACACTTTTGTCATTCCATGTATTTTCTTCCCCTACATGTGAGGATTTTGTTTGCTTTGAACAATCAATGCCATACACTTGGAAGAAAATGGGAGTCCTTTGGAGGGTTTTTAAGTTCACAATGCCAATTGTGAAAATAATTGTGTGTTGAACTTCAAAGTTGAACTTCTTAAAGGACCTCCATACTAATTCATTATACTTTTTTTTTTCTAAATTTAACCTTAATTTACCCCACCTTTAACCCTAATTTACCTTTAAATTACATGTTTATTAACGAACTATGGGTATGATGGTGGACAATGTGAACCAAAAGATAGTGGTCAAAGGCCATGGCGCAAAAGGAAGACAACACAAGGTAGAGCTCAAAGCACTTGAAGACCCAATCATTGTAGTAGATGCTAGATGGCAAAACCTTCCCTAACCTTGATTATACACATTATGTTTGCATTATGTGCAGTGGTGCCACATTGACAAAAAGTGGCCACTTTTTAGGCATGAGACTCGTAGGAAAAATAATTTCAACCAATATACAAGTTGCCTAGATGAACATATGAAGGCACGCATGTTAGAGGTGCACATGGCCATGACAGGGAGCCAATTCTTTTTAGAACCTAGATGTTTTTTAGTGTGGCACAAATGGTTTATGCAAAGGAGGTGCTAGGGTCTATGTCGATTGGAGGACAGTTCTAGGCCAATGAATTGGCAATGTGCCTCTGTATCGATCAAATAAATTTGTAATGGCAAATCTGTCGACTCTTCGAAAAACTCAACCAACTCCTACAACAGTTCCTCCAGTTCTTATAGGATGACCTTGGGTTCCTCCAAGATTTGCCCTTGTCGTTCCCCCTTTCTTTTTTCAATCAATACCACCAATATTGGTTTTTTTTTAATCAACAACATCGAGTACTTCTCGTACTCAAGATCTTTTGCTTGTGATGAACGACCAAATTGTTCAACGCCTTTGGGAACAAAGTCCCCCTAAATCAACGCCAAGCATGGACAACCCCATGGATATAGAATAGTTGGATCTTGTGGTTCAATTATCATTTCATATGCCATTTAACATGACAAACAATCAGGGGGGGTTGGCATAGGGTGCTAGCATATTGTCCTCCACAAGATGGGCCGACATTGCAAAACATGTCATAGAGGTGTTATGAGGGGAAATGGGCGTAATGCAGATGCAACTTTAGGAGGTGACATTGGAGCATGATGCATTTCGTGAAGAATTATCTTCATGGCAAAAATAATGTCTTGGGTTAGAACAAGATGTTGCCAATCAACAAAATGCACTTGTAAGGGCCATTGAGGTGGAAAAGGAATGCTTGAATTCCATGGAAGACATTGAATGCTACCATTAAACATTGATTGCCATGAAGGAACAATATTGAAGAGATGTTGAATGTTTGTGAAGGTGACCCAACAAAATTCAAACCATATGCATCTTGCATGTATTTTGGAAGCATCTCAAGCTATGCAAATGGAAGTAGAGCTTGTAAGAATGCAAGCAAACACCGTGAAGATGGGCACACAAATGGACATCATGGGCCAAGATATCTGAGATGTTTCCTAACAGTTAACAAAAGATGCAAGAGAATGCAAGTATAGATTGGTGACACATCTCAAGTTCAATTGGGAATATGACACCGTTGTGTCAAAAAAAAAAGGGGAACTCTTGTGGCCCACACCTCAATCCTCATGCAAAATGGGAAACTATACCTTATTTGTTGCTCCCCATTTGGATTAAAAGGTGCATGGATTTTGGGCACTTGCCAACACATGTACCAAACGCAATGCTTAATCACTTTGATGGTGGCAAGGAGGAGATGTCCAAAATGTAGGACCCCATTTCATTGGTGCTTATATAAATAATTTATTCTTCAAGCGGCCATGCCACAACATTGGGAGTACAACATGTTTAATACACCCAATAGGCCACAAGCATGGGGCGCAAACATGAAATGAATTTGGAATGTTGAAGGAGTCAATACAACAAATGACATTATGACAAATCCATGATTCAAAATGCATGTGAATTGTTGTACCTATCAACAATCAATACATGACACTGTTAGTTTTATCAAATGTTTCAAGGGTGGTATAACCTAAAAACTAACAAGTTTGAATACGGTTTGAATCTAGAGCATGTTTAATACAACATGATGGGGGAAGAGATTGGGCAGGGGTTCACCACAAGCGATCTTCAGGCTAAAGACCAAGCCAACTTAACATTGGAGGAGATTAATGAAGGGTCACATTTCAAAGACAATGTTATCTTTGTATTATTAATTGTAATATCTCCTCACACAATCATAATGCTCAATGAGATAGATAATCTTCTTGGGTTGGACGCAATTTTGAATGGGAAACCCATTAGGTTAAGAAATCATGCTAGTCAACAACATGGTAGTAATAGTGGGGAAAGTAGTGGTAGAGGAGATAATAGCTCATACTAGTAAGGTGAGGTGGAATTTGCCACTAGATGCAACATATGTACATTATAGAGTAGCTTCAATATTGTATAAAATTGATATTTATGGGACAATATGGGCAAACAAGTTGTTTCCCCTAAGAGTTAACTATAATCATATGTAAAGTTTTACAATTAAAAAAAGAATGATTGGATATGGCCCATAATTCTTGAATATTGAATCTCATTGATGATAATGTGACTGGAGTGAATGGAAAACATATAATTATAACTATGTGGGGGCACTTCATTTAGAATGCCCTCTGAGGTGAAAGTTTGGAATTTGAATTATGGAAATGAAATTGTTTTTATATGAAATACACCAATTTCCAAATAGGGTCCCAAACCAAATGGTTATAATTTTATTACTTAAAAAAATATAGTTGGAAGAAGATATGTTTAGGCCACCATGTGGATTTGCATATCAAGTTCAACCTATGTGTAAATATTACAAAATGCCAAATGCCTATGATTGTGAAGCCTTTGTGATTCGTGACCTAGGAAGATGACTAATGGCAGGATTTGGATGTTGGGGTCAAGGCTCATGGTAGTCATTATCATTTGGGGCTTCAATTGCTTCATCATGAATGTTAGTGTCATTAGCATCATCATCATCGTTACACCCCTCCTCCACCTCTGAAGTGTTTGTCCCACACAAGGTTGTGATGATATTTTTGCCTTGAATGTTTTGTCACAATTCATTTAATGGGGCACCATCCCTCAATATCCAAAATGCCATCATTGATGTGTGGTCATTCATAATTATGTTCACCTACAAAAAAAATTGTTGTTTAAACAATGGGCCTTTTCCCTCAAGTAACTTGATGTGTGGACGACTTTTCAATAGGTGGCTAAAGATGGTTCATGGAAGCTACCACAACAACTAATATTGACCCCACATCAATTTTGGAGTTCAGGGGTCTTGGATGTTGTAAGTACTGGTTGATTGGTGCATGGTCGGAATTTAAATCACCTTCTGTTGACTTCTTAGGTTTTATAACTTTAGGACTTGAAGGACTTGGATTTGCAACTTGGGGTGCACTTGTGTTAATGATCATATGCGGGCCCACACCTAGCTCCAATGTAATATCCCCAATGTCATTAGCTACAACAGTGGGAGGATTGATGAATGGGTCCATTTGTATGTCTAAGGTGTTTATTAATGTCTGTTATGTGTTTGGCTCTAGAATGATGATTCGAGCTAATGGTGTGTTCAAGTTAATTAGGGGGACCATTTCCATTGAACCCATTGATTACATGGGTATGTCTTAAGTTGGGGCCATTGGAGCATGTATAGCCTAGGGGAGTGCATCACACACTTGAATAAAATTGTCAAATAATGGCATGTTCAAATTTGCATTGCCATTGTCAGACCTCTAAACTTCCCAAATTGTCGGATTACACTACAATCTTGAAAACAAAATCTTGTCATCATGAAGGAATTCAAAGGGGTCATGTTCAACTTCATCCTCATCATGTTCATTTAACGCTATGGCGTTTTTGCCCAATGAGTCGCTTTCATCTACACTTTCGTCAACATCGGATATCAAGTTTTTAAATAACATATTCTTCTCATACCATACCATGGGGTTGGTGCTAGGTCGTTCTTGCAAAAGCTTGTATTAGTGTATATGTACATTAATTCCTCCACTTGATTCGATGTTAATTGATTTTGCACTTTCCTATGGACAAATGAATATGAAATCTAATTTTGTTCACATGATGATGTGGAACACATTTGCGCCAAAATGTGACAAGCAATGGGTGCAAATGTGCATCCACTAGCTCTAATTAAATCCCACCATTTGTGTGGGAACAAGTCTAGGTCTTTCACTAGGGGGGTGTCAAAAAATGGACCTCGACTTTTGACAAAATTTGCAAAATCTCTTAAAGCAAAAACATAGGTGGTCAAGGTATTAGCTATTTTTTCACAAAACTTTATTTAAAGTCTCCTTCGCATCTACATCTAAATTAAAAAGGGCCCTTGCATAATGTAAGTCAATCAAAATTTTCCACCTTTGGTAAAATTGATTTTCAATCACATCTACAAGGTTTGATGGCAATTCAAACGATGGATCTCATAATGATAAAACATGTTGCTCCAATGTTTTCATGATAAATGTCACGGATGCTAATGCTATGGAGTTCATTCATTTAAATGTTCTTTCCCATACTTAATTTTTAATTAGTTTCAGTTCATTTTTATTAACTTCCAATTAAATTTTAGTTCACTTCTAGTTGACTCTTAGTTCATTCTAGTTAAGTTTTAGTTAACTCCCCATTAACTTTGAGTTAAGTCCCAATTAAATCCCAAATAATTCAAAGTTAACCCTTAGTTAATTCCTAGTTAATTCCTAACTAAGTCTAATAGATTCCCAATTAACTTTTAGTTAAATCTTAGTCAAGTTTCAATTAACTCATAGTTGACTTTGAATTAGGAAAGTTCTCAAGAAGTTTCTTTACTTGATCCACACATAAAAACCTCCTTGGAAACTTCTTTGAGTTAGGTCTCCAAAGGGGAAAATAGAAGTAAGAGCTTTCATTTCCTTCAATTTGTTCAACATTAATCTTAAGCACGATGTTACACCATAACCTTGTTCATGTTCATGTTTGCATGTGTTAGCATAATAAAGATTCATTTTCACATTTGTCTTCCACATTTTGTATTCTTGTTCTTAATTATTGTGGTTTTGTTTTTGAATCACATAATCTTGTTTTTTTTTTGTTTAAAAGTTAAATTTAAACCTTTCCTTTAACCTTTGTTCTTGTGGATCTTCGTGTCCTTGACAATAAATCACGTTGTCCCCATGCAAGGTTATTTGCCATCAAATGCCTTAAATGCCACTAATTAAAACCAGTTCCACCATGTGCACACAATTGGCACAAGTATCCCAAAAGTCATCCTTCCTTACATTAATTAAAATAGTTTTCGCCTAGGTGGGTGACTTCAAATGATGGTTGCCACATAATGAATTGACAAAAATTGTCAAATTAGAATTGGTAATAGTTTGTTCAATGGCAAATATGAACTTAAACAATCTTTCAACCATTAAAAAATTAGTCACAAACCATGTTTTAGTAACATTAGGTTGGTTTCATAATGACAAAAGATTGCTAATGGCGCATGGTGTTATTGTAATAAAAACACAACAACGTACTTTTGCCTTTTTCACAATTTGTTTCATCCATGTTGTTTTTCCTTAACATTTCAATAATAAATCCAGACAATGAACAACATAATTTTGAAAATAAAAACTTGGAAAATGTTAGATTAGAAGGTTAATCACACTTCTCATGTTCAAAACATTGTTTATACAAATTTGTACAATGTTGTTGATTCCAATGGTTTTGATGTATCCGACTAATGGATTACATATGTAATGGGCATCCTTCCATTCCCCTTTTGTGTCAATGGAATTTATGAATACATTGCCACTTGGACAAACAAACATTACATTCAACAATGGATGCTGCGCAACATTGTCCCAACCATCAAAACAAGTGGTTGTTCCATATTTGTGAATTGAATTTCGTGTCCTCTTAGTTACCTGTTTGGACACATCCACTTTGGATTGCTTTAACAAATTTGTGCACAATCCATGGTATGATGGGGGTTTGTAGTAGGTTCAAGATTTGGAGGTTGCTTTCACAATTTCTATGAACCCTTAGGCGTTTCACAACATTGAAGGGGATGTTCACCTCATAAAATAATGTTACCCACTTCTTGTCCAAATCTTGTTGTTTGGTTGAATTCTATCCCTTGGGCAATGAAACTTGTCGAAAGGTTCAAATGTTATTATTTGTGGATCTATTAAGACCTTTTATGTTGTTTGGGGTGGGGGGAGGTTGAAAATTTGAGCCCCTTCCATTTGAAACATTAAAGCAAATTATCCTTTTATTCAAGGATTTGAGGTTTCAATGGCCATGTCCTTTGTTCGCCCATCTGAGATATGGGCTAATACTTCCATGTCATTTAGTGATGGAGGGACAAGTTCATCACATCGGGCAAATAAGGCCTTCACCCATGGATGTGCCTTTGAACACATTGTAATTCCAACTTGCCCATTGCCATCACATCAATAGCCCAAATGGAAAAGACATTATGTCCTTGCAATATGAAATAACATTGTTGCAAAACTTACATTCCACCTTCCTTGGCTTGTCTTTTAACATCAAATACCATGGACTCCACACGTTTCGCCTTCCTTTCATCAATAAAACACTACACATAAGAATAATAGGCTTGATTAATATAATTAAGGTATTTGACAATAAGATTGAACTCAACCTTTAGGGTTACAATTGAAATTTAGAACTAATTGCAAATGCAATATAACAATCTTTAAAATTCAAACACCCATAAAGATTTCACCCCTCCCTCCTAGGATATATGGCAATAGTTGGTGTTAAACAACACAAAACCCACACACATCAAAAGAAAAAATGAGTATTGACATGTAAGGTTTACATTTTATTACCAAGCAGGACCAAATTTTGTTGCCAAATCAATGGTGGAGATCAATCCACCATTAATTGGACAATTGATATCAAGAAAAATGTAGCGATCGAAAAAAATTTAGTCACCGCATGATTGGTGACGGAATGTTTTCAATTACCATTTGGCATTTGAAAACATTCCATCACCACTTGGTGCCCGAAAACATTCCATTGCCAATCATGTGGTGACTAAAAAAATTTCAATCGTCGCACGATTGGCAACTGAAACTTTTTGATCACCAAGCCTATAACGACCAAAAATTTTCAATCGCCATAACCAAGTTCATCGTAGGCCTGGTGATCAAAAAGTTTTGGTTGTTGCAAGCTTGACGACTAAAAATTTTCGGCCGCCATACGCCTTATAACAATTGAAATGAGTCCAATTTTAGTCAACCATAAACCTCCCCCAGGTAGCCTGAGAGTGCTTTGACCTATGCTAACTTTATATTAACATGACATAAAGGTGCGTCTTCATCCATATATGTCTATCACATTGTGACAGACACATAGATGCTGTGACAACCCTGGCCCCACAAAAATAACCTTGCCCAAATGGGTGATGTAATGCAAATAATCATAAATGAAGTAAAAGAAGGTGGGAGTCAATTCATTGACCATACCACATCATTATTGTGTGTGGTTGCATCAAATGTTTGAAATATTCACCTTTCCAAGGTGAATGAAATCATGCATCCAGGCATGGTGTTTCATTGCATCAATGATGGCCTAAACAATTCAATGCACTAGAAGAAAGATTGGCATGAAACCATGGTAGAACATGGAGATACATAGGAAGAGAATTCATGAATATAAAAAATTAACATACTTCCACTCGTATTTTTCTCCCATATTAATCTCCATTTCCTTAAAGATGACATGTATTACCATAATAATGTGTTAGTGGTCTCAATTTTAAACAATGAGCTTGAAAGTTAACCCCCCAATTCATAACACACCATATTAGTTTAAACAATTAATGTGCAATAGTTTAAGGTTAATGAGCAATCTTTCTCATATTGCATAGAATTTCAAATATTACATGGGACACAATGATTTTTTGTTGTGATATATGTAGGTATTGCTCATCCCATAACCTTTCCAATGGGGATTTGCCATCTTGATGTAGGTATTGTCTTTTTTGTTGTTTTCATAGTGAAAACTTCTTTTACTGGATATAAGTAATGTAGGATGCAGTTATAGTGAAAGTTTTAGATTCAGGTATTGCCAATGAGTTCATTTTCACAAGTGTGTTTTTGGATGAAGGTAATGCAATATCAACACGTTTAAAAATATGATCAGAGTATTATTTTGTTGGTGTACATAGTGAGTATTCACAATTGAGTGTGTATGAATTACCTTCACCCATACTCCGACATTTCTAGTGGATATTGACAATGTAGGTATTATAGTTTTCCAAATTTTCTAATAACCCTAACCTAAGTTATGGAAGGGCAAGTATTTGCAATACCTGCATATTAAAACCTTACATAAATGAAACATAATTGGTAGTATAAATATATGGGAATTGCAAGGACTTGGTTTTTTTGCATTTCAATTCCAATGGGGTCTTAATTATATCATGAGGGTATTGCAAAATCTAGGTCCATTATCATTCAAGCTCCACCATAACATGATTAGTCCCTTATATGCAATACCTTCATTTTTTGTTTTTTGACATTGTGACGAGATTTTTTTTAAAAAGTAAAATAAAATTGTGTAATACTCGTATCTCAGGCATAAAATGTTGGTTGGATATTTTCATGTTTCACATAATACCCAAAATTTGGGGATAAAATATGCATATTTAATGATAAACAAAATATGGCGACGTCAGAGAGTTCGCTCTAGATTCGCTTTGTAGCCGCAGCCGTGCGAAATTTGACCCAAAAAAAAGGACTACCAGTCATTAGATCTCTTAATTTAAATCTCATGTGTGCTTACGCTTGTCGGACTGCGCACTCTGCGCAAGTGAAAGGGTGGCTTGCACTTATCTGGATCAGACTGCATGGAATTCTGCAGAAATTCTGGCTTTGAAGTCTAGAGCTAGGTAAGAAGCTGCTCATCAGGACTGCTGAGCTCCAAAAATTTGGTGTAAGTTTTTTGTGTTTGTCTGAGGCCTTCTGGTGATAAATTG
>Ga0209611_10002542_pt1 | contig 32087 bp, 19 predicted proteins | sample S1TSphgellanicum_3_FD_187693 | JGI IMG/M metagenome (GOLD analysis project Ga0209611, IMG submission 187693) | Host-associated microbial communities from peat moss isolated from Minnesota, USA - S1T2_Fc - Sphagnum magellanicum MG (SPAdes) (version 2) | ecosystem: Host-associated > Plants > Peat... | reverse complement strand
AGACTGAACCTGCAAGCAAGTACTGAGGATGAAAGTTTGTCAAGAGAGCAAATGCTTGACAGCCGATAAAATTAGTCTCGATCACTCTCACACAAGGTGGGATGATGTGACAACATAAAGGCTTGGGAGAAGATGGGGGAGGAAGACGGTGGCTCCGACAGACCCAAAGTCAACAATTCAGCTGCCCGACCAAAAGTATATGCCGCTTGGAGTCTAAAACGAGTGGAGGAACGGGATTTCCGCAGGAGGGCCCCTACTGCTTTGCAAGTGGGGTCTAGAAAGGCTGATTTTTTTTGCTCGCCTTCAAAAATCAAATACCCTGCTGTGATATATACCACCTTTCTCATTCATTCACAAAGTCAAACAATTGCCCACAAACCATCACTTCTTTTCCGGTTCTTTCATGAAACCCAGCAGTTCTTTTGAGGTTTTTGAAATAACCAAAACCAGTGGTTCTTTCATTCTGATTGTTTTTCACATACCCAGAACCGTGGTTGTTTGGTTCTGATTTCTTCAAATACCCAGAACCGGCTGCTTGCGTCTGAATTTCTCAACTACCTGGAATTGGTGGTTATTAAAAAAAATCAAATGCCCACCCAACACTGGTTTTTAAACCACATTTCATTTGCACACCTATATGGAGAGTTCTAAATTCTCATATTGGAAACCAATGCCACATTTAGAAGAGTACCTACATTTTGGACTAAGCACCTGACTAATTGGAAGGATATGAATGGAAGACAAGCTTGATTAGTTGTGGTTGTGAAATGCACTAATGGGTCCTTCAGATCCTTGAGGATATTGGGCGTGAGTAGCTCAGATATGGAGCTCAAACCTGTAAGGCCTAACCTTACAAGCCACAGAAGCACTCAATTCTCAGAGCGGAGCATGTCAAAATTGTGCTCTGGCCAGATGCTGCGGTACAACTTTTGGCATGTTCCTCAATCATTATGAAGACCTGATGTGCTCATCCTGGTTTCTTCTCTGGTTGAGATGCACCTTCTCCTTGTTGCCCAATCTTGGGAGGTGTCTTTGAAGTGGCATTTGTCCCTGTTCATAATTTTGGCTCCTGTGCCAGTATATGTTAACAGGCATCTATAGATATATCAGCGCAGCTCCCATTAACTTTTGATTTGTTTTCAGGTGTTCATCTCTGTTGGGCAGACAGAATTCTTGAACTACACTCCTGGCTCAATGTGTAGTCACCCTCTAGTTCAGCACTGTGGCAGTGGACAACTTCAATTCTTCACTATGCTAAAACTGGACTCAAATGGCAGCTGGATAGGAAATGATCTGTCGAATGATCTGAACAAAAGCCATAAGGCTTGTTTTTGCAGATCTCAGTGTTGCCAACCTGGCAATTCACATGCTGCATGTATCTCTTATACTTACAAGAACAATACATCTGCAACAGTTGGAAGGGCTGGCTGATTCTGATTCAAGTGGCCCTCTCCCAACAAGTCTCTGTGTGCCTCACAGCATCTCACCACTAGGCTACAAGGGACTCATCTAAAAAACAAATTCTGATCCTTCAATGGAAGTAAAAGTGCATCCCTAGAACATTCTCCATACAGACATGAAGACTTATGGCAGCCTCATTGGTGATTCTTTGCCTGTAGCAGCCTGTGCATGGACGCAAACCCCAAGAACTAATAACAGAGATGGGGGACTCAGGGATTGATGTCAGATAGCATCTAATCCACACCGAGGGTCTTGAGTCCCAGCAAACAAGCATCTGAGCAGTCTACAGCAGGTGTGACAGATGAAGATAACCTGCAGGCCTTCATGACAGAACACATTGTAAAGAGAGATGACTGTTCTGTTGCTTAACAGTTGTTCCATCATTGAGTCTAGCAGTGCCTCTGATTCAGTTCCTTGCTAAAGAAAGAGAACTCCACAGAAGCTCAGCAGGAAAATATTGAGAGAAACCACTGACCTGTAGTGACTCCTTCCTGTCCATCCTCATGAAGGGATTGAATTCCAGCTCATCTCCAATTGTTGATGGCACTGTTGTTTTTTTGTCTTTGTGTTGCTGTTGCGCCCATGTCAGCTTCGTGACAAGTGCCTTTGGATCTATAGTGAGTGCAAACTCAAGGTTCTTCTGGGTATACTGTGACAAAAGAAAGACTAGCATTTAAGGAAAACTCGTGCATCCTGCACAAAGAGGGAAAGCTGATCGATCTGCATTCCATTCATAGCTTCACAGTGTGTTCACAAAGCTCTTGTCCTAGATGACACAACAAGCACTTTTGACATCACGACCTTTGCGCCTCTGTAAACTTGATCAGCAGAAACCCATTAGAATCAGTTTCACAAACATAAGCCTCATTATCAGCGAAAATGGTATGAGAGGTCTGCACCCATTCAAATTCACAGAAATTTCTTATTACTAAAGCTTTTAAGTCCAAGGTATGAGCATCTGGAAAAAAACTGAATATGAGATTGATGTTTAAAAACACATTTCAGGATCCAGAAATACGATTGAATATATCTCATGCCCACAGTATACACAAGTATCAGGTGGCAATGAAGCAAGAGTCGCACACAGTGATGTGTCCATCTGGTCTGGAGTTCCTTCAAAGAATCTGCCACAACCCCCTATAAACTGTGGACATAGAAAGCAAACAGCATGCACCATGAGCAAATATGCACTTGGGAAGGGCCAGAAAAACTTGGCAGTCAGAAAATATTGATTGCCCTCCTTACCATGATCCCCTTTGTTCCTCTCTAGAACCTTGGGGAATGATGCCTGCAGATATATGAACTTCAATATTTCCAATGAATCCCCATTTTGATAACTAACGCATCTGACCAACGTCTGTTCTACAATCTCAAATGATTCCAGCATTATTCAGACAGAAGTGGGGCAAATGTGGTGATTGATGACAATTCACCATAACATTGAGTGATATATGCAATCAAAACTAAACCAATGTATCACCAGTGAACACAGCAGGCTCGTCATCAGGATCAGAGCTTGTTACAAGTAGCTGATGTGCCCTGTGGTATGACTGCATGCATCCACACCAAACTGTCAAAAAGCAAGTGGGCCCTGAAAAAGATTAGAGCACAAAACACCAGGGGTCCAAGGCAGGGTCCAACTCCAGGATTCAATTCACTTCAAATGAGTCCAAAATGGTTCTTACAAATTTGGACCCTGGACCCCATCTAAAGTGGGCCTAAGTTGTATTGTATATCAGAGAGCTACTTAAGATTTTCTTGTGGAGAAAGAATTTTGCACAAAACACTTGCAATTTTAGAGATTCATCTTCAAATTCCAGTACCGAGCATCAAGATGAATCTCTTATTTAGACAAGTTCTTGATGAGATAGGTTGTACATTGCTGGAGGAAATTGTGGATACAATGATGGCATACAAGAAGAAGATTCTTCATTGAATTTGATTAAAAGTCTTACATTTTCTGGTACTCTTCCAGACTAAAAGCCATAGTTGGGTAGTCTCTGAACCAAACCCCCACCAGAAGTCACACAGGTACAAATCCATATAACCAGTGGAGGCCAAAAATTCCAAACACCTGGCCTTGGCTCCAACCCGGCATTGGGAAAATAGTCCACAAAGAACCCCTGGTTCTTTGAGGGTTGTAAAATACCCAGAACAGGTGGTTCTTTGAAAAATAGTAAAACCACCCGACACTGGTTAAAACCATCTAACCAGTGATGGGTGGGTATCTACTTTTGAGCATGCCTGCTGGTATTGGATGTTTTGTTCAAAATTCTTACCAGCCTGGTACTGGTAGGGTCTAAAAGGCTGATTTTTGGCTGGTCTTCAGAAATCAAATACCCTGCTGTGATATATAACCAAGCACTCTTTTTTTGAAAAAGTCAAATAATCGCCCAGAAACTACTCCAGCTCAAGTTCTTTGCCGGTTCTTTCATGACACCCAGCAGTTCTTTGAGGTTTTTGGATAACCAAAACCGGTGGGTCTTCAATTCTGATTTTTTCCACACACCCAGAGCCAGTGGTTGTTTGATTCTGATGTTTCAAATACCCAGAACCGGATCCTTGATTCTGAATTTCTCAACTACCTGGAATTGGTGGTTATTAAAAAAATCAAATGCCCATCCAACACTGGGTTTTTAACCTCATTCCATTTGCACACCTCTACGGAGAGTTTTTAATTCTCATATTGGAAACCAATGCCATGTTTAGAAGAGTACCTACATTTTGGACTAAGCACCTGACTAATTAGAATGATATGAATGGAAGACAAGCTTGATTATATCATGGTTTTGAAATGCACTAATGATGCTTCAGATCCTTGAGGATGTGGGGCGTGAGTAGCTCAGATATGGAGCTCACAGCTGTAAGGCTTAACCTTAAAAGCCACAGAAGCACTCAATTCTCAGAGCAGAGCTTGTCAAAATTGTGCTCTGGCTAGATGCTGTAGCACAACTTGTGGCATGTTCCTCATTGTGTTATGAAGACCTCATGTGCTCATCTTTCTTCAAGGCTTGGATGGAATCTGCACTCAGCAGTGGAATGCTGTTCAGTGCCAGCCTACCTCTTTGTATGGTGACAGTCCTGGCTTCATTCAAGACCAAAAGATTTGAGACCCAGGTCACTGGTGAGTCTCTAACATGCAGTGATGACTGGTCTCAAAATACATTCGTGCTTTTTCGCAATAACATTCCACAAGGTTTTAGTTTGTCGTCCTACATTCTGCCACAACCAACCAATATCTGCTGTGTGTCTAATAATTATTTGCTGACATGATCTCCTCTGTGTCTATCCTGGTTTCTGCTTTGATGGAGATGCACCTTCTCCTTGTTGCCCAATCTTGGGAGGTGTCTCTGAAGGGGCATTCGTCCTTGTTCATAATTTTAGCTCCTGCACCAGTATGTGTTAACATGCATCTATAGATAAATCAGCACAGCTCCCATCTCAACTTTTGAGAGTTCTTCTCGACCTACACTTCTGGCTCAATGTGCAGTCACCCTGTAGTTGAGCACTGTGGACAGCTTCAATTTTTACAAAGGTAACACAGGACTCAAATGGGGAATGATCTGTCAAATTATCTGAATAAAAACCAGAAGGCTTATTTTTCTGGCTCCTTGTAGATCTTGGTGTTGTCAACCAGGCAATTCACATTCTGCATGCCTCTCCTGCACTTACAAGAACACTACATCTTCAACAATGGTTTCCAAACGCAGATTTACAACTTTACTCAACTAGTTTATAGCCTGCATTAATCCACACCCCCCAGATGCATGTGAAGCATATTCCTGAAAGCTAGTGGTCCTAGTGGGTTGGTTCAATCCAAAATTGGGAGGCAAAAGCTGTCAGATTTATTAAAGATTTACTTTAAGTTTGCACTTCAAATTCATAGCATCCAAACAGAAGCAGGATGACTTGGGATTTGGCCTCAATTTTATTTGAGGCCAAAGTTCTAAGAATGCAATAGAATTCATCACACACAGATACTATTTAACTTGAGAACTTGCAATCCAACATGGTACAAGATCATCCTTAGCATTTTGTGAGTCTATGATGCAAAGAGACTATACTCAACAGACTCTGCCTGCTACAGCCTCATGGCCATTACACCTCACATACACATCAAGACACAAAGAGAGGGGAATTTGTTTTCAGAGATACTAAGGATCATCTTCACCTTCCTTAAAGCTGTAAACAGCATAGGTGGACTCCTTCCTTTGCTTGCACTGGCCCTCTGCAAGAAAACTCTCACTTTACAGAGATATACACATCTGAAGGATGCGTAACTTACAAACAGTGGCTGGTTGGACAAGAAAATCCAGAAGCACTTGCATTTCAAAAACATTTCTGTAAAAACACAACCTCAGGTTCCTTTCAATAAGATGAGATGCTTCAATGTCCTTTGAAATTCTTCTTCTGTGCCGCAAGCGCATAACATCAATTGGTGATTCTTTGCCTGTAGCAGCCTGTTGAGGGACACAAGTCCCAAGAAATGTCAACAGAGATGGGGGACTCAGGGATTGATGTCAGACAGCCTCTAATGCATGCAAAGGTCTTGACTCCCTCCAAAGAAGAATTCAAGCAATCTACAGCTGGGGTCATAAGTGAAGATAACCTGTAAAAACCTTCATGTTGGAACACATTCCAAATATAGACTAGTGTTCCGTTCCTTCAATACATGCTAATCCATCACTGGATTTACCAGTGCCTCTGATCAGGTCTTTGCTAAAGAAATAAAACTCCAGATAAGCTCAGTAGGAAAATATTAAGAGAAACTACAGACCTGGAGTGACTCGTTGTCCACTAGCATGAAGGGATTGAAATCTAGCTAATCCCAATTGTTGATGGCACAGTTGTTTTCTTTGTTTTTCCTTTGCTGTTGCACCCATGTCATCTTCTTGACTAACTGCCTCATTCTTTGGTTCTCATAGTCAGTGCAAACTTAATCTTCTTCTGGGTATATTTTGACAAAAGAAAAAGCAATATTGCTTCCCCTATAAGAAAGACTAGTGCATGCTTCACAAAAACCAAAAAACTGATCTATCTGCACAAGTGTTCACAAGTCTTTTGTGCTTGAAAAATACAGCAAACTAGGCACAAACTAAGGCATCACCCAGCAAATCTCATTGTCAACTCGAAGGTTGGACCAGCAAAGCTTGCAATCCAAAATAACTTACCAAGAACCCCTTCAGTCAACAGCATTCTCCAAAGAAAAATACAGAATGAAGTAAATAACAGAATCATAAGGAGTATGAAGAAATGAAGTTTAAAATCTTGTGACAAGTTTTTCTGACGGAACCAAGAAATTATAGCAGGTTCCTCAGAAACTGGGTTTGCAATTCTGAGAGAATCGTTTCTTTGCACTAGGCCTGGCTGGTTCCAGTAAGGTCAATAGTGGGGTCAGACCTCCCGGGGACCTCAAAGAGGAATGGAAGGCATAGAATTATGCAAAGCTTGCTTGTGGTACTTACTCTCATTTTGATTAACATGAGATCCCACTTGTTTTGCATGCAGGTGTTAACGATTGTGCCAAGTGTTGCACCATCAGGTTACAGACCAAGGACCTCATCGAAAGGCATACCATTAGCCTTACTGTTTCAACATGCATGTTGAAGGTATCCCTCCTGCTAAAGGCCATGGTGCAGTACTTGCACTTTGAGACCCAGCATACAGATATGGAAAGGACTGAGCCTACAGAAACTGAAGGCAATTTTGGCAAAGGTGTGAACTTCATGAATGCGTTGTGTAGGTGTATGCTGCCCCCAGTGGAAACTGGAATTGGCCACCAATTTTAGTTTCAGAACCTTTTTCATCTATTTACCCTACAAGGAGTATGCTACAAAATACCTTAATTGAACATGTACTGTGTGTACAAACAAGCCTAAACCCTTCTGAGTAGAGGAATCTCACCTAAAGTCTTCAATCAAGGAATTACTGGACCCTAATCAGCTCAAAGATACACGATGCAAATATTGAGAGATATGTACTTAATGTGAAACTAATCTAAAATGTTGCAGGAGATGTTTTGTCACCACTCATCAACGTTCACATGAGTCCAGTTGAAATGATTGGTAGTTTGTAGTTGAAGAATGTCATTGCTATACTTCTGAGATCTTTTTTTAAATTAAATAGATGTACTTATACTTTGCAATGAAATCAGTTTGTAGTCTGGAGTGACTATTGCGATCTCATCCGTTTACAGATATGCATTAGTTCTGTATTTGTAAGTATTATTGCACCTCCATATTGACAGATTACAAGAATTTCAAAGATCTCATGTTGTCACTAGCCAACCTTTCCATCAAAATTTCTTTGTCTTGCATTGGACTCTTATCAAATTTATTATGTTCTTGAAAACTCAAGCTCATCCCCATAAAAAATGTTTTGGTAGAGTTGGAATTGAGTGGATAATCTTGGGTAAACCGAATTTGCATGCTGCAGTATTTCTACAAGTTGGCAAAAGCCATATCTTAACTCAATACCATCACACATCTTTTCAAAGAAAATTCACCTGTGTGTCCAGGCATGAGGGCCCAACATTATCTTTGTGGGATATAGTTTTACTGTCACTTCTACCTTGCTCAGTTATCACAAATTTAGTTATGAAAAATATTTGAGTGACCCACATAGATTTAAGAGTTTGAAAATTGGTTTGATTTCTAAGCTTTGTATTTTTTGTAATATCAATATTTTCAATGCTTTATTTCTGCAGATTGAACTCTTTCAATCTCTTTCAAAGTCTTTCAGCAACTCATAAGTGTGAGCCAATATCATTTCCATCTATTACATCAGTATGCCTAGTTGCTTTTCACTAATCCATTAACACTATAGAGAGTTGGTGAAGAGTCACCTCTCCAGTTTGTTGCAAGCCTGCTATCCACTAGACTTGGCTTTTGGGAGCCTGGAAATTGTTTCCTTAGATTGAACCAGCACCTTCCAGCGCACCATCCACTGGATGCCCCTTATTACTCAGTTGTGGATGAACCTCAACTGAGTTAATATTTGGTTTCACCTTGGTAACCAATTCTATAGGAAATAGGTCTCACATATAGGTAGATAGGAAGGAAAATAGGTAACTGCTAGGTAAGTAGATGGTTTATACATAGCTAAGGGCTGGTTTTACTACCTACCTACTAACACCTTGCTTGTGGGTTGTTAGTAGGTAGGTAGAGGAAATAATATGACTGAGGTAATCACCATGGTTAGCTAGGCAACTGAAACCCAATAGAAAGCTGTTTCCTAACTAGTTGTCATTCATCCTTCGTAGTCCACTGGTGGGTGCTGGTTCATTAGGGCCTGGAGAAGGGGAGACCAACATCTAGGTGCAGGTAACGCATCAGGATATGCGGTACCTAGGCAACAATCACCTTTGTAAATGGAGCATCTCAATTTACACCAAAATAGCTTCAAGTTGTATGTTGTATGAATCCATATTATACTCATCAGCTCGCTATGGAAGTAATTGAAAGAGGTTAGTTACATGCAAATGACACTACCCAGGTAAACATTGACTACCATGAAAATTAATTGACCTATTTGAAACATAATTCAACACTCTCAACAACCCATGCATTGTTGGAACAGAAGTGGAGACAAAAACAAGTGTCATTTTGAGTATCAGGTGTTGAATGTTCAAGTGTCTATTGCCCAATTAATGATGTTTCATATACCAATATTTGAAATTTGGTTGCTATCACAATTAACTGAAAACCCAATTAGTGTGTTTGATTTCCAAGGGCTATAATTCAAATGCCCCACTTTTTTTCAAATTATGTTATTTCAAGGGTTCATGTTTTTTTGCACACAAATGTTGTGTGTTTAAAATACATATGATGCATGTATAATTAGAATGAGATATTTTCAACTTGAACTTATGTTTCGTGATTCCAACTGGTAGGGTTCATAATTTTATTTTAATTGGTATATAATGATGACTTAGTGCCCACTAGCTTTTTTCGTCCTCTTATTTTATTAAGTTCAAATTGTGTTATTTGTAAATGTTTTGATAAATTGAATTTTTTATAAGTTGTACCAAGTGATCACAAGGTACTCACACATGATTTGTATAAAAATTGTTTTGTTATGTCAAAATTTAAAGGTAACAACTTTTTGGTCATTAGTTATGTGCTTGGTTTCTTAGGATAAATATTTATGTTAAACTAGGATTATATATTGATGACCTTTTTCATATATATGTGATTATATTGGGGTTTCCATATACACATATATATCAAGTTTTAAACTTACTGAAATGTATCACATAACATTATAGACAAATATAAAAAATGGTAATACTTTTGTAAATTTTATTCAAAATTGTTTGAATTTGGTGGCCATTAGGTGGCCAATCTTTCTTGCACTCACCTCGAGGGGGACACTAGTAAAAAAAAGTAAAAAGAATGTGAAAAAAAATATAGGGTGCAATATATTGGTTATTGGGTAAAAATTATAAGTTAATTAGTTAAAAATAGGGTGTGTTTTATTCAAATAATAAATTTAATTATAATATAGGGCATGTAATAATCTCAAATAATGGATTATAATTAATACAAGGTGACTTTAATATGAATATATTATAAAATTAGATAATAATAGGGTGATAAAAAATAGGTTGGACAATTATTAAATACCCTCCCTAAAAATGGTTGTTTAACGCATGTAAATCCCAAACTTTACACTAAATGTCCCCCCCACTCGCCCCCCCTCCCCAAGCACTCACCATGTTGAATTAAATCAGAAATTAACATTTTAGTCTAGAATTAATTAAATACATGTTATGTACATGTTTGTTTGAAATTTTATTAAATTGTTTCTTTTAGGGGTTTGTGTTGAAAAACTCTTGATAAACACAAAGAAGATAATTGTTATGGTGGCAATCAACTTGGACAACATTCACAATGTTCTTGCAAGTATTTCAAGTTTTGTTTAGTGTTGGGTAGGTATCATAAACTTACGATACATATTGGGTTCGGTTTTCACAAAGTATGATACTCACCAAATAAAATTTTCCCCACAAATTTTTTTAAAAACTTTTAACATCAAGTAAGGGTACCAACATTTTTTATAAAAAAATAAAATTGGTTCAGAAATTTTAGAACAACCGGTTCTCTTTTACCGGTTCTCACAAACCAAGTATTATTATTATTAATCTAAAATTTAAATTAAAAATTTAAATTAAAAAATTATTGATTTGATATCTTTTTGTGACAATGAAAACATTATAAGAAATGTTTTTTTAAAAAATCTAAAATAACCATCAATTTATTTATTGAACTTTTATACTTCAACAACTTCATCCTTTTCAAATTCCCCTTTAAATTCTTCTAATTCCTCTTATAAGTCTACATCCCTTTCAAGGAACTTTAATAAATTAAATGGAGATCTATATCTTATTCTAAGACCATTAGGCCAATTTTTGTTGAAAAAAATCAACTTTTTAAAATTTTCTCTTTGCAAATGATGTCTCCTAAAGTTAATAAGAATTCCAACAAGAAAAAAAATCCTTTTTGTTTTTATGTGTGATTTAACAATCCCCAAAATCTATCAAGCTAGAAATCCAATTGTAGTAAACATTGTTTCATTTTTTACCACCATTGAAAATGACATTTGATGTTTTTAACATTCGATTAATAACTCTTAAAAATCAGAAACTCCCTCTTGACAAATTCTTCTGTTGGTTCACTTATGCTTGTAATCTACTCAAATATATTCAAACTCCAATCCTCATCAAAGTATTCTAATTGGCAAAATTCCTATCTGAATTCACCAAAGGATGCAAATGCTCATGACATTTGACCAACATAGGATATAAGGATTTCTTATAATACTCCTCAACAAGAAAAATAATTTGCTCCCTTCCAACAAATGAGGATACTATCAAAGGTTCTTATACCTAAGGTCTAACATCAAAGAAATCATATTATGGGTTTTTCTCTTATCATGAATCTTTTAAAATGAAAGGAAAGAATCCAACACATTGATTACCTCCTTTCTAATGTTAAAAGCTAGCAAAAATAACTTGTCGCCAACAACTAAATCATCATTCATTAGGCTTTCATATGAAGGTATAACTTGATTTTCTTCCCTAAGTTTCAAACTCATGGAAATGGCAAAGTGCAAAACATCACTAAAAAACCAATGTCCATGTGACTAATTAAGAACATAGGCAAAAACAATTGGGGAAAGATAATCAACAATAGTTTGAGAAATTTGCCATGTAAAAGGTGGAAAAATTCGACTAGTGATTTTCACAACAGTTTGTTTGCTGCAATAAAGAATAATGGCAAATCAAAATTGTAAACCCTCTTGAAACATAATGATTTTATTAATAAACATACCCAAAAAAAATTGATTATTTATCGTATCAAATTTTAAACCACAAAAATTCTAAATAATTGAAACAATAATGAATTTGAAAAAACTACTTTGTTTTGATTAGAGTGTTTAATTTTTTGGGTCAAATTCCAATTTCAAGACAAGCCTTATTCCATTCATGTCTGCCCTCCCTAGACTTTTTAAGCCAAGTGATACATTTTTGCAAAATTTGTTTAGGGAGACTTGATACAAACATATTTTAAATTTTGCAAAAAAATTTCTTTTGTATTGCCATATTGACATGCTTTTGAAAATGCATGTCCAAAACAAGTACCCTAAGAGCTCTCTTCTAACCCAAGATATTCACAATTTACCAAAAACTTCAATTCACTAGTCATGGCATTGAAATTAGATCCTTCATCTTTGACATAAACAATAATTGTTTTCTTTAAACCATATTTGTCCAACAATTCTATTAAACTTTTGGCCAAGGTGTGTCCTATTATTTTTATTGCGTCAAATAAGCCAATATTTGCATGTTTGGGCTACCAATCACTACCTAGAAAATTAATCGCCAATGCAAACACATCATGAGTTCATTTAGACATCCAAAAGTCGAAACTAGTTATTACATAATAACATACTGCCAAGGCAAGAACAACATATAATTCATTTGTCTTCTACACTAACCTTGGCAATATGTGTTATGAAAATTGCCTTCTGGAAGGGAAGATTAATTTTGGACAAAAACAAAGAATCAAATGTTTGAGCCACATAACCTCTACAAATTGGATAGGTAATTTAATAGACCAAGGTCCTCTAAAAATTCTTTATGTGACACATCCTCTTTTTTGAAGGTATCTTTGACAAATAAAAATTTAGAGATTGACCCTCCAAATGGATTTGTTCTTTTCTTTGAAGGTTGTCTTTTTTCAATACTTTTTAACAAATTGTTCACTTCTTCTTCAAAAATTTGTGCAATACAAGAATAATCTACATCCAAATGTTTTTTAAGAAAAGTTATTCCGTTGGTTTTGTAATAAAAAATTCAATCTTTCCTTGTTTCAATTCTTGGATTTATTCCAATTACCAGATTTTGAAAACAAAATATGCAATGCATTATTTGTGTGTTTACCAAATCAACTTCGACATTGTCATTTACACAAATAAAACTCCAACATAAAGAATTTTTTCCATGTGGTTCCTAGATTTTCCTTTGAGCATGCAAAGATAATGCAAAAAACAACTATTCTTCAACAAACTATGCAAAAATTCTAATAAAATTTCTATTAAAAGAAAAGAAAAGAAAGAAAGCCAAAAAAAATGCATTTATAAGAAAATGGGTTTAAAGGTTTAAAAAAAACAATTACAAACAATGGGGTTTAAGGTTTAGAAAAAATATTAAGAAATCACTCACTTTTCTCTCTCATCTTGTCATGGAAAAATTCATCATGGAAAAATAAGTTTAGGTTTAAAGGTTTCAGATTTAAATCAAAGATCCGAATTTTAATCTTGCACACAAAAAAAGAAAACAACAACATATTAAAACTCACAAACTACACTAAAACAAAATGTATTCAACTCAAAAAAAAAGACAAACAAAAACAAAACAAACAAACAAAATACAAAGCGAAGAAAAAAAAACTTAAGAAATTTGGAAAAAAAAATACCTCTATTGTTGGATGAAGCTTGTTAATGTTGCTCCAAGCTCCTCCACCTGCACAAGAAAATGGGGAGGGAATACCAATTAACAAATCAAGGTGCAACAATGAATAGTAAAGCAACAACACAATAATGGGGGGGGAGGGGCAAGAGATACTTGAAAGTGGTGAGTAGTAATGGCAAACAACCAACAACCAGCAAGGCAAAGCATCAAGGTGCGATGGTAGGGTAATAAGGCCCATCAATTAGTAAGGCAAAATAACAAGGCGCAATGGTAGGGTAGCAAGGCAGTGAAAGCAAAGCAATGCAAACAACAGGGTGTGAAAATAAAAACAACAAGGTGCAAAAACAAAAGCAACAAGGTGTGATAACAAAGGTGTGAATAGTAGGGCGCAAAAGTGAGAGCAACAAGGTACAATAATCAAATGTGACAGTGAATGTAGCAAGGCACACTAACAAGGTTTGATAATGAAAGCAATAAGGCAGCAAGGGAAAACAACAAACAAAAACAACAATGCGAAAAGAAAAAACAACAAAAAACAATAATTAAAACTAAGATGCACAATGAACTTGAAACATAACCCTTTTATGCAATTTTTTAGGGTTTGCACAAAAGAATCGTTGGAATGTGGCACCTCTAGGTGAAAGTAGATTACGTAATCTTTTTTTTGGTTTCACACTTATAGTTTTTCTTGCATCTCTTTAAAACTTAAATATAGAACATTATTATTTTCATTGAAATATCAAGAAAAGGCCTCACATATGTAATGCTAATAGAGTTGGCATTTTAGAAATGTAAAAAAACACATCAAAACCTTAAATGTTTAATGAGTAATGGACTTTTGAATCTTGACAACAAATTTTGTCATGCCTTGCAAAATTCATGGATATGGATTTTTATCTTACAATGTGTTAGTTTTATGTGTTTGAAACTTTCAAATATTAGATGAATTATGTTTAAGAAATTAAAGATCCATTGAATGAATGGAATGTGATTTTAATTTATTATGTTATTGACTTTTCATAATTCCAAAAACTGTAATTATTTAAAAGCTTTTTTAAGCAATTAAAAATAGTCATTTAAAAAAAATTCTTTTGCCATATATTTTATATGTCTTATACATCATGATTTGAATTTGGAAATGGAAAAAAATCTTACTTTCAATATAATCTAAATATTCATATTTTAAGCTTGTTTCAACTACATTTAAAAAAGGACTTTGCAAAGGGATTGGATCCATCGAAACTTAACCACCTTAGTGTGCTTTCACCCTTGCAACCTAACCCAAAGTTTTCATGGCAACCCTAAGACCCAGACCAAGGTAACGAGTTAAACCTTACACGATTCTTTGTTTTTGTTTTTTTTAATTTAGTTATCACATTCGGTTTTCACACAAATGAAAACTAGTAGCTTGGTTTTCAATCCAAGCATTGGTCAAGGTCAAACCCAGAGGAAATCAAACCAAGATGCCCATGTGATGCCCATGAATATTTGTGATAGTCACCCAACACTAATTTTGTTGCAACAATTGATCCCAATCCAATCCAACACAAAGGAGAAGGAGAGGAAAATCAAATTACAATATTCTTATAGTTAGATATAGTAGTTTGGTGGGCATTAAGGCATTTCTATCTCGAAATTGTAAACTTGCCAACAATTGATAAAATTGGAATCTGAAATCTTTTTCAAAAGAACATCAAAAAGCTATGAAAACTTAGAGGAGAAATGTTTTGAAAGTATGTCAAGTTAAATTTTGTGAATGTTTTCATTTTTGGAGTTTTGGAAATTATAGAATGTGTGGAAGGTATTGTTGAATGTTGTATGTTTATCCAATAGATGTTAATATTTACTTCTTGCTCTTATGGTCTTTGTTTGGCTTAGTCTTTAGGATTATAATTTTGGAATCTAACATTGAAGCTCTTTAATGCCCAATGTACGTTTGGATGAATCCTTGCAAATATTAGTTTTCTAACAATTTTGAAAACACAAATGTGGCAGTGGCAGGGATTGGCCACATTTGGAGCAATGATGATTTTGCTTTAAAAATGACACATTTTACTAACACCCTTAGATTTGCCCATGGCAACAACTTTCAAGTGCACTAAGTTTATCATGGAAGATCTACATGTAGCATTTTTCATGCCAAAAGGCATGATAGTCCAATCAAATAACCCAAATTTGGTAATCAATCTAGATTTACACATATCTTCAAGAGCCATTTTGATTTGCCAAAAACCTAATTGTAGATCCAATGCAAAAAACCATTGTGACTTTCCTAATTGAATCAAGATGTCTTCAACGTACCAAAGGCATTGGAAAGGAATCTTGACATGTTTGCATATCAAATAGTTTATAATTTCCACAAAATTAATGATTTTCATCCTTCTTCACTAGTAGTGTGACCGTACATGCATACTCAAGTCTCAAATGTGTTTAGTTTCATCTTACCCAAAATAACCAAAGCATCAAGTTTTTTCTTCACCTCGGCTTCTTTTGAAAAGTAAAGTCTATTAGGTGTGGTCCTACATCCAAAGAGAACATTGGATGTCAATGACATGCTTTCCATATTTGCAACAACTTAACTACCTTTTGTGCCAAACAAAAAATTATTAACTTAATCCAAAAGCTCCCATAATTGATTGGTCTTTTCTAGACCTAGTTTAGGGTCTATCCTTATCTTCGCCTTAATTTTGTCCACATGTCCTTGTCATCAGACTACAATTCAAACACAACAACATTTTAAAAAATTTAGCCTGGCATCCAATTGAAAAATGTTTGGTACAAGTGTACATCTAACATTGAATCGTTCATTCCTCCTATCCTCATCTTGAAACACATTGCATTTAATCCTCAAAATTTTCATAATCAATTTTTTTACCAAATAACACATTATTTGTTTATTCTTTTAGAATCAAGTTCATGATTTGGTTAGGCCCTTCTAGTTGCAAAAAGTGCTCCAATCCATTATCCATTAGATATTTAACAATTATTGCTTTGTTTTGCAAGAATAACTTTCATTATTCATTATATGTTGCATCCATTCTCTCTTCATCAAAGTCATCAGCAAAATTGTAGTTAGTCCCATAATTACATAATGGATGTATGTCTTTTTCAGTAGACATTATGTCTTCCTCCATTACCATTGGTAGAAGTCCAAACCCCCATGATTGCAAAGTTTCATGTTGAACGTGGTCTTCCTTTTCATAGATCTTGTCAATAACCAATTGAAGCATATTTACCATATTAAATGGTAAAATTTAAACATCGTTGCCATGCCCTTATCTTATTTGAATCAAGCCTTTCTCCATGTCCACCGCAACAATAGGAAATCCAAACGCAATAGAATATCATACTTATTAGTGTCTACAATCATAAATGTCATAAAACATTGAACATCCCCAACTTTCACATGAAGTTCAGTTATTTTGCCACGAGCTTGTGTCACCACTTTTGATGTAGTTTTGTATGATTTAGATATAGATACTAAGTGCATCAAGCCTAGCTCTCATACAATGTTGGTAGACATCATTAACATCGAACACTTGTATTTACCAAACCTAATATCAAATGATTGTTTATTTCCACAAGCAAATGAAATGTTTTACTACGATGACTTTTATGGATATTGATCCTTCATACAACATGGTTTCTTTCAACTTTGGTCAAATTGATTATCTTTAGACCTTCATCACACTTCCTTTTTGTTAATTTGACTAGATATTCTAATGATTCCAATTATCCAGGTATTACAAGGATAGTTTCCATGGGTGAGAAAGCAATCTTTCCTTTTACGAAATGGTTCAATATCTTGGATTGGATTGTGGTGTTTTTGTTGTTCTCAAGATCTCTAGTCTCTCTGTCATAAGTTTTTACTTCATCAATAGCCTTCATAAAAAGGTGTTGCCCAGGTATCCTTGCTTTTGAAAACACATCATGTTTCACACCACATAGCCTATTAAGTTGTTCCAATGTAATTTTTTCATCGTCCACCATAACTTCAAGATAATTATTGGTGGCTATATGTGTTTTTCCATCCTTCCCATGTTTCTAGCATTGGTCCTTTATGTGCCCCATTCCTAAACAATATCCGTATCTTATTCCACACAACTTTGTCTTTTGAAAAAGACCACACTTTGCACATTTTGGCTTGAGGTCCCCTATGCATGGGCATGAAGTGGTTATGTGATCATTGGATCTTCATATTTGACAAACTATAAAACTACTAGAAATTTGTTGTGTGGTCCTTACACCATATGAAAATCCCTTCAATTTTTTTATAAGTGATTCATTTAAAGTAGACACTTGCTTTTCTAATCCTATGTCAACAATCATACCTTCTTCCTATTCCTTTTTCAAAGGTTCAAATGGCATCTTACCTAACTCACCAAAAACCCTTTCAACATCCTGAGTAGCTACAAACATTTCTTCAACATTGGCATCTATCTTCACCATGACAATTTTTTGCTTCAAGCCACATTTATATGCAAGGAAGTGCCTCCTTTGCTCATCATCCTTTATCTTCCCTTTCTTAAATAACTTATTCAAGTAGTCAAAGTACAATTAGACTCTCTATTGGGGCTTTTGTTTGACAGAGTCCATTTTCACCCATAACTTATCAAGATTTACATCACCAAACTTCTATTACATACACGTCTTCATTTCATTCCAATCTACAAGAGTAGGTTGGAGCTTTTTGAACTAGTCTTTAATTTTACCATGCAAATTAAACTTTGTAATTTAATTTTTTTTTACTTCATCACAACCTTGAACCTTGGATGCCATTTCTAACCTTTCTATCCAATCCAAGATATTTTCAAACTCCTTTCCCTAGAATAGTTCTTCAATTCCCTTAGAATTAATCATGATGCATTCATTGGTTAATCCTAGGATTACGAACTATTACATAGTTCTAAATCTTAATCAAGAGTAGACATAGAAGTCTACGTGGTCTTCACTCTCCTCCACCCATTAATGTAACCCATTTACATCAATCTCCAACATCCAGCTCAATAGTGGGGATATTACACCAACATGTTCAACACTTATTAACCTATCCTCAAGTTGAAACCATTTTTCCATCCCAAGTCGGAAGATTTTCAAATGTTTCTAACATATGGTGGCTATTTCTTAATTTCTAAATGAAAGAAAGTAAAAAGGTAAGAGTTAAATCGTTTATTTATAGTAGGCCCTTTCCTTGTGACTAGTTGTTGCTTTCCATGTAATTTTTTAATCATGCAAAATCTTATCCCGCACCTTAGATTGTAGAGTTTATTTTGCATTCTTCCTCCTTTCTATTGCAGCATCTTGTCGACTTCAATTTTGCTATTGAAACTTATCTCATTAGAACCTACATAAGCCCAATTCAAAACCCCTTCTCTAATCCAACAAAACCTCTAGCAATAATACACAAACAACAAATCTAGAAAGTTCTACATTAATGATTATGTCTCCCTCCTTAAACTCACTATTGCATTTAGGCTTGAAGAATTTAACAAAACTTCCCAATTGTAATGGATCTATAAGTACCCAAATGTCTCCTAATCTAGGTATGTTATTAAGGTTTTCATGAAGCTTTTGAAATGTCTCACTTTGATTGATAAGGCCATCTAGGAATGTAGAAAAACTTGGGGTTACTTATGTTAATGCGGACCTAAATCTAATCATCATGTGCGAAATTTTCAACCATATTGTTGCTTGGATGAAAAACTTTAATAATGTTACTCCAATTGCAATACCCCCATGTTTTCCTTCTCTAGGATCAAACTGTGAGACATGGATTATAACTCAACAATTAGTTAAGCTTTAGTTCCGTAATTTTCCTTAGTCTTAATGATTTGAATGCTTATAAGCCTCCAAGTAGTGATTATTAATAGTTGAATCAGCTTTTGTGATATTTCCAGGCATATAATATTTCTTTATGTTAGTTGATGTAACGCTTAATCAGTTAAAGCACCTAGTAAACCTTTTAAAGTACATTATCCCTTTTATGTTGGAGAGAAGGGAAAGGGGATGTAGAATTAGATGTGATTTATTGATATATAGGGAATACAAGCCCATAATTAACAATAGCATTTTGCCATGACAAGGTTAAGTTAGTCTGTAGAAGAATCTTCAAGCACTAATGATGTACTTGTAAGATTTTTAGGATGTAGTCCTAGTACATTTTTATTTAGTTTCATTTCTATCAGACTTCTAAATAGAATCAATTCAAACTTAAGTATTAACATTTTCGCCTGAGTAGCCTCAGGTGAATTACAACTTTATAACCGACTTAAATGATAGATCATAATTGCAAAAAATCTAGAATGTGACGAATGGTGCGAGCGAGGTACTCGGCTCGGTGCTCCATGGGAAGGGGGTTGATTGGCCCTCGTAGCCAATGATAGTGGCCATCAACGAGAACCCACGTTCGACAATGGTGACGGACATCATCATATTCGCATTGACACTCTTTGAACCTTTCTGGTGCGGCTCCACGAACAGGAACGAATTCTAAGTAAATTGCTTAAGCATGTGGGTTAGGAGACAGTCGACGATCCCATGCCGAACGATCGACTCGAGTGCACACCACTTGCCTGGGCAGTTCTTCTTCGTGCGGCCATTGAAAAACAATCATATCGAGCGGTGTTTCTTCAAGCTCTTCCTGTTCTACTGGTGCAGCTAGAGGATTTGAAAGCGTAGCGACATCATCCGCCATGACTAGTCCTTACCTGCATCAACAAAAAAACTAAGAAGGTAGTACGAACAATGTGGTATTTGTGTTCAGAAGGGGTCGAGGCCTTTTTATTTAACAAATTAGGGTAGGCGTAAGGTGTGGGAATGACGGCGGAACCTCACGAAACCTCTAACATCCTAGATCTAAGGGATTTATCAAACCCTAATTTCGACGACAGATCGAAAAGTATGTGGGGGTTTTTGTGGTGCAAATTTACTTCCAATTTACTTTGTATTACATAGTTAAGTAGTGCATGGTAAAATAAATAGGTAGGGGATATCAAGAGAGTAAATAGTACAAGGGAATGTTAGTTTAACCATTGAATTAGTCAAGTAAGAATTCAAGGATGTTACTAGTCATTACCGATAAATTATCTTAGTAGTTCATTACGTGAAGTAATTAGGATGAAGAAATAGGATGTGAAGGTCAATGGATGGAAAGGATAAGGATCAAGCTTAAGAGACTTCATCAAGATATCCAAGATAAAAGAAGGGATGAATCCTCCAATCCCATTAGTCATGAAGATTGTCATCCTATTTGATTGGAGGATGGAATTTTCCTTGTGTCTCATTGGGCCCAAGAATTCTCATCCTAAATTCAATTGGATGACAATTTATTCTCTATTTTCATTGGCTCTAGAAGGATGAGGAGGCCATTGATTGGAGCAAAGGATTGCAAAGCTTTCATTGGACAAGGGGAACAAGCTCAAGGAAGGTCATGGAGGCTTACCAAGGGAGAAGGTATTGTGTGTATGTGGGAAGGAAAGAAAGAGGAAGAGGAAGTGTGAGGAAAAATGTTTAGTCCTTATGTGTGGAAAGGTGTTCATGGAAAAGGAGTGTGCAAGAATCAAACATGGAAGGAAGTTGTGTGTAACAAGTTTTTGTAGCAAAGCCTCTAGAATTTTAGTTCAATTGGTTATTCCTTTCAAATCCACCATTGGATTTGTGTCAAAATTAAATCAATTTTAGTTTGGAAGGTGTAGAAGGTTCTCTCAAAAATTCAGCATCATCGGAATTGCTGTTAGGGAGCTACACCGGTTGGAAGTAGAGGGTGTTGAGGTGGAGTCCATGGAAGAATTTCCATGACAAAGCCCCTGGATTTTTATTTTAATTAATTGTTCCTCTCAAATCCACTGTTGGATTTGTGTCAAAATTAAATCAATTTTAATTTGGAGGGTGTAAAAGGTTTTCCCAAAATTCTAGCATCATCGGAGTTGTTGTAAGGGAGTTACACTTGTTGGGAATAGAGGGGGTCGAATTGTCTGTTTTTTTTTCCTTCAATCTAAGCAAAGTGGTTTCTAATTCAAAATTTAACTCTTGATCAAAAAAATAAAAATAAAAATAAAAACTTATGAGATTTTGTACCATGTCTCCTTTTTAGATTAGCTTTTCAAAAATTCAATGCATGTTAGATTATGATGTTATGTGTAGATGTTGGACACAACGCATTAGATTTTTAGTGAATTTCATTACTTATTTTGAACCGCCTTACATGTTAGACTACAACTACATAGTAGTTCCACTTCCAACCGGTTTTTTTGTGAGTGCATATCTTAATGGTGAAGGTGTGCAAGAAATCCTCACACAAACCTTACGATATTGACTATAAAAAAATTACAGATATGTATTACCAATGTACTTGGAGGTGGATGTGCCTCAAAGTGACATAAGTCAAACTTGGAGATGGTGATTTCGATACTCATCTTACTAGCAACAATTCACCATTGCCTTATATTTCTGCATCAACTTCCACTGGATTAAACTTGCTATGATACTAGAAACAAGGGCACACACAATGCCCAATAGATCAATTCAATGTGAAACATGCACATGCGTGGATATGCTTATAGCCCTATTTTTAAAATAACATTAATATTATGCTCTAAAATCTACAGAAACTCTTACTATTTACACAAAAATCTAAAATTGAGGGTCTTTAGTGGTCAAATCATTCGAATCTCACTTTCTTGAGTTCAATTAATCATGTCCAATTTTCTCATTAATAACAAACCATAAAAACCCATGTTGAAAACTTCCTTTCACAAATCCACATGAAAAGTAAAATGGAACACATTCCCTTGAATCCCCTAAACACATAAGCTCCTATGACTTTTTCAACTAAGAACACAACAACTCAACCACGAGAACAAACAACATTAACTTAAATACAAACAATCTAAAGACTCCCATCCCACAAAAACTTATCCATGAGTTTGACAAAGCAGAACCTAGTCCCTCAAATAACCATCACCAACAATTATGGACTTGAATAGACACAAATATCCCTTCAAAGTTCCTAATCTTAAGGGTACTTTCTCATGAATCTAAAACTACCACACTAGATTTAAACACTAAAGACATTACAACACACTTTGTGAATTTAAGATGACCGCTCTTGAAATCTTTCAAAATTTTCATCATCCCCTTGGTCATCAACCTTTAAAGCTATTCCTACAACTAACTCCTAACTGTTGAAGCACATGGCAAAACGGAGATTACATTGCCTCAACACAAAGAAGCCACATTGTACAAATTTACACTCTATATTCGTCAAAATGCAAGAAATCGCCACTTATCTCTCCACACATCCCAAAAACTTGTAGAAAAAAAAGCCCATCCGCTCTTCCTAACAACTCCTCCTTTTATCCTCCTTATCTTTTCTAGATCCTTGATTGATGTCCATCAAAACACCCAACAAACATAGCCACACCACAAGAAATGCACCCAACGAAAACACAACAACACAATAGGCACCATAAAAAAATAAAAGCACATAGTGCACATTATGGGTGCAAACAAACAAATATGCATAGAAAATATCCACAACATTAAAGATGTTTTTGGTACACTTCACCATCAACTACCAGGAATATGTCGTTTTTTACTTTTAACAATTGGCAACATTGTTCCATCCATAGTAGGGTTTCATCCCATATGTTTTCATCATAGGTATGTTGCATGACAATACCATGTAGCACTGTAGTTACACACATTGTAGTTTCCATGGTTGCAATCACCATTGTACAACATTAATGAAACGTCAAATGTATTTACATAGAATACATATTACCAATTTGTAAAATATTTCGATATGGCTAGAGCGGCAACGTATCTTTTGTGATATCATATATTTGAATAGCAAAAAATGCATAACACTACAACTAGCTATTTGAAACTGATAATACAATAAAATTTAGTGGTCAAACTTTCATGAGTTAGAGTGACCAAGTCTTGAGGATTGTAGTATTGAAGGATGGATTTCATAGCTCCAATTAAGCACCCATACTACAACCAAACATAGGTCCCTTTCAAGAGATACAACATGAGTTTCTTCAATAGAAAATATTCTTTTTATCTTCAATTATAGGATATGTTTGTTCAAGAGACACACCCTACTTACAAGGTCACAATTTCATTAATATAGAAAAATTTAAAACCATTGAAATAAGATTTTGTTAAAAACAATTTTTGGCAAAAGACAAGAAGATTCAAAACTTGTTGTAAGTCTAATTGTAATTTTTGGGCTTTTTTTAATTAAAATTTTATTGGTAGATATCAATTGTCAACCTAATTTTGACATTGGCCTATTGTGTGAACCATGTTTTATCACCCCTAATCATTCATTGTCACTATCTTAATATGGAAAGGTCAACTATGTCATTAAGATAGAACCAACACCATATGCATCAAAGATTATGTTTTATGTGACATTAATTCATCACCATAAAATATATTCAATTCTTTCACATGTGAAAAACAGAGGGACAATGACAATTTTAGGTGCTTCTACTTATAACCTAATTTAATCTTAATATTAACTTAGCCTAAGATAGTAGATATTATACCCCTATGAACATGCTTTTTAAAACCTAAACTTTTATTGTCATTATCTTAATAAAGATAAATATTTTCATTAAAAAATCTATGACACATGTGTTGAGAGATTATATTTCAAGTCACATTAACTTGCCACAATAAAATGTTAATCATTCTTTGAGGTGATGGGGAGGATTTAAAAGAAGTGTAAATGAGATAAATGAAATAAAACATTCAGAAATTGATATAAAATTTGAGGGGATACAAGTAAAGGGGTATAAGTGGATATAGTCATAATTCAACTAATGAGTATTCCTACACAAGAATTAATCAATTCTACATTCAAGGACAACCTCATGGTTTTTATCACCTAGGGGCAAGAAGTCATGAAACACCTTGCAATCAAAGATAAGTCGTTGTAACTTGGTGAGGATCCTTTGGCTTAGTAACATTTATGAGGAAATAGTTTTGGTGATAAATGACACATTTCCAAGCTCCTTGATCGACTCAAAATAAACTAAAACCAATGTGTCCCAACACCCACAAGTGTACATACGAGAAAACACAACAAGAAAGAACAACACATGTAAAAGCGATGGCAAATTGGGGAAGCAGCAGTAAGAAAAAAGTGATGAGAAAAGCTCCCATATAGGAACAGTTATCTCCAGGCATGGCACTGGCACGATCCATATGATGCCACAACTCCCTATGTGCCTTGATTTGCCGATTTGCTTGCTTGCTTACTTTAGCAGCGTGGCAACGGCAGATATGGCATTCCAAGATGCTGTGTGTTGGGTTGCATAACCGGGTCTGACCCAGAAATCACAACTCAGATTTGCTTAACCCCAATCGTTAGTTCCAAAATTAGTACCTTATTACCTAATTAACTAATTTTGTACCTAATTAGTTACAAAATTGTTACCTTCTTTGTGGCTTTATCCACCTATAAATGGCAATCCGATTAGTTGAGCCAAACTGAGAAAATTACATTGAATGTTCGGATTCAAAATTTCAGGGTTTTTTCCTCCCAAATTTTGTGATGTAGGTGGAGTGGCAATCCTCCATAAGGTGATTCAACTAGATTTGGCTACAAACTAGAAATGAAAGTAAAAAAAATTAGAATCTGTCTATATTCTTGGCTACCTACTCAAACTTATCATAAAAATCTGGTGAGTTAGGTTTTTTTTTTCTGAAACTTGCAAATTTGGGTAATTTTTTCCATGAGAAATCCTTTGTATAGGGTGAAATCCTATTTTTCAAGTCAAAATTTGGCAAAATTTTGCCCAAAAAAAAAAATTGATTCAAATGGGCTCATTGTGCATGGGCGGTGATCAAATTGGGCAGCCCAGATCACTTTAAGCATTGCTTTGCCCAAATGAGATATATATCACCCGGATATCAATTTCAGGGATATCAATTCTTAGGTCTTTTAAACAAGATGTTATGTATTATGGAACAACCCAACCCTTTAGTACAAGTTGCCATTCCATTATGTGCTATTGGAGTTGTTCTAGGACATGTTCCAAACCGTAATCAATTTTTAATTGCCAATTTATATTTGAGCACCCTAATTAATCATCAATTTGTATTAAAATTGACATTAACATCATCTAAAGTCGTCAAGCTGGTAATGACTACCTATCTTGCCTCTGAAAAATGTTTAGAAAACTTCTTGAATCATGAGGGCATTAGACATAATCTCCATATACCCCATGGGCCCTAAAATCCTTACATTTCTTTAAAAACCTATTTACATTAGTTTAAAGTAGTAAACTTTAGCTTTCAAGGGGGACCTTAGAGGCATTATATCCCCCAAACAGGTAGGTTACACACATAATGCCTCCTTCATGCAATGCTCAAGATCACCAAAATTCTGCCCCCACAGTTGCCCTAAATAACAAAGGCAAAACAGAAGCAGCTTCGTATTATGTACATTTCGGGTTTGATGTACAGGAGAAAGGCCTGAGTACAGGCCCTTCCGTGATTTGAGATCTCTACCCCAGGATGGTAAATTGGTTTCATACTTGGAAGTTGGGTTGATACCTTGTTGATATTAAAAGGAAATTTGAGAAGAGAATTGTACATTTTATTTTCCCAATAAATTTCTTGCTTTAAAGTAGTTGAGGTAGTTGCCCACCAAGGTTGGCTTCTTTAGAATACTAGTTTAGCCAAAGGAAAAATTTACAGCACAAAATGGTCCACAATACAATCTTGCATAAACAGAAAAATTGATCTAGGTTTACTTAAGAAACCTCAACATGTTTTCCCAAATATGCTTTTAATATTAAATAGTGGTCTTGTATTTGGTGGTTTTCAATGTTCTCATTTAAATGGGCCCAAATGATATTGAAGTATTTTTCAGTTTTTGGTTTCTGATTTCTAAAATTTAGCAATAAGTGCACAATAAAATGAAGTGTGATTATTATCATATATGTAATCACAATTAATATAAAAATTTTAAGGAACTTTTGTTTGCAATCAAATTGGCAATCATCTTTAGGAAGATTTAGCCAAATCCAACTATTAACCAATTATCAAATAAAAATATCTAATCTTTCTATAATTTTAGCTACACACCAAAATCCTATCATATGCATTTGGATGTTTTTATCTTTTTAGAAAACCTCCAAAATCATTTTATTTTCAATATTTTAATTTATTTTGGGTGAAATTTCATAATAAAGAAAAGGTTGGTTGCAATAGGTTTATAATTTAATGAAAAAAATAAACGTGAAAAAGAATACAACTTGAATAAGAAAGCAAGTTACAAAAAATGATGAAAATCATTAAGCTCCTACAACCATCAACTACAATTCAACAAGTCACCATAGGATGAAACGAGCAATTTGATATAAATCACAAAGTAGTTGACCTTTTCATCATGATTCACATAAAAGCATCAATTATCACATTAAATAAAAAATTTACAAAGTTTCTTTAAAATTACATGTTAATTTACAAGAATTAACGTGATTCACACATAATAAGTGTTACGTGAAAATCTAAGTGGCATCTTAAGTGGCAACCAATGTTAAGTGGGTGATTGTTTAATATTAAGTGAATGTTAACTTAACATAAAATCTTCATGGTAAATAGGTTAAGGTCCTAAATGACTAGCTTGGTGTTATGGTACTTAATACTGGAATCCTTAACACCAAGTGTGAATCCACCTTTAATATGTTTCAAAACCAGAATAAAATCATATGTTCCATGGACCAAGAATGTGTTCAAATTTTTTAATATAATTATCAATTTATAATCATTTTATAAAAAATATATATTATTGAAGCATTAATCTAGGCTATGCATTATGAATGGTCATAGATTTCAACACATACTCTAATTAGATTTTGACACATGGTAAAACTTGGAATTTTTCTATAAGATTTTATATAATATATAATGAGGAAAATTAATATGGTCCAATTTCAACTCTTTACATGATGACATTTGAACAATTTCTTTTTTTTGACACGTAGCACTTGGAATTTTTTTATGAAAATTAAATTTTTATTGAAATTTTGATCTCAACCATTCATTATAATTATTCAATTTCAATGTATTTATATTGTGACATGTGGCATATTGATTAACTTTTGAAAAAAAATTTAAAATAACTAAATACTTACATAGGTGGGTAAGTAGGTAAAACTATGTGCATAAAAAATGCCTACCTACCTAAGATACATACCTACCTAAGCTATTTACTTACTTACCCACCTAGCTACCCAAGTAGGAAGGTAGGCAAATAGGTAGGATTTTAGAAAGGCACAAAAGTGAATGAGTTGAAAAATAACCATATAAATACTTTTATTTTATTTTATGTTTTGCCTTTAGGGTTGAGCTCATCCCAAATGGCACATGATTTTCAATTTCAAATCCAAAGAGAAAACACCTTTTTTGTAAACTTTGTAAGATGACATTAGAAGACAAAACATGCGACTTGAACCTTTTAGTTGCACTTTAGTCAAAAATTCAATTGTATTTTCTTTTAAAAATCCACAATTTTTAAAAAAAATTTGTAATTTATACAACTAAATAGGTAAAGATATAAGTAATTAATTAACTAACTAATCACCTATGCAGCCACTTACAAAACTATTTACTAAATATTACTATTTGATTATTTTAATAATTTTAGAACTAGCATTAGTCATTATTCCTTCATGGTTTCCAATAACTATTTAACTGGTTCACAATAATAAATCAATAATAATAAATTATTTCAAGAAATAGCTATTTCATATCTAATTAATTAATCAAGTCAGAAAATAGCCATTTATTATTTTTAAATATATCTAGTTTTTTGGCAATTATTTTTAAATCATAAATTTGTATAGATTGAAATACTAAATATAAATACTAATTTTACCTCTAAAACTAAACGTTTTAAATTAGTAGTGATCAACTAATTAAATAGAAAATAATTAGTTATTAGTTGATTTTCTAACAAAATAATTTATTAACTAATTGATAATTCCTGAATATTAACTATAAATTATTAAAGTTTTAACTTATTGACTTAATTAGTAGATATTCAATCATTTTTCATATACCATTATTATTTTTTGATTAATATTTATTTGTTATTAACCACAATTCTTGATTAATAAATATTAAATATCACACAGTTTAATAAATATTAATGAAATAATAAATAAATACCTAATTTAAATTGACGAAACATTAAGTAATTAAAAATTAAGTATTAGAGAATATATATTTATCATTAGTTTTATTTATTTATTAAGGAAAAATCAAACCAGTTTTAATTAATCATTAATAGTAACTAGAGAATTTAAGTTGTGAAGAATTTATTATCTATTATGTGTTGGCTCATTAAATATCTAGTTAGTAATTGTCATTAACTATTAACCATAACTCTTGATTAAATACCTAAACCAGATAATTATTATCTAAGTATTATTTATAATAATTAGTATTCATAATTATAAAATATTTGATAATATTTAATAAGTTATTGACAAATCATGTATTAATAAATATTAAATATAGATTATTTATTTATAAACTTATTGACTTCTTGATAAAAGTAAAGTATTTTTAATTAACTAACTATTATTTCATATTCCCTAGTTAATAAATTAATTAATATGAATAATTGATGAATAATGGTTAATTATTGTACCAATTTATAATGTAATATCTAATTAATTAAAAAAAGAAGTAACTAATAAATAATAAATTATTATTTATATAGTGGGAATTATTTTTAATGTATTAAATGATTAAATAAAAATATTGAGTTCATACTTTATATTAAGCAATGAATTATTTGAAAATAATGATTGTTAAATGATAAATGTTCATGTCATACAACAATTATATCATATTAACATGACCTCAGTAATACAATTTAAACATACGTCAATAAAGACGATATATTTTAAAATAAGCCATACAAAATCAAAATGATTTTTTTTTCAATTCAATATGCCTACAATATGGTCAAATATATGTCTCATGTTCTTTGAATAAAAACCAAATATCTTAACATACCATAAAAATAAATCAAATATGTTTAATATACCTTGAATAAAATCTATATAATATATTTTTAATGTAGTCCATAAAACCTTAATGTACATTAGGTAATGTATAAACACACCATAATAAGTAATTATATTTCAATTAATTTTGTAGCTAAATGAACATAGGAGCCTATTCTTGAATGAAAATTCCAATAAGCTAATCAATATGAAAAGATGTTTAATTTAATTGTTGCGCCATAGTTGCAAAAATAGTTGTAAAGTTTAAAAGATGGTGATTAATTATAGAAATGATAAAACAAAGTCGCAAATGATAAGAAGTTACATGGAATCACATGTAGTTACAACTTGAATGATTATATAATACGAGACTTTTTCTATTGTATACATTTAGCATATGAAAATCCATAGTTGTCTCCACATAGGGTTGTTGGCATTTATTGTCCAATGGTAATGATTACTGAACAGGAAATAATTGTATTGCTTCTCCAACAAAGTTTTCTTCATAAATGTCAATTGTTTCATCGGTGTTCAAGGCATCCAAGTGTGTCATTGCAAGATTAATGAACATTTCTAACACATAATCTTGCAAAAGTCCTCCTTTAAAAGTGATTGCACTTTCTTCAATGTGAAATAGGTGTCTTTCCACCTTAAAACTGTAGTCGGCAAAATGTATTCCAATGTGCTTGGGTACATCCCAATGGCCAACAATCTTTGGTGTGAAAGTATTACGATATTGTTCAAGTCTTGAAAGGTTGTCAATGTTCATAATACTTGTCGGAATGCGAAAAAGAAAAATCAAATTTGGCATCTTATGTAGAGGATTGATATTGAAGCCGTCAATTTGTTTCACACCTGTTCTTTCTTCAATGGTAGTCGTTGAATAATTTCCCTCAAAAGTTTCTGTTTTGTTTTTAAGAACCCCAGGTTGCACTCCAAAGCCTGCAAGCATAAATGAACCATGTATGAACTTTCCCTGTTGGTCAGCAACATTTGTAGCCCCCCCAAAACTTTTGTGTGTTGCTTCTCTTATGGGTATGCCTTCCTCATTGTTTTCAGTGGTTACAATGGGATCTTTCAGCGTTGTTTTTTTGCATTCTGATGAAATCCCCTCAAATGAAATCTTGATATCATTTTGGAACCACCCAAAATGTTGATGATGTGCATGAGAACCAAGACTGCATTGTGTTCGTGCTGTCACTTTTAAAAATTTAGCCCCTCTTTTGTTTCGAGAAAACACAATCTCCAAATTTGGGTTGATAGACGCTGTTTTGACATCTTCTTGAATTTGACAACCATCACGGAATGTGCCCCCTTCCTTTGGATAGACGTTCACTGTGTATTTATGAGGAAACATTTCTGGATCACTTGAAGGTCCAGAATTAGGGGGTGGATCCCCACCAGGTGGTTTGCCTTCATCGTTTTCATCACCCTTCCCATATTCCCACCAAGTCGATGGTTTCCATAGTGACCAAGTTTGTAGACTTTGACCTTCCTCCTTCCCCTGTTGATTATTTCCACTTGATGAAGCTCCTGAAGCACTTGAAGCACCTGTAGATGACCCAACTCCTGAAGCTTGTTTGGTCACATGAGGATCACCATCTTTCAATGCATTGTATACTTCAGCCACCTTCAATATTACAGGAAAAAACATGTTGATTTCTTCGTTCCGATTCATTGTAACAATGCGATCTTTCAAACCCACTCCAAATTGTTTGGAAACTTGTTCTGCTGATGGCAAACTCCTGGTTTTGTTATTGTCCTTTTCCATCTTCGGCATCTTGAAACCAATAAGTTCAAAACCTCTCGAATCTTGGACTTTCATGAACATAGAGGCCAACAAATTTATCCAATCGTCTTCACTTTGGGCCTCCACTTTCACATCATTATCATTTGTGACTGTAACTAAGGCTTGGTGCAATCCCACTCCCACCACCTTGCTCATACATTGCGCATCCAAGAAGAGGAACTCAATGGAATCCTTTTCAACATTCTTTCTTGCACCTATGAAAGTTGATGTGTCTTCCAAAAACTTTGAATGAAATTCATGGAGGTTTGGAAAAATTGTTGAACCTCCCTGCCCTTGAGCCATTTCAATTTTTGGGCGTAAGAATGTTCGCAATTTGTGGGCCTCTTCAATAAGCATATCATGGTCATGATCAACATTGCCAACAAGATGTTGGACAACACCTTGTCTTTCATCCATTTCCTTGTCCCTATTTCACCCAACATGATGTACATAGAAGATTAGTTATAGATTAAAGAGAATAGAATGAAACCCAATACAAGCACAAATTTCATTTATTATATTCAAATATGGAATGTATCTACATAACATTAAAAAAGTGAACTTAATTAAATATTTAAATATAGTTGGCAACTAATGCAAAATATGACACACATGTTGACTTGATCAAATAAATGTGCAATGACTTGAATGTTTTTTCCATCATGTAACAACTTGACATTGTGTAACAAATCAAGTCATGAACTTTCAGTACCTGTTTTCTCTTGTTGATGTGCTAGCAGTTTCCATGTCTCCCAATGCCTCTTTATCTTTTGTTTCACTCAATCTGAGTCGAATTTCTTGACCCTGTGCACATATTTATGTCAAA
>Ga0209611_10002539_pt1 | contig 32105 bp, 26 predicted proteins | sample S1TSphgellanicum_3_FD_187693 | JGI IMG/M metagenome (GOLD analysis project Ga0209611, IMG submission 187693) | Host-associated microbial communities from peat moss isolated from Minnesota, USA - S1T2_Fc - Sphagnum magellanicum MG (SPAdes) (version 2) | ecosystem: Host-associated > Plants > Peat... | reverse complement strand
AATCTTGTTCTCAAAGGAACATCTTGTGATTTCTGGGTGAGTTGTCTTGTGCACAAAAAATCAATCCTTTAAGCAAAATAGTTGTCTAAGGTGCATCTTGAAACCTCATACAGACCATTTGCATAAACGTGAGTATGTACTGGAATGAGTTCCCTGTGAAGATAGTCTTGCCTCTTTTCCTTGCCATTGTTCCTCATGGTCTGCTCAAAATTGGGTAGAGAGTTGGTGGCTGCTCTGGATACGGCAGGCAGTCTTATGAGTGAAGTCCCCTTGAACCTTTTGAGGAAGGTGATCCTGGTACACAGGAAAATTGCAGGAATTGATACAGCCAGGCAACACAGCAGAATTGCTGCACTCACTTGTGTACAAGTATATGCAATTCCCCAATTTTCTCTCCACGTAAACCGGAAGTGGGGTCTATAATTTTCTACCATTCTAAGTGGAAGTCTAGAATTGTGTTTTTTCTCTCCCCATTTGAGGGTGTCTTTGAAAATCTTATAAAATCTGGTGCCCCTTCTGTACTCTTCTTTTCCCCTCCCACCTCACAGTTGAACCTTTGGGGCGCCACACAGAAGACCAGTATGATGCAAAAATTGCTTGTTCAACTTGTCAATCTGTCTCTACCCCTCGCCTACTGCTTCCCTCAGAGCTGACCTCATCAGTTTCTGACTCTTCATCCTCAGAGCTCACCATTCTCTCCAGAGATTCAACGTCAGATGGCTCTGATAGTGACTCAATGTGAAGGCTGTTGGCATCCTCACTGCAATACATCAACCAGGTTGAAAGTTGTAGTGCAGTGATGTAGAAAGATACTGAGGCCAAAAAAAGCTTGATGGTAAAAGGACCAGGAGACTTTGGTTAGTAAATAATGTGGTCTGCATTCAACTTTCTGCAAAACTGAGCACTTCTTCAAAGCCTGAAGGTCTAGTTGACTACAGAACAGCATTCAGGTTGCCAAAAATGATGAAAGCAACATACTCAGTGACACCAAAAATGCTCTTGATAGCCAATGCGGTCCTGCTTGAGCTCAATACGAACTCATCCATCTGTTGAACCATCACATGAAACGAATGTGTAATCCAAACCGGGCTTCAATCTTTATGCATCACTTTTGCCAACTACAGACTTCTCATATGGCAAAGGAGAGCAGCATCTGACCACAACTAACAGAACAATCAAATCAAGTCCATGAACCCTGCTGTCCAAAATTCAGACAACCTGCAGTTTGCAGGAGCTCAAACCAGATCAAGACAGATTTCAGCACATGTCTACCATTTTGCAGTAACAATGAAGAAACAGGATCACAAGGGGTATGTCACCATAACCCAAATCTAAGAGCTAGGAAATTACCTCAGAAAGATAGAGGAGCTTGGTGAAGAGAGCCTGAACTGCAGCCTTGCGCTTAATACCCTTCTCGGTGAAGCCCTGTAGGTTCATTACAACCGGACCTGGCATTATAGACAAGATCTATCAGACACAACCTTAAAAGAGGAAGCCTTTTAACAAACATTCTTATGCAAAAAGGGTTGGCTTTCAGAGCCTGAGCCCAAGTGTAAGACTGATAGGCTTGCTACAAAGTTGGGCGCTCTGGAAGTTTTCACAATCACTGCATTAAGGTGATGGCAAATTTCACAGGTGCAACATGGAACACTGGAAATGATTGGTGCAGTTTTGCACTATGGCAACATTCACTGAGGAAGTTATTACACTGTGGGAAAGTCACAGATGGGGGTCCGATTTACCTTTAGCCTTCACGATGCGCCTGGAGACATCATTCAGAACCTCAGCAACTTCTGCATCTGTCAAGTTTGACACTTTCCTCAAGTGGATGAGGTCAGCAACCAGGACTGGATTGAAAGCTCGCTCATTGAGTGCATAACGAATGTACTTTCGCAATGCATCGTTTAGACTAAAATTGCACTGCAACAAAATAAAACACCAAAAAAGTATTGCTGAATGAGAGAGAACACACCAGACATTCTAAGCTTCTTCAAAAACACTACATAGGCATACCAAAGAACAAAGAAATATTCCTGTGTGAAAAAGATGCTCGTAACTCCAGATCCATCACATTTGCTAGCTGACTGACAATTGCAAGCATATACATTGCTAATAAGCCAGGGCTTGAAGCAGATATTCCATGCTTCAAAAAACAGTAAATAGAGAAAGAAAGAACAAAGAAAGATTTACAATTGCAACATGTCATCCATGAAGATGGCTTGTGACTGAGCATGCTGAGCAATGATACCTTGTTAGCCAGAGCTTGAAGCTTCTTATGATCCAGCTGCTCTCTCTTTTCTGGAAGATACTCACCAAGAGCTTCACAGAAGTATGCATTGTTGCCAATCTGGAACAAACACCCGAATTCTTTATCACTTTTGCTGTTGTTTTGATCCCAAAAGATGCATGCTGCAGATTGAATATCTTTCATAAGAATAGAGAAATCTCCATTCTCACAATGAAGAAGAAACAGCAAGGTTAACTCTTCCTCAGGAAGCCACAGAAAGAAACAAACAAGGGAAGACAGAAACAAACAAAAAACAAAAAACACACACCGGTATGAACAAAAGTGCCGGTCTCACACCTGTTCAGGGACCATCAACAGTAGTATATATGATACTGACTTAACTACCACAACTTCCCCACTGAATTCATCAGCTCCCTACAGTGGGTAAAGGCTGATGACGAGCACCAACCTATGAACTGAGTTTCTGCTGCAATTCCAGAAACAACAGGAAGACTCAGCCATACTACTGGTCAGCAACACACCACAACAACAACGACAAGACAAAGAAAGAAAGAAAGAAAGAAAGACAGAAAGGGAAAAGAAAAACTAAAGGAAAAGACAAACAGGGAAAGACTCTGAACAAGTGGGCTTACAAGAAGCTCCCCACTTACAAGACCCGAAGCAAAATCATTCTGAAAATGCCAAAAGTGGAAATTCCAAACAGGAATTTTTCTTTAAGAAGCAACCCTCTAGTTCTCTTTAGAAGAACTTTTAAAGGGTAGCCTTTTGCCTTCAGAAAGACAATAAGACTGACCATCTGGAAGACAAAAAACTTCTTACAACTACAAAGTCTAAAGAACCTGTAACATTGACTATTGATAACCCCCAGCTTTGCAGTCCTTGAGATATTGGAATGAACATGAGGCATTCTAATCATTTTAATACCTGCATACTCTGGTTGGGAGCGTTTGTCAAAAATGTCACAGGATAAACCTTGATGACTTTGTCTCACAGCTAGATCCAAGAAATTACAAGAGAAGCCTTTAGACGTACAATTCAACTCACAAGATGTTTTTGGATATTCTGCATGCTGTAGATTGAAGTGAAGCTACAAACAGGAACTTGCAAGAAGATGGAATTTTTTTCCCTTGTACCACAACTGCAGAATTGCAATGCTCAGATGAGACACTACTGTCACACAAGATTTGTCCATAAACACCGCAGAAATGGAGAGGAAGAACCATCAGGGCGAGCAAGCAGAGAAGTTTTGTGACCTGACGTTTGCGTCTTTCCTTTGAAGAGTTGAACTTCCTCCAGCTTCTTACAACTGCGATAACAAATGTGATACCAAGATAACCTAATGGCACTGCGACCAGCCACGGCAACTGACCATCTCCTACTCGCGGTCCTGGAACTCTTTCCATTGCTTGGCTCGTCACCAGCACCACATCTTCCACCTTTTCTTGTATCCAAGAAATCTCGACTTCTTCTTCTTCTTCGTCGTCATAAACAACCCCTTGTACTGCTGCTGCTGCTTCTTCTTTTGCCGCCGCTGCCGCTTCCCTCTGCTGTGACGACGATTTGTCGCGTTCCTTTGCTCCAGGTGCACGAGCCAAAACTCGCGGGAAAGAATCCCGGATCCGGGATGATGATACTTTAGAAATGCCAAGAGGTTGCGAGACAAACCCTAGGGAAAAAGAAAACCCGGAAACGCTCTTCTTGTATCCGAGTGATGATGAGGAGGTGGAGGAGCAGGCAGAAATACTGCAAACAACAGGAGGAGTGTTACGCAATGAACCTAATACTGTAGAAGCCGCGGCGGAGCATGTGTGCATAGGGACTGCCATCGTCGCCATGCCGAAGCTCCTTCCAGGATCCGCACTGTTCACCAAATCCCCTCCTCTCTCAGAAGGGTTTGGACTCTGCACCAACCACCCCAACAACAACAGATTGAACCCGCAGGCCACAGTGCGGTAATCTCAGCGTAATTTTTTTTTAATAAATTTTATTTCGCACTGTGGCGAAGTGTACAAAGGGTCTTTATTTATAGAAAAAATGAAAAACCATTCGCCATATTTTGAGGAAACAGAGCCATATTTATTTAGAGGATGAGTTCCTGGATGAGGTCGCCAGAATAAAGTAGGATTCTAAAACATTTCGACTGACCTTTAGCCAAATTTGGCCTATTCCTCTTCTGGATGATCCACCTACTTAACAAAACTGGAAGCTGCAGAAGCGTTTTCTTTACTGGCGAAATTTCACCAGTTTCGCCAGTTGGTGGAAAACCAAAAAGGAAAAGAAAAAAAAGGATCTGCGACTTTTACAAAGGATTTTTTCTAGGGGAAAAAATCCCGCCCCCCCCAAATTGGTCACATTTTGGAGGCGGGAAAAAGGGTTGAAATCACCATTGTTTTTAGACTACAGGTTCTTGCAACTCGCCAGTAATAGCAATAAATTTCTACTTTTCTCTCTGACATGTAGCCAGATTTGGCTAAGTCCTCTTGTGGAGGATCGCAAAAGCAAGAGCAACAAGCAGTTCTTGATCGTCAATCAGAGCTGCTGCTGCTGCTCTTGCTCTTGCTTCCCATCCCAAGCCAGGGTTTTTTGTTTTCAATTTTGTCAAGTTGGTGGACTGGTGATCATCCAGAGGCAAATGAATGAGCCAGAGTTCATGCAGCAAATTTAGGATCCCGCTTAGAACTCTTTGTGCACTTCGCACCTGATTTTGTTTTTGGTACACTTCTTTGCTTTTTCAATCCCCCTTTCCAGCTTCCTTGTTACCAAAAAAGTGCAGATTAGCGTCCAGAGCTGAGCAAAACACAGGATCTGAAGAGAAGAAGAAAGCATCACAAACCAAGACACGAAGACTCTGAGAAGCAAATTAAATTGCCGCAAAACTGAGAACCTAAATGAACAGAAATCTACTCTGAAGATCAAAGAAAACAAACAGTAGTGCAACAGAAAAACACCTCCAGCAGGCAGGCAGGCAGGTCCATCAACATACAAGTTGCATACTTTCTTCCACAATTTCCACAATTTCATACATGAGAGTAGCACTGGATGATGATGATGATGATGGTGATGGAAAATCAATTTATGAGTGCTGCTCTCTTCTCATGTACCAACTAGAAACACAAGGTCATTTCAATAATGGCCAGTTCTGAACCAAAAACTCTTCAGATTACATTGCAACAGAACAAGACCTCCATCCAGCAGGGTGCAGCTCCATCAAGCATAAGATTTGCACAATTTCTGATTTCTTTTCTTTAAGTATTTGTATTATGAGATGTCTGGAAGATGTAGAATTGAAGAGTGCTCTATTCTCATGCACCCAGTATAAACACAAAGATCATGAGCTTTACAAACAATGCTTGCAACTGCACTCTGGAGACCCCAAAAGAAAAATAGAGAAAACACCCATCACAGCACGGGGGAGGAGAGATGGCAATCCATGAGAAGAATTCAAAGAGCTTTGAGAGAGTCATATGATTTGAACACCAGAAAGAAAAAGAACCATTTTTTACTGCAAAATGCAATTTCCTTGCAGCAGAATAATAAATTGATTTTCACTGACGAAAATCAAAATCCATGTATAGTTTCAAGCATGAATCCAAAACCCCTAGTATTGGAAAAATCTGAGTATAAAACAAATTCTAAATTTCCAGTGGTTTAATTATCACATGCATGCAGGATTCCCTTCTGCAATTTCCACAATATTGTAAATTGTTGTATGTATTTGATATGCCAAAAGGTGCATGCAGTGTAGTAGCTCTACACACCTTCATGATGTCTATAGCATTTTTTGCACTAGTTAGTTTGACAGTGTGTCCTAGATGTATGAAAAAACTACCTTTCATGTTGAAGAATTCTTTGAAATTTCATACTGAGGATTTGGAAATTGTCCTCTATTACATACCCCAAAAACTTGTTTGAAAATCACAGCACTGTCAAAGCTTGACATTTTTGAGAAGTTTACAATATTGAAGCTTCTGAAATTCCATATCTATTTTGAAATTTAGTCCGTACTACTTAGCACAGAAGTTTTGTTTGAAGATCAAAGGAAAGCTTGACATTTTGACGGGCTAGTTGTACTGAATTCTTCACCCAATTACATGTGCATGAAATTTGGAATTTCTTTGTAAAAGTGTGAGTTTTTATCTCATTAATAGTAAGTGTTTTCTTGAGCCTTTTGTAGCAAAATCAAGATTGAGGTTTTCAACAACAATATTGAATTCTGTATCATTGTTACAGTGAGGTTTGATCTAACTTTGCATAACTCACAGCAACAAATGCTTGCGCAAATCTTGATATGATCTGAATCCTTATGGATCATGTTGTCAGGAATTGCTCATAGATGATGCTTATGATCATCAAAATTTTGCATGGAGAACTTTCAATGCCCACAAACACAATGGTCTGATGATCCCACATCAAAGCTTGTTTCCAATTTTTCAACTTTCCAAATGATCAATTGATGATCATGTTCTTGTTACATGATAAAAACATGTTCTTTCCATATATGTACATGTGATGATCAAGGTTTTGGCGAGGCTCTTGATTCATGTGATGAAGCAAGCTCTCATGAAGTAAGTCTCTCTATAATTGATTGATCACACTTTCATCAATGTGTCGATCTGCATGTGTGCTTGCTGATCATTTTGCAATGATGCAGGAGACAGAATGGCGTGATGGGTCGGCGGATTGATCAGCAGAGTTTTCGGACTGAGGATGAGCATGATGCGCGATCATGAACCCAATGCCATGCCTCGTGGAAGTTCCGAAAGCGCAGAAACCGCTGACTACCATGCCGGCGAGTAACGGAACCGTCTTGGAGATGGAGTCGGAAAGCTTCGGCCAGAAGCAAGTGCTGACGGGTGCTGTAAAGAGAGAGGCGATGGCCAACGCAATGACGGACAGAGTCGCGTTCACTACGTCCGCAAACTCCAGTTGGTACTTGGTTCCGCCGCCCGTGTAAGTCGAGCCTGAGACTCCCGCGAGCTGGCCGCCTCCGGCGGTGATGGCGTGCTTTAGATTAGGGTTCCAAAGGCCCCTGCTCGTCACCACTCCGCAGTAGACCGTGCCGTTCTCCGCTCTGTAGCTGTCTGTGAAGCAGGAGAGGCAGCAGAAGGCGCTCAGAACGAGTAGAGTGATCCCCGTCATGGACCTCTCCGTAGCTCCGCATATCCCGTTGTTTGTGGCCAGCGGTGCTAGCATCTGGAGAGCTAGGAACGTGCTCGTTGGTAGCACATTCGAGAGCTGGGTGAGAATGTCTGCTGACGGCTTAGAGCTGCTGGAAGCTACTGAAGCCATTTTTGTTGAGCAGCAGTATTGAGATCTAGAGCTAAGTTATCCTGCAACACAATTCTAGAGCACTGGAGTCATACGAGAAGTTAGAAGATGATCAGCAGTCTGATGATGTAATTTCAGATCTTGCAACAGAAGAGACAAAGGAACCACCTCAAGGAAAACTATGGGTAGTCCAGGAGGAGTTCTGCAGACAGATCTGTGTCTTAGAAATATTTCTGCACTGCAAGAAGGACGTCGCGAGCTGGATGCAGCGGCCATCTAACTTCAATTGATGATCACCAGTCTTTAAGCTGTTGAATGTTGAGCAGTCTAAACATATAGCACCCGATGCAGCTAAAAGCCAGGCAGAATTCATGGAGAAGATGATGCATGCCCACCTCGTGCAATTGCACAGAATTTTGAAACTCTCTGACGGGTGTTTGCGTGCAGCTCAGGATCAACCCTGTGCGTGATCCATCGCCGCAAAATCCCAGTCGAGATCCAAGAACTCTCTCGCTCTCTCTCTCTCTCTCTCTCTGTGGAGTCATGAGATAGTTGCTGATGGGTTGAACAACAGTCAACTTCTTTTTGTTGCATGGGATGTCGACGTTTTTGCGCTTGCTTGCCGAGAAACTTTGCCGTGGAGTGCTCATACTGATGAATCCAGCTATGAGAGAGTTACGTGGGTTTGTCTGTGACTTATCGGACTTGGTACGACGAAATGTGCGTCCGAGCTGGACATGTTCAGCACAATCCGTGAAGATATTTATATGTATATATGTATATGGGTTTCAAACCCTAAACGCTTGGGAAGATATGATGCAGCTCAGAGAATTGCGGTCCAACTTCTACAGAACTACGCGGCTGTTGTCGCTCCGGAAGAAGACAGAGTATATAAACAACATACAAAATCGCTCAGATTTTGCTGCAAAAGGAAGAGCCGAGCGAGAGCTGCAAAGTCAAGCTAGATCGAAGCTAGTGCGATGCTCAGAGAAGAGATCATCACAAAGTGTGAAAGTATATGAGTATATGAAAATCACGTGAGCGTTGTGTTTGCGTAAAAAGATGTGTTGCACGTGTCGGAGTCTTGGGACTGTCACGGGGTTTTCGACGTGCGCGGGCGGTGGGACCCTTCTTTGATCATCTGCAAGAAACTTGTTCACGACGACAGAGGAGCTGCTGCTCCGGGCCTTGTTGCAGATTTGTTTTCGTGCATGGTGAGCAATGCGCTCTTTTGACTTTCACAGCAAAACATCAAACCCTAATCTGTTTAGGGGCTTGAAATTCTGGATGTCGAGAATTCTCTCGAGTTTATGGCGCGCACTTCCCGGATTTCTCGACTGCAATAAATCTCGCATGATCCAACCTGTGGATAAACTACAGCCAGGATTTCAAAGGAGACTTCACAAAAACTTCAATCTAGCAGCGACCATTGTAGATCTGGTAGCAACAGCAATCTACAAAATTGCCGACAGCCAGTAAAGCAAAGAAGGATTCTGTGAAGACAAAAGCAGCACTTTGAAGCCAAATCACAAAAAACTTGAACAAATCACAAGAATCCTAAACATGATTCCCTGTGGGACCATCAAGAACTTGAACTTGCAAACATGAAATGGTTTGTTTGACAATGGGCAAATACAATGATCCCTCTGATTCACAAATGGGAAAATTTGAATAAAACATTGAAAATTTATTCCCACGATTCCCTTGGAGAACTTTCTCTATGTTTTGTAAATTCAACTTCAATTTGCCTCAAGTTTCCACTCTTTTTCCTTACAAGGAATGCCCCCAAAAGTCTCTTGTTAACAATCACATGTGAGGAAAATTTGTCAAGAAGGATTCTGTGGCAGAGAAAGAAAGCAGCTTCCAAGATTATAAATCACACTTGAGCAATAATGTTGCCATTTTGATGATCAGTCCATAACCATACATAACAGATGACAAAACTGGTTTATCAATTTCATACCCTACTATTGTTCAAAAAAATAGGAAGAATAGATCAAAACAGTGCTTGTGCAAATCAAGATTTATTGAGGAAGGGATTCCTTACCAGGAACTTGGACAAAGATTTCTTGAACAGGACCTTTGAACCAATGTCTAGCATCTATGACCCACCAGCCCATTACAGCACCTAAAACTATTGCTAGAGTGACTGGGGCATAGTTGAATGTGCTGAATTCGATAGGGTATACTGTTGGAAGTAGGAATATGGCACATGTGTAACAGATCCAAAGGAATGCAACTACACAAACCCAACGGCTTGCTTTCCCCATGTAAAAAGGACCTGGAAGGAACTCCTCATTTACAAGAATCATCCTGAAAAATATTGGCACAGCATATCCACCTACCCATCCAATTGTGCAGATTGATGCTATGGTAGTGAAGACAACACTGACCCTAAGGATGGGGAAACCCAGAAGGATTGCAAAACCAGCAGAGATCCAGACTGCATTCACTGGCACCTTATACTTGGGGTGAACTTTGCGCCACACTCTTGAGTATGGTGTCCCCCCATCACGTGAGAGAGCATACACCTGCAGCACCACAATTAGAACAAGCCCACACTGTCAACCTTGTCATGATGCTTGCACAAGTAAAGTTTGCTATTAAAGCTTTGCGGTGTTCAGAAACAGGTCCTCTAATTTTTTTTTGCTGTTCAGACCAGGACAGAAAATGGCAAAGAAACAGCGTCTTCTGCATTATGTTTTCAAGGCTGATTCACTTCCAGACTTGGTGAGATGAAGATAACAACTAGATTGCACTTCATATTCACCTAGCAGTAGGGTGTCATGGACTTTTGAATTGTAAATGTTTATATAAGTTCATATGAAATAACAAATTTTGTTTGTTTTTCAAAAAACTTATGTTTTTGTAATCTTTACATGGGGCTTTGTTGATGTGAACTTGGTGAGGGTTTTGTTTTTAAAAAAATCAGATTCAAAATGATATAATATTTTTAATGTAAGTTTTGACCTAAATTTGAAAAAGTTTGTAGATGAACTTACAACTCGAGCTGCACTTGTGGTTATGGAAAGGCCACCAAAGAAAAAGGATCCCCAAATCACACACAACAACACAATGGCACCTGTGGCATTGTGGTAGCGCCCATGGAACACATCATACAAAATCTGTGCTGGAACAAATCTGCCTGCTGTCTCATTGCTTGGATTATAGAGATAACTTGGATTCTGAAGCCCACAACCAGAACATGCAGGTCAATTATTGGTTCTGCCAGTGCTAATTCAAGCTGACATTGTTTGACCCTCTTTCTTTTCAAACACACTCTTAGGTAGTAACAGATGGCAAAACCTGGTCTGATTTTCTGTTATTTCACAAACAAACTTGAGCTCCAGTTCATATACTTGGACAGGTATATTCAGGTGAGCCTCTTGAGGAGGAAGCACCAGATACACAAATGGTAATCTTGAGGTCTTTATAAGAGAGCTGCACCCAACTATGAACCAATTACCTGGATAGTGAACGTGAGAGCCAGGATAACACCCCACCCAAACACAGAAACGAGAGCAATGCTTGAAAGAATTGCAATTGGGCCATTGATATCAGCACTTTTGGTCTCCTCTGTCAGATATGCTGCAGCATCATATCCATAAAGAGAATATTGGCTAACTAACCAGGACAGAAGTACAGCATATACTCCACTCTTGATACCTGTGGTTGCCTCTCCTATCTCAAAATGTGTGAAGACATAAGAAGCAGGCTGTGTTGTCTTTGCAACCACTGGCAGCAATATTACCATGACTGCACCTCCTACCATCTGGCAGCAAGATTCCAACATTCACACATAAAAGAGAGACAATGACAGGGGATAATAAGGAGTTGTGACGCAGTCTTCCCCCAGAGAAACAAGATGGTCTCTTAAAGTGTTCCAACCAACATCAATTGTTGAGTGAGCAAAAGCTGAGCTCTTATGAAAGTGCATAGCAAAGGGTTTCATCAAATCATCTCTCAAGACTACAAATAACTGCTCCCTCCCATAAACCTTCTCTTGATGAGGTTTCTACCTCTCAAATGCACAAGAGGAGTCAAATATTCTAAAAGCATATCTGATGGTGTTCAAAAGAAATGTATCAAAGAAGAAAAGATCAATGTAAGAAGTTGGATACTTTACCTGCCAGTAAATAGATACCATATCAATGACTGCTATGACATTCAGTGCAAATGTGTTCAGCACTGCCCATATGAGGCAGAGCGCAATATAGATTGTAAGAAACACTCCAGGTGGAGCAAAGTAACCACCATGCTTATTGGTACCTGTGCAAAGCAAAATAATGTTTTGCAATGTCTCTGTTCCTGCATATGCCTGGCAACATTAAACCAAAAAGCATCACGTATCAGTAAAGGATTCAATCTGCAAATCTGTTTCTGGTGAAGAACCTGAACATTTTGTTTTGAGTGTTGGTGTGAATTCATCTAGTTTATATCCCAACCAGCAACTACATTTCTGCAATAGAGCTCAATTCGCCCAAGCATTCCTTAGATTGTAACTTTGCAGTCTCCCTCATATTAGCATGACCTAGGTCTTCACACAACTACCCAGTACAAACAAAAGAGTGCAGAGACTTGCATAGATGACAGTCGTATCATTTTGTGTACACCAAAACCCACCATTTCATACATGCAGATATTACATGTTTTTCTCTTGGTCATCTCATTCATTCAGGCCATGCACAAGGATCAGTGCACTAGCTTTGGAAATACCTGAGTGCCAATGCCAGCAATTAGACCAATGACTTCCAGCCATGCACAAAGCCATGATGCTAACGGCCCCCATTGAGGCCCAGCCAAATGAGCTGCTGAGAAGTACAGAGATCCTGTTGTCTGCCATCTCCAATCAGCCTCATCACATTGAGAATTATCATGAAATCTAGCTAACAACTGGACATTGACAACACAAGTTCAATGCTTCCTGGATAGTTTCTACAAAAACACAAATCGTAAGAGAACCACTGTCCAATCACTGAAGGAAGCAATGGGGAGGAAGGATCAGAGCCATAGTTGCACACTCTTACATAAACTTGAAAAGGATGAAAGAAACAAAGTACTCCACACAGCAGTGTCTGATGCTACTGGAGGCAGACAAGATGCAGTTATCCAGAGGATGGCAGTGATAACAATACAATAACTGAATCAGGCCACTAAATTGTGCAAGAAACTTACAGGAAACGAGGAACAAATCTCTGCCATGGCAAAGCCCACAAACCAGGTAAAGAATGTGACAATAACCCAACCCCACACCACTCCCACTGGCCCTGCATACATCAGGCTGCTTCCATACAAGGGCACTATGCCGGTGAACAGTGTCACAGTAGAAAATGTGATGGCCAAGCATTTGAACAATGTCTGCACAGACACCAGCACCACAATGCATCAGCCACAAATTACTACTTCATATGCAGAAAATCAGCAAAATCCTTCACCACCTTAGATTGCATGCAGGGAACCAACAGAATTTCTTCAGCGTCTTCAATTGTCAGAGCATCTCCAGCGGTGCTCAGTATGTGATCCTGGAAATTAAAATCATTGAATGAAGAAAAGGCAAAGCGTGCTGGTTTGGCTCAGCAAAATCGTTTTCACCCTGCATTTTTGCACAGTTTGCTTCCGACTGCTGCTCCCCGCTTTTCACTAGTCCTAACGCTTCGTCCAGGTGAGTTGCTATTAGTAGTCTCCCACGTATTTGCAGTCCCAGTTTTAGTTTTCTGGGTGGGGTTAGAAAAAAGTGAATGACTAAACTTGGATCTGAGAAATATTTTTTGCAGGGTAGAATACTGAACATCGCTGGAGCTGCTCCAAGGTTCACAAAACAAACAAGCGAGATTCTTTTCATTGCAGAGAATAGTGTTTTTTTGCATTGCAGAGAATACTAGTCCGCTGCACAAAGAATTGAAGCTTGGAGACAACATTCAAACTGCTGATGAATGAATGCATGTGAAGTGGGCGACTTTTACCATTTCCCGGCGAAGCTCCTGCTTGTAGCCAAGCTGATTCAGCCTGCGCTCACCCGAGTCCATCATCGCCTCCTCCAATGCTGCACGATCCTCTTGCTTGACCAAGGAATTTTTGGGAGCACGAGTACCCGGCGACATGACGTTTCCGTTAACGTCGTGTGGTACATCTTTCCATGCATCCAGAAAGAATGGACCTCCGTCATTCATTACAATCCTCGCCGTCATGTTTGTTGCTGAACAAGAAACTGCCTCTAGCGCAGTCATGGAATCATCCGATTCACAAAGTCTTCGGCGCAAATCCAGTGAAAGCAAAGAAGCGGAAAAACTTTGAAAACATCATCGAAGCATTTTATGAACTTGGATCCCACACTAGTTTACTGTCTGAAAACAGCATCGTCGACGACAAAATTCCTCTCTCAACTACTACTGCTGCTCATTCGAAAGAGATCTTTCTCAATGAAACCGCACAACAGGGCACTCCCTGACAAAGCTGCTTACAACAGCAGCAGCAAAGAAAAAGTTCTAGATAGTCCAAAAACAATCTTGAAAATCCCACAAAAATTGTCACAAAATCTACAAGAAAGTTGTGCTGCTCAAAATACTGCAAAAACAACAAAGAACAAGAACAAGAACATTCTGTGGAAGGAGCCTGAATCGACAATTCTTGAGCGAATCCGGACGAAATTGGAGTTGGATTGAGAGCTTGTTTCTGGGAGTGAGTTCGATTACTCAGAGCTTGTTTGCTGACAAATCGGCAGGCGGTCGTGCGGCGAAAATGATGATCGATTGATGGACGGATGGATCGATTCGATGACGATCCAAAACTACTCCTGCTGCACGTGCACAAAAAACAAAGACGATGATGGGAATTGTGGCATAGCATTGAGAGTAGCGTTCATCTCGCCAAGTGCAACCAAATCCGCTGCAAACAAATACAAAAGAGACTTTCCACAAGAGTACTAAAACTCCCTTTCTACACTGCCTGTTTTGTTTGTTGTCTCGCCAGCGCTGTGCGGGTATTAGAATCCGCCACCGACGCACCCCGGTTATCATACCGGGTATATTTTCACTTGCCCGGCGAGGGTGGAAAAAAAACCCCACTAAAATTTAAGAAACCGATATTTTTATATAGGCCAGACCCTTGGCTCTCAATTTTTTTTTGAAAATTTCATAAAAATCCGCTGCCCTTTCCAATCACAGGCTCTTTGCCGGTTCTTTCAAGAAAATTTTGTGTTTCTGAATTAATTGGGAACCGGCGTTTCTCTGATTAGTTAATTTTGTTTTGGGCAGAAAAATGAAGCCAAGTGGCAGTTCTTTGCATTCCGAAATTTTTAAAGAACTGGAATCGGCAGTTATTTTTTAAAATCAAAATTTAACTCCAGAATAGGCTTGTGCTTAGGAATGAAAATAAAAGCTTATCGTATTACTTGGGCAGGTTTGACACTAATTAAATTATTTTTAAGTTTGTTGAAATTTTGAAAAAAAAAAATTGCAACAAATATGCCCCAAAAAATTGGAAAAAATTAGTGAAAAATGAACACTCAACCATTAGTAAAATACACTTGAAAGTTTCATTACCCAGCTTCAAACTTGCACACACGAAATACACACAATTAATTGTAAAATATAGTAGACACATAAACTAACTACACGACTATGAAAGTGCTTGTTGTCTTATTAGCAATATTTCATACACCTGAATCCTCAAAAACTCAAAATCAAACTACCAAAGTCCAAAAGTCCAAATTAATTAATTATTTAATTATTTAATTATTTATTCGACAAGGAATTGTAAAACACACTCAAGGTAGTACAATAATATGATCAATTAGATTGTTAGAATTGGAGCTGTGCATTGTTTTGAGGAGTTAGCTTCCATGAAGTGGCCTTTCTATATGTTGTAATAGCATGTATCTTGTAGGCTTGTCTCCAGTCTCAACTCCCTTGGTGCAAAGGCAAAAAAAAAATTGTGATCCCTGGCAATTGTCTGTAAAGGTGCTTTGCATTGATTTTTAAGAGTTGCTTTAATGAATTAGCACTTACATGTTGCATGCAAACGACATGCAAATTTGCAAAAAGTTTTAAACTTTGAGAATTTCTTGAAAAAAAAAATTACACGATATTCTCTAATTTTACTTAAGCAGAGATTTTGCTCCTCATAAGACTTATGACACATTACATGTGACACCGGTTTTATCTTTTAACCATGTCTATCCATTCTATCTGGTTGATAAATGAGTAATATGTCATACCTATTAGAGTTATCCGTAAAGTAAGAAAAACACAGCACCAGAACCCTGAGTTTGGTCATCTACAGAGTGAGATTCAAAAAAAAAAACCTGCAAAAAGTACATTAGCATTCAAGGGGGGATGAAACTCAGAAAACCATCACTTTTGGTAGTAAACTGAGTTTCATCCTGTCTTTCCTTTTTCCTGAGCACCTCCACTGCTGCTACATATATATTTTCACTGCTGCTAACTGGACAACTACTATAATTTGTCTCGAACCTTGTGCATTAAATGCTGAGTTCCAGCATTCCATACTGAGAGTTATTAAAATGTCTTTACTTTGCCGATCCCACTGAAAGAGGGGATAGGGGGTGAAAGGAGGCCCAAAGACAGGGTGAAGAGAGGGTTACTTTATTGATAACTCTATTATCTAACAAGGTTCTCACACTACTTGTATTATTTTTTTCCCTGTTGTCAGCAATTTTTTGTTATTTTTTGAAAAAAAAAATTTGAGAAGAACTTGGGAAAATGCATTTCTGTGAACAATGTGAAATTACATATATTTTTTCCTTGCCTAAAAGTCTTCTCAAAATTTCAAGCTCATAAAAATACAAAAGGAGTACTTTGTGTTTGCAACTAAATTCCCCTTGTTCATCTTTTTCATATTTTGTTTTTTTTACTACCTCCTAAATCATATGTACATTGTGACCCAAGTGATTTTTTCACCAATCCATATTAACTTGAAAAACTAAATACCCTAGTACCTTTGCCAATTTGACACTAATTATATTATTGTCAAAATTGTTGAAATTTTCAAAAATTATTTCTTCCAAATCAAAAAATATTGTGAAGGACAATAGTGAATATTTCCATTGGTTAAAATGAGTTTTTCAAAATTATTTAATTATTCAATGAACATGTGTTGAAATGGCCAAGGTACTATGTGGCATGAAATTATCTTCTGAAAAAATTGTAAATGCACCCATCGTTCATTCAAAAAATTTACAATTCTTTCAAAATGTGACAACATGATTGAAAACATTCAAATAATGTAGTACCTTGGCCATTTCAACACATGTCCGTTGAATAATTAATTAATTTTGAAATTTTCATTTCGACAATGAAACATTCCTAAATATTCACTATTATCCTTCACAAAAAAAATTTGATTTGGAAGCTAGAAATAATTTTTGAAATTTTCAAAAAGATTCTGAAAATAATATAATTAGTGTCGAAATGGCCAGGGTACTAGGGTATACTTGTCATGACAAGTCCTCCTACATAGTAACCACTTACATTCCCTAACTCTTTACTTGTAATGCTTACCCACCTTAAACCCAGATAGTTAACTGCATGCACCCCTTGAAATTTGTCTCATATTTTATTGTGCTAGGGTAATGCTCGCAATTGGGGGGCCTTACCATGGGCATTATCCGACATGCACATTATTAATATGACCATTCTTGACCATTGCGTAATGTTTTTTTTTTTTTTTTTTTTCCCCAAGTTCTCACATTCTTGTTTTCACATATTCTTTTTATAAGTACTTTTTCAGGGTTTGACACTTTTGGGTGCCAATTTATTATATTATTTTTCAAAATCCTCTTCAGCAGTTTTATAATAATAATTAATAAAATTTCAGCAATAAATATTGGCAACTTCTTTGACAGTATTATATGGACTTTTAACCTCTCACATACTAAAGACTTTTTCCAACATTTTATTCTACATCTTTTGGCAAAAATGGGTAGACTTAACAAACCACCAAATAAATTATAGGATTAAAAACCGTAGTCAATTATTGGCCTAAGGGAAAAGGCTCAAAGGTTTCCATTTTCCACCAATCTTTATGAAATAAATTTCCCTCCATTATAATTTTCTTAAATTTTGATATTTCAAAAAAACAATTTCTTAAAAAAAATCGCATTTCCAAACACAATTTAATTACCACAAACTTGAAAAGTTTTATAGGATTTGATTTGTTCCAATCTTTTATGCTAGTGGGAAAGAGCCTCCCTCAGTCACAAGTACCTAGTTGCCAATTGGAGTTTTCTTTCCCCCAAAAACATGCATCCAACATTTTTCTCTCTGAACTTTACTTGGGAAAAAAACCATACCCATGACAAGATATGCAGGCCCCAACAGAATATTAATAATTTTACTATTAAATTTTTTATTATGACAGCCAAATAGTTAGAAAATAATGGCCATTGATTATGAGGCTATAATCAATGCCTAGAATTTTTATTTTATTTTTTTACATGCTGCAGATTGACAATTGCTTGCAGGTGGACTGACTACCCTCGTGCACATGCAGGTGCGTAAAGGTGCGCGAGGGTGGGCAAGCACTAAACAAGAGCAACGAATTAAATGCGACTCAAATTATTATAGAATAAAATAATTTTTGTTTCATTCACACAAAACCCCGAGTTCCCGAGTGCCGTTTTTTTTTTGACTATATCAATCTGTGTCTCTGCTATTGAATACGAGTCATACAACCACCCACACCTTCATTTCAACTTTAAAATTATTCAATTAAGGTAGAAAGTAGAAAGTAGCCTTTGGGATTGTCCTGGAAATCTAGTGAAAAATCTTATCTATGGAATTTGGGATTTGATCATAGTAGTAGTATTGTAAACAAGGGGGTTTTTTTTTTGGGGGGGGGGGCGTAAATTTTTGGACATCATGGTGACAAAAAAATTGGATTTTTTTTATTAAAGTGTAAATTCCAAAAAAAATTGGAAATTTTTTCCAAATTTTGGAAACCACCAAAATAATTAATAAATTAATAAAAATTTAAAACGTTTGAAATTTGTAAGACCCATTTTTGTTGTTACAAGGAGTAATGGTTTTTCTATGTCTTCTTCTGCCTCTTTATTTTATTTACCTTAAAGGACAGAATGGAAGGGTCCAGACCAGTATTGGCTGGTTCTTGATTTTTTTTTCAATATCCACCAGATCGGTTATTAAAAAAAATCATTTTTTCATTTACACACAATGTATCAAAGCATTAAGATTTTTCAAATTTTCTAAGACCACCTGGTATCAACTTGTTAGAATAATCAACCGATAAAGATATCAATTTTATTTTATGTGTAAGAATTGGCTAGTATGCATAAGGGTCGATTTTTGCAAGACCCTATTGAAAATTGGTCGATATAGTGCCTAGATAAGTTATCAAACATTTTTTTTAAAGTAATTTTTTTTTTCAATCTTTTCACATTTCTTATTTTCTTATTATCATTTTTTTTTCACATTTTCTTATTTTTATTCTTTTCACATTTTTGAATTTCACATTTCAATATTTTAGTTCTTTCTATCATGATCTTTTGATCTAAGAAGAAAAATGGTACCAATTGTGTCCAATCTTGGAACACTATGCCTACTTTATATCATAGATTAGTGTCAAAGAGCTTAAGCAAAGGAAGAATATGAATGTAGCACAAAAAAGTTTACTAACATTAATGAATTATAAAATTTCTCCTTCAATGAACTTTAGAATTCACAACTTGAAATTGGAACCCTAAAACAATTCATACAAGTCCATTTTTACAACACAACTTCAACATTACACATCTAGTCCCATACACCTAAAGAATAACACCAAACAAAACAAAGACAAGAATAATAACAACAATGAACACAAGTGAGGCACAACAAAAGGAGGAAAAAATACCTACTTATGGGTGCGTCAGTTCAGTTGTTGCAAGTTGAAAGAAAAATATGCCATCATGAACCCCCAATAATGCTTTGATATTCATCCTCAACGTTCGTAATAACATTTAAGGATCTCACAAATAACCATTACAAGTATTGGGATAGATTGTCGTGTTTGGCAACTATTGGTTGCCAAACACGACAATCTATCCCAATAGCAACTAAAAAAGCATTGTTGAATGTGAAATTGAGAGTGACACATGAAAGAGGGACTTGTGGTTTAGGGTTTTAAGTATATGACAAAAGTGAAACCCTAAATGTATGAAGGTGCTTGGATGAAAAAATAAAATAAATGAAAAAATATGGATGAAAAAAATAACCAACCAAAGTAAGAGTGACAAATCCCCATCAGGGTATCAACAGGGTATTGATTTTTTAAAAACTAGTCCGTTGCCATAGGGTGTTTACATGATATCGAAAATCCTAATACCAGGCCAGGTAGGGTTTTTGGTTGGGTATTTCTTGGAAATGGAACCAGCAGGTAGGTTATATGATACCTGGACTTGGGCCCTGGTTGATACCCGGATTGTTTGGGCCAACACTGGTCCAGACTCCTGTTGGAGTCTACCAGACCTAACTTGGGAAGGTGCCAAAACCTATTATCTATACATGACCGCTCTGAAAAATCAATGTAACCATTATGCAAATCCACGTGACCACTCTGCAAATCCACATGGACAATATGAAAATTTACATGAAAATCGGTATGTAATGGAAAGGTGTCAGGCACAGGGTATGATACCCATTGCACTGCCCATTCAGAAATTCAGGCTGAAATTCTTCAAAAGGCACAAATGGCCTGAAACCCAACACCTCCATAATAACACAAGTGTTGCGTCATTTAAGTAGTCATCACATTCCGTCACATTCCATGCGTGTGCATTTGTTGTTGTACATTTGTTTTTGTCATTGTCATGTAAGGTACAAAGTTGGTTTGTTGTTGTTGTTGTTTTAACATTTTCCTTCTTGTTGTTTGTTGTGCAGGTGACGTTTTCTTCAACTTTCTTCAGACCTGTTCTTCTGTTGTTGTTGTTGCAGACTATTTACATACAAACAAGCACCCAAAAGAAATTGATAAAAAAGTAATCATCAAGAGACAGTTAAAAACATTAAAAAAAACATTCACTGAATGTGAAATACAACATCTTGACAAACATGTACACCATCTGATGTACTTCGGCATCAGTGTACAATACTGGATTCATGAGACCCAGGAAGCAAGCAAGCAACTGCTCCTAAGAGCAGCTCCCCCAGGGTCCTGCAAAAGAAAATTGAATGAAGAAAAAGTCAAGAGATGCCAGTTTGACTCAGCAAATTGGTTTTGGACCTGTATTCATCCACTGGATGCTTGCACTGGTAAAAGGCACTGCAAAGCCTAACAACTGCTGTTGAGATAGTTTGATCGGTCCAGGTGGGTTGCTATTAGTAGTCTCTCACCTACTTGCAGTGCCAGTTTTAGTTTTTGTTGGTGGTGTTGGAAAGAAGTAAATAACTAAACGTGGATGTGAGAAGTCTTTTTGCAGAGTCACATACTGAGCACCACTGGACATGCTCTAACCCACCTCACCTATGTGTTGATTCATGAGGCAGCAGCAGCAGCAGCAACGGCTCCTCCCTCACATTACCTTTGTGTTTGATTGATGAGCAACACGACAACAAAATTCATCAGAGATATTTCTCCAAGTCTGAAATAATTGCTGTAGCTTTGTTAGTGTGCTCGATGTGGAAAAGTGTCAGTTTTGTTGCTTCTTTTGCTCTCTCTCTCTCTCTCTCTCTCTCTCTCTTTTGAAGAGTGCAAGTCTACAGGGTGAACTTTAAGTTTACAGAAAAGTCATAATTTGTACTCTGTAAACATTTCGGTTACCAGAAAAGTGCAAAGTGTACTATTGCTTTGCTTCCTTTGTCTACTAGTAGCTTGTCATATAGTGTTTGCAGCAAGATTAAGAAGAGAACAGAGGATGCAAGAAAGAAATCCTGCCTGCATCTGCATTCTCTTTTGTGAGGTTCACAGCGATTTGATTGTTTTGATTTTTTGGCACATATGGGAAGAAGAATCTTCTGCAGTTTTTTTATTTCCATAAGTAGAGATCCCTGAGAGCTCAAGCACAATCTCCATTGTGCAAAAGTCACCACCACCTCACTTAGCAATTCCAGTAGGCTTGTGAATTTTTTGGGTTGTGAATTTTTTGCTCATGGGTCTTGTGATTGCAGCAGGAGGTGGGGATTCTCATGACTCTTCTTCTGTAATACTCTGGGACTCATATCTTATTGCATTTGTCATACCCATGATGCAGTTCCAATCTGACCTGAAGGAATGTGTAGAGTTTAGGGGCATATTCCACCTGCAATTTCTGTCCTTATGCAAGGGTTTAGGGTTTAGGGTTCTATGTCAGGGTCTTTTTTTTTTACAGAATATTCATTTCTTATGCCCAAAAACCTGGCTGGAATTTCCCAGTGTATTGGGAGGGCAAGTTATGAAGCGTAATATCTCCTTCTGCTGAGAGGAGGCACTTTCCGTTTCGGGGGCAGGGCATTTCTTTTGCGAAATGCCCACATTAATTCATTTTCACTTTCTCACTATGATACCCAGCGGGTCTCAGGAGGGATAGTCACCAGGTATTTTATTTTATTTTTTACTGTGATACCTGGATGGTACCCACCGGGTATCATAGTTCAAACAATTTAAAATTACCGCAACGGTTTTTACGCCAGGTAAAGCCCTTGGGCTGGGGCATATTCCCAAAATAACCAGCCCTCGGCCTTTGGCCTGGGGGCCACTTATTTTGGGAATGCCCCTTCCCTAGGGCTTTACCCTACACTTAGTCGTTGAGGAGAAGGCCTTGAGTGCAGTCCCAAAATACTGGATGCTCATGAGGCCGCATCACTCAGTTCGGTTCACATTTGAGATCTTAAATGAGATTTTGAGACCTAAATCTCCTGCCCTGTTTTGGCAGGTTTGTGTCCAAAACTGTTTAGGGTTTCATGCTTCGGGGATTGCTTTGGTGCAAAATGCAAACCTTGGTCTTATTTTGTTTCAGAAATGTGTTTTGAACTCTACTGCTTTGTGTATTATGGTTCTAAAGTAACTAAATTATGCATAGGGTAAAGCTCTCGGGTGGGGGCATTTTGGACATTAGAGGCCTAGGACAAGTTGAAAGTAGACAGGTTTTGGAAATTTAAGAAGTCATGGGCCACAAGAAGAAATTTTGGGTTTTTCAACATCCAAGTTCATTATTTTTTAATAAAATGGGACAAAGTTTATTAATTGTAGCATTGTGTGGTTAGTGAAGAAAATCAAGTCGATTAAAACATTTTTCATTGAAACTCATTTAGTTGTTTTAGACAGTCACAAGTTTGACTAAGTAATTTTTCAATTATTATTAGCAACGTGGATAATTGAATGTCCCAAAAAATTAGTCATCAAAATAGTTTGAATCAAAATGTTAGTGTAGATTTTCACTCAAACTAGTTGCACATAGTCTTTTTTCATATTTTGAAAACACCCAACCTATTTTTTTGTAATCTCTAACTAACTAAGCGATTTTAAATTATGTGAGTAAGTTAACTTGCAAGTCATTCTAGCAACATTTGAATTATTCTAATTCACATGCAATGTGTGATAAGAATGCATCATGTTAATTTCATCGTAATTGTTTCTTTCATTGCATTACATTCAAGTTCCAACATGTAGTGATTTCAATCACACCACCTTACACTAGCAAATTAGCATTGTGACTTTGGAATAGGAATAGATGTAGTGTTGGCTATTTGTGTAGTGCCATAATCCACTTGCAAGTCATCTGTTGACTTGGGAGTAGCATGGCATACTTTTGATGTAGTGTGTAACATTGCACATAGGTGTTGCCATCGTCCTTTCACCATGGTAATTGGTTTCACTATCTTATTAGTTGGAATGACCAAAGCATCTACACTTTGTTTTGATATGTGATTGTAATGACTTCAAACTTATTGTTATTTTCACTAATACATGGGTGCCATTTTCCATTGGCCAACATGTTGTTGTGATTAATTACACCTAGTGTCACTTTCAAATATTACACATGTGTGGTGACATTGACATGGTCACTTCAATGTGATTGTGATCAACAAGATTTTTTGTGATATGCATGATTTTAATGGGGTTGTGATCTTCGCTTACAAGTGACCACGTTAACTATTACAACCCTATTTGTGGTCATGATTTCAAGTTGATTTGGTGACTTTAAGCTAGTATTATGCTACTACTACAATGTTGTCAAACTCCATTTGAAAATTGCTAATGTGACTATATGAACAACTATTTATTGTTATGATTGAATACAAATGAATGTTGTCACAATAGTCACCATTGAAATTTGGATGAAATTAAATAAATGACTAGTCACCCATGATCATGTCAAAGCAAAGTCTACAAATCTATTACGTAGTGCACATGTTAATTAATGTTTCATCTACCTCATTATTTAAGAGCTTGTCTTTTAACTCACCATGAAAAGTGATTTTTTAGGTCCCACTTAGCATGGAACAACTTTATACAACTACCTATTCAACATGAAACATGTATATATGGCTTCCGAGTTATACATTTGGTCTTTGTCACAACATGTTGCGTTTCACACACCGTCTTCCCCCATTGTGGACTGGGTCATTGACAACTATATTGTCTTCAAATGTAAATGTTGACAAACATAGTGTTGATAACCAATGTGTCCACATTGAACTTCAAGTGCCAAACTCATGACAAATTGTGGGGTGCATACCTTGCTTACAATTCTTCTAAAGGTTTATTATGCTCCCAATTCCTTTGTCAACATTATTTCACATAGGTGACTCACGTGATGTAAAACTTTTTGATGATCAATTTCTAATTCTTTTTGTTACACAACACCACATGGGTGATGTGTTGCCATCCAATGTGTTGTGCACTTAATGTACTCAATTACATTATGCACCTAAAAATTATTATCACCCATCCATAATTAGTTGAACTTTCACCACACCTTTGTAATTGTTTACATAATGGTGGGGATGCCATGTCAAATGACATGATATATTTACACAACTTGGCATACATGGCATATAACATCACATGTGTCATAAAAAAATCACCTTTGATAGTAACACTCCAAACTTCTCAAACTTTTCAACATGCTCCATAAGTTATACCACCATTCATCACACAAATTGAAATGAGTACTTCTACATGTCAACATTGTTTAGTCTTCCAAACAAAAAGTACCCATTTTCTCACAAATTAATTTACACATGTGTTGGTTCACATTAACCTTGCAATTTACAAACCCATGGTTTTGTGTGTTATTTCCCCCAAGTTGTCCACCTATGGTATTTGCAAAAGCCCATAACCTTTAAAGTATTACAAAACAAATCACATAAAATGGCACCCTAATTTGATGGTGACAATCCAAACCCCTCAAACTTGAAAACATATGTACCATAGGGTATTTCACCATCTAACAAACAAATAATTTAATACTTTCACATCAATAGTTTCATCTTCCAAATCAATACCATCATCAATGTTTCCACAAAATGAATTTACTTGTTACAATGTAGCTTATCCACACCCATGTACGTGGTCCACAAAATATGATGTCCTTTTGTGGTGACATAATGACAAACTTGCCAAGATATTTTATAGGGTGTTATATTATTTATTAGGTGTATTTCATTTTTTTGCTTCCATGCAATAGTTTCATCTTGGATAACAAGATAATGAAATTTCTCACAAACTCACTTATGACTTATTGTAATGTTGTTTCACACCCAAGTGGTTCATAAAATTTAAGAAACCCTTTGATGGCGACATTTCACATTCCTATGACATTTGAGATGCTCTTTGAAAGATATTGCATTATCTATCACAAAACAATGATTTCACATAAATAATTGGGCACCTTGCCATAAATCTAATTTTATTTTTTTAAGAAATTAAAATTGAATATTGTTAGATTTTAGACACATGTAAAAGATATTGTAACTAAATGAGTTTTGAACAATTTGGTTGAATTCAAGTTTACATAATTTTTCATTCCAATATGTCTAAGTTCAATTTACATAATCATGTTCAAATTTTGTTATACATTATGGTCACACATATCTACATGTGTTTAATTTGGTTCATGTAATATTTTTTCTTTTGGATAGTTTTTAATAAGAAGTTTCTACACTTTCTATTATGTTCCAATCGATGTCTACAAATTTGTTCCAAGGTTTTTCATTAATTCATTAATAAAACAATGAATTTAACTTCATACATGTGATCACAAATTATTATTTTAAAACAACAATAGTAGAGCCATGTATAGAAATATGCATTTCTCACAATTGAACTAAAGCTATTTTTGGTCTTCAAAGCTTAAATAATGAAAATTGCACACCTAAATGTGATCTTTAACTCTATTAATGCTCCAATGATACTCATGTTTTAGATCCCTATACTCTACATATGTAAATAAGTTGTTGGAAAAGACCACATACTTCCATCAAATATAAGACCTAAAAATCAATTACATCATGTAAAACCTATTTCCTAGAACATGCCAATTGTCCAAAAGTTCCTATGGGTAAGCAAATAGGAAAGTTGTTGATGCCTACAAAACAAACAATGCCCTATGATATAAGTTCAAAACTACAAAAATGATTATGACAACTAACTACATGAGGTTATTATAGGCATGGGCATGCTTACATGCATTCATATGCCTCCATCACTTTGGGCCAAATCATCTTCATCTTCATAATCCATTCAAAGGATTCATGGTTCAACTATTGCCTAGAAGGCCCTTCATTCTCCTTCCTAGAATCCTCTAAACAAATTCAACACTTGAGAGAATCTAAGACTATACAAACCATGATTTAGCTTTCAATAATTTGATCATTACACCCATTGTATTAAAACTACATGTGAAAGTAACATGTTCCCCCTATGATTTTTTCTTTAAGAGCCTTTGCACAAAATAAACAAAGATTTTTCATAGAGTTTAAATTAGAAATTATACCTACAATGCAACCAAATAAATAACCCCAACTACTTTAGTTCTCACACATTGGGATCCACCTATAACTCCTTATCCTTATTATCAAAATGGCAAGCTCTAGAAGCATTTTGGTTAATCCATTTTGTTGCATGCTTACATACCTTTCAAACAAAATAACACATCAATCAAATGAGCCCATATTTATCTTAGATGATCAAAAGCAATAAGGGCACAATGAAGTATAATCCAACCAAAGTGCATAAGGGCATTACCATACATGTTTTCCTATAAGTGACAAAAATTCAACAAAAGCCATATATAAACTAGGAAGTTTTATAAGAGGCTTAAACATTCTATTTGACCTTCAAAACAACAACTATGCATAATCTTTTCCACTTGCAACCAATGTGAATTTGAATGTTTATGATAGTCAAAGGACACAATAATGTTACATTCCAAGTACAAAGGTGTAATTGTTAACTTGCAAGACCAAATTTATTTTACAATAGAAACATATGATTCATCTTCTTTTTGGATTGAATCATGAAATCTTGTGCCCCATTAATTGAAAGCTAGGTTAAACTAACCCTTTGTTGACACACAACATTCTTGGAGTTGATTTGTGGAAGCATTTGTCAAATTAGGCCTTTGTTTGCATTCCATGCTTTCAATATCACAATATATTCACTAGAATTGCTCTCAAATGATCATACTTGAATTTATTCCTATGTACAAATTCATACTTTAGTTAACAATATTGCAAAAGGAACATTGTCAAATGGTGCAAGTTGTAAACAAAATAAATGAAATAAGTCACACAACCTTTAATGTGAGACAAGAATGAAACTTCTCATTCAAATCATGCATGATGTCCGAAGTGTAACAAAACAAATCCACTTTAATAAAGCCCCAAGACCTTGCAAAGGATTACACAAAACGAAACACTTCCAAATTGCTGACCTTGCCATCAACTTTCTACTTTGAAAGCACTCTCCAAAATCATAAACAATGAACCTCCTTGTGAATAGCTTATCCTTTATTTCAATTTCACAAGCACATCCACCTTAAGATTCTTTAAATTTTGAAACAAATTCATAAGTTACATGCAAAGAATACATGAATGCTTATTCATGTCTAGAAAACTTGTAATTGATTTACATATTCCATGCACTAAACTATCAATTTGTTGTAGGAGATTATATACATGAAGAAGGCATTATTCATTAAACCTTAACCTTATATCCCATAGATTCACAAATATAAGCATGTATAAAACCTATGTGTACTATCTCAAAAAGATTGGTCCTACAAGTTGAAATACAATTCCTTTTCCAATACAACAAAACAATCAAATTTGGCTACATAGCTTTTTTGTATTGGAAAAGGACATGTTGGACTACATGTTTCTCAAACTAGAAAAATGATGGACCCAAGGATCTTCCCATCTATTTGTATTCTTATTGTTTGTCATCACTTGAAAAGTTGTTGCATGGGGTTTTATTTTGCCTTGCAAAACTATGGAATAAATCTTTAAAATCTAATATGAATTTGTCAGACTTGATCGACCTAACTATGGGTCAATTGGTCATCATCAAAATTTACATAGGCAATGCTATAAGGTTGTTTTAATTTGCCACCACAAGTAGTCCCTACAATAAGTTGTTCATCAAATGCTTGTACAACCCACTAAACTTGGATGACCCATCTAAGTATGATTTAATTTCACACAATGAGCCCACCCATATATATGTTATGACACAATTTGAAATTTGGGAAACAAAAAATCAAGTCATGTTTCATATGTGGCAATGTTTTCATTTGGGCAAAAGAATGTTTATCCCGAATTGTTCTCAACTACCATTACCCCTTATGGTTGGCCCTTCAACCCTAAATACCTTATATCACACACATATCATCTTTTTAACCACTAATTAAAATCTTCCTTTTTGAACTTACAATGCAAATCTCAACATATGGTTGGCATACACCAAGATTTGCCATGACATTACACCAAAAACCATATGTTATGTAATCTAAGTTCCAACCCTTCTTTTCATGTGCAATATTTCATACTATCAAGAAAGGGGGTGGGTGGATTACAAGGTTATTCAAGCTTCTAGCACTTGTTGATATAGATTAGTACCAAGTGTGATTGTCACTTTGCAATCAATTCATTCCATGCTTTCTCATAATTTGTCATGCTAGTTTCCATTAGTTTTTAGGGAGCTTGACCTTTGCTAGCATTCCATAGAAGCAAACCAACTTGAAACAATTTAAATGAAGTTCTTTTTTTTGAACTTCTTCACAACCCAAAATGCACTACAAGTTGTTATGTAATGCATGGGTTTGAGGTTTAGGCTTTGACCTAGTGAAATGGAGTTGAAGTTATTTTGATTATACTTTATTTCATGCAAGGACCTTGTAATTTGATTCACGCATTTTCTTTTGGCATGATCAATTTGCTTTTCATTAATTCAAAGAAAGTTTTACCATGTTTTCAATCCTCAATCTTTTTGTCATGCATGTGGGCAAGCTTGTCTATATGTACATTTTTCAACCAATAATCCATTTTTTGCCCTAGAATAAGCCCCACACTAAAAGTAGATTGCTTTGTAATTCATGAATGAAGTTGGCTTGCAATAAATATGCACTAACTATTCAACTTTTGCCAAAAAAATCAACAAATATTATGACATTCAATAAGCTGATAAACAATGTGTGTTGTGTAAAAAACCACATGTTTATAATACAAATGTTCATGATTTGAAACTTGTGACATGAAGAAAAGTAAACTTGCTTAAAAAATAAGCAAACCTTTTGGCATTCCCCATCTATTAGGACTAAGCATTAGGGCTATACTTAAAGTTTCAACTTTTGATCTAATAATTTTGCATGGTTAACTTAAACCCATAAACTTTACCCTAAACACAAAAAAAAAATGTTAAATATCATGGACAAATTTCATATCATGCATATTTGTCACAAATCCATTATCCATGGAAGTCGTTGCCTTCATGAATACATATTTTCATAGATTTTTGCTCTCAAAAAAGGTCCATGGGTTTGCAAAAACATTATTTACATTGACTTCAATGATTAAAAATAAATTCGTTTGTCTTTTTTTGGCATCATGGACATGCAATTTCGCATAGACTTTTGTGGAAAAATAATGCTTATGAATTTTTTGAAGAGTGAAATATTTTGATTTCATGTCATGGACATAATAGTGTTAGAAGGTTTAAGTTATTTGTAAGTTAAGGTTAAGCTTCTAGGTTAGGTTTTGAATATTTGGACTAAAGGTTAAAAAATTTGAAAAAATTATACTTGAAATTGTTCATTTTGAAAATTAGAAATGGAACTTAAATTAGGGCTATTGGTTTTGTTAAATAGGTTTAAGTTCTTTTAAGGCATAAAAACTAAGTCTTTTAAGAGTGCATCCCCCTATCTTAAAGAAACAACTCACCCCCTTTTCAAATTGATAAAAAATAATGGGTTGGATGCCTTGTTTCATTGGTTTGTCGTGACGTGTAGTGTCGTGACATATAGTGTCATAAGGGTGTAAATCCATAATAAACTCTACTAAACAAAAAAATTAAAACCAGTCAAAGGTAGAAACTATTCAACCAAAAAGAGATGCAAGCACATATATATACAATGCACAAGAGGAGGCTGAGATGAAATTCCCATGTATATTGAATTACAAAGAAGGAATGAACATGTAAAGTATGTAAACAATGGTTGTGCAATGGTTACCATGAGCATCTAAAAATCTAATCTGATTATGGAAGAAACTTTCCTAACAAAGGAATTCTAGAAAAACTAAAAAGAAAAAATAAGGGCTTGGCTTTTTATACAATCGCCAACAAACTGAAACCCTAAGTACCTGATAATGTACAGTCACCTAAGACCATACATTAACCCTAAAAGCGCACATTAACCCTAAAGGCATGATGCACATGCCCATAATTGGCCATCATGTATGAAGCCATGTACATGCATGATAGTTGTTGTGATGTGTAGTGTTGTGACATATAGTGTCGTAAGGGTGTAAATCCATAATAAATTCTACTAAACAAAAATATTAAAACCAATCAAAGGTAGAAACTATTCAACCAAAAAGAGATGCACACACATATATATACAATGCACAAGAGGAGGCTGAGATGAAATCATCATGTATCCCCCCCTAAACTTGAGTTGGGAAGAGCGTGGCATAGTCTGAGTAAAAATCAAGGTGCTACAGGAGAACATCATGAATAGTACCAACTACCGGTGGGAACTTGAATGAACTCCGACTTGAGGCAGAAGAGGTGGTATCCACCATTATAGTTATTGCAAAGTAACATCCGATCAACATCATATGTCCTCTGACATACCTGACATGGATAGTCAATTGAAGGAATCCAAGTCAACATGATGATGGTAGGATCCAAGTTCGGCAAGTGGTAGGGCGCACAATTTTTGGAATGATCTCAATTATGCATTTGTTAGCTCCTTGCAACTCCAACACACCTAAAGGTTTGATCGCCTTAATCCTCAAAATAATGCGACCGAAAGAAGTGTCTAGAGTATCATTAGGTTGCCGCTGGAGATACACAAAGTCACCAACATCAAATTGTCTCACCTTATGTTTATAATTGCCACCTCGTGTGTGTGTATACCGTAAAGTGTTTCAATGTTGTGCAATGGACAAGTTCTCCATGGCCATGGGCATAACCCTCTTGAATAGAACAACCCTCTTTACAATGACCCTAGCCCAAGTGGATGGAAACTCCAAGTCCACAACCTGGTCCATTTGAACAACAATGGAAAAGGGTGGAATGGGATGTCTCCAAAAAAGTAGAAAATAAGGAGAAAAATGAAACAAAAAGGCGTGTTTGGACATCTTGTAACCCATGGCAATGTAAGGGAGGGCCAGGTCCCAATCCTCTTTGTTCCTAGTGAAGTAAATCTTCCAAAGTCCCTTCTTGCATGTTTGAACCATCTTCTTTACAAAGCCATCAGCTTGGGGATGATTTTTTGAAGTCCGTCGATGGTTAATGAGAGCATGGTCAAGTAGGTCTTGGAATTTTCCCCTGAATTCTAATCCTTGATTAGTAAGGCATTTAGCACAAGCCCCAAACCTATTTAAAACCTGTTGTAAGAAAGTGTGGCTAGTGTTGTGTGAGGATTTGTTTGGTAGCGCAACAAGTTCGACCCACTTTGAAAAATGTTCAATCATAATCATGATGTAAACATTACCCCTAGAGGTTTGTGGTAACTCTCTAACTAAATCACATGACCAGCGATAAAACATGCCCTAAATAAGGAGTGGAGAAAGCATAAGATGTCAAGAGGAAAAAGAAGTTCTCACTCTATCACATTGTTCACACCTAGCAATGATGTCTTGGACTTGAGCATACATACCTCTCCAATGGTAATGAAGAGCGAAAAAACTATAAGTACGTTTAATTCCAAAATGTCCAAGCTTTGAGTGTACCTTCTGAATAAGATCAGGCCGTTAATGTGGTGGAGGAATCACTTTGTCGCCTTGTGGTAAGCATTAGACGAGGTGAATGTCCCTCCATGAATAACGTTTAGATTGTTGTTGTATGCAATCTCGCTGACTTGATGTAACTTGGGGTGGGTATTCCCCATGCTGAAGAAACCTCAGCGTGTCCAAGTCTTCCCATATCTAATTAA
>Ga0209611_10002538_pt1 | contig 32109 bp, 17 predicted proteins | sample S1TSphgellanicum_3_FD_187693 | JGI IMG/M metagenome (GOLD analysis project Ga0209611, IMG submission 187693) | Host-associated microbial communities from peat moss isolated from Minnesota, USA - S1T2_Fc - Sphagnum magellanicum MG (SPAdes) (version 2) | ecosystem: Host-associated > Plants > Peat... | reverse complement strand
ACTGCCCCTGTGCTATTTTATTACTTGGAAACATCCTTTTGTTTTGGGGTGTTTTTTTTTTTTTTTTTGGTACGAAGTTTGAATGATGTTTCAATATGCGTTCCCCATAATAGTGACATTGTTTTCTTTAGGAAATTTTGTTTGTAGCCAAAGTGGTGATCATTCCTAGGAAGATGTACAAAAAAGTGGAGATCATCCCTATGAAAATTTAGCCAAATATGGCTATAAATTGGATATGAAGTACAAATATTTAGTCATCTTTATATTTTTTTGGCTATACACTTTTAAAACCAAATACCTATTGAAATTTGGAGACTTTATCTCTCACATCTGGCCATTAAAAACCTCCAAAATTACTTCATTTCCCAAATTTTTAATTTCTCTTTTTGGCAAAGTTTCGCCTATATAAAAATAGAGGCTGCAAGTCAGTGATACTGCCTCTTTTGGAGCGAAATATTCTCTACCTGTAACGACCTGTCTTTGTGTGGGGGTGTGAGGGGGGGCGCGGGGTTGGGTATATTAGGCATGCTTGGCTTCAGCCAGAGTGAACCAGCACCCACAGACCACCAGGCACCATGAAAGGTGGATGGTAAGTGGTTACAAAACAGTTTTCTGTTGGGTTCCATGAGTTCGCTGGCTAACCATGGTAGTTAACTCACTTCCTTTTTTTAACTACCTACTAACAACCTACTTGCAGGGTGCATTTGTACAAATACAGAAAAAAAAATTATTTGAAAGTTTTTGCATGAAAACTAGTGCCAAAACTAATGTGGTTCTTTATTCCACTTTTTCCTCATGTATGCATGAAGGAACTAATGCAAGCTTTCATCTTCTTTTGTGTGTGTGTTTTTTTAAATTTTTTGTGTGAGCATGGAGACATCAAATCATGGTGTGAGAATGACTAAGGTACCAGTCCATTCATTTCGTGGGCTTACAACCACAGGTGTAAGGGGTAATGGACAATTACCCTTACACCTGAGTAGGGAAGTTACTTTAATTACTTCCCAACACTCCTCTTAATTGCAACTTATAGAACATGCATTTTGCCATTAAGTTTTGCCATTTATTTTATGTCCCACTTAAATACACATGATTGCAAAAGTTTAATGTCAGATGGGACACGGAACTAAATGTAGAGTATTGATACTTTTGGTTTCGAAATTTCGAAGTATTTTGTGACGTTTAAGTGAGACATCTAGAAAGCTTTCACTAACAACAAACTCAAAGGAACAGCCAAAAATGTGAAGTGGGGAGGAAGAGCAAAACCTAAAGGGAGAACAATATGTTCAAGAAGTTTTTGGCTTTTTTCAATTCGAAGGTCAAAGATTACGTTTCCAACATTCAGGCTATCCTTATCTCCAAAAACTGAAAAGATGGTGTAAATAAGGAAAAACATGGTTAGGTTGTTTAACATTGGCATTTCAAAATCCAAATTTTACATTAGCTAAATTGTTGTAATAGCTAAATTGTTGCAATGTGACATTAACCAAACTATGTTATCCAATGTTACATTCCCTTATGCTTATGGTTAAAATATGCCTACCTTATAAATATCTTATATCTTAACCACCTTATAGATATTTATAAACATGTGATTCATTAAAAGATCTATGTGAAAGCTTGGAATTTTGAATGTGAAATGGACTTTCAATGAGTAAAATGAAATAAAATTTGTAAATTGATTTTTAAGATCAAAATTTATAGTATTAGGGGAGTTTCAATATATTTTTATTTTTACACACCTTTCTTGATGTGGGACTATTTTAATTTCAATTTTGACACTACTATGTTACATTTTGAAATCCACATGTACATTTTATATGTGTGACAAAAACAATGTCATTATTCGAGAAGTCCATAATGAATCATTTTTTCTTTAAATTCATCTATATAGTTTTAAACGTTTTTCATTAAAGTTTATTGTAACATGGATAATTTAGAAATCGACAATGTTAATGTTGAATATTTACATTTTAAATTCATTTACAATCCAAAAGAATTGCAATTATCATAGTCCAAATTGTCCACCTATTTGTACTTTCACCTTAGTAGAATGTTACAAGATGGCAACAAAAAAAATTTAAGTTGTCAGTCACCAAATGTGAACCTTTAGTTTGCTTTTTTGTTAATTCTTTAAATTATTTTCATGTTTTACTTCAAAATTTGTGAGCTTCTTCGAAAGTTGTTTTTTACATGGTTAACACAATTGTTGGATAGTAGTGGACATCCTTCAAACCTAGCATTTGCTTCAAGCCTAATCCATGACAATTAGAATGTGACCTACCCCAACCATCTTGCAATTCAACACAAAAATACGTTGTTACTTCCTTTCACAAATGTTCTTGTGAGAAAACACATATTGCCACACTTGCCCATGATGCCTTCCATGTTTTGGTATCTTTGTTAAATAAACAAATCATGGTTTAAGATTATAGGCAAAAAAATGCCTTGGAATCCATTGAAAATTACTCAAATAGATAATGTATCATACCTTTGTACAATAATGCATGAAATTGGTAGACAATCTTTTCAAAAACACATCAAGTTTGAAACATATTTTTTGAATTCATGATTACATGAAAGCGACATACTCATTGAAATTGATTCAAACATTGAATCATAAGTGTTTTCTAGATGTGTATAATAAATATCCTATCACTACAAAAAACTAAGGATGAAATAAATTGTATTTTGAAAACTAAAGGGCCCTTTATGAAAATAATGTTATTGAATGAAACTGTTAAACATCCTTTGTTCAAACCAAACTTTGATATTGATTTTTTTTACTCATTTTAGACTTTTCAATATCCATTTTATTCAATAAGCACAAATTTCCATGATTCACATGCCATTAAAGTGGCACCACATAGACATATGTAATAAGAATTATAGAAAAGTTGACATTTTGACATCAATTTTGGCTCGTTTGAACTCATCCACATTTGCACCCATAAGTCATTTTATAAGTTATCATTAGAATTTTATTATATTAAAAAAATTCCAACCCTAATTTACCTTATGGAAAATTTTTATTTGAAAGATGAGCTTCTAAACTATTACATTTTCTAAATAAAAGACTTAATAAGAAAAATTCATAATTCAAAATACATAAAAACATTTGTTCATGAAAATACTTCCAAAAAGTCCTCTTTGGTATCAATGTTACCAAGTCGTAGTACCATTGAATCTTTATTCACTAGAATAAAATTATACAAAGGTGCATGGAGTCCATATTCATTGATTATGGATTGTTGTAGGTTTTTAGTACTCCTTTGAAAAGTCCATTATGTTATGGTTATTAAAAACATATCCATGAAATTCATAGAATGTGATTATATCATATACGACATTATAATATTGAGTCCTTTATCATTTTAATCGATTATATTTAATCACATGGCCAATTACAAATCTCAAAATCTTGCAAAAAATACCTTGTGATGGCATTTTAATGGACAGTGTAATGTGTTTTCACCCATGCCATGAAAATGGTGGATTGGTATTTTAAGTATCGATTGTGAAAACCAAGAAAATCAACATCCACAACTTGCCACCCCGACAACACAAGAAAATCAACACTCGCAACCAGCCTCAACACCAACACAACAACAATGCCATATTTTCACAACAACAATACAAAGTTCAACCATAATCAATAGAACATCTAATCATCTAAGAGGGCCAAATGGACAAATCAATAATTAGAATATGCCATGGATGTAATGGAGAGGAGACACACATTTTTGCAAAAAAGTAGCAAGTATTGGAACATTTTATTGACCTCACTTTTAGATCACCTCAATGGTAGAACCAAAAATAGGAAAATGGGCCTCTAAGGTGTACGTAATAAAAAGATGCAATAATTATCATTTGGGTTTTGAACATGTAGATTGTTGGATTATCTATCACCCTAAATAACTGAAACTAAAGGTTGTTGAAGTCACACAAACTAAACCAACCCCATTCCAAAATAATGTTCTAAGAGCAGTTGATGATACCGGTTTAAAAAATGTCATCCATGAATTAGTATTCAATTTACCCAAGCATTAAAGGTTTCTAAAGCCAAAAAAAACTTACTAAAGAATCATGCCATACCTTTTATCATAATTTGGAAAACATGTATACACAACACAAATATCCACTAAATCACATTTGGAATTTAGATGAAACATGAATTCAAGCAAGGTGATAATTTGGTGTTACGGTTTTGGTTAGGTGAGGCTCATGTGATGTTTATAGCACCATCTTTAAATATCAAGAGTGGTTGATTATGAATTGTGTTGTTAATGTTACAGAAATAACCTTGCCTGCATTTTACATTTTTAGAGGTTCAAAAATGTGAGAAGATCACATACAAGTATGTAAACAAGGAAGATGCACGGTAATGCAAAAGAAAACTTGGATGACATCTTACCTTTTCAAAAAATGGTTGGTTTTTGTTCTAGATTTCTTCTGGGAGGGTTTCTTAAGAGAATTAACATATTTTTATTCCAGACAAACATGGTTATCATGCCACACTACAAGCATTTGAACAAGCAACAAAAGTTAGGTTGGACATGGTCACCTTAATTGTTCATACTTTGCATGTGTTCCAAAGATTGGATGTCACATATTCAAAACATTTGAAACATTTTTTTTAAAAAAAAATTTGTTATGGAAAAAAAAACTATTTTGAATTAAACAAAGTCACATTAACAACATGGGTGGACAAGGCCTTGTAATAATCTTTGGAAAAAAAAAACATAAAGTCATGGTTTAATGTTTTTAGAATCTGGCCATTAAATTTTGCAATGATGGTTGGAAAATTTAGCAACAATTAGGCCAAAACCACCACAAAGTTGTTGAACATTGCATGGACCTTTCAAATAGCCTTCCAACTACTCTTCCATGTCTAATTGCCCTTTTTCACCCATGCTTTGTTATTATGTCAAAATACCACATAGTCTTGCCACCCCAATAAACAACCATGAAGAGGATTAGTTGGTGGTGAACTTGGAATATGTTATTTAGGAATTAGATAACATAATTGGTCCAAGTCAAATTCAAGGAATTGTAGGATTGGTTAACCTACAATTATTGCCAATATAACCAACTAAGAAAAATAAAGCAATGAAACATTAGTGGAATATTCCAATTCACACCTAGTCACATCATACTAATACTTGGCAATTCCAAAACAAAAGGCAATGAACAAAAATGTTATTGATAAACTCAAGGAATAAAAAGTGAAAAAAGGGAAAAGAAAAAATAAAAAAGGGTTAAAGTTATACAACTTACCTAGGCTAAGTGAATGTCTCAAAAGAAAATTGAGAAGGAGGATAAAATTAATTTCAATGATGCATGGTCTAATACTATTGTTGGGGTTGTTGGTAAAAGATTCCATAGTAATTTCAAAGCACAATTTTGAGCATGACACATGCCCAAACTCTTGAAATGACTCAAATGCAAGTCCCAAAGTGAAAACAACAAAAAAAGAAGGAGTTGGGTCACAGTCCCTAACTTGAAACATTTTTAAAGTAGGAAAGGCGTGCTAGAGCTTCGGGATGGAAACTAAGATGAGTGATAAGTGGGTCAATTATTCCTATGCATTCGCAAACTGAACAACAAATTGATAAGCGCATAGTTGGAACACTTTTGGTGCATGAATGAATCACGAGCATACATGAACTCATAAGACTCACCATGGTTCAAACTTGGGGGAAGTCATCAATTTCCCCCTTATAGTATTATTTATGATTGGCCATAAGGGTTGCACCCAAATGTCATTTTTCCTAGGACTCCCAAGTTGGGAGTCCCAAAATTCCCAAAATTAGGACTCCCTCCACTTTGAATGCCCACAACTTTTTGTGCGAACCTTTTATTGAAATGAGGTTTACAACAAAATTATAATCTTTATTGAAAATTTCCAAAAATATGTGGAACACCTCCTACACACATGTAATTCAGGCCAATTTCCAACTTTTAATGGTCGGGTGTCAAATTGACATTTTGACTCTTGGCCCTTCTTTTAGCCATAACTTGTGTTCTAAATATTCAAATGGATCATGTGATCCCATTTTAAATATCTAAGTTTTAAAATATTTTCGATGGTATAAGGAAATCTTCAATCCAATGAGTTTTGACCCCTTTAATTGTTCTCTAAATATTCGAGATTCCATAAGGACCCCATACAAACTCCAACTCCCAAAGTGAGAGTCCACTTGGGAGTGTGTGGGCTCATTCCCTTACACCCTCACACTTCCGAAAGTGTAAATGTGATTCCCGGGTTACACTTTTAGCTCGTACATTTCCATACCCTTGTTTTGGTTGTGAGCCCAAGGCTAGGGTTGTGATAGAACCCATCCTTTAAGTTATATAAGTTTTTGGCTTAGGAATCATGTTTACATAACAAAAAAATGTTAAACAACAAAGAAGGGAAAAATGTAACTTGTTGGGCATATTTTAATTAAGCTAAAACCTTCCATGAATCAACAATTATAAATGAAGGAGGTTTTGTGGTGGTTTTTGATGGCATTTATGATGGTTAATCAGAGAAGAGAGAAAAGGACATAAGGAAAAACAAATAAGTCAAGGTCTATAATGAATTCTGAATGCATTAATAGTAGAAAGGGACAAAAAAAATAAAGAGGTAAGGGGGGTTTGTAATGGTTTTTGGTAACTCATTTGGGGGGAGGGGGATTGATAGTACTTAGACCCAAAAAAAAATAGAATAGAAAGGAATTAAAGAAGTGAAGGAAAGCAACATCTTGAGACGTAAGAAAAGAGGAAAAAGAATGCACAAGAAGAAAGAAAAAGGGATTGAAAGAATGGATAGAAAAGAAAAATGTTTACACCTCCTACAAACAACAATGGTAATGGGGATTCAAGAGCTTTTACACATGGGGTGGGTGGTGATAATGGAGAAATGCAAACAAAAAGACTAAGATCAAATTAAGGCAAAAGAGAAAAACAATTTAAAATCATAAAGTTCAAGAAAGCTTTGGCCTTTTAACTTTAAGTGTTGGTGTAATGTGTGATAATGGTGAGTCTTGGACAAGTCAATGTGAACCTAGCAAAGCTAAACTTAAGTGTTGCTTCTTCACTCAAACTCTTGCAAGTTATGCTTTGTAAATGGAAGGTGACCTATGGCTTCTGGAATGCTAACTTGTGGCAATGGCAGATTTGAATGTTGGTGTTTGAAAAGAAAGTCATAGAGACATAAAAGGAGCAAGAAAAAACAAGAGAAATGAAGAAAAAATGATAGAAACAAAGAAAGATGAAAAAAGAACAAGAGATATGAAGAAAAAACAAGAAAGAGAAAAATAGTATAAAAGAGATGAAGAAAAAATGAAAGACGCACAAAGAGATGAGAGAAAATCAGAGAGATAGAAAAGGACAAAGAAAAAGAAAAAGAGATATATCTTTTTTGTTCATTTATTTAGACCATTTGTGGTTTTATCAAAGTTGATTAACTATGAAACAAATTTATTTTTAATCATCTATCCAAAGGTTTTGGAAATTATTTTTCAAACTTGTCATTATTTTACATTCTTCATTTGGTAAGTTGTCCTTGGTTTAGTATATTGGTCCAAGTTTAGTGGCCATTTAGTTACAATTTTTGGCATCTACTTTTGGTTTTCATGTTATAAAGTTTAACATAAACAATCTTTAAAAAATAAATCCAAACATGATCATGACCCTACTTCAAACTATGTTTCAAGCAAGGAAATTTCAAAGATGTGTTACATGTTTCAAGCAAGAGAAACCCATAAACATTTTGTTGACATCAAAGGAACATTACATTATAAGGAATATTCCAATTGCATGCATCCATGCAAAATATGTTTAACAAAACTAATTTTTACAATGTACATGCTTACTTATGTTGGCATTCAATTAAAAGCCAATCCATTAATTGCATCTTTTTTTTTTCTTCTTGGAAATATGTTGAAGCATCCTATAAGTGAGTCCTACCTCACCTAGCCCCATCCCACTAAAATTGCAAACAATTTTTTAGCAAGAAAATGAGGAAAACCAGGCTTTTTAAAGACCCCCAACTTATTATTACCATACATGATGCAAAAAATGTCCCTAAATCATTTTACATAAATCAATATGGAGTTAGTGCTTAAACCGAAATACTATTTTAAATTTAAAAACATTGATTTTTGTTGCAACACCTTTTGACTTACCTTTTATGAAGTTGCCATAACTATTCAACAAAGCTACTACCTTTTAATTATGCCCTTGGACTTAAGTAGTGGTTTATAAGATTGTTTTTTCCTTTTAGTGCTTTGCAACCTACTTATGCATTATGTTGTCCAACAACAACTTAAAAAAAGACAAAGTTTCACTAGAAGGTAGTTTGCATATTTTGCATGTTGTTTTTTGGAAAGCTCTATCTGACCTATGCTTTAAAAGCATTTGTTGCCCTTCTTTCTTCCTGAATCTTGTAGCTTGGTTAAATTAATGTATGCACTTATTTTATTTGTCCATAATGCTTCTTGAAAGATTATAACATTGTTGTTTTGCTCAAATTATATAAAAAATATAAGGCAAGTTTTAAAAAATCCAACCACTTCTTTGTCTATGTCTTTCAAAATTTATTGTCACATGCATGCCACCATTGACAAATGTATCTTGAGTCTCAAGCAATCGTTGCCTAAATGAATCTCAAGCCATCTAATAATCTTTTTTTTTTAATGTACAGATTGGTTTGGATGTCCACCATGAAATGGATGACAATATTTTTCATCTCACAAGTTTTGTATGCCCTTTTGGGTACCAACATATACAAACACTTTAAGTGTTTGCCTTGATGGGCAGTCAACAAAATAATTTGTATCTAAAATATTAAGTTCATGCTTTAAAATTTTCATTTTTTTTTTCATGTAAAATTTAATTCTACATGTAGAATTTCTATTAAATGTATGTGGAAGCATCTTAAATGTTTTTATTTTTAAACATTCAATGAAAAAATCATCTAGTGTGATCTTTTGAGAGGTCTAGATAAAATATCATATCAAACATATGATGTGTCCATATGTGTGTAGACTATATGTTTAATAATTCATAATATATTTCTTTGGGCCTTCTTATATATGCCATTTGGTATATACTTCCAAGTGTATCCATTTGTTTCCTTTATTAAAGAGGGAGTTTTGTGCTATGTTATTAACCGTGTTTTGAAAAAAAAAGCTTTGGGGGATGGCAAACATGAACAGTGGTTTTTAGAGTGCCAACTTGCAATGATGGTAGATGTGAACATCAATGTCGAGACCTATTCAAAATAGAGAGATTAAAAGACTAAGAGAAATTGAGAAAGGGAAAGGGAGAGAGATCGAGATATAAAAACACAAAAAATGACAAAAAGAGAATGAGTGCGATATAGAGAGATGAAGAGAGGTAGAGAGAAAATAGAGATAGTGAAATGAAGCTACACAAAAACAAAAAACATGGTGTTTGATGCTTTCTTGTAGTAGAAATGAAGAAAAAGCATAAGAAATCCTAGCTAGGAGCTTGACACGATGGTTTTTGACACCATTTGTAACAAACAAGGAGAAAGAGATAGTAAGAGAGGGAAGAGCTTGATGTAATGGCGTTTGTCACCTACTACACACTTAGAACTTGATATAATGGTGGTCATTGCCTGCTGCACACTCAAATCTTGACACAATGGTGCTCGTCACTTGCTACACACTCAATATAGAAACCCAGGAAGAGAGAATGAGAAACATTGACAGGAAAAGTTGGGGAGACCTAAAGAAAATTACAATGGCCATTGTCACAATGTTCTTCTCTCAAATTTAAAAAGGATTGATTGTTCCATGTGACATTGCTAGGGTTGTCGATCTTAGGTGATAGGTTGGTGTTCAAAAAATCAATATTTCAAAACCCTAAAGACATTTGTGACTATGTGGCCACAGTTGCAAATATTTGGTCTTATTATAGGTTTTAAAAATTTTTGAATGATAATAAAAGATAGACTTAACTGAATTAAATTACTATTTTCCTAGTTGTAGGAAGAATGATGTTCTTTCATGAAATTTTAAGTGTTTGTTCAAAAGGTGTAAATTGCATGAACATAAGAGTCTTATGTGTTATGTCCAATGGTTTCAAACAACAAGACCCTCCTCACTTTGAGGGGTCATAACTTTCTCATTCTAACTCAGAATTGAGTGTTGCAAAATGTCTACGAATGCTATGGCTCAAAGGGCACCTAATCTCTTTGAAGGTCATGCACAAAAAACGCACAGTTAGTAAACTCCTGGAGTCTGACTTCTTAAGTGTTCACTCACTGGCTGTTCTACCCTAGTGGACAATTGGCTGGTGTGACCCAAAGTGAACTCAGCAGTGGAAAACCCTTTGTTTCTGGATCTATAAAATCATGATGAACTAGCAAGCTCGGCAAATGAATATATTTTGGTCATAACTCATAACACCCTCACCTGTGCTGCTCAACACTAATGTTGAGGACTCTGAGGCATTTGCAGTTGGCAACTTGGCACATCCTTATTGGCTTTACAAGCACACTGGAATGCTTCATATACATTTGTGCAAGACTTGACAAGTCACATCTGAGTGTAGTTGTCAATGCATAAAGACCTACAAGACACTTGGTTGTGTATTTGGAGGATATGTTCTAAAGTAAATTGCATCCACAAAAGGTGGGTGTTTCGAAAAATGAAATGCTTGTGGGAGTGAGCATTTTGTTTTTTGAAATACCTGACCTCTTTTTTTTGCCATGATACCTGCCAATGAGTATCCAAGGGATAAACTAAAATAAAATCATTTCTCATATGTATTTACAATCAGCCCAACAAAGAGCTGGATTTCCATAACTGAGATCTAGAACTCCTGAAGGATGTGGGATTTATGAGTTTAATCAAAATGTCTGTCTGCCCTTAAGATTTCTGTGGTTGTTATATGTCATATGGGACACACTGACCCTATGAAATTTGCTTTAAACCAAGACAAATTGCGGCAAAGTATTGGATTTGATGTCTTGTTTAACACAAATTTTGTGTCTAGTTTGGTTATTATGATTGTGCATATATGGTGGCTATGCAGATGCTAACACATTTCTGATCTTATTGTTCTTCACAAAGGCTACTAAACAACACAACATTGTTCAAGACCAGATTGACACCAGGTGGACCTGAATAGTGGACAGAGATCATTGACCCAGTTCATAACTCCTAGTCCCTAGAAATATATCACCATGTCCAATTCATGGAACCATAATGAAATGGTGAAGCTGTGGTTGAAGTTTATTCAAGTTGCAAAGCATCATATAATCCAGATTTATTTTTTTGGAATTGCACTCGACTTGCAAAGCATCATGTAATCAGAATTATGAATTTTGGAATTGCAGAATAAGTGTCCACTATAATCAGACCTGCAAATTAGAATGCTGATTATTCTTGATGATGGAAAGTTTCATGAAACCTGCAGAAGACACACATCAGATCATCAGTTCCACTGCTGAAACATTGTAGCAGTCTGTCCCTCCTGACCACCATAGATGCCTATAGGTTCAACAACCCACGCACACTGCTTGCACATAAAATCACCATCCAATCCGGGACCTTTCCAAACTGGAAACCCTGCATGTTGATTCTGGTACTGGAATTCACAGCTGAAGAGTGTAGTCCCCCAGAAGTTCATGTGGAACTGAAATCCATACACTGCTCCTGGTGCTAGTGTCTGAAGTTGAAGATCATTGTCCCTTGAGCTACAGTGCACAGTAATAGAACCGGGCTCCTTATTGGTGATGCTCACAGACATGGTCGGCCCAAGTTTAGTTGAGTTCAGTGGCACGTTCAACAACATATTGTGCTGCTTAACCGACTCACAGCTCGGAATTTCCAATGCAAGAGCCAGCAAAAGAACAAAGAAGAAATATTGCATAAGCATTGCCATAGTTGCGGGACTTGGAAGAGTTCAAGACAACACTGACTAAGACCTTGACAGCAATGTACAAAGAGCTCCAAGAAGGAAATTGTTTTCTGAGGAAGATCATGAGCTTTTGCACAATCATATTAGGATATATGCTGAAGATCAATAAGACTCCTGTTCTGGAGTGCCTTCTTTCTTTGAAGTAATCCAATTGAGCATGACACTCCTTCACAAATGGGTACTCCATTGAATACTCCATCTGATGTGACATCAAAATGTGAAGAAATAAGCTGAAGGGTCTGTGTCAATCTATATATTAAGATATGTGTGTGTTTGTTTGTTTGGATGTGATCGTGCTGTAACCCTCCTCAACCATGGGGCCCCTTCAATCGGCTTTTGGTACAGCGTTTAATGAGGAGATGTTCATGTTCGTCATTCCCAATTTTCGGACCAATGGAAAAAAAAATATTATCATTAAATGATCAGAGGACTATTGGGATGGGTGAACTTATATGAGTTTTTAATATACTTGGGCTAACAACACAACATAGCTAGACCAAATGGAAAGGTTACATAATATTTTCATTTTGGGAGTATTTAAGAGTTGAAAATCAAATGGTGGCACCCAAATATTTGAATAAATAGTCATCACTATTAAAAACCAATGAAGTTAATGATAATATGTGTGTAGTGAAAAGAAAATAACATGAAAAATTAAGGTCATAATAATTTTAAATATATAAAAAAGATTCTAATGTTTCATCATAAAATAATAATCCACCAGTGACACAGTTAGACAGATAATATGGATTGGATAATTTTGTTGGGTAATGGACCAATCAAAGATGCACATCACAATGAAAAACAACAAAAAAAAACCAATTTTGGTGCACCCACACAACTAATATTGGGTAGACCCCAGATGGGGAACCGATTGAAAATGATCATCATGAAACCAAGTTGCTACACCTACAATTAGCCCATGATTTTTAGATAAAATGTCTATTTCAATATTGGTTATCTGAAGTTGACTCTTCCAAATACCAATGTTTGTCAACAATGAAGTTTAGACACAACAATAATCAGGCTGTCATGGATTTTAAATGTAGTAGCCATCAACTTTTCATACAAACTAGTGTGGCCTGTGCTGTTGGTCCAAGTGTTACCACGTCCTCAACTGATGTTTCCTTCCAAAATCTGGTTTTTTGGAATTTATTTGAATTTTCAGCGGTAGAAATCACTTAAAAGTCAATATCTCCCACAATCTGAATCCAAATCTTACCAAATAAATTCCATTAAATCCTGCTCATCAAGATCTTTCAAACAACACCAAAGGCACATTCCAATTCCTCTGAAATTTTCAGCTACAATTTAATTTAATTTTCAGTGAAGAAATCGTTCAATATTCAGAAACTTCTACACCACTAGTCCAAACGCCATGAAACCAAGCTGATGCACCCGTCCTTCTCAAGAGCTTTCCAAAGAGACCAAGAACGCAATCTGAAGCATCCTGCTTTGATGGATCTCATGAGTACAAACAAAACAAAACAAACTACCTTCCTTCGTAGATACTTGTGTGGCATGTGCCATTGGCCCAAGTGTGAACCCATACCAAAATAGGGAAACTCAACATGTGAACATTGTTTTACAATGTATGTATTGATTTTTTGAACAGCCACATATGGAAGGAAATCATGCTTGAATTGAATAGTTAGCCTTCAAGTGTTACCACGTTCTCAACTGATTTTTCCTTCCAAAACCTGGTTTTTTGGAATTTATTTGAATTTTCAGCCATAGAAATCACTTAAAAATTAATATCTCCCACATTTTGAATCCAAATCTTACCAAATAAATTCCATTAAATCCTGCTCATAAAGATTTTTAAAACAACACCAAAGGCACATTCCAATTCCTCCGAAATTTTTAGCTATGATTCAATTTAATTTTTAGTAAAAAAATCATTCAATATTCAAGAACTTTTACACTACTAGTCCAAATGCCTTGAAACCAAGCCAATGCACCCCTCTTCCTCTAGAGCTTTTCAAAGAGATCAAGAACATGATCTGAAGCATCGTGGCTTGATGGATCTCATAAGTACAAACAAAACAAACAAAATACCTTCCTTTCCTTCATAGATAGATCATACATATATTAATATTCCAATTTGGGTCAGACTTGTCATATCACTATTACTAAAATAATTGTTTTGATGTTGGATACACATGAATGGATTTGATGTAAATTACTTAACAACCTTGGTATCTAGTGAGTCAAAAACCACAAGCATGCACATATATGATCTAATGTCTTTCATGACTTAGATTGTTGGGTTTCTAGTGACTAATTCATGGGGGCAATAGTGACAAAATTTTCAACTTTTAAAAGGGTCATTAGCAAAAGAGGTAAAGTTGATGTCATTGTATCGCTTCATATGATTAAACAATCAACATGTTATGTTGGAGTTATGTTCAAAAGAAGGATGAAAATGGCAATCATGGGGTTTACCACATGAAAAATCAATGAATACAATTTTTTTTGAAAGTTTAAAAACCATTAAATAGGGTAGAACAACCCATAACCAAACACTTAAGCATTTAAAATGTTTAGGTGTTCAAGGAGTAGTTCGATTGACCATGGAGTCTAAAGATGAATTGTAGAACATTTCTTGGCGCTCCCAATGCCATTTATTACTTGTCATTCAAGTGAAAAATGACAAGATATCATGTCCCAAAAATTGGACATTGTTAATCGCTAGAAAAAATAGCCAACAAACAAAAGATTCCCATGACTAAACACATTTGATCCTATTTTCAAAATCAAGATTGATGAAAAGTAAACACCACATGTCTTATAATCAAAATTGGATGAAAGGAAAAACAAACAAAATTTTATGTAAAGATTGTACATCAAGCATCAATGATTTGGATCAAAAATTTCAAATAGGTTTTCACATCCATGGTGATGGGTGTTCCTTTGTTCTCTAAACCCTAATTCCCACAATGTTAACATTAATTCCCCCAATGTTTGGAGGCGTTGTGGGGCTTCCCATAATGATTTATTTCATTTCCTCTAGTCATTTTTGTCTAGTATAGTCTTCAACATTTGGAGGCATCGCAGGGTTTCCCACAACAATATCTCTAGTTTCCTTTAATCGTTTCCCTTTGGTTTGGTCTTCAATGTTTAAAGGCGCCGTGAGGCTTCCCACAATGATCTCTTTTGTTTCCTTTGGTTGTCTCCCTATGGCCTAATTTTCAATGATTAGAAGCATTGCCTGGCTTCCCAATATGATTTTTTCGTTTCCTTTAGTCATCTCCCTTTGGAGCTTGAAAACCACACTTGGAGCTCAAGATGTGCACTTGGAGTTGAGCTTATTGAGCTCATTCATGTGGTTGCTTCTCCTTGTAGGGTTTGTCATTGTTTGATTTGTTGATGCTTTGTATATTTTCCATTGTCCATGTTCATGCCTACCTTGTGTGTGATGTAGGTACGGAATACAACACTTGAACTAGCCAAGGGAGAACAAAAGTTGTTGTGTTTGTTGCAAGTTTGGTCCTTCTCTTTCCTCCTTCATGTAGGAATTTAAATTTGACTACCACCTTAGTCTTCTCTTTCCTTTCCTCAAGCTCAAGCTCAAATTGTTCTTGCCCTGGACATTATTTTTCCTCTCTTTGAGCTCAAGCTCAAACTACCCTAGTCCTTCTTTCTTTTTCCTCTCTTTTGTTTTCCTCCAACTATTGATGCCTTAATCTTTCTCTCCTCTCCTTTCCTTGAGCTACTATCACCCTAGTCCTTCTTTTTCCTTTCCTCGAGCTTGAACTATTGCTACTCTAGTCCTTCCTTTTTTTCCTTTTTCTCAAGGTCAAGCTATTGCCACCCTAGTCTTTCCTTCTTTCTCCTCTCCTTGAACTTGAGATATTTCCTACCCTAGTCCTTTTCCCCCTTTCTTCAAACTTGAGTTCAAACTGCTACTTGCTCTGGTCATTTTTTTTTTTCCTTGAGTTCAAGCTGCTACTTGCCCTAGTCCTTTTCTCTCTTTTCAAGGTCTTCTTATTCTAATTTTTCTCCCCCCATAACCCCCCTTTCCTAATTTTCTTGGATACTATTCACGCATACAATGTCATAGTTTTGCTACAACATACCCCTTTGTAAGCATCCTATGTTTACAATTGCCTTTAGCCTCTCTTTGGGCTTCTGTAGAAGTGTTACAATTGCCATTTCTATCCTTAGCTAGATTAATTTTACAACTAGTTTTATTAAAGGATACTCTTACTTGTCTTTCAACTTGCTCTTATGTTCTTCATCATATAACATTCAATAATTTGGTTTTTCACCTATCCTTTTGTTCCTTTCTCTCTTTTATTTTGACATTTTAAAAATAATCTGTAGTTTTTTTCTCTATAACCTTTTGTCGCATAATCTTCAAGTATTCAATTGCAATCACAATGTGTGACTTGCTATAATCAACTAATGGTTCTATCCTTCTTGTTATGCCTACAAGTAATCTTAATAGTGACAACAAATGTGCAAGATGGAAGGGTGTTGGAATAGTAAATATTTGAGAATGTGGGATTTCATATGGAAGAACTTAAGTAGAATCAAATAGGTTTATAGCTCTTCCATTACCTTGATCTAATGTTCTTATTGTTGAAAACCCAACTTCATTTCTAGGTTGTTCCACATAAAATTTAGTCCTTGTTATCTGATTCCATCAAAATTTTGGTCTATTGCATATGTAACATTTTGGATTCTTGCATCATGAACATATGTAATGCCCATGTTCATTAACTCACTAGCGACTGCATCCTCTCCCCATTTTGGGTTGTCATTTCCTGCATCATCCAAGTTCCCAATGTCTTCATTTGTATGAATATTGTCATCTTTTGTTATATGTAGACTATAGGACTAGTCTTATCATCCATAGCCCTAAGGTTTAATGGCCAAACCCATGTTGCCCTGAACTCACTTAATATGTTTTGTTTGGACAAGGATTGGTTGAGTGCTTTGTCAACCCAACTAACTAGTGTTACCTTGTTTGGTTCTAAATAATTGAATCTAACCATGCTACTATCTCTTTCTTTCCTGAAGGCAAACTTGAATGGCTTGAAACAACTCATATTTAGAGGTTGTAATGCATGAGAGGTGTGGGCAAGCAAAATGACCATATTCAAGCCAAATTGATGCATGTTATATAGCTTCTAGAATGACATGTGAGCCATGCCCATCTAGGATGAATAAATGGTGATTAGATTGGGATATGCCATTAGGGATTAACTTGATAAAAAATGAAAGGAACTCCTTGAACAAAAATTAATCATCCATGCCTTTTTTGCACAACCATACATGTCTAAGGTTTACAATTTCTAATGTAATTTTATGATTCCTTCACTTTTGAAAAAATAAAATTTTGATAAAAAAACTTTTATAACATTGATAGCAACATTTACAATTAACCATTATCAGGATTTTAAAATAATGTTGTATACTTGTTGTGAGCCTCTTTTGGTCAACATTCTAACTTTTGTTTGTCACTTAGCTTGGATACTTATTTCATTTGAATTCTGGATGTGATTTTTTGAGTATTTATGTTGATCATACAATGTTTGGAGGTTTTTGTAAAGTGAGCTACATGATTCGCTTGTGAGTCCTTAAGCTTTGCAAACCTCTAGTCCCTTTACAAATCAAATTGTTAACTATGGATGCCTATGTTTGAACCAATACCATTAAGAATATTTAGGAGTCCCATCCTTGAATGGTGTAAGGTGGGTAAATGTGAGTTTTGCTACCTTTAATTTGAACCACTATAGTGTTATTGATGGCCCATAGTTTTGCATGTCAAGTATCCAACCAACTATTGTTAGAGCTTTTTCATGTGTTAACACACCTAGTGCCCCATGTTTCCTAGATCTTATCTTATTAATGAGGTGATTTGATAAAGATGTGGAGTATATTCCAAGTTTGGCTAGCCTTCTATAGTGATGTGAAACCATTCTCCACTACATCCATAGCTTCTTCTAAAGCTTTTATTGTCCACTTGCCTCTTACAGTCTTGTTTGTTCTTGCTTATCTCTAGCCAATGTTTTTGGTAAATTATGGAGGAACATTATCCTTCTCAATAGTTTCTTAATGAAAAGCACTAGTCCTCCTTTTGTGAGGGACATTCAACATCATGGTTGATTAAATCCTCTTGCCCCTATCCTTTTATGGATTGGGGGTTCACACCTTGCCCCCAACAAAGGTATACCTTGGATTTTTTTGAAATTAAACCAAAACTAGAAAAATTCTGTTAGTTCTAGATATGTGTCAAAAACATGTCCTAACATCTTGAAAGTTTCAGAGATTAAATCATAGAAATCTAAGAAAATTGCCTTAATTAAATTCTCATATCTTGTTATTGTGCAAGTTGTTGGTGTGAATTTGAAGCCACAATTCAAACAAGTTTGGGGGAATTTGTGAAATCCTAGTTTTCTATTAATTTCTAGTTGTTTTGTTATGTCTATAACCAACCAGCAGTAGCATAAGACTTCTTGTACCTTTCACTATAAAACTTGTCTATAATTGTAATCTTACACTCATCATTTGTCTCATCTACCTTAACCTCTATGTTAGTGTCCTCTTTTACTTTTTTCACTATTGTATTTAGCTAATATTTGAACTTGTCATCACTTTTTCTCTTTGTGCATTCTAGACAAATTGATTTTAATAGTTCTACAATGAACTTAGATAGATTGACAATATGTTTTCAAAGTTGTGTTATCATTCATTTGAGACCTTAACACTATTGCATTAGGAAATAGAAGCTCTAAGAAACTTTGAATACCCTCTTCAACATAATCAACATACTTTGACATGTCTTCTAGAAAATAATGCAAAATTCTTTATTGCAAATGAATTTAAATTCCACTGCAAAGCTTGAAATTCCATGCTCAAATTTTGGAAGGAAAAGTCTTGAAAACATAGTTTTTAGATAACATGGTATTCCTATATCTATCCTTGAATTTTTTTCCCTTGTTTGTCACCCCATAAATAAAAAACAAACATGCCATTATGGGTTAAATCAAATCCAAGGATTTATCCAATACCTATAACCAAACATTAAAGGGTTGGTTTTCCCACATTATTTCATAAATTCCCAAACAGTTGTTTGAAACAATGGGTCAAGCCCAACCCCATTTCCAAACAATTTTGTGTAGAATATTGATAGGGTCCCCTTTTAAGAGAATAGATTTTTTTCTAATTATAATGTTAAACATATTTTGCCCATCTATGATGACAGAATTTGTTTTAATAATGCACCCCTCTCTTATAAAAGTAAACCTACATTGGAAAATGTGTATGACTAGCACTTTGAACCCAAAAAAATCTTCTTTTACAAGTCGGTTCCATATCTTATAAATATTTTTTCCAATATGGACATAGCTGCCTTTAAACCATGCATAACCAATCTTCTACTAGTTAGGTAACACTTAATAATTATTCTAACATTGGTGAGTCTTTTTCTTTAAAAAATACACATATTTTTGCACATGAGTATGCCCCCACGCGCATAACCAAACATGTCTTTTTTATTGGGTGTTTAAATTATTGGAAAAAATCTTTTCAATTTGTCTTTAGCCAAATGTTTGAAGATAAGTTTCCCTTTGAATGTAAGTGGGTGGTGGAATATATTCATCATAGTTTTTTTTAAAAATTATAAGGGATGTTTGGTTATAGATGGAGGTTTGGTTATGAGCTATTCTACCCTACTGCTATCACGTGAAAAGATTGGAAGTGCATTGGAGAGCAGATGCATATGTAGTCTTCCATTTGAAATTTCCATATCATTCTACAAAGTGTGTACATATGACAAGTCTAATAGGTACATATTAATTAAAAGTTCATTCAAGTTCACTCAAGTGTGATCAAGAGATATATTATCCAATCTATAGACAACATACATATGTTTTGTAATACAGTAATGCATGGAATCCTTATTAGGGTAAAGACTGATGTTGTGAGGGTATCTGATGTACAAGGTAAAAACCGAGAGTTTAGGTTCTTGTGACCAGACCCCAATTGACACCATTTTGTTGGAATTAGCACAAAAGAACCAGACTGTGGTATTAGTCTTTTGTTCAATTCAAAATCAAAATTGAAATCATGAAAAAATATATATATATATATGAAAATGTGGGCGAGAACCTTAGGAAGGAAAGTTGGATTTGTTTTTTTGAAAAGTTAATAAATAGGCTGAAATTTGTAGTTCAATTTTTTTTCAAAAACTCAAAACTAAGATTGGAGACTCTTTCAAAGAAGAAGAACCGCACAACACTGGTCTAAAACTTCTGGACTCAAATGATTGCTCTACAAATCAATAACTGGATAACACTAGTTTGAACCACCTAATCTCCACCTCTTTTGTGTTACTCACATAATTCTTTAAAATTCAAAGGCCTTACAAGATAGGATTCAATTCATCAGTGTTTCAAATCCTTGAACTAACACAATAAATTTAACAAGTTCAAATTTATTCCATTAAAATACACATTTTTGCTGCATGAATTCAGAAAAATAATTGAAACTTACTTGGCCAAACAAGAAACATATCCAATCATATTCTGTGTACCAGGGTTTGTTCACTTAGAAGTTAGAACTGGCAAGAGGGCATAATGTCCCAATAAAAATGATAATGCAAACTCCACACATACAAATCAGCAATGTAAATACTACTTGCTGCATTATAAAATTTGGATAAGTATCGTTGCAAGTTGTATCACCACTTGTTTGATTCTAATCACCATTTGTGTCACATGGGACGTACAGATCTTATCAATCTTTCCTTAACCAAGATAAATTGCACCCAAGTATTGGATTTAATGTCTTGTTTAACACATTTGCATCATCTAGTTTGGTAATTATGATTACCCATACATGTATGCAGATGCAAACACGTTTCTGATCGTATTCTTCTTCCCAAAGCCTACTGAACAACATAACATTGTTTGAGACCTGATTGACACCAGATAAACCTGAATATTGGGTGAAGATCATTAATCCAGTTTGTGACTCATGTTAATTTCCACAATGAATTAGAGTGGGGTGGCTGTGGGGATCTGAGTTCTGAATGTTATAATGAGCCTCTTTGATTGGCCCATCACAAAGAAATTCTGAAACTTTGAAGACTCCTCAATATTATTGAGATTTATTAGCTCCAAACCAGGGTGTTCGGTTTCAAGTTTTGGGAATTATGTCTCAGGCCAACTCTGGTCCTTGGATTGTTGGTTCTAAGTTTTGGAAAAATAAATATAGAAAGGAACCAGAATTGGACCCACCCTCCAAACAGCCATGGACCTAAACCTGGCCCCAAAAGTTCAAACATGTTATTGTACAAGACTTTCCAATTCTTAACTTTAATTAAAATTTTAAAAATCTGGCTAGGGTTAGAAATGTTTAATTGTGAAACAAATTCAGGCAAACCATTTTTAAAATAATAAGTGGCATAAATGGTGAGGTGGGGAGGGTTGAGTTAGGCATGTAGTTGTTGCTTTTGGAACATGCTTGAAATATGCTAGTTTTTTCTTTTTTTTTGGGTTGGTTTACGCATGTAATTGGTAGATGTGACCATTTTTTATTGGTTGTATTGTGAGCTAGCAACAAGATTTCTTTTTAGTTTTGGGCCATGTGTAGGTAGTTAAAACTGGATCCCAGTAGGGACTAGACTCACTTAGGAATTTTGTTGAAAGACCCAGGAACCAGGAGTCTTGAAATGTGAAGAACCAGGTCCAGAAAGGGACTCAAAGGTCTAACAAATGTTTTAAAATCCCATGAACTGAAACAGGGGTGTTCTTTCAAATTAAATAAAAAGCTGGAACAAGGGACTACAGGTTCTCATAAAAGTTAGAACTGGACCAAACTACAACACTACCCCAAACATGAAAGCACATGAATTGGTATATTGGCCGAACAATATAACTTCCAGGAGGACAACATTGGGGCAAAGCATATGGGACAAAGTGAGACACTATTGGGAACATATTGGGAACACATTGGGAACTTGATGGGGACACATCCAAGACAATAAATATCCCAAAAAAATCCACCACCCTCATCTCCCCCAAGAGAAAAACAATTGGAACCCATGCGTGCATGTTGCCTCACCTCATTTGCTACCAAGATTTCCTATGCCTACTACCTGTGTTCTTTGCCTTGCCACTTGTAGCATAGGCTAATGGCAGAAAAAAGGGAAAAAAAAAGCTTGTAATCAAAAGTTAAGGATGGGAACCCATCCATTGAAAGTACAAGGCAAATGAGAACACAAGTAGACACAACTGAAGCAAAAACAAAAGCAAACAATCAACAAAAATCAGGGCCATGAATCATGGGAAAGTTGATTCAACTTGCAAAGTGTCATGTTGGTAATCATAATTATGATGAACCCTGCCAAACTTTTATTAAAGAAAACTTCATTGTCTTGGAATTGCATAACAAGTTTAGACTACAAGTGTCCTACCTGCATTAGAATGATGATAATTCTGAGTTGATGGAAAGTTTCATAAAACAAGAAGACACACATGATCAGATTATCAGCTCAGATTATCAGCTCCAAGCATGATACTGTGAACGGGTCTACCCCTTCTCACCACCATAGATGCCTCCAGGTGTAACCACCCACATGCACTGCTGGCACATAATCCAACCAGCAAATCCAGGGCCTTGCCAAACTGGAAACCCGGCATTTTGGTTCTGGTACTGAAATTCACAGCTGCAGAGAGTAGTCCCCCAAACATTCATGTTGTACTGAAATCCATACACCGCCCTGGGTGCTAGAGTCTGAACTTGAAGATTGTTATCCTTTGAGCTGCAGTGCACAGTAATTGAATGGGGCTCATTACTGGTGATGCTCACAGACATAGACTGCCCGAGTTTGGTCAAGTTCACTGGCATGTTCAACAACATATTGTGCTGCTTAACTGCCTCACAGCTCCTGCATTTGCTAAATGCAAGGGCTATGGAAGCTATGATGCCACTATGAACCTAGTTAGGTGAAAAAATGTAATGGAAAGAGATTGTTACAACAAATTTTGTCATAAAATCCCCCAAAGGAAAGTTGTCTTAACTTTAAAAAAAAGTTTCATTAGCAAAAGAGGTAAAGTTGATGTCATAATGTTACATCATATGATTATGCAATTGACATGTTATGTTTGAATTATGTTCTGGAAAAGGCTATCAAGGGGTTTCCCACATGAAAATTTAACGAAAAGTACAAAAATATGCAAAAAGTTTAAATAATTAGTAGGTACCCACTACCACATGAAAAGATTTGAAGTGCATTGGAGTGCACATGTATTTTAGTCTTCCATTTAAAATTTTCATATCATCATACAAAGTGTGTACATATGACAAGTCTAATATGTATTAATTAAAAGTCTATCAAGAGATAATATTAAGAGTTTATGCAATTGAGTAGATAACAATCTAGGGTTGCCAATGTCCCTTTATGGACGGATGTCCTTGAGACCTTAGGATTTCTTGAATATGTCGTCCCTTGTAACTTTTAGCTTCAGAATAACATTTTTTTGTTCAAGGGATGACCATACAAGTTCAGGTAATACTGAGAACGACAAGAAGATAATGAGGTATGGTGAAGGATGGTGGGGCATGTGATGAAGGATGTCAAAGGGCAACATGGGATGTCAAGGAAGGTTGAAAGGTGATGAGCATCACATGGGAACTCAAAGGTTAACAACAGATGCCAAGGGAAAAACAAGAAATGACAACATCTGAAAGTGGAGTTTCAGGGGATGTCAAGACCTTTTAAGCTTCACTTCTTTTTTCACCCTCATTTTTGTATGAAACTTTTCCAACAAACATATCTGTAAAATGAATAGAATGAGTGGAGTGAACCTATAAGTTTCCCAATATAGCATTGATTTTTTTCATAACCATTGGGAATGTTCTTTTTAAAAAAAGAAAATTTGGATCTTAATTAGGTCATCAATATCAATATCAAAAAATTGGATGTTAAGTTATCAATACTTTGAAAAATAATCACTAGTTATGCACAAAAGTAGGTTATGAAATAAGTGGTTGATAACTATCAATTATCTTGTTGATTATTAATCATTTAAAAGTTTTTCCTCATTTTAAGTTTTTGTATTTCTATCTTATGTCTTTAACATGCTTAACATTTTAAGATTGACAACTTAGTTGGATGATAATAAAGTCATATGGGTAGGTTATTGAAATTGAAAATTCAATACTAGATTGTTAGGTTATTAATATGTTATTAAAAAAAAAAAGTTGGTAAATTATCCATTTGCAAGTTGATAACTAGTTCAAAACTCAATAATTGTTCAACATTGGTTTCAACCTCCTAATCTCCACCTTTTTCCTATTACCAAACATAAATTTTCAAAATTCAAATGCCTTACCACAAAGTGGTTCAAACTCATCAATGTTTTAAATCCTTAAAGTAACACAATATGTTTAACAACTTCAAACTTATTCCATTGAAATACACATTTTGCAACATAAATTGAGAAAAATAGTTGAAATTTACTCAGCCAAACAAAAAAATAAAATGGACTTAATGTATTAAATTTGGTTGATTTAGAAATTACCACTTGTAAAAGAGCATAATATCCCAATAATGCCTGAAACTCCACACATGCAAAACCAAATTACAACTTCATAAATTTTGAATATTATCATTTTTTAACTACCCTTTGTTTAATTCTAATGATGATAGTAACATTGGTGCTAATATAGGCAGATATGCTTAGGGTTCACAAGCCATCATGTTACAGTTCAATGGATTTCATGTTTCAATCTAAAACCAAAATTGAGGATATCCAAGACCTTAGAACATATCTAATTAATTAACTTACTCATCTACTAATTTTTTAACATATGATTTTACAAGAATAAATTTTGATTTGAAATTTGCTTTAAATGGAATGGAAAGGTGTCATTTCCTATTTTGATTTCAGGGAACTTTGTTTTCACAAAATCAACTCTTTTTTTTTTATTGTTTCATTGTCACTAGCAATGTGTAGCAAAGTGGAGCCCAAGTTTTTTATAATCTGAGTTTACGAGCTACTACGCGTAAAAAATCATTTATTTAGAATTACCACTTACAATACTTACCATCTATCATTACCAAAGTTCACAGGTGAGCATTACAAATTGCAACAAATCCTAGCAAGTCATCCCTTGATTCTTAAGGTTCGTAACCATAATCCTCAAGAACTCAATGAAATGTTATGATATATTACCACAAATCAAAAAACATAACCATCATATAAAACCAATTTCATTCATGAAAACAGTTGGTTCTTTGAAGTTTTTGAAATAACCTTCTTTGATTAAAAAAAATCCGAGCTTGGACATTCTCTTACTCTGAAATATTTGAGAAATTGGAACATGAGGTTATTAAAAAACTCAAATACCCACCCAAAACTTTTGAACATACTACCTTATACGGGTATCAATTTTTTTAAATTAGAATCATACCAGCCTGTTACTCATATTGGATCTTTTTAAAACTCGTAATGGCTTGGACTTGGTATCAGGGTGCAAGGCTGATTTAGGGCAGGTATGTGACGGGTGTATATATATATATGATATTGAGATCAACATAACCTCAATATTCAACTGGTGTTACCTCAAGCCCCTAGTACATAGGTATTGGTATGTCTCATGTTATATTAGGCCTGCTTTAGACTAGGAGTTGGGGTCGAAATATTTTGCAGCCAAGAATGAGAAATTTGAGCACTTCTTGGCTCATAATTTGGCCCCAAGTTACTAATAAAATGTTATTTGTTTGAGGGCCAATGAGTTCGTTTCTAACCATTATGGCCCAAAAGTAGGGACTAAGGATTTAACCTCTCATATGCTTTTCATTATTATTTTCTCAGTACCATTTTTCTTCTCATCTTTGCTTCTGTTCTTGAGCTAAACCTTAAAAGTTAGACCACCATGGATGAGTATAGACACAAGATTCCTCCAATTCTTGTGTTTTTCATGGCCATTTCCTAAGTAGAAAAAAATAGAAACCTCCCTCCATCATTCACAAACAAGCATAGTAGCTCAACAAGAGAAGAAAAAAAATGAAGAAAGATGAAATGAAATATATATATATATAGGGTTTGATTTATTTTGGTCTTAAAGTGTGGATTTTATCAAAATAACAATATTTTATTTCAGCAACATTGATCCCAAGGGTTGCACATGGCCTCCCACATTGATAGGTATCCCTTTTCTGCCTCGGGGCCTAGTAAGGGCCACGAAAATGATAAATTAAAAAAAAAAAAATTCTTTTTCACCCTTGACTCCTAGTGTAAAGCCCTGGGGCTCATTTCAGTGATTGCACCAATAGGAATGCTTGATTTGAGTACAACCTTGGGCTCGACTCCTAATGTAAAGTGGGCCTTAGTCTGGGTTGGTTTTTTGATACCAGGACCAGTACCAATCCATAGACTAGGGTTCCAGTCTGGTACCCACCCAACACTGGTTATTACTGGTGTTGGGTGGTTCTTACTTTTATAAAAAAAGCCTACTGTTGCATTTTCAGAAAATAAATTAAAAATTTTCTTAGTTTTGCTTCTGGTTCCAAACATAAATGGAACTAGGAACCTGGTTTTGGGTCCAGGTTTTTTTAATAAAAATTAATTTAGAGTGATTTTAATTTTCAAATTTCTGAACTTGGCAATCATGCCCAAGAGGGCTTAGCCATATTTGGCTAGAGGGGGAAGTAGAAAGCTTCACAATTCCTCCTATAATTTGGCTTACTTGTTGGAACCTATTCTGTAAATAAGAGGAGCTTAGATTTTGTTTCCTCGTAATGTGGCGACTTGGGCCCAATTTTTCCTAAAAAAATCCATTTGAACCTTCTTCGACTTCCGTTTTTTTTTTTTCCTCGCCAGGTTGCCAAAATTCGCCAAAAAAGGAAAAACACTGCACCCAATGTGCTGAAATATCATTTCCTGTTGATATTTCGGGCAACGACACAAAAGCCTAATTCGGGTTTTCTCTTTCCCTTTGTTGTCTCGAGAAGGTTTCGCATTTTCTCGCCGGCCGTGCTTTGGAGACGCGAGAGGCAAGCGGAGAAGTGTTGTTGCGCACAGAACCGGGAGGGCCAACAAGACGTAGTCACCTACCTGTAAGCTTTTTGGGAAATCTGTTGAATTCATTTCATCTTATGAACTGTTTCTGATTCGGTGCAGGAGGAAGAGAAGAGATTGGCTTTCCAAGACCTTTTTGTTTTCCTAACTTTGAGACAGACCTTGAAGTTTATAGAACTAATCTCGTCGCAATAGGCTGAATGTAGGTTCCTTCCCCTTGTTTACAACAGGGTTTTAGAAGTTCAGGAATGTTGTGGATTAGACTGACTTGAGGTTTGGTTGTAGCAGACTGAATGTGCCATCGTTTCTCAGCAAGTTTATGAAGAGGTGGAAATTAGGGTTCGTAAATTAGGGTTTAGAGATTGCGTGTTGCTTGTTGCAATACGCTTCTGGATGAGCGAAATCTCTTCGTCAAGAGCTATGGCTACGCCGTTGATAGCGGGGATAGCAGTGGCAGTGACAGCCTTGGCAGGTAAGTACGGGATAGAAGCATGGCAGGCATTCAAGACCCGTCAAGCAGTGCCAACAGTGAGGAAGTACTACGAGGGTGGATTCCAAGCTGTGATGACCAGGAGGGAAGCTGCTCGCATTCTTGGAGTGAGGGAAAGTGTAGCACAGGACAAAGTGAAGGAAGCTCATCGGCGCGTGATGCAAGCAAATCATCCTGATGCAGGTGGGAGTGATTACTTAGCTTCCAAGATTAATGAGGCCAAGGATCACTTGCTTGGTCAATCTCGTGGCAGCGGCTCTGCTTTCTGAACTGTCCATGGTGTCAAACATACATACCACTTTCTGCATCAACTGGAATTTCAACGGAATCCAACTTTGGGAGTTCAATGGCCTGTTTATCTCTGTAGCTCTGGATTCTGCTGATCTGCTGGTCCTTGCTCAGAGCTTCAAAGCACAGACAGCTGGAGGTTTTATGCAGTATTACAAGCTTGTATGGTGCTTGACCCAGGGTTTCAATTCTTAGAAGTCAGATCCCAAGATTTAGTGAACCTGATTTCCTGTTCACCTTCCTAATTATGAACTCTGAATGTAGTAAAACTTTGTTCATTTCTAATGATGTGAACATAGGTGCAATTACTTCAACCATACTTCAAGTATGGAATCCAAAAACCCAAATGTCTTGTTCTCCTTCTAGACTTTTGGTAATTGGGTCTTCGTATTTTGCTGGTTTTCCAGGTGGATATGTTCGGGGGTTTGTCAAAGGCAGGGATGCTTCTTCAAAAGACTACCTGTTTCAAAATTTTGAGTATTTGGACTTGAAGAGAAAGCACGTAAAACTAACACTTCAGTAGAAATTCTTGCTCCATGTTTTCCATCTTGAAATAGTGGGACATTGGTGTTTTGCAACATGCAAAGACTCTTTTTGCATGTTGCGTATTACATTGCCCTAGACTGGTCCCCTCCACTAAATCAAATAAGTTGTTAAGTGTTCATTATGGCAGATGTGTAGATTAGAGATACTTATTTGACCAAAGGCACATCTGGATCACAGAATTGCTGGGCAATCCACCATCATTGCTGGTCATCCTTGGACCATAGGTTTTTTTCATTAAGTCACCCTGTATCAATGACCAGCAATGAGTTATTTGACTCTGCAATCAAGGCCAGATTCCACAATGGTCTCTCCAGTGCCTTGTCATTTTCCTGCACTTCCAGAGCTTCTACTTTTGCCTGTGCATACCTCCATGGTCTCCCCAATCTCTCTATATAAGCTCACCCTGCAGGTGATGATCAAGTTTTTAACCATCTGTATATCAGGATCTACATGAGTCCATTAACTGGTGCTGCAGGCCACACTGAGAAGTGTTATTGTGTTGGTGTGCTATGGTGAATATTACATGTTTTCTCCAGCTGTATGCAGTCTCTGGGAAGCAGAAAGGAGGTTTCTCGGTGGCAGGCCACAATCTCTCTTGCAGCATTGTGGAATTCCTGATGCTTACCATGTAGATGGGGCTAAGATGACCATTGAGTGGATTCTCTTCAACACCTCTGATCCACATCCCTTCTACAACTTCCACTGCTAGTGGATTCAGGAGCTTTATTGCTAAGAAACCTTTTTAGGAGCTTTTATTCTGCTGATCACTGTTTTTCTATCTGTATTCACTTCTTTGCAAGCCATATGCGTGTTGTGAGCACAAAACAGCTGGTATGTCTCAAACTTGCCTTACAATTTGTGTGTATAAGCTATAGATCTCTTGCATACCAATGGGACTGACTTCAAAGTTCAAATGGATCATTGTTGCTCTAAACTTGCGTTTCTTTATTTTTCTGATCCTCTTTTCTGGTTTGGTGTTTCTCTTTTTCTTCTGTTTTTTGTTCCTCTTTCTTCTTGGATTTTGTGGTCTTCTCCTTCTCTTTCAGGTTTTCTGGTGCTAACCAGCATCATTGCTAACTCTTTCCCTCTACTGCCACTCTTGTGACAGAAACTTAGTACAGTAGTTATGTATGACATTGACCTCCACCTACTGTCAGGAGCTGATGAAGTCTGGGCAAGTTATGCTAGCTAATCACTACCATCTATCTTGCTGTGGAAGGTCTCTGAAAGTGGGTATAACTGTTGCTGTTTTTCAATACACTCCTCAGTTTTTCTTTTCATTTCATATGTTTTGTTGTTTGTTTGTTTTGTTCTTCTGTTCTTTAGGGTTGGGTTTCCTTTTTTTCCATTCCGTATGTTCTGTTATTTGTTTGTTTTCTCTTTTGTGTTCTTTAGGGTTTAGTTTCCTCCTTTTTTATTTTCATATGTTTTGTTGTTTGTGTTTTCTGTGTTTTCTCTTCTTTAGGGGATTGTTTCATGTTTTTTCAAGTTTGCTGGTATGTGTCAGATCTGAAAGAAACTGGATACATTAGCTATGCATAACCTTAGTATCTAGTCATCTCTCTATTTTGAATAAGTTGACTTAAATTACAGGTATGGAGAAACTCTCAGCATTTCTGAAGATATTTGTTTCCACTACCATGGCCATAAGAGATATATCATAACTGGATTGACCTCAAGTGGTTGCATTCTCAAGTGCATTTTCTTTGCTTTCCATTTATTTCCCTTGCTACTGTTCCAAGTATAATACTCCCTGCCAATTCTTAATTCCAGTGATGAGAATTTCAAGGAACTGGTATATGGGTGATTTTCTATAATCTTTTGTAGGTTCCTTACTAATTTTTCATAATCCTTTGTATTTTTGTCCCTGGACAATTTCAGAAACATTTTCAAGTATAATTAGCTCATTTCCAAATGTAACTACTTCACACTACTTTTCTAATAACTATCTCTTATATAACTAACATGGATATGGAAAGACAAATTAAATTTTACGTTGACATAAATAATGATGAATTATTGATAATCATATTGAAACATAATAAGAAGGAAAATTGTCATTGGTAGTGTGTAGGAACATGGAGCCCAAGTATCATTTGTGGTAAAGGATTATTTGTTTGGGAGTATTATCTTAATGGTTCATAGCTTTTGGTGTGTTATATCACCCAATTATTTAATTACACATATTTAGAATACCCCACAATTTGTTGGAATCAATCTCCTAGAATGATTTCTAGATTTCCATTTCATTTTTAAATAAATAATTTGGTTCAAACTTTGAAAACAAAATTTGATTAGGTTGGGGGATTAAACTAGTTTGTTTGAAAGATGAAAGAGGTAAGTACAAAACACTACTATTTGAAACATTTACCTTGGGTTGATATTAGTCATCCAATTTTGTAATGGTGACAAAGACCAATAATTTCTTTAAACGTATTGGTCTCTTCTAAACCCTCAAAAAAATTTATTTTTGTGCATAACATTATTATAACTTAAACCATCATAAATCCTTCCAATCATACTATCCATCAAACTTATTTTATTTTACTTATGATAACTAGCATATTTAGGACAAAACAATACCCCAAGGCCCGTGTTAATTTATAAACTTTAACTAATATAAACAATATCCTTCATTTAATCCAATACTTTTGTGATTTTTACCTTGCAAACACAAATAGGACCATGTGTTTGGTCTCTTGTAAGTTATCTAATACACACTTTGTGTCCCCCAAGGAACTATGCTTTCTCATAGCATAAATTTTGTTTGTTGTTCAATTTACAATTGCATCTATTTTAGTCATCAATTCAAAATAATTTAACTATTTCAAGCATTTGGGATTCAATTTCACCATTCAAGTGCTTATTGGCATGTTGGATGTTACCTTTAGTAATTCAAGGTTTATTGGCAATCAATTATTGACCATGTGAGAACTAAATGGACAAATCTTCAAGGAGGAAATGAGGTTTGCATTCTTCTTATTGTGACAATCCAAAAATATTCTTAACCACTTACCAAATATGCATTCAACCACATTTAGTTGACAAATAAATTTGTTTCCTTTTGACAAATAGGTGATTCTCATTTTCAAAGATAAACCCCATCCTTGTAAGTTGCAAATTTTGTTGTTATTATATATTCTAAATTACATACTTATTGATTAAGATTTTTTTTTTCATGTTTAATAAAAAGAAAGTAACAATTTAAAGAAAAAAGAAAATGATGTCAATGTTGCAACCTTTAACTTGCGCTTGCAACCACCTCCTAACAATAATAAGATATGTTCTTGGGATAAAGCTAAGTTGAAGGCTTGATAATGAACTACATAAGTGCAACACCCAATCTCTAACACATAAGGAAAATGCAACACCCACCATGACAAAGTGGAAGCATTTGGAGTCAATCAAGAATTCCCATATGAATTTCCCCTTGTAGAATTGAATTTTTTTAATAATATTAAATGTTCAAAATAAGGTTTAAAGAATCAAATTTTGTCCAAATTGAATGATTTTCATATTGTTGGAAACGTCTTAAGAAAATTTATAATGTAGTAGTGGACCTTTTCATTAAAAGCTATGAAAGTTTGAAAAGTCAAAACACAATTTACCAAAAAAAGGTCTTAATCATTAAAATGTCAATATGGAAGGGCAAATGTTGATTAACATAAAGATTGGAAGCTATCGATGAGAGCTACAAGATGGAGTAATTGCATATTTAATTTAGTTAATTCAAAGGAATTGCAATTCTCCAAAGTTAATCTCCCAATTTCAAAGATGAAAATTGGAAATCTCATGAATTTCAACCATTTC
>Ga0209611_10002535_pt1 | contig 32120 bp, 29 predicted proteins | sample S1TSphgellanicum_3_FD_187693 | JGI IMG/M metagenome (GOLD analysis project Ga0209611, IMG submission 187693) | Host-associated microbial communities from peat moss isolated from Minnesota, USA - S1T2_Fc - Sphagnum magellanicum MG (SPAdes) (version 2) | ecosystem: Host-associated > Plants > Peat... | reverse complement strand
TTAATGGCCTATTAACTACACCTAATAAACAAGCTTATTATTACCTATAGATAATTTAGGCCAATTAATTAAGTATGTAAGCTAGGCTAGGCTACCAATGTACATAGGCCTACTTAGTTTAACATAACCTATTAAGCTTACTTAGCTTAATTTACCAACTAGGTTATAATAGCCTTTTCTAGCAACCTATTAGCTATTAAATATTATGTCATGGAAGACCCATGGATGGGTACATTGAAAGCATAATAGTCCAATTGAAATAACAAAGTTTGCCATGTGTGATCTATATTTCTTTGTACATGTGGTATATATACTATTGCAGTTGCAAAAACAACTACATTATCATCCATCGATGGATGTAATCAAAATTGAATGACATTGTTCACTTTTTGTTTACATTTCAATGAAAATTATATTAGTTGTAAGTTATAGTTGCATCTACAACTAGAATTTGGTTCAACCTTTCATGTAGTTACATATGCGATTACAACAAGTTGCAACTACATGGACATGTAGGAGTAACATATTGTTGGTTGTAATACAAGTTGGTTTGGACATTAGTCACATACTAGTTGCAAAAATATGGTTAGAATGGACAACATTTCTTCTAGTGAAAACATCTTGAACAATGTTTTTTCTCAACTTGTAATTAGATAATTGGCATTTGGTTATCTACCTCTATAGTTGCAATGTTTATTTCAAAATGTGTTTCAATCACTGTGCTATGCTAGGTTTTGATATCACTTTACTAGCTATATTGGGTTTTTTTGGCTTTAGTTTCTACCACATATACTTCTTAAAATCTAGTGCTATATTTAGTAGTTAACCTAACCTCATGGTATAGGTAGTTTTTAGCATCTATTTACTAATATCTTAGAATATTTGTTCCATAGACATAATTATGCTGTTAGGAATAACAAAAAAAAATTGTGGTATAATTAGTTATGTGGACACCTCAGCTTTTAGTATTCCTGCCCAACTTGCACTCCATTATGCTTTCTCCTTTTGAATCAGATTTTATGGTGGGTCTTCAACTTGCATCTCCTATATAGTCTTAACAAAAGATTATTGTGGTCTATGTTCCTCTTCCCAATCAACAACAGATTTCTTCTTAATTGGCTCTTTGTCCTTAAACACATGTTCTTTAGTAACCTTGCTCCTAGTGATGGCCATATTGACATCCACTATATGAACTGAAGGATTTGCAACCTTGGGCTTTACCACAACTTGTTTATCTATAGTCTTCACTCCTTTGTTCTTAAACATATTCTACATATCATTATACTTAGGACAATCGATGATCTTATGTCCAGTGTCACCACAAATATGACAGGAATACCTCATAGGTCTTTGTATTTTGATATGTTGAGTAATAACCTCAGAAATTGCAAGAACAAAATCTTCTTTTCTTTTTACTCTACATGTTTCAACATTATGATTTGTCCTATGACAATTTGTACAATACATTCTTGTTTTCTCTATAATTGTTTAAGGTTTCTGAGCTAATATTGTCCTACTACTTTGTGGTACTAACAAATCGCTTATAGTCTCTACTTCAAAAATTCCTTCTTCAGAAACCAAAGTTATTTCCTTATGCTATTGTAGGGTTTCTCTCTTCATGCCTGTTGTTGGTACATGTAGATATGGTTATAATCCATATTTAAAAATAATAGTTGAAAATTTGTTTGTTGTCGTGTGTTGAAGACTATTGATTAACTTCAATAATCTCTCATAATAGATTTCCATTCTTTCATTCTTCTTGTGCTTCATGTTCTTTAAAAAGAATTGCAAGTGAATTTACTCATCATTTTGAACTTTTTTGTACCTTTTACAAAAAGTTAACAATAGTTCTACAAAAGTATAATTTGGGTAATTTCCCATGTAATTGTTACATTAGTTAGACATTGTATGTCTGAAGGTAAAACTAAACAAATTAACAATCTTTACATCGTTTGTTTCACTATTTGTTTTAATTGAAATTAAAAAACATTGACACGAACATTTGGGTCAGAATCCTTCACATACTTATCGTTAAATGGCCGATGATAAGGCATGTTTGGTGGTAATGGTGGTTTGCTTGGATTCATCATTGGCAATCCAAAATATCCTGAAGGTCTTGGAGGTCCTAGTGGTCCTAGTGGGTTTAAGCTTCCTCCTCTTGGATCTAATGGTTGTCCAAGAAAAATCTTGTCCACCTCTTTGGGCACCTCTATATGCACACTAACAAGTTGTGTTTTTGTTGGAGTCTAAGGTTTGGACCTCATACTAACAACAATATGGGTTGGTGTTGTTACAAATGGAGCTTCAATAACTATAACCATAGACTGAGGCATTGCCACATAATATAATGGTACATATGTTATTAGTTCCATTCTTAAATTGGAAGTTCATAGATAAGTAACTCCAACATTGTTGTGATGTAACATACTTGGTGCAAGAGCTACAAAAACAAGTATTACATCTACCATATTATGAGCTCTCATTTCCACTCTATTATCTTTCCAGATCTATTTTCTGAGTTTATCTAGAAGTTTGACCTTCTCATGGTACAGTTCCTTTGGCTCACTTTATCCATGTTTCTATGCTCTTGAAGGTTCTAGATTTAGATTCTGGAAATGTTTAACAAATCTTTACTTCAAGTTATCTTCAATAAATGGACATTCATTGATTTAATGTCCATTTGATGACAATACGTGCATCGTGAAACTTTATTCACACTATGAATCCCTTTGCTCCAATCCCTTGAGACTCCTCTAACAATGCTTCCACTTTGCTGATTAAGTATGGGTTTACTATACCTTATTTTGACAACCACAAATACACTTTATGCTATTGTTGGTTCTGCTTTTGGTAAGACTACAATTTCTTGTCTAGTTATGAGTACTGGCTCAGCTCCTCTAGACATTCTAATGCCTTGAATTATGGCTTCTTGTTCAACCACATAACGAATCGAAGGTTCAAATTTTGAACTTTTATTCAAACTCTTCAATCTCATCGTCCTTTTGATAATAAGGATGTGAAGCAAATTTGTACCTTGGTACCACTTCCTCCCTTTTTGACATGTGAGTATTTGTTCTTCTTCATGAATTAGATCACCAGAGTCATGTTGTTGGATCAAACCTAGTGATTTCAATGCAACTTTCTATCGTGGTTTAGATTCTCACCTCTTTCGTCTAAACTCAACTTATGAGTTTACATTTTCAATCTAACAATTTTATTTCTTAGAATTTTGTTGTAAACTGTTGGTGCACTTTTATGCTTCATTAGTTTGTGCTTCATGAGGAATTATTAGTGTTTCCTGAACGTTCTGTGGCCTACAGGTTTCTCTTCAGTCCACGAATGTTTCTATTTTGCCTAAGAAACTTTTCTAGGTGTTACAAATTGTTGATCCTCTTAATTTGCTATGAACCGCAACACCATTTTCTAGTTATTCATGTAATATAACATGATTTAATTGTCTTTTAACACTTATAGTTATAATTCTATTTTTCATCTTTCCACACTTTAATTCAAATCTGAACAAACTTCTACATTAAAACAAAATCATCACAATTAATTACTTTGTTTAGATCTGCTTCTTGAACAAAAACTTATGATCAAGATTTGAAAAAAAATGCAAAAAATGAAACTAAACTTCACTATCCATCTATAAAAACAAGAATTTCAACAAGAAGACATAAACAACATTCTAAAATCACTTTGAATTTAGGCCCTAGGATGGTTGCCAAATGGTAAATATATAATTTCTAATCTTATATTATGATCTAAATTTGGACTAAAACATGTCATAAAACTAATACTAATAAAATTTGTTCATTTAGATCTATTCATATTTAGTTTCAAAATAAAAATCCAGTAATGAAAGTATGTTACCAAACATCAAAATACAATTATGGCCATGGATGTGAAGCTTTTCCAAAAATCCAAGTACTTTTTTCTCATACTCCATTAAAACTCTATATTCTACAATGATACCATCTCTTCCTCTTTTCCGAAAATATTCATAAAAAAAGACAGTCCTATGTTTTATTCAAATTCAAATGTTGATAAAAATTATGTAATTTAGCGAATAATTCCTAAAATAATAACTAAGTATAAATGTACTAACTAATTATTACCACTAGCAATTGTTCCTTTAACAATTAGTCTCAAACAACAAAAAGTTTTGGATGAAAAAAAGTCGATGAAATAGACCTTCATATTTTAACTAACCATATATGTATTGTTGCTTGTGACTATGATGTGACTATTTTGGTGAATAATGGGAGCAAGTGATGCGTTACCATGTGTTCCAACTTTTAATAATTTCAAATATTTTTATTATGATTTTGAAATGATTTGAGACATTTAGTTTTTATGCTGGGATGATTTTAGATCATTAAACATGGTGCAATAAAAAATTGCCATGTGACATATTAAATAATTTTTTCCAAAATAAATTTAAGTAAATATTTAAGTATGTAGGTCAAATTAGGTATGTAGGTAGATAGATATTTATTTACCTACCCACCTATCCCCTTAGGCTTACCTACCTATGTAGGTAGATAAGTAGGTAAGTAAGATCTACTACCCATCTACTTAAGTTAGACATTTATCTAGGTAGGACCTACTTACCTACCTAGGCTAAATATGTACTTAGGTAGGTAAGTCAAGCATAGGTAGGTGAATATTTATATTTTATTTTGGGTTAGGCTTCATTTCATATGTTCTTGTTTTTTAATATGAAAATGTAAGACAAAACACCTTGCTTATATATTTTTCAAGATGAAGATGAAAGACAAAACATATGGATAAACCTTTTAGTTGCAAACAATTTGCAACTAAAAATGTTTAGTCATAAATTCCTTGCAACTAAAAGTTTATCCCATATTTCTATTCTCGTTTCAATTTTGTAAATTATATAATTAAGTAGATAAGTGACTAATTAACTAGTTAACTAGTTATCTCATAAACTAGCCAACTAACTATTTATTTATAGTAATAATCATCAATAAGTTTTAATTACATAATTATATAATTTAAAAATTAATGATATTATTATTATTATTATTAAATAATATCAAATCTATTAATAAAATAAATATTAATAAATATTAACCATATTGAAATTAAATTAACTAAAAATAGCCAATATTGGAATATTAACTAATTATTAATCAATATAAATTATAAACATTAAGTAATAAATTTTTAAAAACTATAATAATATAATTAGTAACTAGGTTAAACTAACTACTTTATTATATTTATCCCCATTATTTTTCATTTTTATAGATAATAACAAATATATAAAAATGTTTAACAATAGTGTTAATATTAATTGATTTATTATTGTAGCTAGTTGGTAACCCAAGGGTAGTTATTTTATTTTTATTATTCATATTAGTATTTGATTTGTTATAGGTATTTATGAACTATTATTATTATAAATATTTCATATCTTTAATATGTATTTTTAAATAAATATTTTTTTCCTTTGAAATGATTTTTGCATTTATATGATAATTTACTAGATTTCCTTACCAATTATTAAAATAATAATTCAAATTTAAATATATATATATATATATATATATATATATATATATATATATATATATATATATAATAATTGATTATAATAATTGAATAATTGAATAATTACTATATATTATTTATAAATAATAAATAATAAAATTTAAAACTATATATTAAGTATTTGAGTAATTATTATAATGTAGCAATATTTTATAATTGAATATTTATAATAATGATAATAATTTAACTTGTAAATAGCCTAGGTTAATTATTTTGTTAATCATATTTTATTATTATGTCAATTTTTATAGCTTTTGTAAAAATATATAAGTAAATATTTAATAATATTATTTTAAAAATAATTTCCATATGCATAATATTTATAGTTCAGTATATCTATATATAATCATCATCATCATTATGTAATAAAATATTATTATTTCTTAATTTTAGTCAAAGATAATATCTAAAATTACAAATTCTTATTTTAAGGAAATTAATAGAAATACATATAATATTAATAATATTAATAAATTTCATTTGGAATAATTTCAATAAGTATAACAAGATAGCTTGGATAAATTTTTAATATGGCCATAATATATTTAATAAATATTTTACATATAACTTTAATATTTTCAAAATATACATGTAATGTATCTATAATATTGAATCCATTTAATGTTAATAATAATCCTTGAAAACACAAAATACACCTTTGCATATTCATAGGGTTGTGGCTAAATTGGTCACATGTTTGTAATTAATGGGACATAAGTTGTTTTTTTTTTTATGAAAACCAAATTAAATGTTGTTCACATAGAAGGATGAAAATCACAATAGTTGTAAACTAATTGTAGTGTAATTGCAAAAATGTCCAAAGGTTGCAAATGACTAATAATCACATGTAGTCACAAATAGAATGGTTACATTTTGGCCAATTTCTACTAGTGTGAACTATTGGGTTTTTGATGTAATAAAATGGGGAACATAAGATAGGATCCTTTTCTTCTCTTTAAATAAGCAAAAAAAACTACAATAATTTTTTTTCAAACTAGTAGGACAAAATTCATAAACTTTCCACAAAAACAAATTTGAAGCAAATACAAGTAGAAAGACCTCACCTAGTAAGAAAATATTTGTAGCATATGAAGAAAAATTCAACTAGTAAAAACTTCACATACAAAATTATGACAAAAAGTCATTTACTTCAAAACAACCCTTGTACAATCCTCAAAGGTCAACAACCTTAAGTACCTTCAAGAAAACTATTATAAAATGGTGGAATAAACATTTAGTTGGATCCCCAAAAAATTGGTTTAAAAATTAACCTTCGAATTTGGTAAGTAAATCCAATTAACTATGAAATTTGATAAGGAGTTTCAGTAAGAAGAATTTAGTAACATGTTTCGATAATGAAAATTCGATAATTAGTTTTGTACCTAATGAAAAATCTGATAATTGGTTTTGATAAAAATCCAGTAACATGTTTCAGTAAATTTTTATTTTCAACAACCATCATGGCTAATAAGGCTACCATACCCTACCTACTCTATGTTCCTTGGAAGGCCAAAGTTATGGGATATTAAGGTTATTTACAATTGGGGGATGAATATGATTACCATTGAAGGTTAGGGCAATGTGAAATTTGTTTCAATCTCAAAATTCTTTACTGGTGATGTCAAAATGCCATAGGTGGTAATCAATTACAATTTTGTGGAAGGAGTGATGGATGAACAATAAGTATTGCTAGGGTGAAAGCACACTATGGGGACCCCCTTTGGGACACTTTTGGGTCTAGTTTTATAGTACATATAGTATAATTATCCCAAAAGTATGGTACATTTAATTTTGGGTATTAATTTTGGTTTTTGGGCCTAACAATTTTTATTTTTACAAAACTAATGTTATGTAATATTATTTTGGTAGTAATAATATTTTCCATTATCTATCTTGAAAGATCCATGAGTATATTTATAATATACATTGGTATAATAGGGTTGTTGTCTATTTTTTATTACATTAATTTTAAGGCTTCATTAGTCATTAAAATATTCAAATTTAATGAAATAAAAAAATTTGTCCATCTACATGTTTGTCATCTTCCATGTGAATGTGATCATTTGTCAAAATTTCAATTTACCATACATTTATTGCATCTTTGCTATAAAAAAACTCATTTTTTTAGATGATTTTAAAAAAATTGGTCACATGGTATCCAAACATGGTTCAAATTATATGAAATGATATGGTTCAATATACCTTCAACTTTTATAAAAATTTAGAATGATTTAAATTATTTTAAAAATATGTTTGTGTTTTTTAGTACATAGGTACACTATATTTGTTTCCACAAATATATTAGTTTCTTTTTTAATATCTTGCCTAGGTTATATTTTAACATAATATGCAAAAAATATTGTGAAATTCTTTCAAAAGTTTGAGGTGGGATACATTCAAACATGCACACCCTTAGAAGATAGTACAATGTGACACCCCAAAGGGAGTCACTGTAGTGTGTTTTCACTCACTAGCCTTTGAACCTAATATGTTCTCCATAGGGGTAATCATCTTACCAAATCAACTTGTTATTGAACCCTAAATCCAATTCAAGCATAAGGTGGGCATGGTGGTAGTAGATGAAACTCCAACACAAGAGAAGGTAAGGGGGTTACATATTGCAAAATGGACTTGACCTCAAGATGTGCAAATTCAAAAGTTCATATGGGGATAGTGGAAGAGCCCAAGTACTTGAAAATCAATGTTGACTTGAAGCAAGCAATAGTTATCACCACAAAAAAATTATTACATGAGTTTGCATAAAATTACATGGAGGTGTGCGATATTCCTTTTCACACTATTGAACATTGAATTGAGTTGGACACCATAGTACCACATGTTCATTAACCAAGGTATCATATGAACACTGATTATGTAATAATAATCAAGAAAGATTTAAATAAGTTGTTAACAATAAGGTTCATTGAATTGGTAAACTAAGCCACATTGTTGTCACCCATAATGATCATGGCAAAGAAGAATGGGAAGTTGTAGATATGCATGGATTTCCAAAAGTTCAACATTGCCACAAAGAAGGATCCATACCTTTACCATTCATGGATGAGGTTTTGGACAAGGTAGCCAACCATGAAATTGGTTCCTTTATGGATGAATTTTTAGGGTAACATCAAGTCAAGATAGTTTTGGAAGACCATGCCAATACAAGACAACATTCATTATCGACTAAGGTGCTTTCATGTGGGTTGTCATGTTGTTCAATCTCAAAAATGCCCCACCAACAAGCAGTAAGCAAGGCCTTATGGGAATACTTGGATGTGTTCATGAAACTTTTTTTGGAGAATTTTATTGTCTTTAATTATATGGACACACATGTTCTTAAACCCTCAACCTTAAGAAATGTTTTTTTTTTGTTTTTGGGAATCATTATAAAGTTTTTAATGTTTCAAGAGGGTAACTTACTTTACCCAATTTTTTTGAAGCCATTGTCAATATGTTAGTTCCCATCAACCCCCATGACATCCAAGTTTTTAATGGTCTAACTTAATTTTACTATTCTTTTGTGAAGAACCTTCATCATGGTGCCAATCACAAAATTGATGCAAAAGTCGGAAGCTTTCATATGGACACCAAAGTTCCAAGAGGCTTGGGAGATGATGAAACAAAAATATATGGAAGCACCCATCCTCATCGCACCACATTGGGACAAGGAATTCCATGTGCATATTGACATTTCCAATGTGGCAATAGGAGCTATGTTAACCCAAAACATTAACAATACGTGTGATCAACTTGTCACATATGATCATGGCTCCTCAATAATGCAAATTGTAAATATACAACTACAAAGTATAAAACATTGGCGATGGTCTAGATGCTTCACAAATTCCAACATTACCTTTATGATAATTAGTTTTTCTTTCATGTAAATCATATGGCGTTGACTTACCTTGTCAATAAATTGTAATTGTCAAGTCATATTCCAAAAATCTACAAACCTAAAACAACACACTTAATGGTGGATGCCTTGTCAAGGTTGCCCCATTGAGTGAAACTGTAAGGAGCTTTGGACTAGATAGTACATGCCCCTATGTTCACCTTGATTGAATTATGAAAATGCATTACTTTTTGGGTTTTGAAATTTTCCATGGTGGATGACATTTTATACCATCTTAAGCAAGATTATATTTTGTGTCGCTACCTAGAACTTGAGGTGATAATTATCATCCCAAGTGAATTCCACAATGGGGTGGGTAGTGGTCATTTTTTGATAGATATCACAATTCAGATAATTTTGGATGTTAGATATTGGTGGTTTACAATTCATAAGGATGTTTTGCATTTTGTAGATCTTGTGATAATTGCCAAAGATGAGTAATTTGACCCGCACCAACATGGCCAAATTGATTACAATATTATTGGAAGACCCATTCATGAAATGGGGTCTTAATTTCATTAGCCCCATTAAATTCACTAAGTGACATATTGGCAACAAATACATTTTGGTGGCCATGAATTATGTTACTAAGCGGGTGGAAGCTAAATCATTTCAAATTAATATGGCAAAATTACTACGAAGTTTTTATATGAATATATTTAAACCAAATTTGGGTGCCCACTTACCTTTATTATGGCCCAAGGTGTCCATTTCATTAATGACACAATTATTTGTTTGGTGGACAATTTTTTGTTTTGGCATACTACCTCCACTACCTATTACCCATAAGGTAATGGACAAGTTGAGTTTACTAACAAGGTAATTGGTAACATGCTTACTAAATGGTTGGGAGGTGCACATTATTAGGTGAGAATATTACTTGTTTTTGTATAAATTTGTATTTGGTTTGTGTTAATAATAGTTTTGATAAAAAAAATTTGTTGAAAAATTATTTCACATGAAAGATTTTAAAGAACATATTGATATGGAAAGTAATCTTACCTATAAAGGAAATAATATTTTTGAATGTTGGAAGAATAATTGTATCAACACATTTACATTTAAATAAGTGGAAGAAATGTCTAAAATGTTGATATTCAACTTTAATGTTTAAATTGAACCCACCCTATCTAGGAAACATGCTAAGGACTGCCCTTGTCCATGGAGTGTGATTGAAATTAAGTCACTCCTTAGACAAGTGCCAATTAAATTTTGGTCGTTCTTTAGGTAGGTAGCAACCAAATTTTGGTCACGTCAAAATGGTGGGAAGTCCTATTGCAATTAAACTTTTGTAGCTATTTTAAAAAATAGAATTAGTGAAGATTTATTTGTTTATTTGTTATCTAGGTTTTTAAAATTTTCATTTGGAATAGTGTCAAAGAATGACAATCTTATAGAGTTGTGAGTTGACTAGGCTTTAACATCATAAATCTCATCTATAAAAAACACTAGGTCAAGTGTCATAATAGACATCTTTCTCAAAAGATGAAAGCTAGGTTGAATGTTTGAAGTTCCAATCATGCACCCCATATTTTGAATCCATCTTAGTGGATAGTGGATACATTGAGATTAATTGGGCGTTCATAATATAACATCTTTTCTTGTTCCAACTAAAAGATCACACATTTTACAATGTAAAAATTGTGAAAAACTAAATTGGCTAACTTCTTTGGACAAAGGAAAAAACAACCAAATTGCGGGTGTGGAGATGGGCTTGCAATTTGAGCATCTAAGTTGTGGGTCATGTAACATGGTGTGCCTTTCATTGGTTGAGGATCAATAGAATATTAGGTGGTTGTTGTGATGGCCAGAATTTTCCAAAACCATAATCTCTATTTGGACATGATTTGAACCTTCAAATTGTGCTTTGAATGGAATTGACAGTATTTTTTTTGTCCTTCTTGGGAGTGCATATTAGAACCATGGGAGCATTGCAAACATGGTAGGTTTGGGGATACATTTGGGAATGTGATGGCAAAAGTGGGAAGGTTTGCAATAGGATTTGGAGCAATAGCTGAAAGAGCCTCAAAAGTGCTGACAAGACATGAATCCTTGTTTCAATGCTCTTTCTCATCCCCATAGTCTAGCATTTTGGACCTGGAATGAGTAGCATGTGATTGCAATAAAAGGATTGAAGTAATTTGATCAGTGGAAGCCATTGTGAGGAATGATGGGATAAACTTGAATATTGTGGAGTCTTTAATCCAACAAGAATTGTAGGTAATGGAATATATATACACATATCCTGAAGTCACAAAAGGTCTTTATGGGTGTGATGATGGAAAGAACCCAATAGGTGAACATCTTTGAGTCCAATGCCCTTTCAGTGTTGAAAGAAGGTTAGACAAGTTCTCAGACTCTATTGTGACTTTGCAAACTTACCCTTGAATTTGAGAAGAATTTAAGCTTACATGAGAACGAGGTGTAACTAAATTGGATGTGCAATAATGGTACCTCCAAGTTGGTACCTTGAAAGTTGCATGACCTATTTTAAGTTGGGTTAGTCTTCACAGTTAATGCAGAAGAGTAATCTCTAGTGAAAGGATCTGAGTTGAAAGAAACCTTGGGATTTCAACACGAATTTAGAGAGAAACACGGGTGAGATCCAGAAGTATTGCTCAAAGGGAAAAGGAACTTCATCACCATATGCTACAAGGAATTCAAATTTAGTTGAACTCGAATATATGTAAAGACCCAAGTGACATGCCTTTTTGGGCAAGGCCATAACTTGGGCTCACCAAATTGAGGCCCATGTTGAGACCACTAATGGGTGGCCCCTTTTATGACATGGGTGGTGTGACTTTATGTTGAGTTGAATTCGACTCTTGACTTGACGAGTCGATCAAAACACAAGAAATGTGGCCCATTCAGATCAATGGGGTTCCCAAGGTAAAGCATAAGTGCCTTGGTTTGCTAAGTGCCGAAAGGGGGGGCTTGCATAAGTGCAAGACCCCTTCAAGGACTGAGGGTGACTTGTGAAGATGAGTCTAATTTCAGAACGGGTCCTTTTGGGACATATTATACTAACGCATTAATGCTTCGATTGGAACACTATAAGTCCGTGATTGGGTTGCCAAACGAAACTTGGACGTTTCAAGTGCAAGAAGCCTTGGACTGAATGGGAAGTTTGCAGTGGATGAAATCCCACCTGCGTAGTGAGTCAGGATAAGTCCTAAAGTGATAAATTGATGCAAATTGGCTCAAAGGTGGGAACTAATTGTGTGTGGTATGACCATGCACAAGTTTGGTCTAAGGGCGTGACGAGAGTTTGTGGGTGCAGGAGTGCCAAGGTGAAACTAGGTGCAACAGCAAGTGAACATTTGGAATGCCCCATTTGTGACAGAAACAGGTTAGAGAGGTTCACTAGTTCTCAAATGACATCATAAAATACAAGAGTTGTTAGTTGTACATTGAAAGGGGTAGCAAATTATACAACATTCAGATGGGAATACATGAGCTTCTGCCATGGGCTACCAACTCAATCATGGAATATGTTCCTCAATACATTCTGTACCCGCACAAGTCTGAGGACATCAACATTATAGACAATGTGCAGATCTCTACCTTTTAATTAAAGGGATTGCTTCCATTCCTCTGTCACTCCATCAACAATAAGTTAAGGTAATCTGTTATGCATATTTTTCCCACCCACTATACTCCCTTTCTGAACAAGTGACTAGGAGTTCCACATCTTCCCCCACCTTCCCCCTTTGCAACTCCTCTTTTCTCACTTTAAACTGGATGCTGGGTCAACTGCCAACAATGTTCTGGCAGACAAAGGAGTTTCTTCCAGAAACACAGTCAAAAGAGAGTGTCAAACTATGACAAAAAAACTGAGCATGAATGAAAGCACAAGGAACAATGTGGGTCAAAACCTACATGACGCCCTACTTAAATGCAAAGAAATTTAAAATTATTTGCACAGTAAAAGATACACTTTGCTGTAACACCTGCATGGGGAAAGTAGGAACAAAGCCTGTACAGAGTTGCTTTTGAGATACTAAGAATCGACTACAGGGACCTAGCCAAATGCCCAAGCCTTCATGAAAGGGAAGCTGCAAGTCAGGTCAAAGCATAACATGAATTTGTGTGCTCCTGCTCCACTTCTTGTCATGATAGTACACAGCAAGGATCATGTTGGTAATTTCTTTTCATCATTGAAGTGCAACGTGCTTTCATGACTGGCCATAACAACAGGATCAAACTGGGCTATTGAGAGTCGGGTCAGAAACTCAGACATAAACTCTTGCACCAAAGTCCTGACTGCTGCAGCTTCTGAAACCTCCTCAAATGTCACAGGGTTTGCTTCTGCTGCATCGACACAATCATGTTCCATGTCAATGTCTTTAGTGGTATACTTCTTCCATAAGTCTGCATAGGAAACAATGTGCTTCATTCTGAGGCCTTATCCCAGCTTCAAAGAAGGTGTCATAAGTGAATGAGGGAGGCACTGAGCAAATGTTTCCTTACTTGTTCTATACTCATCATCAAGTGCATTAAGCTCTTCATAGGAGTTTTGCCAGCGTGAGTGGGTTCCAGCCATGAAGATCTGGGCAGCTCTGCCTCGAATGCATTTCTGTAGTAGCACCACTGCATTGGTACGACTCATCTTCTGGATAATGGTGGCATCACATCGGGGAGTTAACAATCGATGCTTCCCCTGCTCCAACATCCACACACAATTAGCTTGCTTTACCCCACCCTGTCTTAATGATCTCCAAATGGCCACTATAAGGTTCACAGGTGAATCATGTTTGTATTTGAACCCTCTCCTCCTTCTGCTCTCTGTGTCACACTGTCTAATTCAACTGCATGACCAATGAAACAATGAATTCAAAGCTACAACAAGAACAGTTCAGTCTATATCTCAAGACATATCTGTGAGACTGCAGAGAAAACTCCACAATAACACTTTTGAATATAACTGTTGTGTAAGCCCTAGCTAAACCCACATTGTAACAACATGATGGTGATTGCAACCTTATAAACCATCACAAATTATCAGACTATCATCTTCATCATGAATAGCAGTGACTAGCTGCCATGACTCCCCAATGACTTTGTCAGCTCCTGACAATTGGTGTAAATAACTATAAATAATCTGCCAAAAATTTCAAGCAATGTATATATCTCAAGATACCATATCTGACATCTGAAACTGCAAGTCACATGTACTACCTTTGCACTGAGGATGACTCGGTTACGCAAGTGGTTACTGAGTGGAGACTGTGTTGGGTCACTGAAGTCACTGAGCTGAACAGGCAGGTGCAAGAACAATCGTATAGACATGGCACGTGCTTTAGCATCTTTTGGATCATAAGCATGCAACTGTTCAAGCATTGACCTGTATACTGCTGATGGTTCTAATTCTTCCAGGCCTGCAACTCCACACACAGGTTTCCTGTTCATGATCAGGAACCTCATGAAAGTATGGATGCCACAAAAGATAAATTGATACTTGCACAAAATTCAAAGATTACAGAGTGGCCACAAAGGCAAAATGGAAGAGTAGCAAATCTGACTAAGAACTTGCAATGGAATGAAAATGTGAAGAAGAAGTATCCAAAACTGGAATAAGTTTTAACCTCAAAATGCACTAAGCCATGTTCTAAGAAGTCATGCTTCCCAGCAAAAAGTAGACACAGCAGAGAGAAACACACTCACATACCTTTTAAGGAAAGTCCCTGAAAAAGCTGAAATATTTCAGGTTTGGCAAGCGCAATGAGGCCAGTAAATGTGGTCAAACATCCCCTCTGCTACACACAATCAAAATTCAGCACATTCAACTGCAGGAACTTGGTAAAATATGGAGCTTGAGGCACATTATTGTCAAGCCTAATAGTTGTGATTGCATGAGTATCAATTCCATCAAAGATTCAGATTTAAATTGATATGGATTGAGCGATATGCATATTGTTACATGCTTGGAGGGTGACTTAAAGGGTTTGTCAGTAAGTCGATGAGGGAAGCAAAGGGTCTTGTTGATGGGCACTAGTTTCTCTTCAGTGCCTGTCATCCCTGTCAAGGCCCAACTTCCTACTACATCCTGTTTCTTGGGGCATAGTGGCTTCTCCACCCTTCTACAGCTCGGGTTAAGTGGCCAGGCTGCAATCCACCACTTCCTATTGAGTTTTATTACACTCTGGATCAAATTCAATCTTTTTCCTCAAAATCCTCTAGATTAAGGGTGCTTTGTTGGTCAGTCATAAGACATTGAGTATTATCCAGAAACAGCATGATACCTCCTCTTGCCCTAAACCCCACTGAAGTGAATTGCCACTAAGACTGAGATTCAAACATGTAGGAAAAAATCTTCAGAGGTGTGAAGCATCAGAAAGAGAACTCTCAACTGTGCAGCCTGAAGCATTTATGACTTAGAAACAACTTGGGATAAAGAGGAAGGAGGCAACAGACCAGAGTCATAAACGACAGGGTAATGAAGACCCTGGCCCATCAGGAATATGGATGGATCAGAAGGAGGATCGAAGGTGATGTCCCAATCCAGTGTCTGGCTCTCGTTTTCTCGTTTCGATGTCTGCACAGCTTCTGACACGCGCTCCCATCTTATAACTCCTGCCATCATCGTCAACCAAAATCCTTCTGTACAACAACTTCTCCTTTTCCTTATTTACAACACTACAGAAACATCCGAGGTAGCCGTCCACATCCAGTCACCTCATACACCCTAACTCCTGCGGAATGGTTTCTCTTGCTTTCAAGCATCTGACGGATCGGGTCCCAAGTCATAACTCCTGCCATCTACCTTTCAACGATCCTTGCTTGTAACAGCTTCCCCTTACAATATCTTCAAGGCTGCACAAAGCACGTGTCATAGCACCTCATACATTCAAAATTCTCCTCTTCTTCAAGGTTCTACGTGTTTAAGAATCAACCCAAGCCTTGATTTCTGCAAACTTTCTGCACATTCAAAAGCTGCAATATACTCTGCTCTCGTACACACATCCAAGCAAAGAGAGGCTTCTTCGCATACGGCATTTCGAATCTCCTGTTCGCCCCAAAACTGGCCACAAAAACCGGCATTGGACCAAATAAATTGGGTGGCAACTTAGACTGAGCTATGGGAATTCAGAATCAGTGAGACACATAATGAACTCCAAACCATGGAAAATGTCTCGTACCCAACAACCGAATCGCAGAACCAGACTGAATTTTTTAGCAGAATCCCAACTATTTTTTGCAAATCATTATGCATTCCAATACTGCACGCACCCTCTGTGCCTTTTGCGCATACAACTTAATCATGAATAACAATTTACCAAATTGTTGTTCTTACATGAAAAGACCCACCATATTAAGACCTATGTAAAGGTGCAAACAACGGACAAACTTGTGATTAGGGCATTCGACATGGGGAATTAGGTTTTGATTTGCACGGAAGGCTACGATCGTCTTTAGACCACAAGACCGTCAAAAGAAGGCGGCGGGCCACATCCACATGCCCGGATAGTTCGTCGTTCGGGCTGCCTGAGAAGGTAAAAATGTTGAAGTCAAGGGCAAAGTGAATGAGATTTTCAGCCGTGTAAGTCACATTCTTCGTCTTCGTCCATTTCTAAGGAATTGCTTGACCACATCAATCCCGCAGCTGGTGTTTCACGTTGGCAAAATCTGTATCTGCTATATTTTCTTCCTTGTGTCGTGTCAGGGTTTTTGTGCTCGACTTTGTTCCAGGTGTGTTCCGTCCGCTATTTGGTTTTCGGCCGTTTTGTTTCTGTGGTGTTGTGAAGGGTTTTTTTTGGTGTGTTGGGGGTTGTGGAGGGCAAGAGCTTGCGTTGCCATGGAGGCGGTGGACTCAGTCGTGACGCCTATCAAGGAGTTTGCGAAGGACAGTGTGCGCCTTGTGAATCGATGCCACAAGCCTGACCGCAAAGGTATGTTCCGCTGAACCGATCCCCAGCCGTGGACACAACTCCCTCGTGATCTCACATACATTTTACTTCTGTACTTCGCTGCAATCGGTTATATAACGCAGACCAGACCCTGCGCAGACTAGTTTCAGAACTCCGATGGAACCCTGAAGCCTAGAACCTCTTGACTGGGCTTCATGTGCAGCTCGCTTGCGTTTGTGCTTTGAAGTCTGGGTCCAATCTGGATGTTACCTGGAAGTACTCAACCCAATATAGGCCGATCTAAGCATGGAAACCTATACGCTCTTTAGTCCTTGGAGGAAGATCTGCGCAACAACGGTGCCCCAGCTGTGGCCGCTGCAATGTGTCCCTCGCCGATGGAGGCAGTAGCGCGCAGGATGAGGCATATACAGTAATGATAGTGATGCACGCAATGTCGTCTTCCTTTATTTGGAACTCTGCTTACTAATTCTCTGAGCTTGGTAGTCAAGCCGATTCATGTGTTCTTAGTTATGGCCCCTTAAATGCACAGCAAGTGCTCGGAAGTTTAGGTGCTCTACATTACAGTAAGCAGTGTTCACAAAATCAAACTCACAATGTAAGAGTTACAGCAGCTTGATAGAAGGAGGGAACTGAAAGACTGGGAGAATTCCTATGACAAGGTTCACAATGCTTATCAAGGCTTTTGAGTACAACCCTCTGTACTTGCTAATGACCTGTTTGTGTTGTTGTTTCTTTACTTGGCGTTGGGTTTGTGCAATTGAGCAGAGTTTTCAAAGGTTGCCTTCAGAACGGGTGTCGGCTGTGTGGTGATGGGCTTTATTGGATTCTTTGTGAAGCTTCTTTTCATCCCCATCAACAACATTATCATTGGCTCTGCCTAGTCTGCATGGGTACATGTTTCTTGCTCTTTCCTTGGCATTTCTGCTATGTCTTTGTGTGGAAAAAGGTCACAGATATTTTCACTTATGCATATTAAATTTTTGTTTGTGATGTGGAACAAGTTGATTGGAGGGTTAGCCAACACAATAAAGGATTTCAGTGGTTTCAAATGAGGAAGGAGAGGATTTGGGGAGTTCATAATGCGCATGCCTGTTTGCAGGTGTGAAGAAAATGGGAAGATTCAAACTTAGGAGCTCCGCAATAGAGCAATACATTTTTGTATGGTTATTTGTATCTCTACATGGCAGAGTTTGCATTAGTGTACTCTTCAGAAAGTTTGCAATTATGCAGGGTTTGCAATCTGTAGCAAGCCCAGGTTGAGCTTAAACAGCTTGCACAAACATGCTTGGAAGTGTTTGCTTTAGTTTGGGAGATATTGAAGAATTCCTCATATCAATATGCATTTCCTTTGACATTGTCCACCACAAAGGAAGCCGGATTCAAACAGTTCTTTGAGATGCATTAGGTCATTATTGATGTTCAACTCAATCAACCTCTTGCAACTTTAGCAGCTCCTCAGCTATGACCATCTTGACATGGAATTGTAAACAAAAATCTCAGAATCAGTCCAGAAGATGTGAAATACTGTTGTTATCAGGACAGCTGCTTCCTTTCTTCCTACAAAGGATTGTCAATGATCAGGAAAATCAATAATTGTGAGCATCAAACCCTTCACAGTGGAACCTTGTCATTCACTCTATTGCTCTTGATTTGTAACTGCATTCCAATGATGAATCCTTTGCTTGCATGTCCACATTTTCCCACACACCTAGGAGTTTTGGTGTTCATCCTTGGAATAGCTGCCCAGGGTGGGATTTGTTCCAGCAGTCACATCAGGGTACTAACTAACTTGCATGCTCTGTTCTCACAAGAAGCATTAGTCCTTTCCTTACAGTGTCTCGAAGACGATTTTGCCACCAAGGCATCACTAACAAAGCTACTGAATAGCTCACTTGATGGAGGCATCAACTCTTGGCTGCTTTGGTACACATTTGGGTAGAAGAAACTTAGCATGCTGTACAACATCCTCTTGACCTCACAACAGTATGCACTCTTGAGCACTTATTTGATAATAGGTGGGAATTGCAACTGCATGCTTACAAATCCAACTATGTATATGGATATAGGTTTTGTTTGTAGTGCATAAATTTCCATGCCACCACCTCTACAAAGTGCCTGTTAATTCAGCAAATATGGACCCTTTCTTTGAAAAGTAAGCCTACTCTGCAATCCCATGATGCAATTGATTGCCCAAAGCTTGCTGCATACTTCACTACATGCACATAAGATTCCAGACAGAGCAGAAGAGCTGCTATGCAACTCTAATGCAGACCTTTTACACTTCACAAAAAACTATCCTTAACAATGGAACCATGAGCATTTGTCACTTATCCTCTTCTGCATTCCGCAAATCCGGAGATTCCTGCAAGAAGACCTTGATTGGCTGCAATTGAAATTCATTTCCAAATTTCATGATCCCAGTGATCTTTGTCTACATACTTCACCATTCTGGAGCATTTTTCTTGAATAAAACACACCTGCCATCTTCAAGGAACATTGTTTTAGCAAAGATATTCAGGATGCACTTAAAAACCAGTCAGATTTTGCAAAACTCAACTTGCAAATCTGATCCCCTTCTTCACTGTTGACATCATCCTCATTGTGAGTAAATCTGGCAACTTTTCTGAACAAGTGTGCCTATTGGTTTGTCCAGCTACAAGGACTTTTTAAAGTCAAGGTTCTTCAGTATGGCACTAAAATGCTTCTTGATATTATCTTCTTCAGGCTGGCCTTCTTCTATTACTACCACTGGCATGTTATTGTCAATGTCTGGGGACTGCTCAATATGATGTGTTATATATCTCTATGTTGCAGTTCATTCTTCATGCCACCATTGACAAGCTCATCCCTTTTTGTTTGATAGGCCTAGGCCTCCTGCATGTGATCTAACTCTCTTTGAAGATGTCATGCTCAGCACAGCAAATGTTCTTCATATGGAACTCAACCAGGTTTTGGAAGTTGTCCAAGATATAATTTCAGGCAAGGATTTCAAGCTTTTCTTGAAGGTACCTGGCTTCTGAACAGTATGCTTTTGATTCATGAATTAAGCCCATAGTTTTTGAGCCCTCGCTTGATACTTGTAGGTGGTTGTATTGCTGTGGATTATCTCAACTGTGGCTTCAAGGGTCAATGTCTTCACTGCTTTGTAGGTTGGTAAGATGGCACCTTGTTGGATACCACCAATTATGTGTGGCCTAAACATGCATAGATTGTGACTCCCCATTGTGAGGTTCATGTCATAGATTTGTTTGTGTTATATGAAAAGCCTTGGAGTTTCATCTTTGAAGCAGAAAAAGATGAGATTTTCTTTATGCCAGATGTTCTGGTATCTATGCTACACATCACGAGCAATTACTAATGTCGCTGGCCTATTTCGATGCATGAGGTTAAAGCTTCACAGTTATCTTCATCACAACTTTAAAGCCATCCTTCCAAGGAAGTGATCTTAACAAATTGAAATCCTTGTGCAGAACTACATTCTGAATAAACCTTGCTATCAGAGCAACTGAAAGACAACTACATTTCAATGCTTGATTGCTGAAAGTCCTTGCTACTAATGCTAATGTGTAGCTTTCCTTTAGTCACTTGCATCTTGTAGTGTGGCTTTGTCATTCCTGGTTTTGCCGGTAGTCCTTTATTCTCACACAATTTAACTAAATTTGCTTATTCTCTGTAGAGCAGTCACTAATGGAATAACTACAGGGTTTGGGTTTAGGGTCTTTTCCTTAGTGATCTTCTTTTGGCACATGCAAAAGTCCAATCCCTTGTCCTGACTTTTTTTTTGTTGCAAGGTCATTGCAACATGTGTTATCTTGGCACATGCTATTCTGTTCATCTATGATAAGTATGAGGATATGATTGACCACCATGTGTTGAAAGCAAGTGGTGAGGTTCAAACACATTACAACAATTTGATGTTGCGGTTTTGAGCAAAATCTCAAGGGCTCTTTTGAAAGAGAAGAAGGGACTTAAGACTTTGTGGGAGAGTTTGTTCACAGGTTTCCAGTGTTGATATCCAGGGCATGACATGTAAATACCACCCATATGAGGTCCTCTGAAGGTGTTATGTCTCTGTGCATCTTTGGAAAAGTTTCCATGTCTTAAAAGTTAGTAATGTGTAGTTGCATGAAGTGATTGTAATTGTTAATATATAATGGTCTTCATAGTTATACTTCTGCTTGCTCCTGAAGGTTACTAGTGAGCAGCTTAACTAGTCATTAATGAACCCTGTGTTGGCATCCTTGCAGTATTTCTTTGTACATGATTTCTAACATGTGCACATATGTTGCTTTGGTCATGTATTTAACTCACTTGTGCCAGATTCTATCACTCATGGAATGCAACTTGCTACAGTACTATGCCTCCTTGATCTTTGTATGTGGTAAAACTTTCCAACATTGAAAAATTGTTCATGCTGGTTTAGGGTTGCTGCAAAAACATTTCTGGTTATTAAATCTGTTCATGTTGGTTTAAGAATGTTGCTGAAACATTTCTGGTTACCAGCAGTGCACTAGATGTTTATGAAAAATGGCAAACAACATGGGCCAAGCTAGTATCTGAGAAAACAAAGGCAAATCGTAGGCCAAAGTTTTTTTATGATTGGCTTTACACTACAATTCCCTCAAGTTTTCTAAGCAAGTACTTTGAGTGTAAACTGACTTGCATGTCTATTTTGCATCCTATATCCATAAGCAAGTTTTGTATTGTCCCTTACTCCCTTACAGGCCTGAATTATATGATCCTCTCAATTTGATTTTTCCACAAATTGGGCTAGAGAAGAAGAATCCGGTGATTAATTTCTGACACATGTTTGCTTTCTCATGATGTAGAACTTGAGTGGATCAAAACCTAAGGTCTTGAAATTGTTGAAGCTACATACTACAAACAAAAGGCAAATCACTTAGTGTTTGAATCTTCTTATTTCTTAGTTTGTGGTATTGTTTAATGAACATAAATGTTCGAATATTTTGTATTGCAACACAATTGTTCAATTGGCACCCATCTTCCAAATTTTGATTCCTTGTTCAAGTTACAATGTGATATAGTAAAATTTGTGTTGGTGATGATGCATAAGATTCATAATTTGTGCCCTTTACTCTCTTGCCCCTTTTACCCTTTAGTATTGGAATCATACACATCTCCTGGACTTTTATAGTTACAAATATGGCTAGAGAATAATAGTTTGGTCATTGATTTGTGACACTTGTTTGCTTTGTCATGATGCAAAACTTGAGTGCATCAAAACCTAAGGTTTTGAAATTACTAAAGGTAAGACACAAAGAAAATCACTTAGTGTTGTTTACTCAACAAGAAAGTGACCTTCACTACAATAAGGTAAATCATATTTTTCTTTGCTTCCTTTGAATGTTCTTTGTATTTTTTATCAAAGAATTTATAAGTGTTGTGTTTGATGTGCAAAGTTGTAAAAAGTATTTTTTAGGGACCACCTAGAGTAAAAATTAGGTTGCTTAAAAGGTTTGAAAAATCATTCTTTAAAAACCATTCAACACATTTGTAGTATTTTGTTTAAAGAAAATTGTATGCACCTAAAATATATATGGTGTTAATCATAGATGTTGTATCTTGGATTATTATTTTTCTTTAATTCTGTTTTTTTGTTTGTAATTCTGAAAAAAGATTAGTACATAATGCTTATAGGTAACAACTTTGTCTTCTTTACAACTTAATGGCCCATTTGTAAATCCCCAATTATTTTTTATTTCACCCCATCTTTCCACTCTCCTTGTGCCTTCAAAACTAGTTCATCATCATCTTCCTTAAAGGATTCCCCAACACTTGATACCTTAAACCCTAATAAGAAATCTTCATCTATGCATGTTTTGTCTAATGATCATGCATCTCAAGATTTGTTGAAGCAAGGTTTTCAAAAGAAAAAGCAGAAATTATACAAAGAACCTCATAAATTCCAAAAATACTTGGAGAACAAAATTGTTGTGAACAAAATCAATCATGGACAAGAAAGGTGAAGTGCATCAAGTCCACTATAAAGCCTGCACTTTTGTGGAACGAAAGCAAAAGCTTTTAGCTCCAAAGCTTGATAGCTTATTACAACACCAAAGTTGTAAAGTTAAAGTTTTGATGTCTAGTGTTGATGATGGCATATTTTATTTCAACAAAAATTCAGTGCATGCATAGATGAACAGTTGTATACCATTGATGATTGACCCTTTATCCCAAACAAATTGCAAGTTGAAGTTCCATTTGAACATAAGCAAAAAATGTGTAGTTTGTTGTTATATATCACCTTTTTACTAATGGACACTCCATGATTGATTATGAAAGCTTGAAAAATCTTCTTTAGTTCTTGAAAATGAAGAGTGTTTTTAGGAAACATTGGTTTGACACATCATGTTGGGGGATTGTAAAAGTAATGCATGCGTTTCATTTTAGGGCTACCTTGTATTCTTGCATTGTTGGAATGTGTGCATACCTTGATCAAAATTGCATAAGGATGATATGTCTTTATGTGTGATTTTGTTAATGTTATTATGGACACCACTTTCATGTGACAAATGGAGTTCATTCATATGGATGTTCATCCATGATTCATAATTAACTATTAGTTCATTCGTAATTAATTCCTAATTCATTATTAATTAACTTTCAATTCATTTTTAATTAATTTTTAGTCGATTTAGAATTAATTTTTAGTACACTTTTAGTTTAATCTTAGTTTTTTCATAGTTGACATATAATTAAAAAACATTAAAAAAAACTTCATGAATCAATGAAGGTCCGAACACAATAAAAGGACCCACTCAAAGTGTAACCATTGCTTAATTTTTCACATTTTTAACTACTATGTCAAATCAATATTAAAAAAGTTTGGTGCATTTGTACAAAAATTATTTTAATATATTATGGAAACATCTAGTTAAATTTGAAATGAATTCAATGAATATAAAATACCCAATTTTTTTTTTTAAGTAATGTAATTAGTGCTTTCAATACTATGCAAAAGACTTTAAAAAGGTTTTATAATTATTTGAAAATGAAATATTTATGAAAAAAAATTACATATTTTTGTAAAAATTAGTAAATTGCGCCATCCTATTGGTTCAAAATAGTTTTTTGAAAACTTGTAAAAAATGATTCTAAAAATATTCTTTGTGATGAACCAATCTAGTTTTGCCATATCACCTTGACTAACTAACCCACTACTTTTAAGCAAAGCACCAAGGAGTTGGTTATGGGTTGTTTTATTGCATTTGCACCCATGAGCACATGGAAACTTCCATGGAAGCTTTTTAAAATTAAATCCCTTTGGGTATAAATAAAGGTAGAACCCCCAATTACGTTTAATTTATTCAACATCTAGTTAAGGTATGATCTTATTCTATAGCCTTGTTTTATTCCATTTGTGTTTATATTTTCATATTTTATCACAATAAAAATTTATTTTCATTTTCATTTACACATTTCATATTCTTGTCTTTAGCCTCTTGTAAAATTTTCTTGATTTTTATGTGTTATGCTTGGATTTAGGTTTAATTATTGGTAGGCGCATATTCTACTTATAATTGTCCTCTACTTACTAACAAATAATACAAATTATATTCTCAAAAATACTTACACACAATTTTTGATTTTACTCATATTAATTCCTATTCACATTTTTTTTATTACTGTTATTGTTTCCTTAGTTCCCAAATTTTCTTATTATTTTCAATATTCAAAATTTGTGATTAGGGTTCATATTTCAATTAGAACAAGTTTCAAAGTGGTTTCATTGTTTCTTTATCAATCTTATACTATTTTTTTTACTATGAATTGAACATATCAAACATTTATAATATCAACTGTAGAAATTCAAAATGAAAAACATGAAAATATGTGGTTCACAACCCAAATGAACTCTAAACTACATATTGTGTTTTTATTATCTTTTCTAGCAATTCTTTAAATTTCTATGTGTAAAAAAAAATCTCCTGATCCTCATCAAAGTCCAAAATTACATCCTAAATTCTTCCCTCCAAAAATAATTTGAACATCAAATTAATGCAATGTCTTAATCCTATTCAACTAATTAGCCATCTTCATCTTGTCTTGTTGAATCTCTACCCTTTTCTTGGTAATATTTTGCCTTGTTGAATCTATGTCATTCACTTGGTAACAATTTTGTGTTTCATTATTCATTTTCACAATTTTCATGCCCATGATAGGTGCTACGAAGTTGTCTACACAAAAACTTTACAAATTTTATTGTGACCCATTTGCAAAATTTAAAACTCTAGCATTTGATGATTACAATGCGATTGGGACTTTGACCAATCAAAACTTGCCCATGAATTGGTTTAAAATTTAAATGGTGAAAAATATGATGTATATATTGCATTTTTTTTTTTGTTTCGGACATAAATACCTTGTTTTTTTTTTGCATGAACAATGTTACATTTTTTCAACATGTCACTGAGGCTACTTTCAACATGGCAAGAAACAAAATGAAAGAAAAATGTGAGGGTGCAACTTGGGGCCTTATTTTAAAAATTGAAAATTAATTCTTGAAACATGAAGTCATGATTATTTTTAGAATTATTTATCCACAATTTTGGGTTGTGAATCCAAATGAAGCAAAAAAGAGGTTTTATGATTAGCTGGTGTGTTGAAGGCCATTTTTTGTGTGTTTCGTAAAGTGGGTGAATTTGGGCAAATTGTTCTTATGTTACTTTTAGGTCATACACTTATGTTATAATCTAGTTTTTTCAAGATGACCATGTTGCATAACTTTAAAGTAGTTTTGCGAGAAGAAAATGATTTAATTCCACTTATAAGGTTTTGGTGCAAAATGTTTTCATCTCCCATCTTCAACGATAAGCTCTTATATTACATTAAGTTGGTTGAGATTGCCACCACCCAAGTTCTTGGTTTAGTTGAAGACAAATAAACATTTGACATTATTAGCTTCATGAAAAACAAGTTGTAGAACAATTTGAACGCACACTTGGACTTGTGCACCAAGATTTTTAGTCAATGCTTTTTTAACTTTGTAAAGTTTTCCTTATGATTAAGCCATTGCCAAGGAATGGAAAAATCCATTATTGTGTAGATGCATAGTTAACACAAGTTCTTGGAAGTTGGAGGTTTTTTTGAAAATATTTTGGGTGCAAACCAAGTTGGCAAATCATATAAGATTGTGTTACATTTTTTAAATATATAAACTACTTTGTTTTTATTTGATTTGCTTGAATGAGTTTATGTTTGGACTTTTTCCTCTTTCACAGTACATGTTCAATTTGTTTTTGTGCATTTCCAATCATTTTTTTCCATTTCAAAAGGTGCATTATTTGTATATGAACTTGCATGAAGGATGAATGAATGCTTATGGGTGAACACTGATTTTTTGCTTTTGGTTGAATGACTACTAATATTGAGGTACATAAGAAAAAGGTGACAATTTTAAAAGTTAGTTTTAAAGGTTCTAAAATTGTCCATGTCAAGTTTTCATTTTGTGAATGTTCATTGTAATTGAATCTTCACACAAATGTCTATTTTCAATTTGGTAATTTAACATGTTTACAAATATATCCAATGTTGCATCTTCATTTGAAATGTGGATTAATTTTTTGCAAATGTTTGAGTTTGTTTTCTACTTAGGTTTTGGGTGCAAGCATGCCTTGAGTTATAATGTGTATCACCTTTCTAAGTGTTACGATTCAAATCTTCTTCAAGGATATTATTTAGGCTTTAAATCTTCTTGAAAAATAATGCATAATGCAAGTTGGTTGTGTGTAGGAAGTCAACATCTTAGGTGGCAATAACAACACAACAAAATAGAATTGGAAGCTATAGCTATGGTAGTCTACTATTTGTAGATATGTAATGTCTAAAAGAGATTTGTTAATTGCAATTTGCAAATAGTATTTAATAGTTAGTTTTATATACTTATCAAGTTATTGTTAATTTTATGGGAGATTTCAAACTTTTGTTGGTGTTTAGGTTGCTAATTGTACTCCATTGCGAGAACATTGTAGTTAAATGCACTTACTTGGCAACACACATATTGCCAATTCTTTTGATCACATTTGCTATCATTGTGATCATGCTACAAACATTTGCAAATGACAACTTGCCATCATATCCATTCTTCAATCTTAAGGAATCACCAAGTCATCTCCACCTCACACAAAGTTTTAGCCACCTATGTTGATTAAAGGCTTAGTTATTTAACCACATTAACAACTACCTACATTTGAAGAAAAAATGATTGCATTTATCCATAGTCTTTCCTTGGCCCTAGTGAATCACACGGGTTAACTATTATTCACAGGTCTAACAACTTGTGTAAGGTAAAAACATTTCCATAATCATTGTCTTCTTCTTCTTCTTACTCACTATTATTGTGTAAGAAGAGATTCTATCCTTTTCATGTTCCTCACTTGTGTCTTTTTTTTTTGTCTTAACACATGTCAAATTTAAGGTTTGTTGTAATCGTAGAATTGTTGTTGCTTCTCTTTGAAACCATTTTGGGTCCAGTTCTTCACACATGATGTAATGATCAAGTTCCACTAGAACCATTTTGGGTGCAATTTTTCACACACAAGGTAGTGTTCAAGTTCCACTATAATTGTTTTGGGTTTAGTTTTTCACAAAATTCAAATTCCAGTTTTAGTTCTGAAAATCATAGACACACAATTTCAGTTTAGTTCAGGGTTCCACCTTGGTACATTTGATATAAATATATTTAGGGTAGTAGTAATTCTATAAGCTTTTTGTAAAGCTTTGTTAATTAGTCTGTATAGCTATGGTAGGCCCAACCATTTCATAGTCAACAAAATGTCAATGGGTATCATAATTGGATTTTGATATTGTGGTGATTTGTATGGATGTCATGACACATCTTTGGCCCTTCACCTGATAATTCTTAACACATCTACTTTGCCTCATCTAATCTTTTCAATTACACCTAGTTCGTCCACACATTCCACGCCTTTTCTACTTCATCAATAATGGGTTATTCCTTAATCATCTATACTTACACTAAGGGCCCATCCATCCCATTAGCAACATTCGTATGTTCTTTGTTTTGGTTGTGACCATTTATATGTAGTAGGAACATGTTTAACATGTCACTAGACATCATGCACCCCACATATGTAGTCATCAGCTTTCAAAAGCCAATGCTTTCAACATTACCATGTTCTCCTCCTCCTTCGGCTTGGATATGGATTGCATCATTAGATATCATCAATACTTTCCATCTTGGTTTATCACATCCTCACTCATACCATCACCTTCCATATGTTTTTTATATCAAGGTTCAATGTGTTTTGCGCATCCCTTTAATTTGATTGGTCGTCAATCCATCCTACATAGTAGCTTGGCATGCATTTTTGCTATTCCATTCTTGGTGTCTGTCATTTTCGCCATGGGGTGGTGAGAAGGCCACTAAGAAACACACAACCATTTGCGTTGATCCATGGCAAGGGTCTAGGATACATTACAAGACCTTCAAACATGGCAACAAATCTTATTCCACCTCCATCAACACAATTGCATCATGCATGAGGACTTGTTCATGTAGGGGAATATGTTTGAGTAGTGCATGCATTGGCACCCCAGCACTTCATGGCCCCATTAGCTGAGACCATTGCAGCCCTTCACCATCTTCATCCATTGGCTGAGGTTGGCCTCCCCCTTTTTGTCAACGATTTTCATTTAAAGATGGATCTTGTTTTGGATATAGAGGCATTTATTTCTATTTTGACACATTCTCCACCTCTTTCATTCGATGGTTCCTTGAGTATGGTGTATGAACTTTTGCGAAATTGTTTTGTCTTTGATGATTCTACTAATGGTTTTGAATTTTTTTTTAAATATGCGGATACATCGTTCGTGGTCATGTTCTTCCATCAATATCACGCTTGTTTGTTGCATCGTGACTATTGGCTTTGGAAAAACAAGCTAAAAACATTTGACCTATCGTGATTGGAAAGGTGATTTATTAATTAGTCGTCCACACATTGGTTATTTGATTCAAGGATACATTTGTAGAGCATTTTAGTCCACACCAATTTGGGGTGGCAACATTAGGTGAGTGTGATACAATGTTCATGGGGTTAAAGCTATGTTGGATTTACATCCAAAGTGGGTGATAATACAAGTGGATGTTTGAAATGCGTTTAATTCAATATTTCAATCAACCATTTTTCAAAAGTTACGATCTTTTATCGACAATTTGGATTAGCTTTTCCCATTTGTTCGTTGGTTTTATGCACGCCCATCTCCATTATATTTCTCGAAAGCTTCTAAGCACAAGGATTTGATTATCATTTCATCCGAGTATGGTACACGACAAGGGGATCCTTTGGGAGGAATGTTATTTGCATTCATTCATCTTCAAGCTCTTCATCCTATTGCATAGCCTAGTTTACTTGTGTTTTTCCTTCATTGATAGATGATACACACATAGTTGGTTTTGTTTCAAATGTGTTATTTTTTATTATGATTACAAGAAGAATTTGGAGCATTAATACTTTCAGTGTAGTCGATGAACTATGTAGATTGGTCTCCATAGGAGTTAAACTAGTCTATATCACTTCCAAGTTTTTTTACACTTGAGTTCGATTTTCATATTCTAGGTGTTCCAATGGGTTTTTTGCCATTTGTGGAGTCCTTTATATTAAAAGTGTTCCAAGAGGACCTCAACATGATCATTAACCTTCCTATGTTCATAGATTCTCAAATAGTTTTTGTGATGTTTTCATTTTGTTATGCCCAATGGCCAAGCTACTTACATCATATTGTATTTCCATCACCAAGTATATTGTAATGTTATACCAAGTTTGATGTTCATACCATAACTATGTTAGAAAAGTTATTAAGGTCAAGATCCTTTGGCACCATAATGGGCCATTTAGTTCGTCGTCAAGTCACTCTTCCTACTTCTTCAAGGGGGCTAGCCTTTCCTTTAGTTGTCCGACGTGTTACCCCTGCCTTTTTAGGATGTTGGGTTTTAATCATTCTTGCACTAGTTTTTCATTTCCAACACGATGATCATTCTACTCTTTTTGATGCAATGGCACATGTAGAGACCAGTACTTATCCCTTCTAGGTCGCACTATAAGATACCCATGCATTATTACTTGAGGTTGTTCGATCACATGTCTTGCCTTTCGAAAGTCTAATAGTGCAATCCTATCCTCAAATGTAATCTTTTTTGATGGACCAATTACACAAGTAGGAATTTACTTCAATAACAAATGTTCCTTTGGATGTCATGCAAGCACATATTTATTCCTATGCAAGTCTAACAACATGGGCTTGGTTAACACCCATTCATTCCATTTATCCTTCACCCATTTTTTTTATAGCACTCCATATTTGTTTCGATATAACACATCCTATAGTTGCACATCTTTCACACTGTTGTGTGGACATACCATTAATGATTTGGGTATCCATTTACTACATTGCTCGTGTGGGAGTGAATGCATTGTAGCCCATGATATGCTTCAAAATATTGTTGTGGCTATCAGATCAGAAAGTGGAGCCCAAGTACAAAGAAAGGTTTCTCACATTTTTCCCCATTGCACATGAAGACAATTGGATATTCTCATCACAAGAAACAATTTCAAACCTTGACAGACGTTTTCATTATCAATTTGACTTTTTTAGATTTAGTGTAACGTGCTTCAACGACGACAACACATGCAACAACAATTTTCGTTCAAAACAAAGCACGATCCTACACATAACAAACATTAGGAAATGATTTCATTCCCTTTGCCATAGAAACCTATGGTTATCTTCATCCTCATTTTGATTCCTTTCTAATTTCTTGTGTACATGCTTGTATAGCTCACCATTAGCAAACTTCCTTAGTACTTTCAATGCTTATATCTCATTATAGGCAACGAATGTTGATAGCCCTACAACGTGCACAAGCCATCACGATTCTTCAACAGGTTACCACACTTAGTCACAAATTTTCATCTCTTCCACACATATGAACAAGTGCACCTCCATCATTAGTTTATTTGTGATAGAGGATGCCCTTTTAGCATTACGTCTTCCACTTCATTACTATTGTTTTGATGGTCTTGGTTTTCCTTTCGTGTGTTTACATTTGCTTTGACATGCCTTGTACTTTTTGTGAATGGATTTCCATCCTTGTTTATATACGAGTGTGAACCCCGTGCCTAATGCTCAGGTGTGTGCCACCTAGGATGCCACCTACGTGCTTCAGTTACCCACTTACCTTGGGGTTACACCCCTTTGTGGAGTCCAGCAAAATCTAGCATGGGGCCTTCTGCTTCACAGAACGGACCATTTTGAAGGAGTGAAATGCCTCGTGGCCATGGAAACTGAATTAAATTGCTATTAGGTGCTCACCCAAAGCTTTGCTGGGAGCTAGAAGGATTTTTTTTTTCATTTTTCTCTCATTCCCAATGTGTTCCTTTAAGTTCTCAATGGGTTCCCAATATGTTGCCCAAGTTCCCAATGTATTCCCCAACATATTCTCCATAGCATCTCACTTTAATCCCATATGTTTTGGCAAATTGTTGTCCTCCTTTCACCCATATGGGTGGGCCAAAGGGGAGGAACTCAATACTTCAAAATAGAACCTTCTATCTTGGGGAGCCTCCATAGTTTCATTTTTTTGTGTGATGGGCCAATCAAATTGGTTCATTGTGAAAAAAAAAACAACAAAATTGGGAGGCACCTCATCTAATTAATAAAAGAGGTGAATAGCTAGGGTGTTCTTAGGAATGTCATAGTGTGATTCATATTAATTACATCATGGGTGCCCTCACAACTTT
>Ga0209611_10002534_pt1 | contig 32122 bp, 19 predicted proteins | sample S1TSphgellanicum_3_FD_187693 | JGI IMG/M metagenome (GOLD analysis project Ga0209611, IMG submission 187693) | Host-associated microbial communities from peat moss isolated from Minnesota, USA - S1T2_Fc - Sphagnum magellanicum MG (SPAdes) (version 2) | ecosystem: Host-associated > Plants > Peat... | reverse complement strand
AATGCAAGGACCTGGCAATGTGATACTCACCACCCTCAAAAAAAAAATTGGATATGGGCAATATTTGGGTGCCAAAGGTGGGTTTACTTTAGCCCTGGGCGGTTACCCAGTTTCGCCGGTTCGAACCTGGTTTCGATTACCGGGAACCTAATTGGAACCAGGTCTGATTTTTGGAAAGTTTAAAACCGGACCCAGTTCTGGATTGAAAAGCCGAACCTAGACCTGGTTCTAGAACTGGAACCAGGTTTTTAGTTGGACCTGATACTAGATCTGGAACTGGAACCAAGACCCAATTCTAGAAACAGAACCACAATTTTTGAAAAAAAAATCTTTTGAGGAAAAAATGGTCTAGAACCAGAGTTAATTGGCAATTAACCACTGGTTTCTGACAAAGTTATCCAGAACCGTAATTGGGTCTGATTTGCAAAACCAGATTTGGAACCGAAACCTGAATTTTATTTTTTTGAGAAACAGACCAGAACCAGACCGGAGGTTCCATTTTTTTTGGAATCAATATCAAGATCGGATTCATTCTAAAAGAACCGAAACTGAAGGTTCTTCATAAAAGACAAAAAGCAGCCAACACTTTGCTTACTTCTTGTACATAACTATTTTTGGCCCCTCCATCACATTACAAGACTACTTTTATTGGTTTTTAAAACATTTTTTTCAAAATTACCTTTAATGAAACAAGGAGTCAGGGTGCTAAACACCCCCTTCTTTGTCCCTCTCTTGCCCAGCACACATGAAAGAGTGCACCCTCTTTTTTGCCAAGACCACATGCAAGATGCCAATTTACACCTTCTTTATCCTTATTTCGTCCGGCACACATTAAGGAGTATGTAACTTGATGTGTAACTTGATTACACAATTACTTAGGTAATTGTTTAATGGGGTAAGTTGCGTGTAGGATTTCATAATTTGATCATGGTGCATTGACTTATGTCATGTGCATCATGTGATGTTGTTTGCTTGTGATTAATTATGAAATCACATGGAAAATCATGTGATGTTATTTTCTTGTGATTAATTGTGGAATCACATGGGGAACCATGTGATGTTGTTTCCTTATGATTTTGTTTCATTTTGATTATTTGGGGGAACCATGTGGTGGATAAGTTTTAGGAAGTTTCTTGATTGGTTTCTTTTTGGTTAGTATATAAAAAGGTGTTTGTGACCTTGAAAAACACCTTCATTTGTACAAAATTATGGTATGAATACAAAGTTTGTGAGAATTGAAGTTTTGATTTTGGAAAAGGTTTTTGGTTTTGAATAGTTTTGGTGTAGTTTGTGTGTAGATCATGGTAGGAGAATGGTGAAGCTTGCATAGCCAATAAAAGGGTGGGAGGATAATTTTACAACCAAAAAACATAGACTTCATAGCTATGTAATAATCATACATAGTTTCAGTCCTAAACCCGTTCATGTTGAACAAGTGCACCCTCTTTTTCACCAAGGATGCAATGGTGGCACAAGATGCTAGTGTATGCCTTTTTAGAAAGTAAAAGTGTGCCTCCTTAGAGGCTAGCACTGTTTTAATAATGTAAACAAAATTGCCACTTTACCTCCAAGTCTACACACTTATGTTTTCAAGCCTTGGATGAACCAACACTTACATTGGTATGTACCTTAAGTAATCTTCAATGTTAGATTCAACACATATTAATTCAAATTTTCCTTTTTTAAAATTTGGGAAAATTTTCCTTATATGTTTGAAATTTCTCAATAATTTTAATTTGATTTTGCCATTTCGTTGGTGGATAAATGGCATGTGGATGCTTGGTAATATATTGCTAACCACTGCAGTTAGCTGTTGGGTATAGGAATACAATGCAAAAGTGTTTCATCATGTCCTCATACCTATTTTATTATCCTCATAAAAAGAAACAACAATCTTTGAATGAAAAATGTCTATCTTAAGACTCTCCCATGATTTGAAGTATTTGTTAACAACTGGAAGATACTATAAGTGTTGAAAATCCTGGTATCTAAAGATAGTCTCTTTCCCACCTCAAGAAATGTGAAAATTTCACTATTTTCCTTTGAGATATTTGTCAACAAGTGGAAGGTACAGTAGGTGTTGAAAATCATGGTGTCCAAAGATAGTCTCTTCTCGCACCTCAAGAAATGCAAAAAAATTCGCTATTTTCCTTTGAGGTATTTGTCAACAAGTGGAAGCTACCACAAGTGTTGAAAATCTTGGCCTCTAACCAGAGTCTCTACTCCCACCTTAAAAAACGGGGGAATTTCCCTATTTTCCTTCAAGTATTTGTCAACAAGTGGAAGATACTACAAGTGTTGAAAATCCGAGTGTCCAAAAATAGTCTCTTCTCCCCCCCCCTTCAAAGAAATGGGGAAATTTCCCTATTTTCCAGACTGCTAGAAAAACCCCAAGCAAGCCTGAAAGTAGATAGTTATTTCTACTACCTCAAAAACTGGGAAATTTCCCATGTATTTCTGGCTTGGGTGATTGGATTAAAAGTCTTAAGAAAGGTTTTAAAATATCACAAGGCTTTCTGCTTACCTACTTGTTTTCTCCTTCTTGTTTTGCCTCAAAACCTCGTCTTTTTACTAACTTATCGACCTTTATGTTTTCAAATTGCTGATTTTTAAAATTTTCCTTGTGCAAAAACTTGGAAGACAAAAGGTTAGGTATCAAATGCCCTGACACCTGAAAAACAATTGTTTTAACACTTGGGTGCCCAAATTGACACCAACATATCTTATCCTCAGACAAGATGAAGGTCTCTGAGCGCAATTCGTGGGTTACCTTTAGCCTCTAAGGTTAGACCTCACTCCAGAACGTGAATGCATAGTTGTAGGAACCAAGGTGAATCAACACCTACACAAGTACCTTCACCTTCATGAGGAGAAATCCCATGGGGGAAGGCAGCACCTGCAGCCACATCAAAGAATGAATCATGAATCAAGAAAATACAAAGGTTGAAGAAGACATTATTTGATGGGGCCATCGTTCATGCCAAAAAAATTCAAGTAACACCATTCAAATCTAAAATTGTGATCAATATTATCTTGCTTGCTACACAAGAGTTCCTATGTTCGTTAATGGCCCATTAGATGGCCATGCCCACCTCAAAAGTAGAGGTCTAGCTTTGATGAAAAATCTTAGAACTAGAGTACTCCTAGAGTAAAAAATGAAATTTCATCAAATGTTCACTAGTTGTCTAGGAAAAGAAAAACAACTATCATGAGTCTTTTGCATAATGGAAACATCATCTCCCTAAGCTTTAACAACAATTTCACCAAGAATAATAACTTCAAGGCTAGGAAAGGAAGATGTCTTGAAAGGCCTCCCATCTTTTCCAAACCTAGAAGAATGCAATCCATGTAGGAGTAACTTTGGAGTAGGTTAACAAACAATGTTGTGGAGTTTCAATGAAAGACTCTTAATAAACATGGTAATGAAGAGTTGTGGAGTTTCAATGAAAGACTCTTAATAAACATGGTAATGAAGAGTTGTGGAGTTTCAATGAAAGACTCTTAATAAACATGGTAATGAAGAGAAATCACCATACATTTTATAACTAGGAACTAACAAGAATACCCTTATTGCAAGTTAACCAAGTAAGAATGTCAATTTTTGTGGGCTTTAGCACTATGCCAAAAACATCAATGATTTATTGAGGAAAAATCCCATGTATATACAATTGCTACAAAAACTTGATCATGAAAGTTTACAAGGAAGAATGTTTCTGAATGTTAAAGACATATCATCTTTTGGCTTAGTATCCAAAGAAAGGATATTCGTTGTCATGTTCATTGTCGATTCAAATCAATGTTTTGGAGATTGGCATAAACAATGTTCCACATATCATTGGAAGAAATGTTGGTTGAAAAATGTTTTTTTTTTCAATGTATATGATAGGCTTACATGTTTGTTCATGTAGTTAGATAATAGGAACTAATGTAAGTTATTTTTAGGGTGATTCACATGTGGTTGAAAAATGGAAGGAATGCTTTAGTGGCGGGTGGTTGTCACTTTTTTTTTTCAATTGTCAATTTCGAGTTTTTATGCCTCTATGTGAAAATCAGGTCAATTCTTGATTTTTTTTAAAAATTAGTGTTGGAGAGAATCGAATCGATTCTCAATATTTTAAAATATAAATTATAATCTAGTTCTCATTCATTTTAATAGAACAATCGGTTTTCAAAACTAGTTCTTACAAATTCAATTTTCAATTTTTTAAAAAGAATCCTACCTATTAGAGTTTTTCGTAAAATGACCCTACTTTGACCTTTTTGGTGTCCTTCTTTCACACACAATGCTCTTTCAACCTTTAAATTCATTGTTGTAAATAACAATTTTTTTAAAATATGGGAATAAAATGTTGAAACTTAGGATTTAACGTACATGATTTGAAAACATTTACAAGTGCACGACAACTAGCATCACATGTGAACAGTACTAATTAATTGAAACCCATTAATAAAAGATAGATAGGATGAAATTTAGGATTTGAGTTCCCATTGAGTTTTATTTAAATCCGCTGTATTTTTTTCACTAGGTTTTAGAAATTTCATCCTTCTTATGATTTTATGATTTTTATTTCTTTACTTTATGGAAAAATTTACTACCTATTTGGTTGAGAATCAAACCTAGGTTAAGCCCATATAAGAACTTGGGTCTCAATTATTATTTTTAAATCATTGAGACTAGTTTTTTTTTAATAATCACCTAACACTTGACATGTATTTTTGAAGTTCAGTTTCCTATATACAAGGTTGAAAGTTGGGATTGGTATTTTAACCCCAATACCTTCCTCAAATATCAAGTTTTTTTAACAAAGAGAAGATGATTGATTCTCATGATGTTCAATTCTCATCTTAGTGAGAATCAAGAAACTCAAATTTCAACCCTTGTGTGAGAAAAAATGATAACTTGAAAAATTTAAGGTGAGAATCACCTTGAAAATTGAAATGGTTCTCATCTAATTCTTGTGAATTGCCCAACATTGGAATGCACCAAGGAAACTGACAATGGGGTTCATATTTGTATCAAGCCTATTGGTCTTTTCATGTTAAAACCAAAATGTTCATTCTTGTTGGATTTTGATATGATATTTATTGCATTGTTATATGGCTTAGAAGGACTCGACCCATATAGAAGTGTAGTTTGGATGTGTTATATTATTCAAATTATTTTTGTATTATGTGTTATATGTATGTTGAGAATTATGGTTGTATGTGATGACATAGGAATGCATGACTATTGTTAGGAATTTTCTATTGGTTACATGTCTACATCTTAATTGTTATAAATAAATTGAAATAAATAAGCTTGAAACTTGTTCTATTGTGAACACAATTTTAAATATTTTTTGTGTGGGATATAATGTCAAATTGTGTGATTTCAAATCACTTTTGGTGTTTTGAGATTTCAAAACACATATTTTAGTTATTACTTGTTTTTTATGGTTTATACAAGTTTTTTTTCATTGCATTTATGTGATTTGCATTGTGTTTTTTGATCTTGGATTTTTATATTGTTACATGTGAATCATATTTTGATTTGAATGTATCTAAGTATCCTTCAAAACATTTTTATATTTTGTTGTATGTGTGTTAACAACAATGAACCATTGTAAGCATTGACATAAGAGCACACAATATATCAACTTTTTTTTTTGTAACAAAGTGATGCAAAATTGCACCAAAAAAAGTTTAAAAAATACTATTCTTTTATAGATTCTTAAAAATTTCACCAAATTTGATTACACCTCCAAAATTCACCATATGTAAACAAATTCCTAATTTTAATTCAAGGTTTTTTTGCCAAATTTTCTATTGTTTCTATGGATGCTAAATATTTTTTGGGATGATCGCCACTAGTAATCCATCACCAAAATGGTCAAAAAAATGTTAGTGAGGATCCTACCAATCATGGATTCTGAGAATTTGAACATTAATTGGCCAAGAACTTGGAACCCGTAGACATTGACAAGCATGTGGGTTTTCATACAAGACTTCAAACCAATCATTTTTCTTTCATTTTTTAAGTGTCACAATATTGGCGAATATCCCCCCCACAATTCAGTCATAATTCGCCTAACTAGAAATACTTTTTTTTATCAAAACAACCCAACAAAAAATTGTTTCCTTATCATTTACCATCCATCCTTCATCGTGTGCGTTAGTGGGTGCTAGTTTAATGTGGCCCTAATTGGGTGCTCAAATTGCATAATTGAGTGGTTTTCAATTGAATGCAATTGAAGGCCACATTTTTATTCATATTACGCCCTTTTCATGTGTGGTAATCTACAACTTCCTTATTCAACATATTAATAATGTATCATTCCTTATTCATAGTGAAGGAACCTTCTCTTTTTCACGAACAATGTTTTCTAATTTACGGTCTTCTATTTCATTTGTGTATTAGTGGTGTCTTTATTGTTAATGTTCTTTAGTGGCTTGTGTTTTTGTGCTTTTATTTGCCTTGTACTTCTTGTATGGATGGGTTGCCATCCTTGCTTTTTTATATACATGATTTCGTTTTCCTTTCTTTTTAATTTTTTTGAAAAGAAATGTTAGTGTCGGTTATTAGTGGTGGAGCAAGGTTAGGGTGAACCAACACCCACCAGTGCACCAACGTGGATGGATGGTGCACTAATATGATTTTCTTTTCTATCCATGTGCCATCCTAGGTTGACTCTTTTTTCTTTGCCCTTTCTCAACCTTGATCAACCTTGATTTCAATTTTCTTTTGCAACTTTATTTTCTCCTTGCCCCCCTTCTCAACTTTTTTCCCCTAATTTCAATTTTTTTCAGAATTCTATTTTTCTCCCCAAACCCCACTCGATTTTATTTATTTTTTAAACTTTTCCCACCCACCCACCAACCTACTCACCGCATATATTTAAATTAAAAGTAGACTTTTACTCATCTACCTACTCACCTATAAATTTAAAATGTGCTACTCTCATCCCCACCCACCTACCCACCCTTCCACTTTCCTACCTACGAACACTTTGAATAGGTATCTATAAAAACCCCACTTACATGGCTACACTTACCTACATGGTTGCCACTCCAACAAACCCCCAATGGGCAACAATAATGAGACAAGAATAAAATGAAGGTATTGCATGGAGCTTGGTCTTATTCACGCAAACAAATGAATAAGAGGATGATTAAAGTATTTGACACCCCCTATATAAGGGTATTGCATGTTCTATTCAACGAGTGTTTTCCATTGGGGTATTACAAACCAAATGGATAATCAAAATGATACGCAATTTCAGTTCAATTTAAATGCATTTAATGCATGTTGTACTTAGGTTCATAAAACAAAATATTTAATAATATGCAATACCCCATTTTGGATATCCCTGAAATAGTTTGGGTTCCATATCATTTTTTGATAGTTGGAGGGGTATTACATAGCCTTACCAGAAAACTGAGAAGGAATGCAATACCTTCATTGGGCTACACTGTAAACACCATGGGTTGAATTACTTTGGTTTAGGCTATTAAAAAGGTATTTTCATGCCCATAATGATTCAATTAACATGCAATGCCCCTCTCAAGGCATCCCAAAAATATATTGGGTTCCATAACATATTTTTGGACATGTTGAACGATATTGTGTAGGCCTACCAAAACCTACAAAGAAACCAATACCCTCATTAAAGTATTATGTAATTAAACACCAAGGGTCTACACTTTTGGAAGGGTATTACTCATCCCCAAAACTATTCAATACACTTACAATACCCCTTGTAGGGTATCCCACAAATACAGTGGGCTCCATAATATATCTTTTGAAACTTGGAAAGGTAATGCATAGCCCTACCAAAACCTATAAGGAAAACAATACCCTGATTCCGATATTAAAGAAACAACATGGGCTAAATTATTTTGGTATAGACTATTAGAAGGATATTATTCATGCATAGGAATATTCAATGCACGTGCATTACCCCTTTTAGGGTATCCCAAAAATCATTTAGGCTCTATAACATATATTTTGAAACTTGCAAGGGTATTGCATAACGATACCAAAACCTAAAAGGAAACCAATACTCACATCATATTGCCATAATATTTTAAACAATAAAACAAAAATATTTTTTAAAAATATTTATTCCATGCTCAATATATAATGCCTTGCATATTGATTCAAGTAAATGAAGGTATTGTAGAATTTTTCACATTGATGGTAAAAGTCACTTGAACAAAGTTGTGGAGTTTAAATGGAATAAATGCATCATCATGCGATATTTGCATTCACCATGAAACATCAAAATATTTTTTACATACTTGATTCCCCACCAATATATCATGAAATTCATGTTTTCAAAATTATTTATTCACCTTACAATATGATTTAACATATATTAAAAATTGAACGTAATGTAAAATTGGTCACATTGATGTCACAAGGGTTTAGGGTTTAATGTAAATTTTACTATTTAATGTTAGAATTCAAAGTTTGTCAAAATCAAAAAATTAAAAATGCATGTTTAACATTTCTTCAATGATGTACATATTTATAAATTTCCTTTTTAAATTTGTAAATTCATTTCAAAAAGTTTTTTAAAAAAATTCTAATTTAATAACATTTTAATGCATGTTTTAAAATCTATTTAAAGCACATGATTTTCTACTTTTTTTTATGGTTGAGATAATAATAAAAAGGGTTTCTCCCATGTATTAATCCTATGTATGATTGAAATTTTATTTTAGACTTTTTTGACATATAATAAATAATTTCTAGTCAAAATAAATCATATAGTAGGTTGGTAATATTTTATATTTTATAAATATATAACACAAGTCCTTATGTAATTCTTTTTTTAATGATGTATAATATTGGCTTAAATACTAGTCTAAATATATTTTTATTTATAACATATTGAATAATAAATTGTATATAATTAATGATATTATGCAATTATATTGTTGATTCATTTTAATACATATAAATGTCTTCATATATATTTTAAATAGTATGAATTTATATATATATATATATATATATTAAAATATATATATATATATATATATATATATATATATATATATACCCATGGTTATGTATAATGCAATTTTTTTTGTAAAATTTATTTTTGATAAGAATTAAAAAATTCCAAAAGATAAGTTATTAACGTTGTATATTTTATCAATACATGTAAATGAATATTATTTCTATTTAAATTGAAATATTTTAATTGAAGTTTGAAATATAAGTTACTAATATTATCTAAGTTTAGTCCTTGTAAATTAATTTTATATAAATTTCAATTTACAATGTACTAAATGATGATATACTTAGTTTATTAATATGTGAAATTATATAGTTTTTGCATTTTCAGATATATAATACTTGCATAATTATTTTAATTTTGTAGAAATGTTAATTAAACATTTGATGGAAAAGGAAGGTGGGACAAAGGTGGGGTATTCTTCAAAGGTGCATCCTTTAGATGAAGCTTCTAGAACCTTTTAAAAAATTCCAATTGTGGTCGTTCAAAATTTGTGCTCCAAATGCTTTGAAAGCAGCAATTAAGTTCTTTAGTTGGGCTATGGTATGTAATCATCTTGTCATGGATGTAGCATGATTTTACCTAGGATCCACTATTTAAATCCTTGCATTTATGATGATTATAAACTAAGATGCTATCAATTTACAAAAAATTAAACCCGAATTAATTTCTTGATCACAATTTTGTTTCCATTTTCATGCATCCCTTACATCAAAGGTGATTGTTACATCACATGATTTTTTTCTAGAAATCATCAACCCATTAAGGGTATTGGCAATGCCATAGTTTGTGTGTGTAACATTGAATGTGCAATACCAACTTATAGAATTTTTAAAAAACTCAAATTTGGGTTACATTTTGTAATTTATTATTATTATTTTGTTATGGCTTTCTTTCAGTACCTATTGATATGTTATGACCTAATGAAAACTAGAAATTTAAACATGTAGAGTGAAACAATAGGCAAGCCTTAAAACCTTTCAAAATTATTAACCTCATCAATTGATTCAAAAGCAAGACATTATCACACCATATCCCTTGCATTTTGCAACAACGAAATTAAGGTAGTAACTTCATCAATGGCCATAATTAATGGGTTGTAGTTCAAATGAGTTGTGAGTTAAATTCTTTAGGTACAATTACAAAATTTCAAACTGAAAAATGAAAATAATGCACTATGAAACCAATATGTAAATTATATAAGTTGTTACTTCTAATTCGAGGCTTTGGAATTTTGTAATAAAGTACTACTCACACTTCTAAAGATTGTTCATCTTAACAAATATCCAATGTGACTCTCCAAATCTGTTTTAAATAGGAAACAAAAACATTGTCTATAATCAATAAATGGTCATTTGATTTTCATGCTCATAAAGAATAAATTAACAATCACAAAGAAAATATTTTTGAGAACTAGAACTCGTTTGAACTCTCAAAGAAAGCACGTTTGATTTTAAAAAAACTTGTTTTGTATAGAAAGACTTAATTTTAAAAACTATACCACCACTTGCATTGTCCAGCCATACCCATTATAATGTTTATTGCATTGTGTCTTGTTTGCTTGCCAATTAAAAGAAACATGACAATTGTGTGTTTGTTGTGTAGCTAATGTGGGACATTACCTAATGTTGAAGAGTCAAAGGTTACATTTAGTACAAATTATAAATCTTCATGGATGTCAACATAAACATAGGATGAATTACTAAGTGCAACAAAAGCTCATAGCCAAGGTTGTTTAATTGATTAAAATGTTGACACTGACCAAACTAAACAACCTAGCCTAGCATAAGTAATAGGTTAGTAGGTTATTTGTTACGTAACTTAACCTTATATATATTTAATAATATTTAAATTTTATCACTTTTATTCATTTTAATACATATAATATTTTAATATTTATTTACAATAAAATATTTTTAAAAAATTATATTTAATGCAATTTTAATATATAAACCCATTGTTATGTATAGTGTAATTTGTTCATGATTTTTAAAATTTTTCAAATAAAAGTAAAAATTTCCCAAAGATAAGTTATTAACATTGTATATTTTATTAATGCATGTAATTGAATACTAATTCTACATGTAAATTGTGTTTTTTTTTCATTTAATTTGTGTTTGAATCCATGGCTTCAATAATTACCCAAAATCCAAAGTTCAATCTACAGCTTGTATTTTTGCAAAGATCCTGAGAAAATAAAACATGGGTACTAATTTGCAAAGAACTTGAAAAGAAGAACTCTTGAGCAAATAAGACATGGGTACCCATTTGTAAAGAACTTGAGAAGAAGAGTTTGTGAACAAAAAAGGATATATGGCTACCCATTTGTAGATAACTTGAAAAAAAAAGTTCGTGAACAAAAAACATACATGGGTACCCATTTGTAGATAACTTGAGAAGAAGTGTTTTGAGCAAAGAAGAGATGGGTATCCATTTGCAAAGAATTTGAATTCATATTGTGTCTTTAGACACAACTTAGAAGATGGTTGCATTATTCTTATAAATTGAAAGTGATTTCTAATCAATTAAAGTGACCCATTCTAATCAATTTCTAATAAATTGTCGCAAATTACTATGATGTCACAAAACCCCAAGTTTCATGTGTTTGGATACATATTGATGTTTTAGACCATGGAATTTATTTTATTTTTCAAAAAATCAAAGTTTGGTGGCATTAGCACCATGTTTTTCATTAAGTTGTTTGTCTAGACATCTGGTGCTATGCCAAAGCAAAATATGATAATATCCAAATCTAAAGCACTTATAGAATTCAAAGGTTGATTTCATGTAGATTGTGATTTTATCATTCAAATTATTCATGTAAATTTTTATATCACCTTGGTGTCATGTGCTTTGTTAAAGACATATGGAAAACTTTCATTTGGGACAATACTTTGGTGCACTCAATCATGTTTTCACCCTTGGTGTAAATGCCACTAGTTGGGAAATTTTTTTATATTGGCAACAACTTTTAATGTTTTTCCTATCAATGTTCAAATCGCATCAAACAACTTATGCAATGGCTTGAGTTCATGTTGCAAGATTTGGCATGGTAAGCAACAACACCATTATATATGTAATTTGAATTAAATTTTACTCATGAATGTCACTTCATCCCATGAAATGTTGCACACCAATTGTTTGAATTGAATGCATATATAATGGTTGGGTGTGATTATTAATGAAGTGACTATAATTTGCTTGTTGACATGTGTTATCTATTTGAATCTCCAAAGGTGGCATGAAATTTTTCAACAAATGCTTGAAAGTTGTTTGAAAGTGACACTAAAATGGAATTTGGAATTTCAACAAAAGCATAAACCACACTAGACTTGTGCTTAATAACAACAAGCCTACGAGTCCAACTTGGCTTGGGTCATTAGGGTAATGGTGGGGATAAAATCAAACAACCAAATGCCCTTAGTTGACAAAACTTCAAAACTTTGAACATGTTTTATCAAACTTGTCAAGAAGACTAATTCACCGTTCCTTTTCTTGGGATGGTATTGTAAGAACACACTTTAATGATGTCAATGTTTGAATATTTTAAACACATTGTGCATGTAGGTTCATGAAATGACTAATTTCCCTATTGCATGAATTTAAAAATAATCAAGATTTCTTCCATGGAAATAACTAATTATCCTTATAATGTAAACATAACCACCAAAACATGTCAATTGTTATTTCAAGAAGTGGGTAATCCATAACTTCTTAAATAATTATTACATTTTAAATTTAAAAAAAAGATAATTCATTTTCAAGTCCAAAGAAACCCAACCTCTAATTCACTCCAAATTTAAATGGATATTAGTGATGACATGAATACACATCACCTACTAAACATTTATTCAAATTAACATGGGCACAAAAAATATGAAAACAAATTGATTTTCAAAGTACAAAAAACCCAAAACAAATTATGGAAAAACATGTTTAAATTGAATCCCAAACACCAAATATGGAAATCAAAGACAAGAACATGAAGTATGCAAAAAAATAAAATTCAAACATAATTTTATCCTAATAACATATGAAACTATAAATATGAAATGAAATGAACAAGGTTATGGTTTAGGATCATACATCAGATTGATGTTGAACAAACTAAAGGTAATGGGGACTTTAAGTGAATTAAAAATGAACTTTAAAAAAGCTATAAGTCATATATAAGTAAATTACAAGTTGGTGCTAGATGAATTTCATCCATTGTATATGAAAATTGGATGAAATCAATTTGTGTTAATGTTGGTGATGATGTTACAATCGATGGTGATGAAGCTAATGTCAACATCCATGACATTGTTATCCTGGTTGCTTCTATTTCGATTAATTCTAAAAAACAACTAGGAGAAGTAAACCTTAAAAACTACATTACCAACCCACATTTTAAGTTTTTTAACCACTTGGATTGATTCTAGAATGATTTTGGAATGACATTGGTTTTCATATACTTCATAAAAGATATAAGTTCAAAGTCTCACAATCTACTTTACTAATTGACATTATAAATAATCTTAGTTGCTTCCATTTGGATTTACTTTGAAATGATATTTGAAGTTGAAGGTCTTAAAGTAAATTGGGTCCAAACACATACACATTCAAGGGTGTCATGTAACTATTAATATCTTTATTTTCAAATATCGTTGCAAGCTTAACCATGTTGAAATAATGGGTCATGATGGTTTTTTAACATGCACATTATTTCACTCTAATTAAGGGTTCGTTGATGAGTCTCATAACATGTACTATTTACAATGACATTTTAAACCCAAGAAATATGCTCACAAAGGGCCCATCATTTCATCCTAGCAATCCTTATTAAATGAATTATGTCTCCATTTTAATTTGTTTATGTTCCCCTCCAAGATGATGTTCCACATAATCAATGCATGATCCACTGGCACCTTGTCCTTGTCTTGTTGATGGAATGTTAAGTGAAGGAACATGGTGAAATTCAACCTTTGTTAGAACATCCACCTCTTCCTAGGTGAATGCCACATTTTTCCTTCATAGGCTAGATTTGAGAAATTGTTGGCTTGTTGACATTATATTTGGCAAAGTTCCATTAACATAATGTTAGTGGTTTGTAGATTAGAAAAACCACTACTTGAACATTGGTTTCACCAAAACTTTTCATTCATGTTGACCCCAATATAATGGGCATGATGTCACAAGTTTGTTCCTTACAATGTGAAAGAATGTATTGGAATGTTGCTTGTGTTTTGAAGAATCGAACAATGTGCTTGACACAACACAATAGTCCTATCTATGTGGAACTTTTGTGGTGTCTTCCCCATGTTGGTATCCACAATTAGTTTATTGTACCCAAATTGTAATATGTATTAATGTATGGCAAAATCAATTTGCAATTAGTTTTTGTCGATTCATTAAACTTTTGTATTAGGAAATCATGGTTGATGTTACCCACAATAAAAAAACCAATCAATTAGAAACATCTTGGGAACATTTAAATGTGCAACCATTTCTTAAAGTGTGAAAGTCTCAATGACAATCAAATTGCACTAGTTTCACCCTTGATGGTCACTAACAATTTCATTTTTTGACAATTAAACTATTACTACATCCCATTGAGTTTGAATTTGGGTGTATCATTCAAGAACATGGAAACATCAAAAACATTTTTCAAAAGTGTGAAACCATGAGATAGTAATAATCCAATTCAATTGGAGTTGAATCACGTGGGCAATACCCCAAACTTCAACGCATGAGAAGAATAGGAGGAAGCAAACACAAAACATAATAATGTTTTGGTTGTTTCTTAGGTGTACATATATACTATATACATAAATTCTATCATAATAACTTAATTATATGATAAACATTATGTCATCCTCCTTGATTCTTCTTCATTTGCATTTAAAAGCAAACACCTTATAATGTAATGGTTTTACCACTTATGGCAAATTCAACCAACAACAATTAAAATACAAAATCATGAAATATTCAAAAAATGAACTCAAAATCCACAACAATAATTCACAATTCTTTCTTTGCAAATTCTTGTTTGTTTTATTCAATTTTCTTTGACAAAAAATTGTTCTAATCAACTTATGTAAAATTGAAACTTCCAATTGATGTTAATTGTTGTTCGAGTTTCAAATTTTTTATGTGTCGTTTTAGTAGTACATGAGGAATGGGTCATGGTATCTTTTGTTATAATGCTACCTTATAATTAGTAAAAAAACTTGAAAGTTTGAATTACTTCATGATGTTACGAACTTTCTAGGTATCATGGGAAAAAAAGAGCAAAAATGGGAGACATTTTGAAAAATGACAAAATGAGTATTCCCTATTTTGAAACACCTTGCAAAATTGGAGGAAAATTTTCCTTTGATATTGTGTCCTCCACATAAGCCACAAAAAAATTCACTCGGGTTTTTTTATGTTTTCAAAGAGGCAATGTGGGAATTAGTAAATTTTTCAAGGGGCAAACCACTTGGCAACCAAAAAGAAAAGGTTGCATATCTCCAAAGGTTTGTTTGAAGGAAAAAATGGCACCAAGTGAAAATATTTTGAGGAAAAAAAACGTTGAAGATTCCATATGTAGATCATGCTTCTAGAATGTAGCTTTGGGTTTCCAAAAAAATCCACTTTGCTCTATGACATGTAGTCAGATTTGGTTTTCTTTTGAATGATCACCAAAAGCAAAAACCTTAGTAAGAACTAGTTTTGTCCAAGTCTTTGTTTTTCAAAGAATCTTCGATCCACATTTTGACACTTAAAAATTTCTTCCTATTTCTTTCGGTCAAACTTTCTTTAGGTCTAGGTTTGAGCTTAATTCTTTGAATTTCAAAACACACAATTCTAGTTTCAGCACTATTTTTCAAAATCAAGGACCTCCAGCCCCAATTCAAATACAAGGTTTAGTTCCATGTACATATTACACATTATTCCAAGTCAGAAATTATATAGGTATCGAATTTTACAACAAACTAAAACTTGGATTTGGGAAAATATCAATTAGTTTTATAGCAAATTAGATTGGATTGGCTACCTACAAAATTACAAAATTCAGTTTACTTCTAACTTTAAAAAAAAATCAATTGTCTTACTCAAAGAGCTTGACCTATTTCAAAAAAATTTAATTCAAGGGTTTAGATTCGATTCCAATTATTGCAAAAGGTTAATCCCACTATTTGTTCCTAAGCCCAATTCCATTTAGAAAGGACCAGGTTTAGGTTTAGGTCAAAAAAACCTAAACCTCTTGTTTTAACCCTTAAAACTAAAGAACCTACCAACACTCGCAAGAAACCCTAACCACCTAACCACATAGCTGCTTGCCCTAGTGGGCTCACCATGTTCTTAGGTGGAATAGGCCTGATTCGATAATACAAAATTCACCAAAAGTTATTATTGGGTGATGAAAAAGGAATCATTTAATGAGACAGTTGGCTTTCATCTAGTTCAATATTTGGTTGCAGGTTAGGAAATGCAACTCTAGACTCTATATGTGCAACAGCTAGAGGTACTGCCAAATCAAATTTGAGTTGGAATATTTGGACTAAATCTGAAATAATTGTCACTCCTCATGAAATACCTCCAGGTTTAATTCACCCCTTCTTTTGATTACTTAAGTATAGGTTTTTCCAATATGTGGTTCTATATTATTTAAATTCTTTAGCTTGCAATGGCCCCACATATGCTAGTCTTGTGATCAATTCATTTGTTCTTGACAAAAGGCCTTGGCTTGGCCTGTAGATGCCGAATGTGCCTTGTTAATCACCAAACCATAGCACAAGATGCACTCATGTATGCCTTCTTTGTCCCTCTCTTACTTGACACAAAGTGAAGGGTTGCACCCTCATTTCCCCCAAGACCACCTGCAAGATGTTGGTTTTCATCTTTTTTATCCCTATATCATCTGACACACATTAAAGAATGCACACTCTTTTTCACCAAGGACACGGTGGTGTGAGATGCTAGTACACGGCCATAGTGAACCAACACCCACCAGCTCACCATCCATTAGATGCCTGATATTATTGAATTAATATTTGGTTTCACCTTGGTAACCAATTATTTAGGAAATAGGTTTAATATATAGGTACATAGGTAATAAAACAAATAACTACTACACAAGTAGGTGGTTTATAGTTTATACATTCATAAGGAAGGGTTGTTTTGACTACTTACCTACTAACAATCGACCATAGTGAACCAACACCCACCAATGCACCATCCACTGGATGCCTCTTATGATTTAGTTGTGGATGATTCTCAACTAAGTTACTACCCAGTTGCATTTTGGTAACCCATTCTATAAGAAGTAAGACTAACATAGAAATATGTAAGTAACAAAATAAGGGACTACTAGGTATGTAGATAGTTTGTACATAGTATGTAAGGGTTGTTTTTACTATCTACCTAGTTGGTAGGTAGTAAATAAACCAATTGAGCTAACCACCATGGTTAGATAGGGAACTGGAACCTAACAGAAAACTATTTTCCGATCTCATATCATCCATCCTTGATGGTGCATTAGTGGGTGCTGGTTCACTGCGGCCCTAACAACCTACTTGTGGGTTGTTAGTAGATAGGTAGTGAACAAATTTTTTTTTTGAGCTACCACCATGGTTAGCAAGGGAGCTGGCACCCAAAAAAAAACTTGTTTTTTTATCACGTACCATCCATCCTTCATGGTGCACTAGTGGGTGCTAATTCAATGTGTGAAAGTGTGTCTCCCTAAAGGCTAATATTGTTTTAATAACCTAAAACAAAATTGTCACTTTACTTCCAAGTTTATTCACTTATGTTTTCAAGCCTTGGGTGAACCAGCACCTACACTGGTATGTACCCTAGGTTGATGATAGATTCGACACATATTAATTCAAATTTTCCTTGTTAAAAATTTGGGGAAATTTCCTTTGATATGTTTGAAATTTGTGACTAATTCGAGTTTAACTTTGCCATTTGGCAAGTGGATAGATCGCATGTAGATGCTTAGTACTATATTGCTAACCATTGCATCTATGGGATATAGGAATACAACGCAAAATTGTTTCATGACCTCATACCTGTTTTATTATCCTAATAAAAAGAAGCAACAATCTTTGAATGAGGAGTCTCATCTTTAAGCCCTCCCATGACTTGAGGTATTTGTCAACAAGTGGAAGGTACTGTACATGTTGAAAGTTTTGGTGTCTAAAGATGTGAGGAAATTTCCCTATTTTTTAGAATGCTAGAAAAACCCTATTCAAGCCTAAAGGTAGATAGTCACTTCTTCTACCTCAATAAGTGGGAAATTCCCCCAATATTTCTAGTTTGGGTGATTGAATTCAAAGTCCCAAGAAAGGCTTTTGAATGCCACGAGCCTCTTTGCTTACTTATTTGTTTTCTCCTTCTTGCTTTGCCTCAAAATCTCATCTCTTTTATTAACTTATCTACATTTATGTTTTCAAATTGTTGAATTTTTTTATTCTCCCTGTGCAAAAAACTTTCAAGATAAAAGGTGAGGTGTCAAGTGACTCAACACCTCAAAAAAAATTGTTTTAACACTTGGAGTGTCGAAACTAACATTAACATATGGTATCCTTAGACGATATGAAGGTCTCCAAATGCAAGTTCGACATTTTTTGGGTTATCTTCAGGCTCTAACATTAGTCCGTGGTCAAATTCATGAATGCATAGCTGTAGGAACCAGGGTGAATGAACACCTACACTGGTACCTTCAACTTCATGCAGGGAACCCCATGGGGAAAGGTGGCACTTGCTACCACATCAACGAAGTCATGAGTCAAGAAATACAAAGGTGGAAGAAGACACCATGTCATCATCATGCCAAAAAAATTCAAGTAGCACCATTCAAATTTAAGATTGTAATAAATATTACCTTGCTTGCTAGCTACACAAAAGTTCCTATGTTTGTTAATGGCCCATTAGATGGCCATGCCCACCTCAAAAATAAAGGTTTAGTTTTGATGAACATCTTAGAACTAGTGTAATCCTTATCAAAGTTGAAGCATCATCTTTTAGCCCATAAGAAATAAAAAATGAAATTTCATAAAATATCCATTAGTTGTCTAGGAAAAGAAAAAATAATCATCGCAAGTCTTTTGAGTAATAGGAACATCATCTTTTAAGCCTTAACAATAATTTTACAAGGAATAATGACTTCAAGGCTAGGAAGGGAAGACTTCTTGAAAGGCCTCCCATCTTTGCAAACCTAGAAGAATGTAGTCCATTTGGGAATATCTTTGGAGTAGGTCGACAAACAATGTTATAGAGGTTCAATGAAAGACTTTTAATAAACCTCATATGAGGAGAAATCACCATACACTTTAATTAGGAACCAACAAGAATATCCCTATTGCAAGTTAACCAAGTAAGAATATCAACTTTTGTGAGCTTAGAGCTATGCCAAAGACATGTGTGATTTGTTGAAGAAAAATCTCATCTATATTCAATTGTTGCAAAAACATGATCATGAAAGTTTGAAAAGAAAAATGTGAATAGTATTGGAGAAATATCATCTTTTGGCTTAGTATTGAAAGAAAGAAATGTCTTCTTCCTTTGTGCACATGATAGACCTAAATGCTTATTCATATAGTTAGGTAGTAGGAAGTAATCTAAGTTATTTTTTAGATGATTCATAGTTGGTTGAAGAATGGAAGGAATGCACTAGTGTTGGAAGGTTTTCATTTTTAAAAAAATCATTGATTCCAATTTTTTTAGGCTTTTATGTGAGAATTGGGTCGGTTTCTTGATTTTTTAAACAATTTAGTGTTGGAGAGAACCGACCTAGTTTTTAATATTTTTCAATATATATTATATTTTGTTTCTCAAGGTACTCGATTTTGATTCATTTGAGAATAGTTAGTTTTCAAAACCAATTTTCACCAATTTGATTTTCAATTTTGTTTAAAAATCATAAAAATAAGGAATTAAAAAAATCCTACCTACTACATGTTGGAGTTTTTCATAAAGTGATCTTGCTTTGACCTTGCTTGGAGCCTTTGTTTCATCCTTTAATCCTCTTCCAAGCTCTAAGCTCATCGTTGTAAAGTAATGATTTTTAAAAAAAAATGAGAATAAAATGTTGAAACTTAGGATTTAACGTACATGGTTCAAAAACATTTATAGTTGCAGTACAACCAGCATCACCAGTGAACGAAATTCATTACTTGAAAGTGATTTAAAAAAAACAAATAGGATGAAATTTACAAATTGGGTTCTTGTTGAATTGCATTTAAGTCCATTGTATTTTTTCATTGAATATTTAAATTTTGATCTTCTTTATGATTTTATGATTGTTTTTTCTTTAATCTATGAAAACTCTACTACCTATTGGGCTGAGAATTGAATCTACGTTTAACCCATATGAGAATTCAAGTCTCAATTTTTTTTAAAAATTCATTGAGACTAGTTTTAAAAAAAATAGTCACGTAAAACTTGACATGTATTTTTAAATTTATTTTATCATATACAAGGGTGAGAACTGGGATTGGTATTTAAAACCCTATACGTTCTTTAGGTATCAAGTTTTTTTAACAAAAAAAACATGATCGGTTCTCATGATGTTTAATTCTTAACTTAATGAGAATTAGAAAACTTGGTTTAAGCCCTTATGTGAGTAAAAAATGATAATGGGTTGAATTTAGGGTGAGAACTAGCCTAAAATCCAAGGTGATTTTCACTTGATTCCTACGAACCATCCAACATTAAAATGCACCTAGGCAACTAACAATGGGAATCATATTTGCATCAAACCTATTGGTCCTTTCACTTTAGAACCATAATGTTTATTCATGGTGGATTTCAATATGATATTTATTGCATTGTTATATGATTTAGGACCTAACTCAGATAGAGGGGCGATTTGGATGTGTTGTATTATTCAAGCTATTTTTGTATTATGTGTTATATGTATGTTGACAATTATGATTGTATGTGACGACAAGAATGCATTACTATTGTTAAGAGTTTTGACAACAATGAACCATTGTAAGCATTGACATAAGAGCACATGACATATCAACATTTTTTTGTAACAAAGTGGTGCAAAATTGCACCCAAAAAAGTTAAAAGAAGACTATTTTTTTTTGTAGATTCTTAAAATTTTCACCAAATTTGATTACACCTCCAAAAAGAGTTCACCATAGGTAAACAGGTTCCTAGTTTTAAGTCAGGTTTTTTTTGTGGGATTTTCTATTATTTCCACGGATGCTAGATACTTTTTAGGATGATGGCCACTAGTACTCCATCACCAAAATGTCCAAAAAAAAAAGGCCGGTGAAGATCCTACCCATCATGGACTCTGAGAGATTTGAACATTAATTGGCCCAGAACTTGGAACCACTGGACACTGACAAGCATGTGGGATTTCATACAGGACTCCAAACCAGTCATTTGTTTTTCATTTTTAAGTGTCCCGGAACTGGCGAATATCCCCATGGACCAGACACAGATTCAGTCATTAATCGCCTAACTGGTGATACATTTCTCTAGGAGCATTACAAATGTAGCCAGTAGGCATAGTTGTGGTGGCTCGCTCCTTAAAAAGGGGCACAATCTGGCGAATTGATTTTCAATTCAGAAAAAGGGGGATTTTCACCAGAAAATTTGGGCAGTGTTGCCTGTTGGCGGTATTTTGCCCAAAAAAAAAAGGGTGCTCCAAACTGGCTCATTTCCAAGTGCTGACAAATCACTTGTAGTTGCCTCTCACACTTCACCAACTTCCTCCATTTGCATTGTACATAACTGAGAGTTGCATTGTTTCTGATACAATTCATCAGATCAGATGGATTGATGTAATACATTCATGTTTGTCTGAAACTGAAATATTAGTTAACATTTGTCAAAGAATTCTACATAGGTCTTTTTGGGATTTTTTTTGCAAATTTTGCAATATTTCCAGGGGAAATTGTTAAAAGTTGCCACGTTTAGGTTTTACATTCATAAAAGTTATCAATACAAAATAAAATTTTGAAAAAAAATCTACAACCCATCTAGGATAGAAATTTTTATATTGGGTGACTTCCAAAATGTGAGAGGTTTTCTCTTTTGGGTTGGGCCAATCATAATGGCTCAATCAAAAAGGAAAAAAAAAAAAACTTGAACTTGATAGGCATCCCCAGTGCCCATCTAATTCCCATACCCACATAGCAAGGTCGTTCATGTTGAAAAAAATATATTTATTTTAGAAAATTATGAAAATTAAAGTTCATCACATCAAAATTTAATATGTTGAAATTGGGTTAAATTTTTGGGAGTTCGAAAATACTTTTTCTGAAATTGCTAGATTTCTATGGTTACTTTTGGGTGTGCACAGGGAATTTTAGAAGGATGATTGAATGTTTATATTTCATATCTCACTTATAACGAGACTTAGTGAAATCTTTATAGGGATGATTGTCATTTTTTTACATCTTTTTCTGAGTGGTAGCACTAGGCTGCATAAGTGATTTCCTTAAAGAAGCGCTGGTCACTTGGAGTGTGGAACTTGGACATCGACAGAATGCATTAAAGGTACAGATAAAGTAAGGAACACAGCAGCAGAAGCCCAAGTTTGGTTATAAAGGGGATGAGCTTAAAAAGAAACCTGCAAAATAAGTACGTTGCCATTAAGGGGGTGAAACTCAGAAAACCATCAATTTTTGTGGTCGTCTGACTTCATCCGGTCTTCACCCCTCTTTCCTTTCTCCTAAAGGCCTCTAGTGTTGTTACATATATTTTCATTGCTCCTACATGTAGGGCTACTATAATTATTCTCAAACTCTGCGCATTAAATTACTAAATTTCAACATTTCATACTCAGATTTAATGCAATTTCATTACTTCGTGGATACCACTGATTTGAGGTTGAAAGAGGGGTTTGGTGGTGAAAGGAGGCCCAAAGACAGGGTGCCTTTCTGGATATCTTTATGGGCTCATGTTTTTCCAACTTTTTCGGTTTTTTTTCCAAATTATGTTTTCCCCAAACCTGTTATGCATGTATGGGAATAGAATGCATAAAACACTCGACCGGGGTTTTTTTTTTCCCTTTCACCCAAACTCCAAATTCACTAATTTCCAAGTGCTAGAAAACTACGTGTACTTCCCTCCCACTTCACCAACTTCATTAATGAGCATGATACTGAACTGTCACCATCTACGACAATACAGGACCTCAAGTGTTCCAATGTACTAGTGTGTGTGAATGAGTGATTGTCAGGAACTACTCTAATAATTAGAATCTGTGAGAGGAAGGAGGTCAGTTTCAAAGGGCAAGCAGCTTGCCTTGCACATCCTTCACGCCTGGGCCCTGGTACTTCATCCATTTTCTCCAGGGCGCCCCTAGGCTTAGACCTAGTTTTTCCAACTGCGGGGTGGTGGATAGGCTACGTCGGGGTAATAGGGTTTTGTGGATTTTTGTTGTTCCCATCAAATTTTCACTTTGTTCTCATCAAGTTCACAATGGGTTCCCCAACGTGTTTCAATTAGGACCTCACTTTGTCCCATATGCTTTGCCCAACTTGGAATTGGCATACTTCTGTATGGGGGGAGTCTCCAAAGTTTGGTCAATTGTCTGGTATGGGCAAATCAAAGAGACTCATGCAAAATTAAATTTTGAACTTGAAATGCACCTCGAACAACTTAATAAACATCATACTAACTACGGAATTTTAGTGAGTTTGGCTAATGAAAAGGCCCAGACCTCTATCCATATGCTGGTTTCACTTCAAAAACACCGCCATATTGTGGTAGACTGTTACACTTATCTGGTAACAATGTGCCAATAAAAAGCACACTAATAGTATATTATGTATAGGGGAAGGCACAAAGCACCCTGGTCAGGGGTACCTGTTGTGGCACCCAAGGGTGGAGCTCAAGGTTCACAACAGGAACCCCTGACAAAGGCACCTTCACCAGGGTAAGAACTGAGGTAAGTGTGTTTGAAACAGAGTTAATAACCCAAAAACAAGACCTGCAGCTAGGGATCTTTCATGGCATGAAACAACTTTCCATCCAAGGCTTTTCACAAACTTGTCCCTGTAAGTCCTATTATGTAAAGTAAACCACCTTCAAATACACTATAAAGCTTTTCTGAGGTTGTCCTCATCACATGTTCTACCGCAATGTTTTGTGACAATTTTTTGTTTTGGGCCCCTTTTGGTGTGAAGGAAAAAACTTCTAGTTAAAAGTATTTTTCATTGCGTTGAGAAGATTTTAACTTTTCTCACACCCGATAAAAGGAAAAATAATAATAAACCAAAATCACAATCCTTTGAACAGGTGACAGAGTATGGTCTCCATCTCTTTGACCAAACCACTCACAAAGTCCTGCATGTTACACCATCTGGATGAGCCATTTGCAATCCACCTTTACCAACTTTGTACAATCCTGGACCCAAGTGTACTTCCCTACATTGCACACAAGAATTAGACAACTCTGGAACAAAAATACACTAAGTCTTACAACTTTTCTCCAGGAACATAAAACTATTCAATTTCCTGCCTTCGGAGATGGACATGAAAGCAACCACCAATATTTCCAGAGCACATGACAAGCACATACTGGTCACACTTGTACTTGTTGGCACCATCCAACAGTTCAGTATCTGTGAATTGAGCAAGAGCATCCTCCAAGGACTTAACATTGCCTTGGATATCCACAAGAAGATCCATCATGGGTTCATATCAATTAGATTCATGCAGGCACTGTATACACTTCACCTGACAGCAGAACATCAGAATAGCACCCACATTAACCTTCTTCCTCCCCTACATCTCCAAGGTTTAAATAGGATTAACTAGTTCTAGAACACTATGAATGTCTGATCAAACAGCAAGACCAAGCAGATCCAGACTAAAGAAATCCATGACACACCAGATGGACATATGTATGTAGTGTGTAGGTCAACCAGAGTACAGCAGTTTCTGCATTGGAAAGATATCTTCACTCTAGTCTTGAGACTAATAATACCTGTGACTGCAGACACCCACCAAAATAGTGGTGAATAAGTGTCATCTCTTCAATGGAATCATCAAGAGACTTTTCCAGGACAACCTTGTCCACGCAAATCATTTGCATCAAGTCAATAGAAAACCTGAAATCACACATACAATTCATATGTGCTCAGCACCTCTCATCTTTCCAGCTCTCAGGTTAGACATTTAGAAACTCTAGAAATCCTAAACAGTAGATACTCCCACAACTGGCCCTTTCTGTTTCTTGAAGAAAACCCTCTTTCTCATGTGAATTGACCTACTGGACTGGATTCTTCAGTCGGAAGTGACTGGAAGACAATAGAGGTCAGGCCCATTTACAACATTCAATTCCAACCAAAACTTTGCAAGGAAACTAATTATCTGTATCATCCTTCTTGGCATAACCTAGGGTCCGTGAGGTGGCAGATTCCCTACTATCTTCTGCTCAGATGGGATTGAAAAGCAGTAAATTAGCAGATCTATATTGGAAACAACCTCACCTAACCATCGCATTTGCAGGACAGAAGTACATCTATCTGAGAATACCAATATGTTCTTCCAGCAGAAAGAGATGCATGTGTCAAAGAAATGCTGAGGAATTCCACCAATACCACACCAACACCAACTATCAATGAAACAAAGGATCCAGCAAAAGTGGGGGATTGTCACAACTAGTATGGAACTCCTCTTTACCTTATTCCACAGGGTCTACATAATGATCCAACATTTAACATGCTTCTGGGAGGCTTTTCCGTCTGCTTAATTCTCCCACCTCAACTGCAATCCACACTCTCTTCTTAAGAACCATAGAGGCTACCCTAATACTGTCTGTGGGTTGGAAAGGGCAAAACCAAAAGTGCAAAGGAGCTTCCAGCTTAGTTTCTCCCAACAAACCTTCTTTGCCTTTGCACTTTGTTGCCCATTAGAGGTCACAGTCCAAGATGGCAGCTTTTGTTGCATCCAAGTTGCTCCATCAGGATTCAACAACACCTGTGCTGGTGGTCCGACTTCATTCACATTGCTGGTGTCTGTGAAGTAAACGAAGACCTTATATTTCTCACTCCTTGAGATTCCAGGGCTATGCACCTCAGAGAATGTCCAACTATCAGTATCCAGGCTCCCAGGGCTGCCTGTTTCGGGACCTTGGCATTCAAACTTGGGGACAGCAACCCAATGCTGCATTTGACATTCTGTACAACTGGACATCCCCAAAAACACAACCAAATTGTACGTTCATGAACTGCATACATCATCATCAGCAAACCAATCACATCAAGGCCATATGGGTATGACCCCGCAATATGCTAACCCACATGATGACATTCCAGAGAAGCTCTAAGAACTGGACATCCCCAAAACACAACTAAATCATAAGTTCATGAACCGCATGTAATATCATCACCAGCAAACCAAACACATCAATCAAGGCCATGGGTATGATCTCACAACATCCCAACCCACATGATGACATTCCAGACAACCTCTGCCCACATCAACACAGTGTGTTAGAAAAATGCATACCAGTAATGTACCCACTTGCACTGCTTTGCATCGTATTTTTTTTGATTTCCCACATACAAAATAAAAATATCAACCTGCACCCATCTGCTGCTTCTTCTTAGGCTACACTGCACTTGGTACTTCCCCCTGCTGCTGCTGTGCCTTGTCGACACTCTTAGTGTGGTTTGCTAGTTCCTCTGCCTGATTTCTGTGTTGAGCTTCCAACATCTGTTTCTTTTAAGGGTTAGCTTCTAGCTCAGCCTCTTGCTCCTGGTGAAGATAAGCTGCTTCAGCCATTTTCTGGCTCTTATCCTCCTCCTCCTCCTCAGCCTGTCTTCTCCTATCTGCAGCTTCATTCTCAGCCTGCTTCCTCCGTTCAATCTCCAATTCAGCTTCCTTCCTAGTGTGAGATTCTTCCCCTTCCCATTTCCTGTTTGCAGCTTCAAGCTCCACCTGCTTCCTAATGTGAGCTTCATCCTCTGCCTGTTTCCTGTTTGCAGCTACAAGCTCCGCCCGCTTCCTCTTGTTGACAGCTTCCAACTCTGCATCCTCTCTGAGTTTAGATTCAGACTTCGTCTGCTTTCTGTAGTCACCTTCTCCTCTTGCTCCTACTGCTCCTCAACATCTGTATTCCGCTCTGGAAATGTCTGACTGCTTCAACCTTTTGGACTCCTCGTCCCACCTGCCGGGCTTGCTCCTCTATTGCCATGCACTGCAGCCTAAGAAACTCTTCTTCTCTCGCCTTGTTGGACTTCCATGCGCACAATAATCACATCAAACTCACCGCTAACAGCACAGCTGTGATCTCAGAAGAGGAGTCTACATTCTAAGAAATGGCATGTTTGGACAGAAACCCCAAGCTTCAATCCCTCTAGTGTACAGTCCTACCTAACATGGAAATCCATCCAGTTCCCCAACACTCATGCCTTGGTCAAAATGTTTTCGACAGAACCATCCCAATTCTCCTGTGTCCTTGTAGACCACTCTCTGCAACCCAAATTTATTTAAAACGTCTTTATCTTTCAAAAAATTCACCAACCATTGGTCTGCAGACGCACTCTCTGCTGTTCTGCTGGCAGATGCCTCATTCCTCACAAGCTTTCCAGGGGTGACAGTGGCCAAGTCTATTGGTGGGTCTTTTAGCACACCTTCACCAAGCACAACAACAGCCTTTCCATATTCCAAATTAGGATCTGGAACCATGTTCCCCAGCCCCATTCCAATGTGTGCCCCCACTTTGGCAGCCAAGCAAACCCATTTCAACCCCTTCACGAACAACTCGTGAACTTTCTTCCAATTCTCGTCTTGGAGGATCACTTGACAACCAGCTTGTCCTTCAACTCTGTGCTCCCGTCCCTTGTATTCACAAGTAGATGAAGTTGAAGAGCTTTCATCCCTGGAACCAGTTTTGTGATCAATTTTTGTTTGAAACTAGTATCTTGTGTGGTCAAGAGTATAATGCGTGGAACTGGCCGTTGTGAGGAGTTCAAGATCAAGTCGCGTATGAGTCTGGTAACTGGTAAACCTTCATCCCTCACAAGCTTGTGAGTATCATGAGCAGTAATGTTTGTATCATGAAGAACAACTGTTAGGTGTTCAACTTTATGAGATAGTTCCCTCAGTGCCTGATTATGCTCTTGTGAAGGTTCTTGCATGATCTCCATGTTCACCGATGTCTTGGAAGAACTTGATGTTGCCCATCCTCTTGTGACCATAGCCGCTTCATCATGGACATCATCAAATCAATTTGCAATGCTCGCTTACGTCTTTTCAGTACCTTCTCTCTCTCTCTTGTGCCCATAAGCTTCACAGCACGTTCATTCTCACGAAGAATCACATTCTCCCCTTGTTTCAAGTCACCCCATGGGTGAACATATTCATCCCCATGAGAAAAAACATTTTGCTTCAACTCTTCCAAAAGCACAGATTGGCCTTGTCGCTCCTTGAAAGACATGCGATTTTTCACACAAATTGTGCGAATAACACCTTCCACAAGTACAACACCCTGACATCCATCTGTGGCAACACAACGTTCTAGAATTTTGTTCATAATATGCTTATGAACAATATCTAAAGCGTTGTCAAAACTCTTGGATTCGGAGTGTACCAACACATCAATGTGGGTGCCCACATCTGCATTGTAATCCACTACAACTTCTACACCATTGAGCATTATATAAATGAAGTCATTTTTGGGTTCATACAAGGCTCTCATGTTCATGTCCTTCTCCAACGTTAAGAATTGGTTGTGCAAAAATACCTGTAGGAACATCAATCAATCTCAGAATCAAAGGCAAAATCAAATGAAGGACCAAATTAACTTGAAATTGGGAGCTTCAGGAATGTAGATCATTACAGGGTCTTGCATTAGTCTTCTAAATTATTTGGAATTTAAGTTGGCATTCCCCACATGAGTTTGACCGCAAAGTTCCCTAGCTCAACTGTTCGGGAATGGGAACAAAGTACCTGCAATCGACAAAAGAGACCTCGAGGTATGAATGTATGCTTTGGGTCATCACATTGGAGCCTCCTTCCGAAGTAGATGGATTTCTTACTCATATGTGACCAATTCCATGAGCCTGCTGCTTGACCAATGTCCAAAATTGCTGGGATGAACAATTTGCCAACACGATGAGACCTGGTTGTGTCCTCAAAACACAACTCTAACCTCAACATAAGGTGCACCAAATCCTGTGGTGTGACATCCAAGGCACTTCCACCATAACCAAGCTCACAAGAAGATTTCAGCGAATCAACCAAAATGTTTTCCAAGTATGCCCTTGATGTGAAACCATCTCGGTCTGTTGCGGTGACCAGTTTACTGCGATCATCACTTAGCTTGATCAGGTGACCCATCACCCGATGGCAAAACCAATCCAGATCCACAACTAGAAAGTCAAGATCTTCAAAGTAGATGATATCCCCCAAATTGTGCATGCTTGTTGCCACTGCTTTTCGCCTTGCTTCTATCATACTTCCTTCACCAGTTGCTTTGACCAACCCTGGCAAATCTGTTTCCTGACACAGGTCTGAAAAGGTTTTCCAATTCATCATCGGACTTTTTGGATTTCTCACCATCCAACCCTTCAAGGCTGATCTCACATCACTGCACACCTTATACACAGGTGGCAATGCTTTGAGAAGAGTTACAATGTTGTCTTCAATAACACTAGCCACATTGCTACCTGATTGAGTAGAAAAGGCATCAACAGCAATTGGTTCGGACCACACATCTAGCAATTCTGCAAATTACTCTTTCAAACTTGTGACACTCTCCTGTGCTAGAGCAACAAGCCCAGGAACTTTGTTGGAATGAGTCAAGACCATGATCACCTTTGGTTTGAAGGAAATTGTACATCGACTCTTGGAAGCAATGAATCGAAGCCAATACTCCAACTCTTCCTGAATCTCGCTGGGAAGTTTAACCTTCTCCTTTGAAGGGGATCCCTGATCTCTCAATACATATGGACTACAAACTAGAAGGAACAAGGATGGGTTCCCTGTGTCGCTTAGATCAGGAACCATGAAATAATGGAACCCATGGAACTCTTCCTGACCCCCCATGTCCCAAATAGACCATCTAATCCCTTCACTACTTTTCAAGCTATGTACCTCGATTCCACGTGTTTGTTTCCTTGGATTAGCTGTTGAGCCACATCAATCTTCTTCATCATGAAGTCTTTGCAGGGATTGAGAATGCTCTTGCTGATCGTGCTTCTGTGTTCAATGGAACGGACCACCGCCTTTCGCAAGGTTGTTTTGCCTAAATAATTCCACAAAACAGGTGCATTCATGTGCCAGGAACAAAAGATGCAAAAATAAGATTCTACTATGAATCAGTCATAAATAATGTTCATGTGACAACATGATTCAGGCAACGACAAAGTTTCAAAGACAAACACATTGATGTCCTCTAGTTCAACCAAGAAAGATTTAAGACATACCGGCATATGGAAAGCCGCAAAAAATTACTCTTGCAGATGTTGGCTCGGCCATCTCCAGCTCCTTGAGATGTAACTTCTTGTACATCTCATTTTTTCATAGTTGTTCCTTGATGGCCAAACCCTTGCCCTCATTATCCAAAGGAGTGTAATCCAATTCTATATCTTTCAAGGTGAAATTGACCTGTAGAACATCCATGATGGCAGGAAACACAGAGCCCTTTACACCAGCACAACCACGTAGGTCTAAGGTTTCGAGGGAATGGTTTTCTACAAGTGATTGTATCAGTTCTTGCGCATCTGATTCACTTGCTAAAGAATGTTCCAAATCAAGAGACTTTATGGAAGAATTTTTCCGAAGCATCCTTGCCAAGGTAGCACCAACTGAGCTCATAGCAGAAAGTTCGGTAACATGAAGAGCGGTGAGTGTAGAGTTGGCTTGGTGCCCATTTTCGTCCATAATCAATGGTTGGACAAGTTCCTCCAAATCCAATTTGATAGAACTACTCCAGAAACGGAAGGAAAGATTTTGAAGGGTGTGATTCATCTTGAGTGCGTTGCCAAAACCAGAATGCTTCGTTGTACCTTCAATTTTGAATAGCACGAGACTCAAAACTTTGAGGCCTATATTATGACAAAGCATATCTGCAAATTTGTCCAACATATCAATCGTCGTGTTCCAAGGAGATTTTCCAAGGAGATGAAACTTAGCACTTACTGTGGTATGATTGGTGCGGAGACCTTGCAAAACGTGCTCAGTAACATCATGGGTATCTGGTCCACGATCGCTAAGCACATGAATGGCTTTCACATTAGTGCTCTCGAGGACTATAGACACCAATTCCTTCATATCATCCCCTCCTGGAAGTCTCCAGTGGCCTTTAAAATCTCCATCAACTTGTAGTTCCTCAAGCTGGCCTTCGCTAAAATCAGCTTTGCATTGCTGATATTCCATAACCGTAATAGCATAACCCCTAGTGCCATCTTCCCTAGTGGGACCATCTTGTCGAATATGAATTGTAAGCTCTTCCGCCACAACATCGCTAGCTGTAAGGATTCTCGAAACCTCTTGGACAACATCAGTGATGATTGCGTCTGCCATGATCAACAAGCTAAAAAGCTTCTAGTTGAAACTTGAAGAACAGTAGATAATTTATGCTTGATGGATGATGCACACGGATTTCAGGGTAGACTGTCGACCATAGTCCTTCGTAATTCTCACCACGTGTACATCAGCCTGCCACCTTCAACCAAAAGGAAAGAGACCTTTATCTAGGAATAACTGCCTTTGCACTCTCAGCTCAGTACCACAGCACACACCACTGTTTGCACCCACATCCAAACGCAAAGCTCGATTTCTATCAAGCTTCACAACTCTACAGCAAGTTCATATTGAGACCTAGCTAATGAAGGATCGCTCTTAAATGTTAATGGTTAAGGAGGAGGAAAGAGGTGGTTGCTAGACTCTATTGAATGCTGATCCAAAACACTTCTAGCCCATGCAACAACAAAAAGAACACACACACGCACACAAAACAAACTCCGTGGTTAAAGCAAAGGAAGAGACTTCCAAGGCTCTGATACTCGCATAACAACTCCCGAAAGCACCACCAAAATTTTGAACACAACAAAGCAGCGGCGGCAAATGCCTTTGCTTGCTAACGCCATAACAATAGAACCATCAAACACACGGAAGAGCTTATCGAAAAGAAAAAATCCACAACAATGCACAAAACTCGGTCTCCTTTT